>Ga0172380_10001865_pt1 | contig 35280 bp, 33 predicted proteins | sample Leawe162metaG_FD_119747 | JGI IMG/M metagenome (GOLD analysis project Ga0172380, IMG submission 119747) | Leachate microbial communities from a municipal landfill in Southern Ontario, Canada - Leachate well 162 metaG | ecosystem: Engineered > Solid waste > Landfill > Unclassified | place...
ACCTGCTTCATCCCCGCCCTCGCGCCGACGCAGGCACAGGGCTCCAATCTGCCGCACTTTTAGTCCGGCGCGGCCGAACAAATCAGCCGCTTCTGTGAGGGATTATTGCTCCGGCTTTTACAAGGGCCCTATGGGGAGGGCAAAAAATGAAGTTAAAGGAATTTACAGTTCGAGAATTTCGAAGCATCTGGGACTCCGACACGGTTAAGGTAGACGGCCAGACCACCTGCCTTGTCGGGAAAAACGAGGCCGGAAAGACAACGCTTCTCACCGCGCTTTATCGCACGAACCCCATCATCGCTGCCGATGCGAAATTCGATGAAACTTATGACTACCCTAAGCGCGAGGTTGAGGATTATCGCTTTGCCGTCGAGAACGGCGACCGTGACGAGGCCGTTGTCGTCGAATGCCTCTATGAGCTTGATGCGTACGACATCGAGGCCGTCACATCTGTCTTTGGACCGAAAGTGCTTAAGGGCAAGACTTTCAAGCGCGAAACATTATACGGCCAAGCCAAGAGCCGATTCGTCCTGTCATCCGACGATGCAGCCACTCGCAAGCATCTGGCCGCCAATCCAGCACTTCCCGATGAACTCAAGGGCACGCTCACCGAGGCAGCGGATTGGGATGCGTTCGCCGCCGCGCTAGACGCGGCTGAAGCCAGCGAAGCCGTCAAGGCGCTGAAAGCGCTTGTTGCCAAGGTTCGCGAAGATGGCCTTGCCTCATACATCTTCAATTCGCTGATCTGGCCGCGCGCGCCGAAATTTCTATACTTCGATGAATATTACCAGATGGAAGGGCAGGCAAACCTCAACGCGCTTATCAAACGCGAGGATGCCAAGACCCTTGTGGACTCGGACCATCCTTTGATTGGCCTGATCAATCTCGCACGGCTCGATCATCGCAAGCTTGTTCACACCAAAAATACAACTGAGTTAAAGAACAAGCTTGAAGGGGCCGGAAACCACCTAACCAACAGGATCGTCAAATACTGGTCTCAAAACCGGCATATCCAGATGCGCTTCGATGTGCGCGACGGTAAGCCTGAGGACCCGGAAGGGATGCGCGACGGCATCAACGTCTGGGGCGAGGTTTACGACACCGTGCATTGGGCGCACACGCCGCTGCGCACCCGTTCGCGCGGCTTCGTCTGGTTTTTCTCGTTCCTCGCGTGGTACGAGGATATCAAGCGTCAGAAGCAGAATGTCATCCTATTGCTCGACGAGCCTGGTCTTTCGCTGCACGGGCGCGCGCAGGCAGACCTTCTGCGATATTTTGAGGCGGAGCTATCAGCTCACCAACTAATCTACACGACCCATTCGCCCTTCATGATCGACCCCGCGAAATTTGAGCGGGTGCGGATTGTTCAGGATTTGGGGATCGACGCGAAGGAGCCGTTGCCTAAGGATCAGGACGGCACGAAGGTTCTGACCAACGTGTTCGATGCTACCGACGACAGCCTGTTCCCCTTGCAGGGCGCGCTCGGTTACGAGATTCAGCAAACGCTCTTCATCGGCCCCAATTCGCTCGTAGTCGAAGGCCCCGCCGACATGCTCTATCTGCGCGCCGTGTCAGCCGAGCTTGAGCGCGAAGGGCGCGAGGGTCTGTCCGAGAATTGGGTGATTACGCCTACGGGCGGTAGCGGCAAGGTTCCGGCATTCGTAGCCCTGCTCGCCCCACAAAAAGGCATGAATGTCGCCACTTTGCTTGATATCCAGAACAGCGACCGGGCACAGATCGAAGACCTCTACAAAAAGAAGCTGCTCAAGAAGAAACAGGTTGCCACTTACGGGGATTTTGCCGGAAAGGCGGAAGCAGACGTGGAGGATATGTTTGATCGCGATTTCTATGTGGACCTTGTGAACGCCGAGTTTGCAAAGGAGCTGAAAAAGCCGATTGGTGCAGCAGCGCTTAAAGCCAAGGAGCCACGCACATTGCGGGCAATTGAAGCTTACCTTGCTGACAATCCATTCAAGTCCGGCAAGTTCGGTCATTATCGACCTGCGCGGTATTTCGCGGAAAACGCGGCCACGCTATGGCCCAAGGTTTCAAACGCCACGAAGGATCGCTTCGAAACCGCGTTCAAGCACCTCAACGCGCAGTTGAAATAGCTAAGCACCGCGCCAGATGAGGCCGTGGGCATACGCGACACGCTCCACTTGGCCACCGATACAATTTCCGCCCAACTGCCTTCCCCCCGATTGCAAGCGCGGATGCGGGCATGGTGTTTCCATAAGAAATGGAGCCGCCACCATGACCGATCACCTCAGGCAATTCCTGCCCCACGTTGAACACTGCAACCTCTCTGAGGCAGAGAAACTCGAACTTCTGGCCGATCTCTGGTCGATAATGGAGAGCTTTGCCGACGAAGCATGGGGGCTCTGCCCGACCCAGCACTTTGCGAACGACAACGAACGATTGTCTGGCATCAAGCCGTTGAATAATATAAACTATCCTCATGCTGACAATGCGAATGAAGCGCTGCCCGGAAAGGAATCCGGGCCTGTGAAGCGCCAGCGCTAAAAGGAAACCCCGCCGAACGAAAGACACCGCTTGCCATGACCACATCCGCCCCCTCGAAAGCCATCATCTACTGCCGCGTATCAGACCCCAAGCAGGTGACGCGCGGATCGGGCCTTGGCTCGCAGGAGACACGCTGCCGCGACTACGCGCGCGCCAAGGGCTATGACGTGGTCGAAGTGTTTCGGGACGAGGGAACGTCCGGCAGCGTCATCGATCGATCCGGCATGATGACGATGCTCGCCTTCCTCAAAAAGCACCGCCGCACTGAAACGCACGTCGTCATCATCGACGACATCAGCCGCCTTGCGCGCGGGCTTGAAGCGCACATCCAGCTCCGCACCGCGATCAGCGCCGCTGGCGGAAAGCTGGAATCGCCGTCCATCGAGTTCGGCGAAGATTCCGACAGCATGCTGGTGGAGAATCTTCTCGCCTCCGTGTCCCAGCATCAGCGCCAGAAGAACGCCGAGCAGACCAAGAACCGGATGCAGGCGCGCGCCAGCAACGGCTATTGGGGTTTCGGGCCGCCCTTGGGATATCGCTACGCGCGTGTGGCGGGCCATAGCGGCAAGGTGCTGGTGCCTGATGAGCCGCTGGCCTCCATCATTCGCAAAGCGTTGGAGGACTACGCCGCCGGGCGGTTGCAGTCGCAGGCGGAAGTCCGGCGCTTTCTGATGAACGAACCGCTCTTCCCTCGGAACCGCAACGGCGAAGTCCATCCGCAGCGCGTGGTGCAAATTCTCACGCAGGTGCTTTATGCCGGATACATATCGATTCCCGAATGGAGCATCTACCGCCAGCCGGGCAAGCATGAGGCTTTGATCAGCTTCGAAACCTTCCTGAGGATTCAGGAGCGGTTGCAGGGCACGGCGCGGGCTCCGATTAGGGCCGATGTGAAGGAAGACTTTCCGCTGCGGGGCGTTGTCGCCTGCTCCTGCTGCGAGAAACCCATGACAGCCGCCTGGGCCAAGGGCAAATACAAGCAGTATGCCTACTATTACTGCTTCACCAAGGGCTGCCCGGAGTTCCGCAAGAATATCCGGAAGGAGCAAGTCGAGGGCGACTTCGATAGGCTGCTCGACGCGATGCGCCCGACGCAGGAACTACTGTTCGCCGCTCACGCGATGCTGAAGGCGCTGTGGGCCTTGAGAGAGGGCGAAGCGAAACAGCAGGCGGATGCCGCCCGGCGTGAGCTACAGAGCGTTGAGCGCAAAATTGAGCAGCTTGTGGGCCGCCTGGTCGAAGCCGACAGCGCGAACATCGTGCAAGCCTACGAAGACCAGCTCCACCGGCTTCAGGATCAGAAGAACCTGATGGGCGAGAAGATCGCGTCCGGGCGCGCTCCGATGAAGCCCTTCGAGGAAACTTTTCGAACTTCCTTCGGCTTCCTCTCAAACCCGCGTGTTTTGTGGGATTCCGGGCGCATCGAGCACCGCAGAAAGATGCTCCGACTCCTGTTTGGGGGGAGGGTCAAATACACGAAGAATGAGAGTTTTCGAACTCCCGGAACCACCAGTCTTTTCGGGGCTTTGCGGGAGATTACGAACGACGATTCAAGTTTGGCGCGCCCGGAAGGATTCGAACCTCCGACCCCCAGATTCGTAGTCTGGTGCTCTATCCAGCTGAGCTACGGGCGCATTTCGCTGCATCAAGGCCGATCGGCCCGATCCCGGCAAAAACCGGGCGGCGAAGCCCACCTCTGTAGTGGGTCGCGAACGAGAGCGCAAGGCCTCTCCGCGAGACAGAGATCGGGCAAATTCTCGCGCCCACACCGGCCCGCTAGCCGCCCTAACGAACGCCTAGCGCGTCAATCGACGGTCCGGTCCGGCAACTCGATGCGGAAGCGCGCGCCTTGGGCGCTATCGACGAGCGTCAACGTGCCGCCATGAGCCTGCACGAGCTCCGCCGCGATCACCAGCCCGAGGCCCGTTCCCCCCTTCTTCGTCGACCCCTGAAAAGCCTTGAACAGATTTTCGCGCGCCTTCTGCGGGACGCCGGAACCGTTGTCGGTCACGTCGACGATCACCTTGCGGCCCTCGCGCCGCGCGATAACGCGAATCTCGCCGTCGATTTTGCCCTCGACACTTTCAATCGCCTGCATCGCGTTGCGCACCAGATTGCTCAGTACACGAAACAAATGCTCATGGTCCGCATCGATCAGAAGTGACGCATCGACCTCGTCAACGAAGGCAATGGCGCCGTCGCGTGGCAGACCCTGGCTGTCGGCAACTTCTTCGACCAGCGGTTTCAACGGCATCAGCTCGCGGCGCGGCGCCGCTTCGGAGATGCCGCCGAACTTCAGCGACGAATTGCAGAAATGGATCGCGCGATCGAGTGATGCGATGAGTTTCGGGACGAACCGTTGCACTGTCGGATCCGGAATATCCACGAGGCGGTCCGAAATGAGCTGCGCATTGGCGAGCATGTTGCGCAGGTCGTGATTGATTTTGGAAACCGCGAGTCCGAGTTGCGCGAGCCTGTTTTTCTGCGCCAGCAATCCCGACAGCTGCCGTTGCATGCTCGCAAGCTCGCGCTCGGCGACGCCAATCTCGTCGAGGCGTCCCGTCTCCGGCATGATGCGGCGCGCATCCTCCGGATTTTCCGCGAAGTGCAGCATGTTTCTCGTAAGCCGCGTCAAGGGTTTTACGAACAGCCGGCTCAGAGCGAAATAAACGACGGCCGCCGTCAGCACCGATAGGATGATCGACAGCCAGAGAATATTGAACCCATAGCGCATCATTGCAGCGCGAAGCGGCGCTTCGGGTATGACGATTTCAATCAGATCCGTGTTGTCCGGCCCCGCGTGCCCGACGACGCGAATGGTCCGACCACCATTGCCGAACATGGTCGCGATCGCGTCTTTCATCTGCTCGAATTTGAGCCCGAGCCCTTCCCAGAACGAGCCGGGCTCCCGCTGCAGATAGTAAACGTAGTCGATCGTCAGATCGGCTTGCGGAGCGAGCACCAGACGCCGCTCGCCCTGCCGTCGCGAGGCGATCGCGCGCACTTCCGCAGTCCGAAGAAGATCGGCGCGCAATGCGGAGGGCACTTGCCCGCCAGGAAACGCATCGGACGCGAGCGCCGCAAGCTGCGCGGCGGTCAGGCGTTCCTGCAACCACGTCACGCGATAGTTCGCGATCGACGGCAGAAAGACCAACGCTTCGGCGGCGAGCACGAAAACCGCTGTCAGCGCAATCAGCTTCGAGGGCAGGCCGCGGCTCTCCCAAAACCGTTTCAAAGCGCGCCACGGACCTGCGGAAGCCGAGGCCAGTCCCGCCTCGTCGCTCCCGTGCTGTCCGTCACCGTTGGAAATCGCGCGCTGCACCGATTTGAGAACTGCCATTACCCGAGATGATTAGCCGAGCTTCGCCAGCAAAGCGATGACTTTGCGCACATAAGGGTTGCTGGGAGATGTTGCAAAGTAACGGAAAGCAGCGCGTTTGTTAATGTCCGACAAGGTCGGGTAAGGCGAATTCCATTGCGTCATGGCTTTGATTTTCAAGCCCTGCGAAATGGCGAGAGACCACATCTGGATCAGCTCGCCCGCCTCCGCCCCGACGATTCCGGCGCCAAGGATTTCGCCGTGTTTCGACGTCACGATCTTGATGTGGCCGTCCGTCTTGCACTCCGCTTGGGCCCGGTCGTTTTCATGATACGGCCAGCGCAGAACGCGAATTTTTCCGTATTTTGCGCGCGCCTCCGATTCCGACAGGCCGACATGAGCGAGTTCCGGCTCGGTAAAGACGACGCGCGGCGACGCCCGGCCCGCAGCTTTTGCCCGCAGCCGAAACAGCGTACGCCAAAGAACGACTTCCGCATGCTCCACAGCGGCATGAGAAGAGTGCGGCCCGCCGACCACGTCACCGATGGCATAGACGCGGCGATTACGTGTTCTGAGCCCGGCGTTCACTTTGATCCCATCGCTCGCAGGCTTGATGCCTGCGGCTTCAAGACCGAGAGCGGCGACGTTGGCCTTTCGCCCCGCAACGATCAGCAGGTCGCTGCCCTCTAATCGCTCCGCGCCGCGAGACGTCTCGAACTCGACGACAACCCGACCTTGCTCGCCGGAGACGCGCGTAACGCGCACCCCTTCGCAAATTGCAATGCCCTCACTGGAGAGTTTGGCCAGCAAAACGGCGGCAAGCTCGGGATCTTCCTCGCCCAGCGCTTGCGCCGCATCGAGAACGGTCACCTGCGATCCGAGACGGCGATAGGACTGGGCGAATTCAAGTCCGGTCGCGCCGGCGCCGATCACGATCAGATGCGGCAACGGGTTCGCATTCTCGAATATGGTTTCGTTGGTGAAATAAGGGACATCCTGAAGTCCCGGTATCGGCGGAATGACAGGCGAGGAACCGGTCGCAATGACGAACCTGCGCGCCGTGATGCGAAAATCACCCGCGACGACGGTCGACTTGTCGATGAATTTGCCGGCCGCCGCGATGACGCGAACGCCGAGCCCGGCGAAACGTTCGGGCGACGCGTTGGGCGAGGCATTTGCGATCGTCCGTTTGATGTGCTCGCGGAGCGCCGCGAAGTCGATCAGAGGCTCGACCCCACGAACCCCGAGTGGCGAGGCCGTGCGCATGGCGTTCGCCCGCTTCGCCGCCGCCAGCAACGCTTTCGACGGCACGCTTCCGTAATTCAGCGTGTCGCCGCCCATTTTATGCTTTTCAATGAGAACGACGCGCTGGCCGAAGGCGGCCGCTGCCGCCGCCAACGCAAGACCGCCCGATCCCGCACCGATGATGCAGAAATCCGTTTCGATGTTCTGGCTTTCGGCTCCGGCTTCGGGAGTATCCTTCGGCATCCGCATTTTCCAAATGTTGTAAATGAAAGTAGCGCAGCACGGCACGCACGCCGGGTTAACGCTAAAGGCGATCGCCGCAACAATCGAGAGCACGCCATGGGAAGTTGTGCGCGAAGCTGTGCGTGAACCTTCACTTCGCGCGTGCCGGCATCTTCGAAACAGCCGCTTCCGCGCGTTGACTTGCTCCCGTGCCCAACTTATAAGAGCCTGAATTCCGGAGAAATCGCGTCCCGTCCTGGCTTTTCGCTAGGCGATGCGGACTTTCTAAGCATCGGAAAAAGCAACATTATTCGCTTCGCACGTTCACGCGGCGGAAGCGAAACCTATTTGGACGGAGACTTCCGTGAAGCGCACGTATCAACCGAGCCGCATCGTTCGCAAGCGGCGTCACGGGTTCCGCAAGCGCATGCTGACGACCGGTGGACAAAGAGTTTTGGCTCGCCGCCGCGCAAAGGGCCGCAAGCGTCTCTCCGCCTAGTCTGAGCGCGCCCGCCTTTCCAACTGAGCACGCCTTCCGCGCTGGAACCAATCGCCAGCGTGTTTGCCCGCACGCGTAATCGCGGCTCACTTGGCTGCACAGTAAGCCCTGGCCGCCGAACCTTTACGCCGCGCCCCCGAGCATCGTGATATAACCCGGGTCACACGCGCATTTTGTCGCGGTTTCCGGCGAGCTTTGGACTCCCGTCAGCTCTGGAGGCTCGAATTCCGATCCTGCAAACCCTCAAATCGCGCCCGCAATTCCTCGCCGTTCGCGGCGGCCGGCGCTCCTCGACGCCCGCATTCCTGATCGAAGTGCGCGAGCGGCCGGCTGCGGACAACGGGGGCACGGCGCGCTTTGGCTTCACCATTACGAAAAAGATCGGCAATGCCGTCGTCCGCAACAGGATTCGCCGGAGGCTGAAGGCCGCGTTCGCAACATCCGCCGGCGACCATGCGCGCTCCTCCTGCGATTACGTCGTTATCGCCCGCCATGCCGCACTCGACCGGCCCTTCGCGGCACTGCTCGAAGACGTCGCACGCGCTTTCGCGGCATTGCATGACAATGCTAAGCGAGACCGTTCCAACGACGCCCGCCCCAGACCCGGGAAAACGGTCGTCAAGAAAGGTTCGACGTGACGGGGTGCCCCCTTCCGTTTATGAGCAGTTCGCAACATTCCTTCTACGGCTGAAACAGCCTCGCCCATGCCGGCGCTGACCCGAGGACTTGATGACTTCCCCGAAAGAACCCAAAGACCAAAACAACCTGATGTTCGCGGTCGCGCTGTCCATTCTCGTCCTCATGGGCTGGCAGTACTTCTTCGCGCGCCCGGAACTCCAGCAGGAGCACGCGCGCCAGGAGTTCAACAAAAAGATCGACGCGCAGAATAAGGAGGGAACGCCCGAGACGCCGCCGAACGTCGCGAGCACGCCCATCGCGCCGCCGTCGACCGATGCGCCGACCGGCGCACAACCGCCCGCCTCCGCCACCCTTTCGCGCGAAGCCGCGCTCCAAGGCTCGACGCGCCTTAAAATCGAAACGCCGTCCCTCGATGGCTCCATCGATCTGAAGGGCGGACGCCTCGACGACCTCGTCCTGACGAAGTATCGCGAGACGGTCGACCCCAACAGCGCGAAAGTCGTTCTGCTCTCGCCGTCGGGATCGCCCGAACCCTATTTCGCTGAATACGGCTGGGTTCCGCAAAGCGGTAGCGCAATCAAGGTTCCGGCCCGCGACTCTCTCTGGACAATTGAGAACGGCACGCGGCTGACACCGGAAACGCCGGTGACGCTGTTGTGGGACAACGGCGGCGGCCTCGTCTTCCACCGCACGGTCTCCGTCGACAACGACTACATGTTCAAGATCAAAGATGAGATCGAGAACAAGACGCAAGCCGAGGTGACACTTCTTCCTTACGCGCGCGTTCACCGCAGCGGCCACCCGCCGTCGCAGGCCTTCTACGTGCTGCACGAGGGACTCGTCGGCGTATCGGGAGATCATGGGCTTCAGGAATTCACGTTCGCCGACTCCTTGAAGAGCGGCGTCCCGACGACGTTCGACAACGTCACGGGCGGCTGGCTCGGCATCACCGATAAGTATTGGGCAACCGCACTCGTTCCCGATCAGAGCGAGCCCTATCGGGCCATGTACTCGGCTCTAAAAGCGCGCGATCCGGCCGGTAAAGACGCGTTCCAAACCGACTATCTGCGCGGCGCGCTGAGCGTCCCCGCAGGCATGCGCAAAGGCGTCGAAGGACACCTGTTCGCGGGCGCCAAGCAAGCGTCGTTGATTGACGGCTACGAAAACGCGCTCGGGATTCTGCGCTTCGACCGGATGATCGACTGGGGATGGTTTTACTTCATCACCCGCCCGCTGTTCCGATTGATGGAGTTCATCAACGGCATCGTGCACAACTTCGGCATCACCATCCTGGTCCTGACGGTGCTCGTGAAAGCCGCCTTCTATCCGCTCGCCAACAAACAATACGAGAGCATGGCGCGGATGAAGAAACTGCAGCCCGAGATGCAACGCATCAAGGAGCAGTACAAGGACGACACGCAGCGTCAGCAGAAAGAAATCTTCGAACTCTATCGCACGCAGAAAATCAATCCGCTTGCCGGGTGTTGGCCTATTCTGCTGCAAATCCCGGTCTTCTTCGCGCTCTATAAGGTCCTGTTCGTGACGATCGACATGCGGCACGCGCCGTTCTTCGGTTGGATCCACGACCTCTCGGCGCCCGACCCGACGTCGCTCTTCAACCTCTTTGGGCTCCTGCCGTTCGACGCGCCTGCGTTCCTCCACATCGGCGTCTGGCCGCTGATCATGGGCATCACGATGTGGATGCAAATGCAGCTCAACCCGCCGCAGCCCGACCCCATCCAGCAACAGGTCTTCCAGTGGATGCCGGTTGTGTTCACCTTCATGCTGGCAAGCTTCCCGGCCGGTCTCGTCATCTACTGGGCATGGAGCAATACGCTCTCGATCCTGCAGCAGCTTCGCATCAACAAGAAGAACGGCGCGGAGGTTCACCTCTTCGACAACATCAGGCGCACGTTCCGGCCAATCTTAAGGCTCTTCGGCGCCGGCAGCGGACCTGGAAAATAATGGATCGCATCAACGGACCGGAACGGTCGGCCGGATGAGCACCATGCCCGACGTGGACGAGCATTCTGAGGAAGACATCGAGGCGGGCCGCCTGCTGTTTACGCGCGCCTGGACGTTTTCGCGCGGCTCTCCCGGCCTCGACCATCTGCCACCCGACGACCGGCCTGAAATCGCTTTCGCTGGCCGCTCGAACGTCGGCAAGTCGAGCCTGATCAACACTCTCGTCGGCCAGCGTACCCTGGCGCGTGCCTCGAACACGCCGGGACGCACGCAGGAACTCAACTTCTTCACCGATCCGAACGCCGACCTCTATCTCGTCGACATGCCGGGCTATGGTTTCGCCGAAGCGCCGAAAGACAAGGTCGCCGCCTGGAATAAAACCCTGCGCAGCTTCCTGGCCGGTCGGCGAACGCTGCTCCGCGTCTTCGTACTTGTCGATGCGCGCCACGGCCTGAAGCCGGTCGATGACGAGATCATGGGACTGCTCGACGGCGCCGCCGTCTCCTATCAAGTGCTGCTGACGAAAGCCGACAAGATCAGCCGCACCGATCTCGAACGCGTCACCGCGAACACGACGAAATCGCTGGCAAAACATCCGGCCGCCTATCCGCGCGTCATCGCGACGTCCTCGGAAACGGGCATGGGCTTTGAGGATTTGCGCGCCGTCGTGGCGAAGCTCATCGCCGCGCACGGCGGATAACGCGGCGATCCACCGTCACTCTCGCCAGATCTAATGGATAAACTTTTCGAGTAGGGCCTTTGCGGTCGTCAGACCGGATTCGCCGAACGTCGAAAGCGCACCGCCGACGATCGCAGCGATGGTCCAGCCGAACAACCGCGCGAACGCGCGCTTGAGATTCCGGCGAACCTTGACCTCGATAACCTGGTCGGGAAGCGCAGTCTCGGCCGCGACGCCGTCAGCGCCGATCGTCCGCGCTGAGACAACGATCTGCAATTGCGACCAGCCCCGCGACTGCGGCGTGATGAGAAACCGCCAGCTCGCGAAATCTTCCGCGCCATAGCCGAGATTATTCTCGATCCATTGCGTTTCCGGCGACGCCGTCTCGATGAAAAAACCACCGTCCGGCGCACGCACGCGCACGGCCATGGCTTTCGTCACCGTGATCTGGTGCTGCCAAGCGGCTCCGCCCCCATCGAGATTTTCCGCCAGCGATTTGATCGACGCCTTCGCAATTCGGACTTCGACGCGTTCCGTTTTTCCAACACGCATGGCGCGCGGAATATTTTCCGCAAGCTGGCCGGCTTCCGCTTTCGCGTGTTTGCCGCGCTTGCGACCCGCGCTTTTGTCCTTCGACGGATTGGGAGGCGCAACCGAAGGTGCACCGGCGGGCAGCTGCTCTCCGCGTGCCTCTGCTCGGAGGCCTGAATCGGTGTGCAACGGTCCGGACGGCGCGCCCGCTGACGGGGCCGGCAGGATGGGCCCTGGGAAAGAAGGCACCCGCATCCCCGGTGATCCCGGAGCGATTGGCTCAGGGATTGGCGGCGGCGGTCCACCCATGGGACGCGGTCGCGGAAGATCGCCCGGAAATCCCTGTCCCGGCGGTGGTTGGGCAGGATGAGGCGCACGTACCGGCGGCGCAGGCACATAAGGCTGCCCCGCAAGCGTGCCCCGGACCGATGGCTGGACGACGGTCCGTTCGGGAATGCCCAACGAAGGTTCGAAGGGCGGCGGCGAAACCTCGCGGTCTTGCCTTCCGCCGCCGGGCACGCCTTGCCCGGCAGGGTCCGCATCGCGGCCGCGCTGAGATTGCGATCCGAATTGCGGGCTCGGCCTAGCCGCCTGTGCCGGGGCGGCACGTTGCGGAGCAGCGGGAGTAGCGTCGGAGGGTAGCGGCTCGAAACGCCGGACTGGAGTTGCCGCCGGAGTTGGTGTCGGCTCGGGAGCCGTGGGTGGCGCAGCAGACCCCACGGATGCTTGCGATTGAGATTGCGGTTCAGGCCCGGCCGCGTCCGGTTCGGAATGCGCCGGATTACCCGCGCTCGCCGCAGGCGGAGCAGGCATCGGTGGCGGCGGCGGCGCCGGTTGCGGCATGTCCTTCATGAGATCGCGCAACGACGGCGTCGATCGCGACTGTACACGTTCCCGGGCGCGCGCCAGAACATCGTCGGCGACCGGCGGCTGAGCGGCAGGAGCCCGGGGCGGCGCCGGAGCAAGTGCGGCTTGCAGAGCCCGAATCGCGCTGTCGAATGTCAGCCCATGCGCCTGCAGGATGTCCGCGGCCAGACTGCGCCCATCGCCGACGATCGCGGCAAGCACGATGGCGCCGTTAATGTCCCGGCGTCGGCTGCCCCGCGCCGCCGCAGCGGCCGCTTCGAGGATGCGCCGCACGTCAGGCGCGACGCCGAGGCTGGTCGGCGCCTGGTCCGGATCGACGCCAGGCTGAGAGAACTGCCCCACCACGTCCGACTTGAGTGCCGCAATATTAACGTTGCTCGCGTCGAGCACCGCAATGGCGTCCGAATCGTCGCAGAGCGCCGCCAGCAGGTGCTCGAGCGCGACATCGGGCGCGCCAGCGCCAGCCGCAAACTCGGCCCCGCGCGACAGCGTCGCGCCAAGATCCGGCGACATTGGAATTTGAGCGAGGTCAGCGGCGGTTACGCCCACGATATCTCCAGGCCAGCGGTAAAAAACAGCGTCTAAACAAGCTCACACGGCAACGCTACAGCATTGGCGCGACGGTTGGCAGACCGGAATGTTTTTCGTCCCCAACCCGTGTCCGCGGTGCGTCAGGACCGCCCCAAGCCCCTCTCGATGCGGGAATTCCGTTGAGGCTGCGGGCCGCCGCGCTATAAGACCGCGACGACAGCGCCCGAAGCACCTGAAGCGCGCGTATCCCACTGTCCGATGGCATTTTGGGGAATCCCGTGACGTCAACGAAGAACCCTCGCGAGAAAAGCGCCGGTATCGCGGAAGACCGGCCGAGCGCCCATCTGCAGGCCCGTATTCTGGCCGAGGCCATCCCGCATCTCATTCGCTACGACGAGCAAACCGTCGTCGTGAAGTTCGGCGGCCACGCCATGGGCGACGAGCAGCTTTCGAACGCCTTCGCACAGGACATCGTCTACCTGAAGCAGTCCGGCATCAATCCGATCGTCGTTCACGGCGGCGGCCCGCAGATCGCCAGCATGCTGAAAAAGCTCGAGATCAAATCCGATTTCGTCAACGGGCTTCGCGTCACCGACAAGCCGACGGTCGAAGTTGTCGAGATGGTGCTCGCCGGCAAGATCAATAAGGAAATCGTCTCGGCGATCAACCGTCAGGGCGGCAAGGCTGTCGGCATCTCGGGCAAAGACGCCAACCTGATGATCGCCAAGAAAATCACCGAAATGGCCGATCCGCAGTCCAACCTGATGAAGGCTGTCGACATCGGGTTCGTCGGTGACCCGCTCGAAGTCAATCCGCACATCGTCGAGGTCATTTCCAAGTCGGACCTGATCCCGGTGATCGCACCGGTCGGCATCAGTCGCGACGGCGAAACGCTGAATATCAACGCCGATACGTTTGCTTCCGCGCTTGCGGCGCGCATGCAGGCCAAGCGTCTGCTGCTGCTGACCGATGTCGCGGGCGTTCTCGACGGCGACAAAAACCTCGTTCCCGAGCTGACGACCGATGACGCGCGCGCGATGATCAAGAGCGGCGCGATCTCCGGCGGCATGATCCCGAAGATCGAAGGCTGCATCGAAGTCGTCGAGGCCGGCGTCGAGGGCGTCGTCATCATCGACGGGCGCGTGCCGCACTGCGTCCTGCTTGAACTCTTCACCGAGCACGGCGTCGGCACGCTGGTTCGCCGCGCCGATCGCAAGAAGAGTAAAGGCTGATGGGGGCGACCGCCTCAATCTCCGGCACGGCGGCAACTGCCGCGACCGCGACGCGGCGCGGGTTTGGCCACGTCCATACGTGGATCTTCGATCTCGACAACACGCTTTATCCGGCGTCCTGCAATCTCTTCGCGCAGGTCGACCGGCGCATGAGCGAATACATCGCCAAGGCGATCGGCGTTCCGCGCGAGCACGCCCGGCATTTGCAGAAAGCCTATTATCGTCAGTTCGGAACCACCCTCGCGGGCTTGATGCAAGTGCACAAGCTGCAACCGGGCCCGTTCCTCGATTACGTTCATGACATTGACGTATCGGTCGTGCCCGAGCTGCCCGAGCTTGCCGCGGCGATTGCCGCGCTCCCCGGACGCCGCCTCATCTTTACGAACGGTTCCCGCCGCCACGCCGAAAACGTCGCGAGCCGCCTCGGCGTGCTGCATCTGTTCGAGGACATTTGCGACATCGCCGCGCTTGAATACGTGCCGAAACCCGAGCGCGCCGCCTTCGACCAGATGTTGAAGTTGCATGGCGTCGCTCCGGCGCAGTCCGCGATGTTCGAGGACATGCCGCACAATCTCGAAGTCGCCTCCGACATCGGCATGACGACCGTGCTCGTCCATTCCGATTACATCGACCATCCGGCGCAACTGAAAATCCGCGACTGGCGCGAGCTTCCTGGTCACATCCATTATCTGACGCGCGACCTGACCGGATTTCTCAGGGCCAATGTCACCCGCCAGGATCTGCTATCGGCCCGGCCATAAACGACCTATAGGCATATTAGGCAGAAATTTCTGCATCGGCTGACTCTCACGCGCGAAGATCATCGACCGAATGAGATCCACCGACGATATAAGCGCAATGCTGCGACGGGTGGCCGAACAGGATCGCGCCGCGTTCACGGAGCTCTACCGGGCAACCGGCCCGAAACTATACGGCATCATCCTCCGTATCTTGCGGCGTCGGGACATAGCGGACGAGGTGCTGCAAGAGGTTTACGTGAAAATCTGGCAGCGGGCAGGAGACTTCAGGCCGGAGAAAGCTTCGCCGATATCTTGGATGGCGGCCATTGCCCGAAACCGGGCGCTTGACGAGGTCAGGCGAAAGCTGCCTGCTTCGATTGAAGATCATCCTGAGGTCAAGGATATCGCATCGGAGGCAGAAACTGGCCTCGCGACTGCACTGCGCAATGAGGACGGAAGGCGGCTCTCCGACTGCCTCGCAGGGCTTGAGCCGAACCGCCGCCAAATGGTGGTGCTGGCTTACTGTGACGGGTTGAGCCGCGACGAGCTTGCCGCGAAATTTGCTCAACCGGTAAACACGATAAAGACTTGGCTTCGACGGTCTCTGGCGCAGTTGAAGGGCTGTCTTGGTTCATGACCGAAGATGACGACATTGACGCTCTCGCTGCGGAGTACGTTCTCGGCACGCTCGATGTCGCTGAACGGACCTCCGTTTCGGCTCGTCGCATTCGGGAGCGTGCGCTCGACGCCGCCATCGTCGAATGGGAACGCAGGCTCGCTCCATTATCGGAGCTTGTGGCCAACGTTGCCCCGCCCGCGACGGCCTTCGCTGAGATCGAAAATCGCATCGATCAACAGACGAATGGCGCCGCCGGAAGCTCAACCATCGTCACGCTGCGCCGTCAGCTGAAGGTGTGGCGAGCAACCGCCATAGCAGTTTCCGCCATTGCAGCCGGGCTCGCCGTCATCGTCGGCACCATGGAACTCCAACCGAAAGTGAAGCAGCCGAATCTCGTCGCCGTATTGCAGAAGGATGCGGCATCCCCAGCGTTTCTCGTCACCGTCAATATCGAAGATCGCGTCATGACGGTGAAGCCGGTCGCGGCCGAGCCCATTCCCGGAAAAAGCTACGAGCTTTGGCTGGTTCAAGACAGCCTCAGTGGGCCGAAATCCCTCGGCGTCATCGACGAACCGCAGACGGTGTCGCGTCCTACCCTCGCAGCCTTTAAGCGGGACGTGATCGAAAGCGCGACATTCGCCGTCAGTCTTGAGCCGGAAGGCGGCTCCACGACCGGCGCCCCGACCGGTCCCGTCGTTTTTGCAGGCAAGCTCATTCCAACGGGCCGCTAAAGCGCCAGCGCATCGCGAGAAAAATTCGCCGCGCTTCTGAAACTCTCTCCGATGTCGCTCGTACCTTCGCTCGCGTCTCCGAAGAGGACGTGAACCAACCGGAGGAACTCACATGTCAATGCTCAACCGGGCCCCAATAGTCGGGGCTATCGTTTTTGCTCTTTCGCTATCGTCGGGTTTAATCGCCAATTCATTCGCGACCGAAAAGACCGTCGAGGTCGGGGGTGCCGCGATGTATCCGTCGAAGAACATCATCGAGAATGCGGTCAACTCGAAAGATCACACGACGCTCGTTGCGGCGATCAAGGCCGCGGGCCTAGTCGATACCCTCGAGGCAAAAGGCCCATTCACTGTGTTCGCGCCAACCAACGCGGCCTTTGAGAAACTGCCCAGCGGAACCGTAGCAAATCTGCTCAAGCCAGAGAACAAAAAGCAGCTCACGAACGTGCTGACCTATCACGTCGTGGCCGGCAACTATTCGGCGGCAAAACTGGCCAAGGAAGCCAATGCCAACGGCGGCAAGCTTCACCTGAAGACCGTCGAGGGCGAGCGCATCACCATTCAAAGCGACAAGATGGGCGGCTGGTGGGTCCTAGACGAAAAAGGCGACAAGGCAAAAATTTCAATCGCCGACGTGAACCAGTCGAACGGCGTCATCCACGTGATCGACGGCGTGCTCTTGCCGAACTGAGGCGGTTCTCAAGGCCACATGGATTCCTGCAGCCGCGATATTGATCGTCCCCCCGGCACGCGGCTGCGGGATAGCGGGGACCGGTCGGAAGAAGGGCACCGCGCGCTTTTTTCGACCGGTGCGCGATGCGAAAGTGCCAGTCGCTCAGCCGCGTCCGATGTATGGCATAGCCGTCGCCATCACGTTCATGAACTGCACGTTGGCGTCGAGCGGCAGATTGGCGATATAAAGCACCGCGTCGGCAACGTGCGAGACATCAATGCGCGGTTCGATCCGAACGCTTCCATCAGCCTGCGGAACACCGACAGCCATCTTCGCCGTAAAGTCGGTCGCCGCGTTGCCGATGTCGATTTGCGAGCACGCGATGTTGTCGGCGCGCCCATCGAGCGAGATGCTTTTCGTCAGTCCCGTCAGCGCATGCTTGGTTGCCGTATAGGGCGCCGAAAACGGGCGCGGCGCCTGCGCCGAGATCGAACCGTTGTTGATGATCCGCCCGCCTTTCGGCGATTGCGTCTTCATGATGCGAAGGGCTTCGCGCGCACAAAGAAACGGCCCCGTGAGGTTGACGCCGACCACACGCTGCCACTCGTCGAGCGTTAGCGCATCGAGCGGGACGCCCTTGGCGTACGTTCCCGCATTATTGAACAGCACATCGAGCCGGCCAAAGCGCGCGCGCGTCTGCTCGAACACTGCTTTGACCGCCGCTTCGTCGGTCACGTCGGCCGGAGCCACGAGAAAGCCGCCGCCTCCGGAGCTGGCCTGCACCTCCGTCTTCTTAAGCTCCGCCTCGCGCCGCCCGACAAGCACCACGTCATAGCCCGCGCCCTGGAGCTTCAAGGCGACAGCGCGTCCAATTCCGGAGCCTGCGCCCGTGATCAGCGCGACGCGCGGTAGTCCCGTCATGGCTTCATTCCTTGCAATCTCACCACAACGATTGGGATAACGCGGAACATTGGCGCGCGCCAGTTTCTGCAGCAACGCCGCCATGCTATGCCGAACCGCTTCACGAGGGGAGGTTCGCGAACGTGGGGAACGCGGAAGAAATTCAGGCGAGGTTCTGCACGAATTGCGGAACCGCTCTCGTCGGGCCGTTCTGCGGCGACTGCGGAACGCAGGCAACCGTAGCCACCAAGACGAATACCGACGGCTGGGGCGCACTCACCAGCGAATTCATGAAAGGCCCGAAGAGCGCCGGAATGCACGCCGTTGCATTATCGTTTCTGGCGCATCCGGTTCGAACCATCCTGCGCCTGACCGACGATCCGACGTATCGCTCCCACTGGAGCTTCCTGACGGCCTGCGTCGGCGCTCAGCTGACGCTGGTTTATGTCATTCTTCCGCGCGTTTATTCAGCGATCTTCAATACCGCGAACGGTGCCGACAGCTCGGCGGTCATCACGAACGAGATCGTGCAATACGTCGGCATGGCGATCATGACGCCGATTCAATTTTACATCTGCCGCGCAGTCGGATCGATACCCCGATCGCCGATGTCCTATGTCAAGCTCTGCGTGCTGAGCGTCAGCTATTGCACGCTGCTTGGGATCGTAACAGCCCTCACCTATTTTGCGATTGTGCTCGCCGACGCGAAGGCCGGTTCGGTTCTCGATCTCGGCGAAGTCTGGCAGGCGCTATCCGTGGCGACGATGGCGGCCGTCCTGGTGTTCGTGACGCTCACGCACCGGCGCTTCTGGGGTCTGTCGTGGCTGCGCGCGATCGCCGTGACGCTCGCCATCGCCGCCATGTCGTGGGGAGTCGTTTATCCCGGGCTGACGGCGCTGCTTGAAAAGGCGAATATCGGAAAAACGATTTCGAGTCTGACGGGTTGAACCGTCTACCGCGTCGGAACGGGCTTCTCGCCACGATAGTCGTAGAAGCCGCGCTTCGTCTTGCGGCCAAGCCATCCCGCTTCGACATATTTCACCAGCAGCGGGCAGGGCCGATACTTCGAATCCGAAAGTCCTTCGTAAAGCACCTGCATGACGCTGAGGCAGGTATCGAGCCCGATGAAGTCAGCAAGCTCCAGCGGTCCCATCGGATGATGCGCGCCGAGCCGCATCGCTTTGTCGATCGCTTCCACCGTGCCGACGCCCTCATAAAGCGTATAGACAGCCTCGTTGATCATCGGCAGCAGAATGCGATTGACGATGAAGGCCGGAAAATCCTCCGCGACGGCGGTCTTTTTGCCGAGACTTTCGACAAAGGCCTTCGCCGTCGAGAACGTCTCGTCCTCGGTCGCGATGCCGCGAATGAGTTCGACAAGCTCCATCAGCGGCACCGGATTCATGAAGTGCATGCCGATGAAGTCTTCCGGCCGGTCGGTCGTCGCCGCCAGGCGCGTGATCGAAATCGACGATGTGTTGGACGCGAGCATCGCTGTCGGCTTGAGATGCGGACAGAGCGCCGCGAAGATCTTGTGCTTCAGGGCTTCGTCTTCGGTCGCCGCTTCGATGACGAGATCGCAATCTCCGAACGCCTCGAAGTTTGGAGCGAAACTGATGCGCTCCAGCGCTTTATCGCGATCGCTCTCCTGGATTGCGCCCTTGGCGATCTGTCGTGCGAGGTTCTTGCCGACGGCCTCGAGACTCTTGTCGAACGCCTCTTTCTTGAGGTCGTTGATCGCCACGTTGTAACCCGACAGCGCCACGACATGGGCGATGCCGCTGCCCATCTGACCGGCGCCGATGATCCCGACCTTGCTGATGACGCGCGCGGGCCGAACACCGGCTTTGGTCTTTTCCATCAGCTTTTGGGTCTGCACCATAGACGGATGTCCTCTAGAGGTCTGAGGCGCTGCGCTTAACGACCGGCTTTCTGCAGCTCCGCATCGAGTTCCGGCAGAGCCTGAAAGAGATCGGCGACCAAGCCGTAATCCGCAACCTGGAAAATAGGCGCTTCAGGATCCTTGTTGATCGCGACGATCACCTTCGAATCTTTCATGCCCGCGAGATGCTGGATCGCGCCGGAAATGCCGACAGCAACGTAAAGATCCGGGGCAACAACCTTGCCTGTCTGCCCGACCTGCCAGTCGTTCGGAACGAAACCCGCATCGACGGCCGCGCGCGAGGCGCCCATCGCAGCTCCGAGCCGATCCGCGACGGGCTCGATATATTTGGTGAAGTTTTCGCCGTTTGCCATACCGCGGCCGCCCGAAATGATGATCCGCGCCGACGTGAGTTCCGGCCGGTCCGACTTCGTGAGTTCTGCGTTCTCGAACGTCGAGACGCCGACCGCGCCAGGCACCGCGACGGTTTCGATGGCCGCCGAGCCGCCCTCGCCGACAGCCTGGAAGGCTGCGGTGCGAACCGTGATGACTTTCGTCTTCTCGGATGACTGTACCGTTTGAATAGCGTTGCCGGCGTAGATCGGCCGCTCAAACGTATCGGGCGAAACGACTTTGATGATGTCGGAAACCTGCATCACGTCGAGCTTGGCGGCAACGCGCGGCAAAATGTTTTTGCCATAAGCCGTCGCCGGCGCGACGATTGCCGAATAATTTTCGGCGAGCGACACGATGAGCGCCGTAACTTCCTCGGCGAGGCCGTTCGCGAGCTGCGGCGCATCCGCGAGCAAAACCTTGGAAACGCCGTCCAGCTTTGCAGCCGACTCGGCCGCGGCCTTGACGTCCGATCCCGCGACGAGAACATGAACGTCGCCGCCGAGTTGTTTGGCTGCGGCAAGGCCTTTCGCCGTAGCAGGGGCCAGCGCGCCGTTTGCGACTTCGGCAAGAAGAAGTGTCGACATCACAGAATCCCCGCTTCGGTTTTGAGCTTCTGAACAAGCTCGGCAACGCTGCCGACCTTGACGCCGGCTTTGCGCGTCGGGGGTTCAGTGGTCTTCAGGACTTTCAGGCGCGGGCTGATATCGACGCCGAGATCTTCCGGCTTCTTGACGTCGAGCGGCTTCTTCTTGGCCTTCATGATATTGGGTAGCGAAGGATAGCGCGGCTCGTTCAAGCGCAAATCGGTTGTCACGACGGCGGGAAGCTTGAGCTTGATCGTCTCGAGGCCGCCGTCGACTTCGCGCGTGACGATGACGCTTCCCGCTTCCGTCACGACCTTCGACGCGAACGTGCCCTGCGGCCAATCGAGGAGGCTCGCGAGCATCTGGCCCGTCTGGTTGCTGTCGTCGTCGATGGCCTGCTTGCCGAGAATAACAAGATCGGGCGTCTCGGCATCGACGACGGCTTTCAAAAGTTTGGCGACCGCCAGCGGCTCGACGTTCGTTCCGTCCGGAGTTTCGATGAGAATGGCGCGATCGGCGCCGATCGCGAGGGCCGTCCGGAGCGTTTCTTGCGCCTTGGCCGGGCCGATGGAAACGACGACGACTTCCTTCGCCCCGCTTTTCTCTTTCAATCGCACGGCTTCTTCGACGGCGATTTCGTCAAACGGGTTCATCGACATCTTGACGTTCGACAAGTCGATTCCAGAACCATCCGGTTTAACGCGAATTTTGACGTTGTAGTCGACGACGCGCTTGACCGGCACAACGATTTTCATGCCACCCGCCAGCTCACTGGCGCTCCCAATATTGTTGTTACCGGCGCTTGGACCGCCGCCGGCTTTTGCGGCGCACACGCCGCGAACAGATGTTCAGATTGCTGAACTTTACCGGCCGGTGAGGACTAAAGCCCGACGGCACCGCTAGTTCTCGCAACTGCGAAGACCGAAAACTAGGGGTGGCCTGTGCTCAAGTCAATCGCCGCCTCGTCGCGGTGCACACCCTACGAATTCCAGGGTAAATTAGTGCCCGGGGAAGCGCGGCTCGCCCCTCACCGGTTCTTACCCGGCACCCACAGAATATCGCTCTTGCCCCGGTCATTGACGTAGCGGCCGGCGACGAACAGAAAATCGGAAAGCCGGTTGATGTACTTGAGGACAGGAGCGCTGACCGGCTCTCCCGGAATAGCCGCCAGTTCGACGATCATGCGCTCGGCACGGCGCGAGACGGTTCGTGCCACGTGCAACGCCGCCGCCGTCGCACTGCCGCCCGGCAGAATGAAGGACCGGAGCGGCGACAGCGACCCGTTCATCAGGTCGATCTCGTCCTCGAGCCGCTTGACCTGCGCGTCCGCGACCCGCAGCGGCTCATACGGAAGCTTTTCGCCGCGATCCGGCACGCACAGATCGGCGCCGAGATCAAAAAGGTCGTTCTGAACGCGCAGCAGCATCGTATCGACGTCCGGATCCGCGCCCGCCAAGTGAACGCGCGCCACTCCGATGTGGGAATTCGTTTCATCGACGGTGCCATAGGCCGCGATACGCGGCGATGTTTTCGGCACGCGTTCGCCCGAGCCGAGCGCGGTCGTCCCGGCATCTCCGGTTTTCGTGTAAATCTTGTTGAGGACGACCATCGATCAAAGGCTCCTGGCATGGATATTCGGGACGAGAAAGCGGCTTGCCCGCCGCTGAGAGCCGCTTCGGCCTTTAGCGGGACACAAATGCATAGGCAAGAATGATAAGAATGGCCAGAAACTGCAGCCCAATGCGCCAACGCATCAGTTTTTGGCTGAGGTTGGAGTTATTGCCCTTCATCAACGTCCAAAGGCCGTAGAGCAGCACGGCGAGGACAGCGATCGTGGCGACAGTTGTGGCATGGTACAGAAACGTTTGCATCCGGCCTATCCGCTTACAGAATTCGGGATTGGCTTAAGCCTATGGGCAGGCGGCGGCAATCGCCAAGTCCAGGAGGAAACGACGCGGCGCGCGCCGTTCGCCAATGAATTAGCCCCTGAAAAGGCGCGCATTACGCATTTGAAATTTGCTCTTGGCGGCAAAAGCCTTAATCCTTGCTACGCATCATATTTCGCTCCGGCCCCGAGGCGGACATTTCCTCACTCCCCGGCCCCACGCGCTTTTCGACTTGAGGCCCAGTGACAAACCAATTGTCGGCATGTCGGAACACTTGGCGGCGCCCTAGCGTCGGCCCAAGCCTCGGCATTCTTGCAGCTGCGGCGCTTTCGATCGCAATCGCGTCTCCCCTCTTGGCCGAGGGCACCCTTCCTAAGGATGCCGACACGGCGCGTAAGGTTCTCGACCAGAAGCGCCAGCAGCTCAACGACAACGCCGCCAAAGAGCTGACGATCCGTTCCGACGTTGCCGAACTCGATGCGGAACGCGAACGGCTGAACTCGCGGCTGATCGAGACGGCGCATCTGATCCAGCGCGGCGAAGCCAAGATGACGACCATCGAAGGCCGCCTGTCGGAGCTTGCGGAGCAGGAGAAGATGGTTCGCGGCTCGCTCGAGCAGCGTCACGGCCAGATCGCGTCGCTGTTGGCGGCTCTGCAGCGCATCGGACGCAATCCGCCGCCGGTCTTGGTCACCCGTCGCGAGGACGCGCTCAAGATGGTGCGCAGCGCCATGCTGCTGTCGTCCGCCTTTCCGGAATTGAAGGATCAGGCTGTCAGCCTTTCTGCGAGGCTCGGCGATCTGCAGCGTGTGATGGCCAGCATCCGCACCGAAGGCGCCAAGCTCCGCGCCGAAACGGATCGTCTCAACGAAACCCGCACACGGCTTGCGAGCTTGATGGAAGCCAAGAAGCTGTCGCTCGCCGACCGTCAGACCGAGTTGGCGGAAGTGCGCGTTGCGACGGGCGAAATCACGAAAAACGTCGGTAACCTGACGGACCTCATCACGCGCCTTGATCAGACGGTGACTGAAAAGACCGGGCTCGGTGCTTACAACAACCAGCTGAAAGCTGAGCAGCGCACGACGGTATCCCTAGCGCCGGCACCGCCGCCCGCTGGACCACAAATCATCACGCCCCCACCGGAAGCTCCGGACACGGCAACGGCATCGGCGGATGCGACGGTGACACCTCCTTCTGCCGCCGCGCCTGTCGCTGCGGCATCGGGAGCCGCCGCAGAGGCCGTCGCGCCTCCGGCCAAGGTCGCCATATTGACGCCACCTCCTGCACCCAAGCAGGCGATGGTCGAGCTGGCGCCATCGGGCACGTCGCTCATTCCTGGCAATGCCGGGCGCATCAAACCCGCGATCCCTTTCGCGACGGCGCAAGGAAAGCTGCCGCTCCCGGCGCAAGGCCGCCGTGCCCTGTCGTTCGGCGATCGGACGCAATACGGCGGTCAGTCGAAAGGCACCGTCATCGAGACGCGCAACGCCGCGCAAATTACGTCACCCTGTGACGGATGGGTTGTTTACGCAGGTGAATTTCGCAGTTACGGGCAACTCTTGATCATCAATGCAGGCGGCGGCTATCATGTTCTGCTCGCCGGCCTGTCGCAAATCGACGTCCGGTCCGGCCAGTTCGTATTGGCAGCAGAGCCTGTCGGTACAATGAGTGGTGGTCAAAAGACTACGCCGTCCTCGGCGCAAATAAGCGGACCCGTTTTATACGTTGAATTTCGTAAGGACGGGCGTCCCATCGACCCCGGTCCCTGGTGGGCATCAGGTCAGCAGAAGGTACAAGGCTAATGCGCAAGACTGATTATGCTTTCTGGACATTCCTGCTGATGACAGGCTTGGCCGGGGCGACGACACTTCTCAATGTCACGCAGACATACTCCGCGACGTCATCGCAAAATTCCGAGCTCTATAAGCAGCTCGATCTTTTCGGCGACGTGCTCGAACGCGTCCGCTCCGACTACGTCGAGAAGCCTGACGATACACAGCTCATTGAATCGGCGATCAACGGCATGTTGTCGTCGCTCGATCCGCATTCCTCCTACATGAGCCCGAAAAACTTCCGCGACATGCAGGTGCAGACGCGCGGTGAGTTCGGCGGTCTCGGCATTGAAGTCACGATGGAGAACGGCGTCATCAAGGTCGTCTCTCCGATCGACGACACACCAGCGGCGAAAGCCGGTCTGATGGCGAACGACCTGATCACGCATCTCGACAACGAAGCCATTTCGGGCCTGACGCTCGAGCAGGCGGTCGAGAAAATGCGCGGCCCGGTCAACACGCCGATCATGTTGACCGTCGTCCGCAAGGGCAAGGACGATCCGTTCGACGTGAAGGTCGTGCGCGACGTCATCCGCATCAATCCGGTGAAATCGCGCGCCGAAGGCGACATCGGCTACGTCAAGGTTTCAACCTTCAACGAGCAGACCCACGCCAACCTCGTCAAGGCCGTGGAAACCCTCGACAAGCAGATCGGCCCGAACATCAAGGGATGGGTCATCGACCTGCGCAACAATCCCGGCGGCCTTCTCGATCAGGCCATCGCCGTCTCCGACGATTTCCTGGAGCAGGGCGCGATCGTTCTGACCAAGGGTCGCAACAACGAGGAAACGCAGCGCGCCAACGCCCGTCCGGGTGATATTTCGGACGGCAAGAAGATCGTCGTGCTGATCAACGGCGGCTCGGCTTCGGCATCCGAAATCGTCGCTGGCGCGCTGCAGGATCAGAAGCGCGCGACGATCATCGGTACGCGCTCGTTCGGGAAGGGCTCGGTGCAGACGATCATTCCGCTCGGCGCCAACGGCGCGATCCGGCTGACGACAGCGCGCTATTACACGCCGTCGAACCGCTCGATCCAGGCCAAGGGCATCGAACCGGATATCGTCATCGACGAGGCTGTTCCGGACGACTTGAAGGATAAGCTCGGCGCCGACAAACCGCGTGGCGAGGCGAGCCTGCGCGGCCATTTGAAAAACCCCGACGGCAGCGCCAAAGACAGCAAGGATGAAGAATCCGGCTCGTCGTCCTACGTTGCCAAGGACGCCGACAAGGATACGCAGCTTCAGTACGCGCTGAGCTTCCTGCACGGCACCGCCAAGGGTCCGGAAGCCGCCAATAACGCGTCACCGTCTTCGGCGACGCCGACGCCTCCGGCGTCGAACAACAGCGGCACCACAACGCCGACGCCGCCTGACGACAAGAAGACGACGCCCAATTGATTTAGCGTCGCTGAACATTCAAGCTTTGAAGGGCGCCCTCGCGGCGCCCTTTGTTTATGCCCAAAGCCTGCGATCCCGAGTATAGGATGCTGCGCTGACGATCCTGAGGATGCCCTGAGCAATGACCGACACTCCGAAACCGCTGATCGACCCCGAAAGCCTGCCGTATCGCCCATGCGTTGGGCAGATGGTGATCAACTGGAACGGACACGTCTGGATCGGACGCCGCGCCGGCTCGAAAAACGACTCGGAGGGCACAGGCACATGGTGGCAGATGCCGCAGGGCGGCATCGATCCGGGCGAAGACCCCGCCGCCGCGGCTCGGCGCGAACTTTTCGAAGAAACGGCCATCCGCTCGGTGGACGTGATCGCCGAGCTTCCCCGCTGGCTGACCTACGATCTTCCGCCCGATCTGATCGGCAAGGCCTGGGGCGGGCGTTATCGCGGACAGAAGCAACGCTGGTTCGCCTATCGCTTTCTCGGCGATGACAGCGAAATCAACATCACGCCGCCACCCGGCCACGATGCCGAATTCATCGAATGGCGCTGGAGCCCGATTATTGAACTGATTGATCTGATTGTGCCTTTTAAGCGCGAGGTCTATCACGACGTGCTCGCCGCGTTCGCGCCGCTGGCAAAGCCGCAGGCCCGCTAGAAGCTCCTCCCACACATTCGAACAGACCCGCCCAACATTTGCCCGGGTGAGACGGCGCGCGCGACCCTATGCATTGTCTTCATTGTCCCAAATGTGACAGCGTAATGTCATACGGATGCTATCTTTTTCTGGACAATGACGAATCATGGCATTCCTTTATCCACAGGTTATGCACGGACTTCATCTATGACGCTGCTGCCCAACCCGTCCGATCTATCGCGTGCCGCGCTGCCGTTCCGGTCGTGCGTCGGCATCATGCTGCTCAATCGCGACGGGCTGGTTTGGGTCGGACGCCGCCGCCCCAAATGGGCCAGCGATCACGCCGCCCACATCTGGCAAATGCCGCAAGGCGGGATTGAAAAATACGAGCCGCCGCGCATCGCCGCGCTACGCGAGCTTCGCGAGGAAACAGGCGTAACCAGCGTCGAAGTCGTCGACGAATATTCCGACTGGCTGACCTACGAGTTGCCCGAAAACCTGCTCGGCATCGCGCTCAAGGGCCGCTATCGCGGACAGCGGCAAAAATGGTTCGCGATGCGATTCCTCGGCGACGACAGCGAAATCGATATTGCGCAAAAAGACGGCACGAAGGCCGAATTCAACGCCTGGCGGTGGGCGCCGATCGAAAGCGTGCCCAAGCTGATCATCCCGTTCAAACGCGAAGTCTATGAGCGCGTCACATCGGCTTTTGGACATCTCGCGGGTTGATGGTCCCGAAGCGCTTGCGCCAAACAAAAAGCCGGACATCGCGTCCGGCTTTTGTTTATCCAAAACTTCGGACGTCGCGATTTACGCGACCTTTCCCGACAAACGCTTGAGCTCACTGACCAGCGTATCAGCCATGCGCCGCGCGTTATCGTCCTTGGCAGCCGCCAGATCCGCTTCTGCCGCTCTCAGTTCTTCAGCGATCGCCGACGACGACATCTCTTCGACGTCGTAGGCTTTTTCCGCCAGAACCGTGAGACGTGAAGGATCGACCTCCGCAAAACCGGATTTAACGAACAGCCGGCGCTTGCCGCCGCCCGCCGTCACGTCGAGAACACCCGGACGCAGCGTCGCGATGACCGGCGCATGACCGGCCAGAACGGCAAATTCGCCATCGGAGCCCGGCACGACGACCTGATCGGCGTCGATCGAAAGCAGAACTCGCTCGGGCGAGACGAGTTCGAATTTGAAAGTACCTGCCATGGCGTGTCCGCTGTTCCCGGAACCCTAGTTCATCATTCGAAACGCTGAACGGTTTAAGCGCTCTTCGTCTCTTCTTCGTCGTCGCCTTCCGCTCCCGCTTTGGCGCGAACCTCTTCCGGCGTCTGCAGTTTCGTCCCGCAGAACGGGCAGAAGAAAAGCGGATGGTCGACGAGACCAGGCTCTTCTTCCTCGAGATCGACCAGCCCGACAGTCATGTAGATCACGCTGTCGGGGCCAACGGTAATCAGTGGCTCGAAATCGCCGCCTTCGAGAGCTTCCTTCAGCTCCTCGCAGCAGCTTCCGAATTGTGTCGCGGCTTCCGCCATTTATGTCTTCTCCTGGAGCCCGCGACGATGCGGGCTGTTCGCCCGCAGCGCTTGCCGGTTTTAAGCGGCTTCTGCGAGCTTCTCGGCCTTCGCGATCGCCTCGTCGATAGTACCAACCATATAGAAGGCCGGTTCCGGCAGGTGATCGTATTCGCCGTCGCAAAGGCCCTTGAACGCCTTGATCGTGTCGGGCAGCGACACGAGCTTGCCGGGCGATCCAGTGAAAACTTCAGCCACGTGGAACGGCTGCGACATGAACCGCTCGATCTTGCGGGCGCGGGCAACAGTCAGCTTATCTTCTTCGCTGAGCTCGTCCATGCCGAGAATAGCGATAATATCCTGCAGCGACTTGTACTTCTGCAGGATCGCCTGAACCGTACGCGCGACATGGTAGTGCTCCTCGCCGACGATGCGCGGGTCGAGCATGCGCGAGGTCGAGTCGAGCGGGTCGACCGCCGGATAGATGCCCTTTTCAGCGATCGAACGCGAAAGAACGGTCGTCGCGTCCAAGTGAGCGAACGACGCGGCGGGAGCCGGGTCGGTCAAGTCGTCGGCCGGCACGTAAATCGCCTGCACCGAAGTGATCGAACCCTTCTGCGTGGTCGTGATGCGTTCCTGCAGCGCGCCCATGTCGGTCGCGAGCGTCGGCTGATAACCGACCGCCGAAGGAATACGGCCGAGAAGCGCCGACACTTCCGAGCCCGCCTGCGTGAAGCGGAAGATGTTGTCGACGAAGAACAGCACGTCCTGACCCTGATCGCGGAAGTGCTCGGCAACCGTCAGACCCGAAAGCGCGACGCGGGCGCGGGCGCCCGGCGGTTCGTTCATCTGGCCGTACACGAGCGCGCACTTCGAGCCCTTCGCCGAACCGTTATTCTTCTTCGGGTCGAGGTTCACCTTCGACTCGATCATTTCGTAATAGAGGTCGTTGCCCTCACGCGTACGCTCGCCGACGCCGGCGAACACTGAATAGCCGCCGTGAGCCTTCGCGACGTTGTTGATGAGTTCCATGATCAGAACGGTCTTGCCGACACCGGCGCCGCCGAACAGGCCGATCTTGCCGCCTTTCGCGTAAGGCGCCAGCAGGTCGACGACCTTGATGCCCGTAACGAGGATCTGCGCTTCCGTGGCCTGATCCGCAAACGTCGGCGACGGCTGATGGATGGCGCGAACGCTCGGAGTTTTGATCGGGCCGGCTTCGTCGACCGGCTCGCCGATGACGTTCATGATGCGGCCGAGCGTTTCATCGCCGACCGGTACCGAAATCGGTGCGCCCGTGTCGAAGACTTCTTGGCCGCGAACGAGACCTTCCGTCGAGTCCATGGCGATCGTGCGAACCGTGTTCTCGCCGAGATGCTGCGCGACTTCGAGCACCAGGCGATTGCCGTGGTTCGTCGTCTCGAGAGCGTTCAAGATTTCCGGCAACTGGCCTTCGAAATGCACGTCGATGACGGCACCCGTGACCTGTTGAATTTTCCCTACGTTCTTAGCCATTTTAATCTCCAGCGGAATGTGATCAGGCGACGGTCAGCGTCACGGGGATGTTGTTGCGCGTCGCCTTGGAATACGGACAAATCTGATGGGCATCTTCGATCAGCGCCTGAAGCTTGGCCTTGTCGGCGCCGGGAATTGACAGTGAGAGTTCAGCTTTGAGCCCGAAGCTCGTGGCGTCCTTGTCGATCTCGACCCTGCAGCCGACCTTCGCAGCCTGGCCATCAAGCCCATGCTTCTTTGCGAGAAGCAGGATTGCCTGACCGAAGCACGCCGACCAGCCGAGGGCAAAGAGCTGCTCGGGGTTATGCCCTTCGCCAGAACCGCCCATCTCTTTCGGCAGAGCCATTGCGAGCGCCAGCTTGCCGTCATCGAGAACGGAGCGTCCGTCGCGGCCGCCTTTTGTCGTCGCATGCGTGACATAAGCCATGAGACTTGCCTCCGGATCAGAGCGCTTCCGCGCCCGAGATGATCTCGATCAGTTCTTTCGTGATGTTGGCCTGACGCTGGCGGTTGTACTTAATCGTCAGCTTGTTGATCATGTCACCGGCGTTGCGCGTAGCGCTGTCCATGGCCGACATCCGCGCGCCCTGCTCGGAGGCCGCGTTCTCAAGAAGGCCGCGGAAGATCTGCGTCGAGATATTGCGCGAAAGCAAGAAGCCCAGCACCTCGTCTTCGCCCGGCTCGTATTCGTGAATCGCGGTCGCGCCCTTCGCCGTCTCATTGCTCGCCTCGTCCACCTTGGCGGGGATGAGCTGCAGTGCCGTCGGCTTCTGAGCTATGACGGATCTGAATTCCGAGAAGTAGATCGTTGCAACGTCGAATTCGCCGGCCTCGAACATTTCAACCACACGATTTGCGACGCCTTCGGCATGGCCGAAGTTGAGCTGACGAACGCCTTGGAAATCCTTGCGCTCAACGATGTTCTTGCCGAGATCGCGGCGCAGGTTGTCGGCGCCCTTACGGCCGACCGTCATGATCTTGACCGTCTTGCCGTTGGCGATCAGACGGTGTGCGTCGGCGCGTGCGAGCTTCGAGATGTTCGAGTTGAAGCCGCCGCAGAGACCGCGCTCTGCCGTCATGACGATCAGCAGATGAACCTGGTCTTTGCCGTTGCCGACGAGAAGCGGCGAAGCACCGTTCTTGTCGGCGACTTTAGACGCGAGACTTCCGAGAACCGTCGCCATGCGCTCCGCGTAAGGACGCGCGGCCTGGGCGGCTTCCTGGGCGCGGCGCAGCTTCGCCGCCGCCACCATCTGCATCGCTTTAGTAATTTTCCGCGTCGCCTTCACTGAGGCGATGCGGTTGCGCATTTCTTTTAAGCTCGCCATCGGGCGCTCTCCTTAAGAGGTCCCGATCAGGCCGTGAAGCTCTTCGAAAACTTGTCGAGGAACTCGACGAGCTTCTTCTCCGTATCGGCCGACAGCGCCTTCTCTTTCGCGACCGTCTCGAAGATCGTCTTTTCCGAACGCAGCCCGGAAAGAACGCCCTGCTCGAACTTGTTCACAGCCGAAACCGGGATCGCATCGAGATAGCCGCGCGTACCGGCGAAGATGACCGCGACCTGCTCTTCCATCTTGAGCGGCGAGAACTGCGGCTGCTTCAGAAGCTCCGTCAGACGCGCGCCGCGTGCGAGCAACTTCTGCGTTGCGGCGTCAAGGTCTGAGCCGAACTGCGCGAAGGCCGCCATTTCACGATACTGAGCGAGCTCGCCTTTGATCTTGCCGGCGACCTGCTTCATGGCTTTCGTCTGCGCGCTCGATCCGACGCGCGACACCGACAGACCGACGTTCACGGCCGGACGGATGCCCTGATAGAAGAGGTCGGATTCAAGGAAGATCTGGCCGTCGGTGATCGAAATCACGTTTGTCGGAATGTAGGCCGAAACGTCGTTCGCCTGCGTCTCGATGACCGGCAGCGCCGTCAGAGAGCCGTTGCCAGCCTTGTCGCCGAGCTTTGCGGCGCGCTCAAGCAAACGAGAATGGAGATAGAAAACGTCGCCCGGATAGGCTTCGCGGCCCGGCGGACGGCGAAGCAGCAGCGACATCTGACGATAGGCAACGGCCTGCTTGGAAAGATCGTCATAGGCGATCACGGCGTGCATGCCGTTGTCGCGGAAGTATTCGCCCATCGTGCAGCCGGTGAACGGTGCAAGATACTGCATCGGCGCCGGGTCGGAAGCAGTCGCAGCGACGACGATCGAATAGTCGAGCGCGCCGCGCTCTTCGAGAACCTTGACGAACTGCGCAACCGTCGAGCGCTTCTGGCCAACCGCGACGTAAACGCAATAGAGCTTGGCGCCCTCGTCGTTTCCGGCGTTCAGCGATTTCTGGTTGAGGAAGGTGTCGAGAATGACGGCGGTCTTGCCCGTCTGACGGTCGCCGATGACGAGCTCGCGCTGGCCGCGGCCGATCGGGATCAGCGAGTCGATGGCCTTGAGGCCCGTCGCCATCGGCTCATGCACCGACTTGCGGGGCAGAATGCCTGGCGCCTTGACGTCGACGCGCATCTTCTTGTCCGACTTGATCGGACCCTTGCCGTCGATCGGATTGCCGAGGCCGTCAACGACGCGCCCGAGCAGACCCTTGCCGACCGGAACTTCCACGATGGCGCCAGTCCGCTTGACGGTGTCGCCTTCCTTGATGGTGCGATCGTCGCCGAAAATAACGACGCCGACGTTGTCGGCTTCGAGGTTCAGCGCCATGCCGCGAATGCCGCCCGGGAACTCGACCATCTCGCCCGCCTGGACGTTGTCGAGCCCGTAAACGCGGGCGATACCGTCACCGACGGACAGCACTTGCCCGATCTCGGAGACTTCGGCTTCCTTGCCGAAGTTCTTGATCTGATCCTTAAGGATCGAGGATATTTCTGCGGCCCGGATTTCCATAAACGTATGACCCTCTTCCCTGGTCGTTTCCGTTGGCGGAGCCTCGAAGCGGCTCCCTGTTCAATTCTCGGCTATGTCAACGAAAATGCCGTCCGGTTTCGCCCGCACGGCATTTTTGAATTCTGTGGCGTCAGGTGCTGACTTCGGTCAATGCCACCTTCATGTTCTGCAGCTTGGTCTTAAGTGACGAATCGATCATTCGGCTGCCGAGCTTGACGATGAGGCCGCCAAGCAGGCTCGGATCGACGCGCGACTGCAGCGTCACGTCCTTGCCGACAGATGCTTTAAGCGTTTCTTTCAGCGCCGCAATCTGTTCGTCATTGAGCGCCACGGCGCTCGTGACCTCGGCCGAGACTTCGCCGCGCGCCTTGGCGGCCAGCGCCCGGTACGCCTTGATGATGTCCTGGACGACGAAAAGACGGCGATTGCTCGCAACGAGCTTCAGGAAATTGGCGGCGAGACCGCCGATGCCGACCTTGTCGAGAAGGGCCGAGATGGCGCGGCTCTGATCATCCGCCGCAATCACCGGGCTACGGACGAGTCGCACGAGATCAGTACTTTCGTCTAAGAGGCTCTGAAACTTGCCGAGATCGCCTTCGACATCGGCAACCTTGGAGCTTTCGCTCGCGAGCTCAAAAAGAGCCGAGGCATAGCGCCCGGCCACGCCGTCAACGATGGTATCGTTTGTAGCCACGTCGCTCACACCGTCGCGCCTGGGCGCATATGGGGCTGGGCACAAAAAGCCCGAGACTACGCCCGCTTCAAGGAAAAGCCTTCGATACAATAAAGGCGCAAGGGGCCAGAAACCACCAGCCGCCCTTCGAAAGCCGCGGTTCCCTTAACATGCGCTCTGGCGGCCTTCAACCGGCCGATTTAGGGGCGCGTTGCCGCATAACCGTAAGCCCCGAACCGTAAACAGAGGTGCGGCAAAACCGGAGCTGCGCTTTTCACGCATTTGCGCCGCTCCAAAAGATGAACATTTGCTGCAAGCTCCGTTCAAACCACGTTCAGCCGCAATGCCCTACACATGCAATCGATCGGTCGTTTCCGATCGGTTTGCAATTTTACGTCTTTGCACTCGCCTCTCTGGACTTGGGCCCGCTTTCCGGGCCCAATTTTTTTTGCGCGCATTTTTAGAGAGCGTCCCGCATCACGATCGGGAACCGCCACGGCAGCACGAAGACGAGATCGAAGCCGACGTCGTGACCTTGATATTGCGGATTGCGGGCAAGCCAGAGGTCGGCGGCGCGCCGCACGCGTCGGCGCATGGTCAGCGTGATCGCGTCTTCCGCTTCCTCCGCCGAGGCCCGCCGCTTCACCTCGATAAACGCAATGCGCCGAGCCTTGATGGCGATGAGATCGATTTCTCCGACAGGGGTTTTGAAGCGGCGGCCAAGAATACGATGACCGAACGCCATGTAGACGCCCGCGACGATCATCTCCGCATTGAGCCCGCGTCGATAGCGGCGGCGGCGCATCTCGGAAAGCGGCCGGCCCCGATCGTCATTGGCATTCGAACTCACGGACTTTCATCCTTTGCCTTGACGCCCAATGCATAAACTCGCGACTTCGGCACCCCGAGTTCGCCCGCGATGGTCTTGGCGGCATCCTTGAGGCTCATCTCGCCGAGCACCTCGTCGAGCCGCACGCTGATCGCATCATCGCTGACGGCCTGCGGCTCGGGCGGACCGACGACGATGACGATTTCGCCTTTTAACGTTGAGCCTGCGAATTGATCGGCGAGCGCGCGCAGCGTTCCCCGCGTCATCGTTTCGTGCAGCTTCGTCAATTCGCGCGCGACGACAGCGGCGCGATTTCCGAGCACATCCGCCATATCCGCAAGCGCGTCTTCAACCCGATGCGGCGCTTCGAAAATAATGAGAGAACCAGGGATCTGAGCGATTTCGGCCAAACGCGTTCGCCGCGCCGCCTGCTTCGGCGGCAAAAAGCCCGAGAAGAAAAATGCGTCCGTCGGCAACCCGCTCGTCGTCAGCGCGGTGAGCACCGCTGACGGACCCGGGATAGAGATGACGGGGATGTTCCGCGACGCGGCCGTCCGAACCAGCCGGAAACCTGGGTCCGACAGCAACGGCGTTCCGGCATCGGAAATGATCGCGATGCGCTTGCCGGCCTCAGCTTCGCTCAGCACACGCTCGATCTCGCGATCTTCGTTGTGCTCGTGCAGGGGCAGCGTCTTCGCCGCGATACTGTAATGCTGCAGGAGCTTCGCCGAATGCCGCGTATCTTCGCAGTAGACGACATCCGCGCGCGACAGGACGGCCAGCGCGCGCAGCGTGATGTCGGCAAGATTCCCGATCGGAGTGGCGACGAGATAAATGCCGGACGTGAGCGGATCGGCAGCGAGATCCTCAAGCGCTTCTTTCACGCGATCGGCGAGCTTGGAAGCTTGCGGCGGATACTGCTGTCTGTCTGCCGGTATTGGATCTCTGGACACAAGCATGCCTTTGCCGCCGCGATGCGCGAAACAATAGCAAAACCAGACCAGGACGCGAAAGCTATTGCGAAGCTGGTCTCAGGAGCCGCCAGTGATAACCCAGTGATAACGATGAGGGACCGCTATTAAGCCGCGATGGCGTCGCCGAACGGCCCCGACGCAAACGGCGGCGGCTGCAGGTCGAGCATGTGAACGCTGGCAGGCCGCCGGCGGCCGCCGACATCCATGACCGCTGAAAGCTCGTCGATCAGAGATGTCATGGCATATTGGGCGAGATCGAGTTGTAGCGCCGCCGACGTATGGCAGCGCGTTGCCTCTTCGGCACGCGAAAGGGCGCCCTTAACCGTTTCCGAGAGATGGGCCCATTGCTCGACAAATGTCATCCG
>Ga0172380_10001866_pt1 | contig 35258 bp, 65 predicted proteins | sample Leawe162metaG_FD_119747 | JGI IMG/M metagenome (GOLD analysis project Ga0172380, IMG submission 119747) | Leachate microbial communities from a municipal landfill in Southern Ontario, Canada - Leachate well 162 metaG | ecosystem: Engineered > Solid waste > Landfill > Unclassified | place...
ACAAAGCGTCCGTAGTCGTTCGCAGCTTGCTTGGCGCTGAGGTCGGTTTCGACGTTGCGCCGCTGCTGCTCATACCATCCGTAGTCCACAGCCATGTCTTCTCCTAGAAGCCTGTTCGTTCCCTGTTTGCCCTGATCTTGCGTGGAACGGCTTAGGTCAGCCGCAGGTACGACCAGGAGTAGCCCGACTCGATGCCTACAGCGGCCGACACGTTGATCGACCCACCCGAGTTCTGGTAGACGTGCACGCGGAGGATGTCGCTCGCCGACACGTTGATTTCGCCGCTCACGCTGATCTGCGAGTAGTCGCCCGAGTTGTCGCCAGCGGTGCGGGAATCTGCGCCGAACACGCTGAGCAGAGTGCCGCCGCTGGAGTAGCGCCGTAGCTCGACTGTGCGGTAACCGATGCTACTGCCCGTGTTGAACGTCACGTTGGCCGTCACCCGCATCACGCCGTTGGCGGGGGCAGTGATGTGACCGTTGCTCGTGTTGTGCATCGTCGACGGGTCGTACGTCTCCGAGTCGCCGATCAACACTGTCGTCGTGTCGTCCGCGATCGCCTGAGCAGTCGAGCGGATCGCGCGACCGCAGTAGGCCGACATCTTGATGTTCTCGATGCGGTCATAGGTTCCCGCTGCGACCTTCGCGTTCGTCACGTTCGAGTCCACGAGCTTCGCCGTCGTCACCGACGCATCAGCGAGCTTCGCGGTCGTCACGTTGGCGTCGAGAATCTTCACCGTCGTCACCGAATCCGACTGGAGGTGAGCCGCGTCCCACGTCTTGTCGTCCACGTACTTCTTGCGAGTCGCATGGTTGTCGGTCGTCGGCGACGCTGCGGGCAGCGTGACAGCGCCCGTGAACGACTTGCCGCCGTCGACCGTCACCACATCGGTGTTGACGAACGACTCGATCGTGGTGAAGTTCGACTGCACCTCAGTGGCATCGAGCGTCGTGCCGTTCGTGATCGTCTCGGGGAGAGTGAGAGTGGACATTGTTAGCGGAACCTCCGATTGCGGTACTTCATGACGAGGCCGTTCAGACCCCACTGCTTGCCGACCTGACCCCAGAACTTCAACTGCACAGCACGAGCAAGGCCGATGGAGCCGCCGCGCTCCAGACGGGCACCACGGACAGCCGTGCCACCCCAGACAGCAGGCGCACCCCAAGTGCCCGTACCCCAAGTTCCACCCGTGCTGCCAGTGTCGACGAGGACGTTGTGCGACGAGCGGGGACTCACCTCGTCGTAGTCGCGGAACACGTCGACGGTGATCGTGTAGGCCGCTGCGGCTTCCGACATGATGTAGTCGGGACGCCTCCACGACTTGCGCAACGCAGGCCAACCTGCGTGCTGCCAGGGCGTCACGTAGTACGAGTCGAAGCCGACACTCGTGGCGTCGATCGTGTCGAGAGCGTCGTCGAGATGATCGACCTGCACGACGTACGAATGCACGCGGTGAGCAGCGAGCAAGATCGCTCCGTCACCCTGAGAGCCGCCCGTGGCGTACGGCCCGAGGCCATCACCATCGGCGTCGCGGTACAACGTCCACGCACCGATCGACGGGTCGTAGACGAACACCGACCGAGCGTCGGTCGCCACAGCGTCCAGCTCGTACGGTGCCGAGAACCACAGCCGCCTGTTCAGGTAGCCGAGGTACACCTTGCTCAGTTGGCTGGCGTTCAGGTCGCCCGAGTCGATGATCGGGCGCAGTGACTCGCTGACCTCGATGATCCCGTCGCCAGGCTTGTAGGCGTGCACGCCGTTCGGGTGGCTGTAGAAGTAGACGGCCTGCTCTGCGACAGCGATGGCGTTGCGGTGGATCGCACCGACAGCCATCGTCAAGTTCACCACCGTGAACGACTCCGCATCGTTGCCGTAGATCGCCCACACGCTGTTCGTCTTGAAGACGACGACATGATCGGAGAAAGCGACGATGCCCGTGATCTTCGAGCCGCCCTGCTGGATATCGAGGTAGTCCAACTCCGCCCAGTTCTCAGGCGAGTTGGGGTGCGAGAACCTCACGCGGTTCGGGAAGTCGGTGCTGTTCTCGTTCGTCGAGGCAGCCACCATGTAGCCCTGGTACGTCGTCACGAGGTCACACTTCGGGAAGTGCCCGCCCACAGGCGTCGTGTAGTCGTCCTGCCACGCGGCAGTGGCGCTCGCCGTCAACTTCACGGCGTTGCCCGAGCCAGTCCACGACCGCGACTGCTTCGTCTTGCCGCACGCGATGTAGAGCTTGCTGCCCCAGTCGGCGAAGTCGGCACCATGTCCTGCCGCAGCGGGATCGACAGGCCCAGACCCGTCGCTCAACTGAGTGAAGGTGCCAGCCGAAGCCGTCATGATGACGGCATCGTGTACGAGCAGAACGTCACGCGAACCGTCAGGCTGATCCCAGACGTGGAGACGCTTCGGGTTCCACGTCCCGCCGATGGCGGACGAGTTGTAGCGCTCCCAACCACGGCGCGACCGAACCCCACCCCGAGGATCGACGTCGACGTTCAACATCGACGGCGACTCCTCGGGCTTCAACTGAAACGCGTCAGCACGGAGGTTCAAGCCACCCGTGAAGTTCGACAGGTTGAGCGGGCGAAGCTGATCGGCCACTACGGCACCAACCGAACGTCAACCCACGGCGCAGCAACGCCCTTGCTCATGATGAGCGGGCGACGCTGAGGCGCAGACATGATGGAGCCTTGTGCTCGACGAACCGCATCCGACCAGTAAGAGAGGTACTGGTTCGCCAGAATCTCATCCTCCTGCTGTGCGTACGCCATCGCGCACGCGTAGTAGAACAACGAGAAGTGCAGGCGGCTGTCGCAGTCAGGCTGGTCAGCCTCCGCAGTACCCCAAGCGGGGAGACGGTAGCCACGGACACGCACCGTGCGCACGGCGTTCGGTGCGGGCCACAGGTAGATGGCCCCACCCCACTCAGACCATTCGGCAGGCACACCGCCGCCCGAGCCGAAGCCGTAGTTCGACTCCGCCCAGTCGTGGTTGACGTAGGCGAGGGGGAAGGCGCTGCTTGTGGTGTCGAGAAGCGCTACGATCTGGGCGACGGCGTAACTGTCGGGGTCGTTCGACGCGAGGCTCGCCTTCGTGTACGACAGCGTGTCCACGGCGGTCGTCAAGTCCCACTGGTGCTCGAAGAACGGCCAACGTTCCTCGATCATCAGGGTGCGCTCGAAGCCGTCATCGAGCCAGGCGTCGATGGTGGCGTTCGGCAGTTCCTCGTCGTCCATGTCGAGCTGAGTGCGCACGAGGTTACGCAGTTCACCACGGGTCTTAGCTGACATCAGCCAAACCCCCACACAGCACGAGCGACTTCGAGATGGACTTCAGGTGGCCTGCGCAGAACGACGTGCCCTTGCACTTGAAGCCGTTGCAGCGGTTGTCGTTGCCCTGGCACAGCTTCGGGTTGCGCTTCGCAGGCTTCTTCGGCCCCTTGTACGGCTGGATCGCCTGACGGGCGACCGTGCCTTCGATGTACGCGACGTGGCGGGGGACCGCCTGGCCCGACTCAGCGAGGGCGTGGTTGTAGGGGACGGACCCAGCGGGAACCCAGTCAGACATTGCGGAGAACTCCTTGAGAGAAACGAAGAAGGGGGCCGAGGCCAGTAGCCCCAGCCCCCTTCATGGAATGCACCTTCAGGTGCCAGCCGCCTTAGGAGGCGGGCTGGTAGTTCACCATGCGGAAGTGACGGGCACGGTTGCGGACCGTCAGGTTGCCGTACGAGGTGATGAGCGCGTAGCGCGCATCGGTGATGGTGCTCGCACCGCTCGACGCGTGGCTCGACGCGGTGTTGTCGGTGAAGCCCGAGTTCTTGAACCAACGGTCCTTGTGACCCACCAGGGTGAGGTACTTGGAGTTGATGCCGAAGACTTCGCCCGTGGGGCAGTCGTCGTCGTAGAAGATGGGCTTGCCCTTGAACAGCAGGTTGTCGAAGCCAGCGTCGGCCGACTTGGCGTGCGAGCGCTGCACCGTGGGGAGCAGCAACGCCTCGTACGCCTCGAACAACGTCTGCGTGGTGAACAGGGCGTCGACACGATCGTTGCCCTTGCTGGCGCTGTTGTACGCACGGGACAGCTCGGTCAGCGTCAGGTCGACGGCGGTGCCGTCTGCGTCGCCCAGGATGACGCTGTTCCAGTACGCCTGGGTGGCACCGTCGATGCCACCGACCGAAGCGGTACCGACGCGAGCGGGGACGCCGCCCTCGTCCATGCCCGAGATGAGGGCCGAGATGCCGAGCCAGTCCTTGTTGGAGTTGCCCGTGCCATCGCCCCACAGCATGTCGTTGACGTCTTCCTTCAACGTCTCCTCGGCCTGCATGATCTTCGCTTCGAGCAGGTTGAGGATCGCCTCCTTGCCGTTGTTCTGAGCCTCCTCGATGCCCGAGATGGCGATGGTCGCGTAGACCTGCCGCCAGTCGAACTCCGCGGCGGTCAGACCCGCCTGCGGGGTGATGGTGAGCTGGTCGTAGCCCGAGTACGAACCCGACTGCCCAGCGGCGTAGATCAGCGGCTCGACGATCTTCACGCCGCCCGAGAGCATGCGGGTGCGGCCGTTCGCCATGAGCCAGTTGCTCAGGGGGCGGTCGCCGAAGATGTTGTCGGTGAGCTGCTTGCGGTAGTTGTTGAGCGTGGTGCTCAGGATGGTGGTGAAGTTCGGGTTGGACATGGCCCCTCCAGGGCGCTAGAAGTCGAATCCGCTGTCTGCGAGCGCTGCTTCGAGCGCTGCGGCAACGGTGGTGATGGGTGCGGAGGCAGGACCGCCAGCGCCAGCGAACGACTCACCCGAAGCCACGGTCCCAGCGAGTTGCGACTTCGCTGCCGTGACCTGCGCGTCCTGCGCCTGCTGCCGAGCGGCCAGGTCGCCCTGGGCTTGCTGCTGAGCGAACATGCGGTCGAATGCGAGCGCCTTGAAGACGCCTTCGAGGTCCGTTGTCTGGTACTGGAGTGCGGTGGCAATCACTTCGTTCGCATCGAAGTGCTCGCCGTACAAGCTCCCGAGGCGGGACAGTTCCACGTCCAACTCGCTCTGAGCGGTCTGGAGTTCCTGCGCTTCGCGCTGCTGCTCCACCCACGACAGCACACCGTCGATGCGCGGGTCGTGGTACTGCTCATTCGCCCAGGACTCGTCCTGCTCGCCAGCGGCTTCGGCCTGAGCCTTCGCCTCGGCGAGTGAGATGCCCTGCTGCTCTGCGAGGAACTTCACCGTACGAACAGGGTCGTTCTCGTATGCACGAGCGAGTGTCTCTGCCGCCTGCAAACGCTGACGATCTGCCGCCAACTCCTGCGTCTTGCGGGTGTAGTCCGCCTGACGCTGGTAGCCGTTCGGCAAGTCCTTCAGCGGGACAAGCTGCTCGACCCCATCGACCTTGACTCGCACGACGTGATCGCCGTACTGCGCAAGATCGAACTCTGTGGGTTCGGTGGCTTCACTGCCTACCTCACTCCCATCTGCGACTTGTCCACCTTCGGCGGCGGGGTCGACTTCGGGAGCATTTACTTCGCCTCCGACTTCCGCTTCCGCGGCGTCGAATGCTTCCTGGAACGTGGTCACGCTTGTGAGTCCCTTCGGTTGCTCTGTGGCCTTTCACAGTGCAAGGACGGGTTGTTGCGCGATCTACGCTGCGGGCTGTGGAATGCCCTGCTGCTGCGACGGGTCCATCGGCGCTTCGGCAGGCACACCAGGCGCAGGCATCGGCGGTGGAACCGTGATGAAGCGCTCGGGGGAGCGGACACCGAAGCCTTCCTGCAACAGATACTTCGCCAGCTCGGGCATGTTCACGACGGCGGCGAATGGGGCGAGTGCGTCGACGAGCTGCATCGCCGACTGGCGCTTCATCGTCTCGTTCTGCGGCTGAGTGGAGCCAGCTTCGACCTCGAAGTCGAACTGGCCTGCGATGTGGTCGCGCTCGTAGAACGCCCAGTGCATCACGCCGTCTGCGCCAGCGATACGCATGACCTTCTCGCCAGTGGTGAACGTCTGGATCGTCTGCATCAGCATCATGCCGATGTCGGCCAGCTCGCGCTCCACCTTCGCCAGCTTGTCAGCGGCTCGTGCCTGCATACCGTCCTGAATCATCGCTGCTTCAGTGGCGGTGCGTCGGATGTTCGGCTGCTGACCGCGGGCGTACTCCGACACGGCGGTGACGAGGTTGATGTCGGCCTGGATCATGCTCGACTGGTTGTAGAACTCGGGCGGCACGATCGTCGCGGGCAGCTCGGAGATGACGTTGCGGATGTCTTCGTCCAGCTCGACGGGGACCATCACGTTGTCTTCGGACGACTCCAGCGCATCGACGCCATCCTTCGTGAACGCCGACTTGCGGTACAGCCACTTGCGGCTGAACTTCTTGCGGTGGTTCAACATCTGGTTGCGCGTCTCGTTCAGCTCGTGCTGAAGCACCTCGACCGCTTCGAGTTCACCCATCGGGTAGAACTCGTCGGGCACGTCGTAGTCGCGCAGCATGTAGAACGGGCTGCGGAACGGGTACGGCGACTTCTTCGGGGGACGCAGGAACTCCTCACCAGCAAGCGTGAACGTCTGCACCGTTCCACGCTTGATGTCCCAGAACTCCCACACTTCGACGTAGCCGAGCTTCTCCGACTCGGGCTTCGAGCCAGCGGCGGGTTCGTTCTGCGACTCCCAGCGCGAGGAGAGCGTGCCCTCGACGGCCTTGCGCGCCTTGGCGCTGTAGGAGGCGTCCTTCTTCACGTCAGCGAGCGGACGGACGATGCGCTGTGCGATCCAGCGCAGCTCCTTCGGACGGCGAGCGTCAGGGTCGACGAAGATGTCGAACGGCGAGATGCGCTCGACCGTGCAACGATCCTCGGTGACGATCTGGTTCGTCTCGGTCGACGGATCGTCTGGCTGCTCCTTGCCTTCGACATCGACCTCGGGGTCGTTGTCTTCAGGCTCGACAGCCGACACCTCTGTCTGGTGGCTGACGTACTTGTAGCCGACCTTCACCCAGCCGTGACCGATCATCAGCTTGTCGTCGGTGGCGGCGCGGAACTCCGCCTGGAAGTTGTAGACGCGCCACTCGTAGTTCAGGACTTCCTGCGCGATGACGGCGTTCGGAGCCACGTCGGGGTGCCGTGCGTTCACCATGAACTTCGGCGAGTTGACCGCGATCGCAGGGGCGATGACGTTGATGTTGGCGAACGCCATGTTCACCACGAGCTTGTCGGACTTCGACACGCTGTCGTAGTGACGGCCGCGGTACAGGTCGATCATCCGACGCCAGAGGCCGTCGAAGTCTTCGTGCCTGCGCCAGCGGCGCGCGCGCTCAATCTCTCGCTTCAGTGAAGCGAGGATCGCAGCGTTGGTGGTACGTGCCACTTAGACGCCCTTCGAGGGGACGTTCGAGACGGCGATGCCGAAGCCGAGCACGACGAGCGTGTCGAGCACCTTGCCTTCGAGCGGAGAGGGGAGGACGTCCCACACCTTCTCCAGACCGTACGCGGTGGCAAGGATGGAGTAGACGGCGAGACGGGCCTTGGCGGGGATGGCCTGGGCGAGCTTGATGGGGTTCATTACGCAGCTTCCTTCGGTGAGGGGGCGGTGGAGACGTGCCACTCCAAGTGGTTCGTCATGACTTCGGCAGTGGCGTCGACCTTCTCCTCGATGCGGAGAAGCACGGCGGCGTTCATCTGGTGCTCCTCGGTGTTCTTCGACATCACTGTCTGCGCGGAACGATCGACGAGCCACTTCACGACGAGCGGCGGGATGGTGAACATGCCCGCGATGAGGGCAACGGTGACTTCTGTGGGCACGGGTGGCTACTTCCGAGGATTGGGGATCGTTCCTGGCCCGTCGTTCTCGCGAAGGAACTCAGCGTTCGTGCGCGCACTGAAGTTGGCGCGGCCGTAGCCGCCACCACCCCTGAAGGTGATACCCACCCCACGCATGCGGCAAGGGAAGCACGCACCGTGCTTCACGCTGTTCTCGTCGTCGGGAGCAATCTCCCGACCGCAATCGCAAGTCAACGGTTCCATTTCAACGTGAAGGCCGACCTGTTGCTAGATGGGCCTACCGACGTACGGAATGAGAACCAATCGGGGCAGTTTCGGACCGCTCCTTCGGGTACATCATCTGCTCGAACCAGCCCATCGTCCCAGGACCAGGCTTCTCGTCGACCTCGAACTCGGTGACGAACGCGAACTCCAGCATGTGCACCGCGATCGCGAGAGACATCGTGCGGTCGTCGTACGGGGAGCCGTGCATCTTGCCGTCTCCCTCCCGAACGAACCGCTGCAACTCCAGCCGCGTGTCGTGGTCGGGCATGTAGAGCTTCGCGTCGCGCAGCAGCTTCGACAGTTCGTCGATAATCATGGGCTTCGACTGGCGGGTCGTGTGGAAGCCGTAGCGGTCAGACGGCGTTTGCGTCCGCTTGCCGTACTGCCGCTCGAAGAAGATGGGGCGGTACTGTGCTCGCTGCAACGCCTTCAGGGTCGTGAGGCCGTGGTTGTTCCGCTCCACACCCGCGAGGGCGTTGTTGTACCAGCGACCGATCGGCGGGAGCAGCTCCTCGCCGAGTAGGTCGGGGTCGATGTGACCATGCCAGTGTGCGACCAGCCGCTTGTTCCGTGCGTCGAGCACATGGATGGAGGTGAAGTCGCCATGCTCCAAGCCTTCGGCGACGTCGACACCCATCACGTAGCGGCCACCGACACGAGGCTCCTCCCAGACGCGCAGCGGCCCGCCATCCTCCTCGAACTCGATGCCGCCCTCGGGGGTCTGCTTCAGGAAGCCGCGGCGCGGCATGACGACCTCGATCGCCTTCAGCCTGTCGAGCTTGAACACGGGACGACCCGACCGCAGGAAGGCGTCGTCAGGGTTGTCGGGGTACTCCTGGGCGAGCTGCCAGTCGGGCAGGTCGGCCTGCTTCGTCGCGTACCAGTCCGCGTCACGCTTGCCTTCGCCGTCCGCCCACCACGGGTGGAAGATGCCCCAGAATCGGCCAGTGCCGATGCCGTAGTTCTTCGACTTCGACCAGTGATCGAAGAAGACGTTGCCTTCACCGTTCGCCGTCGACAGGCCGATCACTCGACCGCCGACGTCGGCGATGGGTTCGATAGCGGCCCACGCCTCGTCAGGGTTCGGAAGGAAGGCCCATTCGTCGATGCCGACCAGCCAGACGGCTTCACCACGAGCGGGGTCGTTGCCTGACGGCAGCGACTCGATCTTCGACTCGTTCGAGAAGGCCAGCTCCGTCTGCTTCGACTCCCAGATGGGACCACGGAGCTTCATCCACTCGGGCAGGTACTTGAAGCCGTACTTCGTCTTCGCGAGCAGCTTGATAGCGTCGCGCTCCGTCTTCGACAGGAGGATGATGTGGCGGTCGGGGTAGAAGTACGCGGCCCACAGCACGAAGGCACCGAGCAGCGTGGAGAAGCCGAGCTGGCGCGCCTTCAGGATCAGCGTGTTCTTGTGCTCCAGCCAGTCATGGACGGTCGCCTTCTGGGCGTCCGACATGAGGAACTTGATGCGGCCACGAGACGGGTGACGGATGAACCAGTACGTCGAGCAGAAGTACTCGAACGCCGCGGCCAGCTCATCGACTGTCGAACTGTTCCAGTCGGGTGCGATCTTGAAGCGGACTTCCCGTTCTTCGAGGAGGTCGTCGAACGCGATCTTCACTACGCCAGCTCGATCATGCCGTTGCAGCGCATGTCGGCGAGCGTGTTGCCAGCGGAGAAGTCGGCACCCGAAGCGTTCTTGTACATGCGAACGCGGTTGGTGCTGATGTTCACGCGGGCGTAGGCGACTACGGCACCGTTCGAGCAGGCAACAGGCTGCACCTCGTTCTGGCTCGTGAAGCCAGAAGGCAGGAACACGTCGATCGTGCCGAGCGCCGTGGCCGTTCCTGTGACCATGCGGATGCGGAACAGCAGCGTCTTGTCGCCGATCAGCTTGTAGTAGGCGTTCGCCGAGCCACCCGTGACGTTCGTGAACGTCGGCGTCCACGCCGTCCACGCACCATTGAGGCCAAGGACGTCCAACGCCTGCGAGGCGGTGAGGTCTTCAGGGTCGCCTGTGCCAGCGGTCACACGACCCTTCAGAGTCGTGGTCGCCATGTTCGCCAACTTGCCGTTCGTCACGGCGTCGTTGTCGATGTTCGCCGTCGCGATCGACGACAGCAGCGCCACCGACCCGAGGCCCAGGTTCGTCCTTGACGTCGCAGCCGACGCCAAGTCCGACAGGTTCGACGCCTTCTTCGCGTACTGCGTGTGATCGTCGTCACTCAACCCCGTCAGCAGGCCGTGGTCCGTGACACCACTGCCAGCAGCCTCCAGAGCAGCGAGTCGCTCGTTGATGCGCAGCAGCGCCGTGCGGGTCGGCTGATCGACCGTACCGATACCAGGGAACGCGCCCACCTAGGCCACCTCTCGAATCTGCACGACGCACCCGCGGGCTTCCAACTCCAGAAGCGCCTGCTCCGACACGAGCGCCAGCAGCTCCTCGTCCGACATCTCCTGTGCTCGCTTACTGGGGCCGTAGTCGGGTTCGGGTGGGGCAATCTGCTTCGCGATGTCGAAGTGCGTCTTCGCCGCCCTCGTGCGGTCAGCCGCCGAGGCGTTCATGTCCTGCGAGTCCTTGTAGAGCTGGTCGAGCATCATCTTCATGCGTTCGAGCGAGCCAGCCTGCTCGTTGAACGCCGTGCGCCAGGCAGCCTGGAACTCAGGCTTCTCCTTCCAGTCGCGCAGTGTGCGTGCCGACACGCCCATCTCGGCAGCCAGGTCCGCCTGGGTCGACGGAGAGCGCAGAGCGGGAGCCGTCAGCTCCCACTCCAGCAACCGCTGGTGTCGGGGGTCATCGAGAAGTACGTCCATCGACCTGTAGGCCGACTCGTTGCCACCATCGGCGAAAGCGGCATGGAACGGGAAGCAGGAGAAGCCTCCGTTTCACTCCGTTTCACCTGCAACTAGCAACAACCTGTACTAGTAGGGGGAAGGGGGGAACGGCGGCGGGAGCAAGCCGTTCCCCCCTTCCCCCGCAACGAGGTACTACTGGTACTTCTCTGCAAGCACAGGGAACGAGAGGAACAACGTGACTCGAAGTGACCAGTGCTCGACGAGAAGCCAACGCGTACGCGCAGCCGAGTGACCACACCTCGGCAAGCACACGACGAGGTGACTACCCCGAGCCGACAGGTGCCCGCATGCGATTCATACGGACAATCAACGCGTCCCGCACCCCGTTCACAAACACACAATCAGCCAGCCCAACGGAAACCCACACACAGGTACCCCCATCGGGACTCCTATGCGCATGGGGGGCGGGGGGTGGCCCTATCCCCCCCTCCCCTCGCGGCGACCTGTGGATAGAGGGAATAGAACGCACGTTCTCTACGCGGAGCAGGGATGACGCGTAGCTCTGTGCGTATCGACACGCGTCGATGCGTACCCTTCCCCACTAGATCGGTGGGAAAGCCAGCGTGGAAGCGACGCATACGGTAGGGGGTAGGGGTATGTACGGATACGGGGTAGGGTATCGTCTCACATTGTGGGATTGAGGGTGCTGTCATGGTGCTGTCATGGTTGTCACGAGACTGTAACATTTGTCACGCGTTTGTCACTTGACAGCCGCTAGTGTTCTATTGCAGTGTGAGCATCGTACGTGGATAGCCGTTCACGTCAGAGCTAGCCAGTGCGGCTAGGGAGAGAGAGAGCACAATGACCACAGAGCAGATCACTCAGGAAGTCACGTCCCGCGAGCACGCCGAAGCCGAGAAGGCCCAGAAGGCTCAGGCTCAGGCTGTCGCCGCGAAGAATGCACGCAAGTTGATGGACGCCGCGGCGGCTGTCGCTGGCAAGGCTGTCAGCACCATCGCTGACAAGTACTACGCGATCGGTTCACTGGTCGCCGCGTCTGGTCTGTCTGATCGGTCGTTCGCGATCATCGCCGAACATGGCAGTAAGGATGCGTTCGACGCGTTGGGCATCGCTCAGCCGCGGCGTCTGGTGTCCTACCGTCGGGCACGCGTCATCTTCGCGGCGTGCGATGGGTCGGGCAGTGACATCGGCGAAGCTGTCGCGTTGTTCGTTGCTGAGCTGCGCGAACGTGGCGACGATGGGTCGCTGACGCTGGCAGGGTTCGCTGACTACTGCGCACGCGGTTTCAAGCTGGCCGATGTCGACAGCGACAGCGAACCGACAACGCCGAACGTCACCATTGCGTCGCTGTTGAAGCTGGACAAGCTCACCAAGCGCGACGCGACCAAGCTGGCCGCGCTCGTCGCTGGCAAGCTGTCCGACCCTGACAGCCTCTACCGTCTGTCCGACGCTCTGACCGATGCCGCTGACGCCATCGCCGCGAAGGCCGCGAAGGTCGCCGCGAAGGCCGCATGACATCGGCGCACACGGGGAGACAGTCCTAGCGGCTGTCTCCCCTAGGCGCGCCACCCATCCCACATCAGCTAGCCAGCATGGCTAGCGCACCCATCCCACACACAACGGCCGTAGCCGCGCCCAGTGTGCCTGCCGAAACGTGAGAGAGAGCACCCACAATGGAACTGTTGCCGAACGACACGCGTGTCGCTGTCGCTGCCGAAGCTGCCCGCGATGCTGTCACTGATGAGGAATACGCAGCGATGCTGGCGCGAGCATTCTCCCCGCGTGCCGATCGGCGCGACATCTTCCACGGTTCGACACTGGGCGCGTTCCTCGCGTCAATCGACCAGTAACGGACCGATCACCTAGTCACGTACACCTAGCCATTCTGGCTAGGTGACGTTCCACCACAACCAGTCGACCAGTACCGCTTACCTAGCCACGATGGCTAATCGGCGAGCACACACACCTAGCCAACTACCGCTAGCCATCGTGGCTAGCCATCACGGAGAGAGAGAACAGTCATGGCAACGATCAACGGATTCGACGTCGAATCAGGGTGCATCATCGACGGTCACAACGGACAGTACGGCCCCGACCGACTCGCTGACATCGCCGAGTCGTGGGGATGGGAACCAGTCGACGAGAACGACCCGCGCTACTGGCGTACCGTCGCCGAGGCGCGCCACGACGTGCTGGCCGCGGACATCGACAATGGCATCGACGCCTCGGCGTCGCACAACGCTGAGGTCGACGCGTGGGAGCAGCACCATTGGACGACCGAACTGCTCGAACAGTGGGTCAACGACAACGCTGTCGACGTCATGTTCGCATGGGTCGACGGGGAAGGGTTCCTCATCGACCCTGCCGATACCGACTGGATGGACTGGTGATGGTCCGCGAGTCCGATGTCATGTACCGCCGAACCCATCAGGGTGCATGGGTGCTGTCCGCGTTCGTGGACGGCTACCTCGTCAGTCGGCAGTACATGGGGTACGGCAAGCGCGAAGCCTCGCGCATGTTCCGAGACGAGTTCAACAGCTAGCCATCGTGGCTAACGGGTCGATAGCCGTCGACCACAGAGCGTGGCATCGCCACGGAGAGAGAGCATCATTATGACCACTCAACAACTCGACACGCCCCAGGCGATGCACGACTACCTCGTGCCCGCTGGGACGGGCCACCTGCGCTGCTTCAGCTACGCCTACGACGGCGACGAGGCAGCATGGTACGCCATCGCCGCCGCTCACGTCTGCTGGGCCGCGAACGGCGTGGAGGATGACGAGGCGACCCTCGACGGCTACATGAGCCTCGCGGTCAACGACCATCCCGACCTGATCGAACTGATCGCGAACAACTGGGACGACGTGCCCGAGGAAGTCCGCGAGCACCTCGCGTCCGATCTGGCCGACTTCGTGACCGAACACTTCGACTACTTGGTCGCACCCGACGAGCTAGCCACGATGGTTAGCTCGTACCTCAAGGCTGGCCTGTGGGCAGGAACCACTGTCGAACTGGCCGACGAGTCCGAGGTGCAGTCGATCCCCCTCGACGACCTGTACGACATCGACCAGTGCGTCAACCGCTGGGACGCGGAAGCAGACTGCAAGTCGTTCATCGTGCAGGCATGGCCGCTGCTGACGTGGTGGCGTACCGCTGGCGACTTCGGTTCGTGGGAACAGATCGGCCACGACTTCCTCCTCACCCGCGACCATCACGGCACGGGGTTCTGGGACCGCGGCAACGTCACCGACTACTACGTGCAGTCGACGGGGCGCAAGCTGTCCGACATCGCGCACACCTTCGGCGACTCAGGTTTCGAGGTCGAAGACGAGTCGTGGTTCAGGGTGGCCGAAGCATGATCGGCCTGACCATCGCGCTAGCCATCATGGCTAACGCTGCACCCACGCACATCCTACCCGTCGACAGCTTCTACGTCGGCGACAGCGTAGGCACCTACCTTCTGCACTCGACTGATCATGTCGACAGCGTGCGAGGCAGACGGCTCGAAGAAGCCGTCATCCCCGCCGTGCAACCAGGCGACACGCTCATCGTCGAACTCGGCACCAACAACCTGCTCGAACCCGACTCGTGGCATCACGTCGAGCACATCGTCGAACAGGTGCCTGTCGACGTCTGCTTGTGGTGGGTGACGCCGTACCACGCCTACTACCCCGCGGAGACGGCGGCGTTCGCCGCTCACGTCGAACAGTTCGACCTGACGCCCAACGGGTGTGGCGGTGTCATCCCGTGGCACCTACTCGGACGTGCCGACCTCACGACCGACCTCGTACATCCCAACGCGGCGGGTGCGTTCTACCTGTCCGCTGTCATCGACCAGTCCACCAACCCGAACCCTCAGCCACTCGGTTAGCCACCGTGGCTAGCGAAAGAGAGAGAGCCATGCAAACCATCCAGCATCCACTCACCCGCACGTTCCTCGACAGCGTGCTCGAACAACTCGACCCCGACAAGAGCTACGGCTACTGGGGGACCAACAGGTTCCAGACGATCCTCGACGACGAGACGAACCCGACATGGCGCGCCGACGTCATGCTCCGCCCCGACGAAGACCACGACGTCATGGACGACGGCGACTGGTACGGCGAACTCGCACCCGTCACCTACCGCCACCGCGAGTACGGCGATGCACGGCCACGACACTTCGACGGCCGCGCTCGCAAGATCAGCTTCCACCGTTCGTGCGACACGTACTGGTGGCAGCCCCCCGCCGACGTCACGGACCTCGACGAGCTGCGCCGCTGCCTCGTCAACCTGATGGAGAACGGCTACAACGTCGTCATCCTCGCACTGAAGCAGAAGTGCTCGTGCTGCGACAACTGGGACGAGGTGGCCTACACGTCGGTCGGTGCGGTCGACCTCGTGAACGGCGACACCGCCGACACGTTCAAGGAAGTCGTGCACGCCCTCATCGAGACGGCGCTCTACGACATGGGGCTGGGAGGCACGCTATGACCACCCCGCCTGTGCCTGCCGAGCTGGACGTCGACAAGGTACTCGACACGTTCGATGTGCCGTGGGAGTTCGACCGCGGGTGCATCGTCGTCCCTCACCAGGACTACCCGACCCTGTGGGACTGCGAGTGCCCCGAGTGTCGTCGACTGCAACGACAAGCAGAACTGGACGACTGATGGACGCAGCACTCGTCGTCATCGCCCTACTCGCCTACCCCATCACCCTCGCGATCGTCGGCCCCGTCCTCGATCGCCTCAATGAAGAGAACCTCGAACGACTCGAACGGTTCTTCCAACTCACCTGGACAAAGAAGGAACTGCCATGACCCGCAACATCACCCGCTTCTTCGAGCGCAAGCACAGAGACAACGGGGAGGCGTTCTACTGCCTCACCGACAACGCGCCCGACTGGCTGACCGACGCCGTGCGTGAAGCGCATGACGACGAGTTCCCGAACGACTGGCGATACAACATCTGCCACAGCATCATCAGCGACCTCGACGACGCGACCGCGCCGACCGACGACGACGACATGCACGAGAGCGCCGACACGTTGGTCGACATCTACAACAGCGACCGACTCACCTGGCTGCACGACAGCCTGGGTCGCATCGCCTACTGCGACGAGGCGCAGTCGGACGGCCTGACCGCCGAACCTGCCGACGTGTTCGGCATCATCGGTGCAGGACAGTACGTCTGCATCCTTCAGATGGCATACGTGTTGCGAGACGCGTACGTCGAAGCGATGCAAGACGGCAGTTACCAGTGCGACGAGTGCTCGAAGATCGGCACCGTCGACGACCTGTGCGAAGACGGCGAACCGTGCCCCGACGAAGACTGCGACGGCATCTGCCACTGGACAGGTGAGTGACATCGCTCTCATCACCTACACACACGCCGTAGCAGGCGACAAGCACACACACATCAAGGGCGACATCGAACGTCGCACCGACAAGGCAATTCACCTCGACGGGCGGCACGGTCCAGTGATCGTGCCCGCCCGCTGGGTGTCACACATCACAGACGGCAGTAAGCCGTCCACCACCAAGGAGAAGCAGTCATGAAGGCAGTAGAGATTCTGAAGGCAGCCCGCAATCACGTCGCCGCCCCGAACGGCTGGACGCGTGGCATGTTCACTCGCAAGCGCTCGGGGGCACCGAAGGGCTTTGCGTGCTGCGCCATCGGGGCGATCGACCTCGTGGAGGGCAGCGAGTGGGACGAGCGCTCGAAGGCCGTCAACGCACTGGAGGCGGCAATCGGCAAGGGCAACAGCATCATCGGCTTCAACGACACGGCGAAGTCGAAGAAGCCCGTCGTCGATGCGTTCGACCGCGCCATCGCCTCGCTGGAGAGCTAGCCAACGATGGCTAGGCGAGACATCAACCACACCGTCACCCTGCCACACGCACCGACAGCGACCCTCCCCGATGGGCGGGAGCTGTCGGAGGGCGACGAGTTCACCATCCACGGAGGCGGACGGTTCCGCTTCAAGTACCTCTACCAACCAGACGGCTCCATCTGTGCATGGGGTCCGATCGACTCGAAGCTGGCGAAGCAGCGCAACTTCCGCCCCGACCGCATCAAGACCATCCACCGCTCGAAGAAGGAGCACCCGAAGTGAACCTCCGCACCATCCACTCCCTCGCGACCGAACGCAACACACTCGTCGTCGAAGGGTTCACACCGAACTTGGAGATGCAGCTCGCTCACGAGTTCGTCGAGTTGAAGGCGCACGCCGATGCACTGCGCGACCTGGCGACCGACCTCGGCTTCGACCATCGCAGACTCGACGCTCAAGCCGCCGTCGTCGCGTACGACGACTACCTGGAAGGATTGCAGTCATGAACGTCGAATGCCGAGTCACCATCACCCACGACTGCCTGAACAGGTGGCACAACAACCTCATCGACAGCGAGGAGGCGCTGGGTGAAGGCGACTACATGACGTTCGCAGTCGGCCACGACGGCAGCGACGACACCACCGAAGTCGTCGTCTGCGTCCTGTCGGACGATGACCGTCTCCCGTACTACGTGGCGACCGTCGAGATGCCGCTCGACCTCGGGCTGCAAGAGGAGCTGCTGGAGTCGATGCTCGCCTACTACGGGCGCAGCGACGGCATCACGATGCTGGAGTTCCCAGGACGAGAGGAGCTGGACGCGTCATGAACCGCCACTTCGTCACCATCACCGAGACGACCACCCACACGTTCGAGGTGCTACTCCCTGACGGCAACCCGTTTGACCAGATCGGCGAAGCACGCTCGCTCGCTCAGCGACGGTACGACCACGGCCTCGAACCAGACCGCACGCGGAAGCTTATGCCGAAGATTCGCTGGGAGTTCAGCGTCGGCGAGGCCACCCCCGAACCGACGTCGCTCGACTACTACATCGCAGACGGGAACGGCTGATGAGCGGCCACCTGCACCTGCCAGTCGAGACGCTGCGCGAACTCGGCTGGACGATCGACACCACCTGCTACCCGTGGGTCGCGTACAAGGGCGACCGCTTCGCTCCCCGCGAGTGGAACACGATCGACACACCCGCCTACCCGAACCAGGAGAACTGACATGGACCCGAACGAAGTCATCACCGTTGAAGTCGACGAAGCACGCGCTCGTCCTGTCACTGTCGCCCAGGGCACGCAGTTCCGATGGGTCATCCGTCTCTCGTGGGATGCAGCCGTCGACCTCCACGACCAACTCACCAGCGTCCTCGGACGAGAAGGGAAGCTCTCATGAAGACCGCACCTCCGAAGATCGAGAACCTACCGAAGTGGGCGCAAGATCACATCGGCGTCCTCAACACGCGACTCAACGAAGCGCGTGCCGAACTCAACCGCCTCGGTGAAGGTCAACCGACGAAAGTGATCGTCGACCCCTACGCAGAGATGCGCATGGCGGGAGCGAAGCCGCTCTACCTCACCGAGAACTCGCTGGTGCGGTTCATCGTCGGCGAGGGCCGCGAGCAGTACATCGACGTCAGCCTCGACAAGCAAGGCGCTGGTGTCAGTGTACGTGGCGGCACCACTGTGACCGTCACGCCGAGAGCGTCGAACAGTGTCACGTTGGACGTGCCCGAACGATGAGCCTGCTGTACTTCATCGTCATCATGGCTGTCGTCGGGAACATCGGTGAATACCTCATCGACCGACGAGACAACCGAAGGTAATACCAACAATACCCCTGGTTGAGCGTGCTAGCCGAAACGCACTATGCTCGGGGAAGTAGCCAGAGAGAGAGACGGGCCACAACCCTGCGGGTTGGGGAGGCGATAGCCGACAGGGGTTCAATTCCCCTCACCTCCACCCGTAGGCTTGTGTCCCTCTCTCCCCAAGATAGAGAGAGAGGGACCATGCCAAAGACTGCTGGAACGAAGCTGTCGACACCGTTGATTCAAGAGTTCGCCCGATACCTGATTGAAGATGTCGAGCGTGCCCCGAAGACGGTGGACGGATACAGAGACAACGTGGAGTTCTTCGCTGCGTTGCACCCTGCGGCGAGCACACTGCCCGTGGAGCGGATGCCTTCGGCACCGTCCGCGCCGAACGAGGTGAAGCTGCGCACGACCGACGAGTTGCCGTGGGCAACGGTCGGCCTCGAAGACGTCGAGCGCTTCTGTCGCATGCCGTTGGTGGGGACGGAGAAGCCGCCGTCGCAGTCGACACGCCGCAAGCGTGTGTATGCGCTCAAAGGCTTCTTCGAGTTCCTCGTCGATCACGAGGTGATCGAACGTGACCCGACGCGCAGGCTGAAGGGGCCAGGCGTGAAGATCGGTAAGCCGAAGCCGATCCCCGACGATGTGTGGCTGCTCACCTGGGATCAGGACATGAGCATCGACGACCGCGTGCTGCTCGGTCTCGGCTACTACGCAGGTCTGCGTCGTCATGAACTCATCGGGATCGGACCGCAGCACTTCGATCTGATCGGCCGTCGCATCCTCGGCTTCCAACGCAAGGGAGGCGCGGAGAACGTTGTCATGTACGGCGGGAACAACGACCTCGTACGTGAACGGCTGTCACATCTGGCGGTTCGCCTCGACGAGTTCGAGAACGACCTCGAACGGCTGTGCTTCGCACGACGCCGCGACGAACGACTGCTCGCGATCACCGAGCACGTCGCCGTGCACGCACCAGACAGCGCGATCAACCGTCGACTGACGGCTCTGTCGGCACGCTGCCGTGTGCACATCACGCCGCACATGATGCGGCACTCGTTCGCAACGAACCTGTTGCGGATGGGGGTACCCGAGCTGGTGGTGGCGGATCAGCTTTGCCATGCAAACCTCCAGACCACCCGTAACTATGCTGACGCAACAGCATGGTACGGAACACTCGTACCAGCAATCGGCGGGACAACCCCGAAAGGCACGGACACGTAGTGAACGACACCCCACCTCAGAAGCCCAGACTGGGAGTGGAGCAAGCGTTGGCGATCGTCAACGACTACCTACACGACATCGCCGTCGACTTGATCGTCGAGCGCCACAACATCACCCGCACCGACCTCGCCTACGTCGTGACTACCTCAGGTGTCCGACGTGCGGCCGAGACGTCACTGACGAACACCGAAGCAGCCCGCCTGTACTCGATGCTCCACGCAGCTCAAGCCGAAATCGGCACGCTGCGGCAACGCATCCTCGAACTTGAACAGGGCCAGTAACGATCCGCACAGGGGTCAACAGCCCTGGTGACAGCGTTTCCTTAGGCTCACACGCGTAGGCAAGCACAGGAGCGAAGGCGACTGCTGCGCAGCCGCAACCACGTTACAACGTAGTTACAACGCGTAGAACGATACCCCGCCTGACCAGGCGGGAATCGTTCACCTAGTGCAAACGCGTCATACCCAGTGTGCTCTACCCCGTGACACCCCAAACCTAAACTTTCACTCAGCACCCGCCGATCAAGAGGTTCCAGCGTGTGCTTGCCGAACAGTTGGTCGGCCCAATCCCTGCACCAAGTTGCGAACCAGTTAGGAAGATGCCTTGAACACTCTCCAGTCCTCCTGCGGCACGGTCGGTCACGACGAAGCCTGCCTGTGTGACGTTGAGCTGCCAGAGAACCCCACGCCCATCGCGTTCGGGTTGACCGAGTTGTGGCACGGCGAAGCGATCGCACGAGCGATCGGTGTCGGCGTGCCCTGGACGAGTGACGCGTTCGTCGAGTTCGGCGAAGCGTTGCTCAAAGCCCACGACCTGTGGGCGCGCAAGGAACGGCGCGGTGAACGCATCGAAGGCGAAGTCCTGCGCATGAAGGTGTGCGACCTGCTGCGCGCTGGCGTGTCGATGATCGACGTCGCCCGCGAACTCGACGCCGAACACACCGACGTCATGCACGCCATGACGAACGGCCAACCATCAACGGTGTCGGACTGGGATGAAGCGGGGTGGCTCACCGCTGAAGGCGTGATCTACGACCACTTCGCCAACATGTCCCGCGAGGAGCTGGCGATCAGGCTCGGCATCTCCGAACGGATGGTCGGAAGCCTTGCTGAGTGGTACGGCGTCAGTATCAACATCAACGGTCAGACACGCAACGATCGCATGCGCGCCGCGCTGCGAGAACTACACCCGCTCGACGCGCTCGACGCGCTGAAGGCGGACGGGATCACCTGCACACCGAACCAGCTCTACATGATGCGCAAGCGCATGGCGGAACGCGGCGAGGTTGGCTTCATCATCCCCAAGCGCAAGTAGGATCACAGTTCGTCGGGAGCGTAGGCTCTCTCTCCGCCCCGACTGCTGGAACGGTCGGCTAGCCGTCCAGCCGCAAAGGCCCGCACTTCGGTGCGGGCCTTTGTCGTTCCCGTAACGATCCGATCAGGGGTGAACACGCCCCATGTTGAACTGATGTCGTGCTGATCGACGCCGACAACCACACCATCACCATTCGCCAGTCATGGCTGGACACAGCGATCCGCTGTGCGGATCGTGGTCGCCGCGACGCTTTCCACCCCATCCGTGAGGAGGGTGACGCAGCGTTCGCAGGAACGTCGATGCACGCCGCGATCGAGCAGTTCTCTCGCGGCAACCTCTCACTCGACCAGATGGAGCAGTACGCCACCGCGTACGCCACGAAGGGCTGCAACGAAGGCGTCCCCCAGGACGACGGCAGCATCCTTCCCATCTCGTTCAAGTCGTTCGACGGTCCAAACGAACTGATCTACCACGCGGGCAACTGCACCCGCGGCTGGATTCAGGACATCCACCCGTGGCTCGTCGCCCAGGGACTCGACAAGGGCACGCCCGAGGTGAAGTTCTCCTACGAGGCGTTCGAGCACCGCGGCTGGACGATCATCATGCAAGGCACCTGTGACTGGGTGCCCGACTTCGGCAACGTCATCATCGACTGGAAGTCCGCTGGCTCCGACTACAAGCAGAAGGACAAGCAGATGTTCGCCGTGCAGCCCGCCGTGTACTGCGGTGCTGCCGTCAACGGCTGCTTCGGCCGTGAGTTCACCTGGCCGATGGAGTTCTTCTACGGCGTCGCCATTCGTCTGAAGACGAAGGCACGCGGCCAGATCGTACCCGTGCAACGCACGCAAGCACACCTCGACTGGACGTACCGACGCATCCGTCAGTACGTCGACCTCTACCTCGACCTCGGCCCCGACCGCGAGTGGCCCATGTCCGACGAGGGGAACTTCCTCTGCTCGCAGAAGTGGTGCCCCTGGTACGACCAGTGCCGAGGTGCACACATCGACCGCTCACTCGACCTGTTCGGGTACGACGCGGCCTGAGTAACTGGCGGGTAGCGGATGACGGCGCGTTCACGCCGTTCCGCAGTCAACGTCTGACCGCTGAGCTGCATCACCAGCTCATGTTCCCAGCGCCCGCACTCATCTGCCTAGCCACCGTGGCTAGGAGAACCACAAGGAGAAGCATGGATAGCCGCGAAGTCGGCATGCGCGTCGGCGCAGCCACCAACCAGGCCGTGAGCCTCTACGCCGCGGGAATCGAGGCGGGCATCCTCCCCGTCGACGCCGACACGGCGGCGGTGTTCGTCGAGGGTCAGGCGAGCAAGCTGCTCGACGTCATGGACCGCCTCGCCCAGAAGGTGAACGGTGCACCCGTCGCCGTGGCTGCCCCGCAGCCGCAGCTCAACCCCGCACAGGTGCAGGCGCAGTTCGCTGGCTCGACCTTCGTGCAACCGCAGCAGGCAGCACCCGCTCCCGCCCAGGCGGCACCCGCTGGGTACAACACCCAGTTCAGCGGCAGCACCCGCCCGCTGAAGCTCGCCGAACACCCCGAGCTGGACGGCTGGCTGCACGCCCAGGCGGCAGCGGTCGGTGTCACCGAGGTGTGGGACAACCGCGGGAAGCCCGACTACATCGCCGCCATCCAGAGCGGCAACCCGAAGACCCCGCCGCCGTTCCGTTCGGCGACGAAGGGTGTCGACAAGTCGTTCTGGCCCCCGAAGGGCTGAACGTGTCTCCGAGCGAAGCACGGGTCGCGGCGGCCTTCAAGTCGCTGCGGCTCGTGCTCGACCGTGAGCTTCCACGACTGGAGCAGCCGCTCGCAGTCACCACCTACGTCAACAAGGCGCAGCTCGCTGCGCACCGCATGTTCCACCCCACACCCATCGGCCCCGTGTTCGAGGGCCAACTGACGATCCAGGGATCGTTGATCGGAGAACCATCATGAGCAACCGCATCCTCCTCGCCCGCCTCACCGCCCCCGACGACTACCGCCTCACCTGTCCGCTCTACACGGACTTCGAGTTCGACCCCGAGACGGGCCGTCTCGAAACGGCGTCGTACCTGCTCGACGGCACGCCGTACACCTCCAGCTACATCGCGTTCCTCCCCACCGAGGCCGACGCCCTCGCACTCATCGTCAACGCGTACAACGAGTGCCTCGATCGACCCGAACTCGCCGAGCTGATCGGCGAAGCCTGCCGCGCCGCCATCGACGGCGACAAGCGTGGCTTCATCCACGCAACCGTCGACCTGCTCAACGACGAGGGCATCGACTTCCTCCTCGAAGCGATGACGGTGGTGGTCTGATGGAACCCGTCACCCGCGACCAGGCCATCGACGCCATCATCGCCGAAGGCGTCGCCAAGAACCCCGACGACGCCGCATGGTTCACCGAGGCAGGCGAAGCCGCCCGCAGCGGCGACCGCCGCGCACTGCTGAAGTGCGGCATCGACGCACTCGACGACACCGAGGTGGAACTCGTCATCCAGTTCGTCAAGGCGCTGATCCTGCTGGGCCTCTGATGTTCGTCAAGGGCGAACTCACCTACCACCGCAGCGGATACCAGAGCTTCAGCGAGCGCTGGGAAGTCCGCCTGCACCTCAACGCCCACACATCCGTGAGGGCACTCGGCCCCACCAGACGAGGAGCGAAGCGCAAGCTGCGCAAGCTGCTCGCTGGGTCATCCCTGGAGAAGTATGTCCACTGACATCGCCGCCCGATGGGCAGCGCGTGAGGGGGTGCGCACGGAGGAAGCCGTGCGCACCCCCAAGTCACGGTTCCGTTTCTACAAGCCGTTCGTCTCCGCCGTCGACACGTACGTGCGGGAAGCGCAAGACGGGGAACGCATCTACTTCGGCATCCCCGAGTTCGACACGCAGATCAGGGGTATCGGCAAGAGTCAGCTCTGCATCATCAACGGCTACAGCCACTCGGGCAAGACGCTGCTCCTCGCCCACATCCTCCGCCACAACCGTCGCAAGCGGTTCGCCTACTACACACCCGACGAACCCGCCCACCTCGTCCTCGCCAAGCTCGCTGCACTCCAGAGCGGTGTGCCTGCCGATGAGATTGAAGACTTGGTGGCAGCAGGCAACGAGGAAGCCATCGCCATCCTCCGCGACACGGCACTGCGTGAGTTCCCAAACCTCGTGGTGTTCGAGCAGTCCGTCCGCTCCGAGGAGATGGACGAAGCGCTCGACGAGGCTGAAGCCGTCTGGGGTGCGAAGGCTGAGTGTGTCGTCCTCGACTACCTCGAACTGTTGCAAGCAGGAGACACCGTGGCGGCGAAGGGTGAGTTCGTCAAGTCGTTCTGCACGCGCCGCGAGGTGCCGTTCATCCTCATCCACCAGACGTCCCGCTCCCAGGGTGCGGACGGCAAGAAGCAGACGATCAGCTCGGGTGCGTACGGCGGCGAACAGCTCGCCACCTTCCAGCTTGGTGTGTGGCGCAAGAAGGCAGCCATCGTCGCAGAGTTGGAGGAGCTGAACGATCGCATCGCACGGGCGGCGAACGGGGGCAGCGAAGCAGCCCTCGAACGCCGAGACAGTCTGCTGCACGAACTGGAACGCCACCAGTTCACCGTGTCGGTCGCGATCACAAAGAACAAGCGGCCAGGCCGACGTGAGGGTCGAGAGGAAATCGACTTCGAGCTGTTCGGTGACACGGGCCTGCTCGTGCCTCTTGACGAGGGCGACCTGCCCCGCCAGTACCTAGCGAAGCTGCAAGCACAACGCCAGCACGCCGTCGCTGAAGTGACGGCCCCTGTCCAGCAGTGGTCGGAGCCGACGCTCGACGAGGCGTACGACACCAACCCCTACGACCCCTACGGAGACTTCTGATGCTCAACCTCGAAGACATCATCGAGAACATCGACCTGAAGCTGAACCCGACCATCAGGTTCCGCTACCGCGACAACGAGTGGGAGCGATGGCTGCAAGTCGTCGACACCTCACTGCCCGCCGACGAAGGCCACGGCCGCAAGTGGAACATCAGTGTCCACGCGTGCCGCAACGAAATCGTGCAGACAGCCCTCGCTGCATTCCTCGCCTTCCTCGAACACGAGGCTCGCGAGTCGTTCCGCTGGAAGGGTGAGCCGATCTTCTCGCCGCACTACGACGTCGACGCGCTGCACGCGCTGTGTGTCGACAAGTCGTTCGACACGCGGGCGGTGATGGCATGAGCAACCACGCACGACGCACCCTCCCCGCCGCCTACTGGCGGTACGACGAAGACTGGGCGAAGAATGACGCGGGCGGTGGCATCCGCAAGCAGTTGATCCGTCACCGCAAGGCGCTCCGCCGACTGCGCGCCCTCGTCAACGCTGCCCGCCCTCACCGATGACGGGACGCTACGCCGACATCGGCGTCGAAGACGACATGGTGTGGCAGTCCTACATGCTGCCCGCCGCGGACGGCACCCTCGAAGTGCAAGCCCACTGCATGCGCCACTACGCACGCCAGTCGCAGGCCGATCTGAAAGCAGGGCGAGTTGCAATCTGCCGCGTCTGCCCCGTGTGAACTTCTCACGATCCGCTCAGGGGTGTGCCAGTGGTGCGGGAAGCTGTTGCGAGGCAAACGGTACCGCTGGTGCTCCACGAAATGCTCGAACGAGCATCGTGCGAACCATCGGTGGACGCAAGCGAAAGCGAAGAAGAAGGGCCGCAAGCAACTGTTGCGATGCAACCGATGCTTGCAGCTCGTTGACCGCACGCTCATCGACGTCAACCACATCAAGCCGTGCAAGGGCAAGCACGGGCAGTGGGGCTGCTGGCATCACCAGGACAACCTCGAACTGCTGTGCCGCCCGTGCCACAAAGAAGTGACGAGAGAACAACGAGAAAGAGGAGAGCTATGAAGATCGAGAACATCACCCCCGCCGCCAAGAAGAAGATCGTCCAGACGATCACGTTCGACCCGTGGCCGTTCGCCAAGCGCGAGGTGAACACCATCCTCCCGTTCCTCAACGAGCAGGGCATCCTGCGCCCCGCCGAGGAGGGGCTGCACGACGGCAATTGGCAGCTCTGGGACGGCCGCGACAACATGATCGTCGTCTTCGACGACGGCACGCTGGCAGTCAGTAGCACCAGAGGGGTCGAGGCGCACCAGGCGGCGCTGTGATCCTCGCAGCGGACACGTTCAAGACGAACAGCGATCTGATGCTCGCCTGCCGCGAGCTGGGCTACATCAGCGACATCGACGACGTACTCGACATGACGTACGGGCGTGGGACGTGGTGGAAGAAGTGGGAACCGCACCGCCTCGTCACCAACGACCTCGACCCCAAGTCGAAGGCCGAGTCACATCATGACTTTCGTGACCTCCCTGGAGAGTGGGAAGGCGAGTTCGATGTTGTCGCGTTCGACCCGCCGTACGTCGCCGTAGGCGGACGGGCGACGAGCACCATCGGCAACTTCAACGACGCGTACGGACTCGTCACTGTCCCGAAGACGCCCGCCGACCTTCACATCTTCATCGTTGAAGGCTTGCTCGAAGCACACCGCGTGCTCCGCAAGAAAGGCGTCGTGCTGTTCAAGGCGATGAACTACGTCACCTCGGGTGCGTACAACCTTCAGGCGTACGCAGCCATCCATGCTGTCGCCCGCGAGTTCCGCGTGCGTGACGAGTTCATTCACCTGCGCAAGCCAGGCCCGCAGCCGTCCGACACGAAGTGCCGCACTTGCGACGGCAAGGGCGTGTGGCCGCAGGAAGACGGCACGGAACCGACGTGCAAAGCCTGCGACGGGGCCACCTCGTTCCCTCGGCCACAGAAGCACGCACGCCGCAACTACTCGCACCTGTTCGTGTTGGAGAAGCGATGAAGCGGGAGAAGAAGCCACTGATCCTGTGGCTGTCCGACGAAGACCTGAAGGCGCTGGCGGTCGCCACCGAGACGCCACGCATCAGCGTCGTGCGATGCCTCGCCATCGAATGCCTCAACGGACGCAAGTACCTCGACGATCTACGAAAGAACACGCAGTGATCGACCTCGACAAGTTGGAGACACATCTCACCGCTCTCTCCGCCGAACTGAAGGAACTCGGCACACCGTTCGTGTTCCGACGTGACGTGAAGGCCGTCATCGACAAGCTGCCCGCGATCCGAGCCGCACGGGCGAAGAAGCAGTGACCGCCGAGAAGACCGATCCGTTCGCCCGCTACTGCGGACTGTGCAACGAGCCGAAGGTGAAGATCGCAGGCGGAGCACTCATCTGCCCCCACTGCGACACCACCGTCAACTGCCCAGGAGGGCGGTGTGGTGCGTGCTCGAAGGTGACAGCCAAGAGGTACCCACTCGATGACGACTGAACACGCCGACACGGCTGACAACTCTCCCCCCGCAGGCTTCACCTACCACCACACAGAGGAGGAACCGTGGCCGACGCCACGCTCCCGCCTCTTTGTGCGTCTCACGCACGTCTACGTGAACCGTGTTGGGATGCGATGGTTCCGCAACGAACTGGTGCCCCGATGACTTGGGAAGCAACGATGCACAACTTCATCACGCTGTTCGCAGGTCGCCTCGACGTGTACGGCGGATGGGAAGGGTTTCAAACCAAACTCGCCAACCCGTGCGTCGAACCAATGAAGGAGCACCTTCACCACGGGCCGTACATCGGCGTCTACTGCATCGACGTCGACAACCACACCCGCTGGGGCTGCATCGACATCGACGGCAAAGACTTCGCGAGTCCCGACCAGGGACATGACTGGGATCGCATGTGGACACTCGCCGCGCTGCTGCAAGACGTCCTCAACTACAAGGACATCACGAGCTGGCTCGAACGCACGAAGAACGGCATCCACGTCTGGGTGTTCGCCGAGGTGCCTGTGCTTGCCGCAACGATGCGCCGTGCACTCATGGTCGCCTGTGAGGTTGCGGACTACAAGCCGAAGGAAGTGAACCCGAAAGCTGAAGGAGTTGGCTTTGTCCACGAATACCATTGCCCCAACGGACCTCTACTGGCTAGCAGGTCTCCTGGAGGGCGAAGGCTGCTTCAGCATCCGTCGCCCGAAGAAGAAGGGCAACCCGACAGCGCGCATGAAGCTGGCGATGACGGACCTGGACGTCGTACAGCGAGCGATGTCGGTGGCTGGAGTGGGGACACTGCATGGCCCGTATCAGGGGCGGCTTGGAACGAAGCCGCACTGGGAGTGGGTGGTAGCCCGCAAGGGGGACGTGATCGACCTACTGGAGCAGCTTCGTCCCTTGATGGGCGAGCGACGACAGGAGCGGATCAACGAATGCCTGGGTGTGGCTCGGGGTGTCGGGAAACTGGGACGGCCTTCGGTAATTTCGTAAGGCTCCCGTACTACGGGGCACTCGTCAACGGGACACCGCCCGACCGTTTCGTTGTCGACGAAGACGGTCGACCGATGGACGTCCACGAGTTCTCACGATCCGCTCTGGGGTCGAGAAACCCTGTGGCACTGTTGGAGGCGTTGGCCGACCTGTATGTGCCGCCGTCACCGAAGGTGACTCTCGAACTGTCCGCTGCTACGCACGAACAGTTCACCCTCTTAGAACCCTTGCTTCCTCCCTTGGTGAAGGTGATCTTCGAGGAAGGCCCGCTCAACGGAGACAGATCAGGCGCTCTCGTGAAGACCGCCATTCTGCTCCGCAATGACGGTTGGCGAGCACAGGCAGCGTTCACCGTCCTGATGGCGCTCGATGAGCGCCTCGGCAAGTTCGTCGGTCGTCCTGACCGTGAGGAGCAGTTGTTGAAGATCATCGAGAAGGTGGAGATGCCGTCATGAGTGGGGATGACATCATCGAGTGGGAGCAGCCCGCCTACGAGCAGCGCTTCGAGTGGAAGCCGAAGACGAAGGAACGCCCCCGTGCGCAGCCTGGCGGCAAGGGCCGCAGCTTCACACCGAAGGCCACCCGTGACGCTGAGGCAGCCATCCTCGCCCAGTACGAGGGTCCGTGCTTCGAGGGTCCGATCAGTGTCGTCGTACATCTGCACGCCGACCACTTCGACCTCCGCATCTTCGAGCGTGAAGCGCCGTCGAAGAAGTGGGCGGGCGACCTCGACAACTACCTGAAGCTCATCACCGACGCGCTGAACGGCCACGCCTACGTGGATGACAAGCAGATCGTGACGCTCGTGGGGGTGAAGAACTGATGGACGTGTGCGACGGACTGAACTGCGGTCGCTTCAGTGAAGGCGCGGCGAACTGCCTGCGCGTCGCCGAGCACTGCGCGAAGCATGACCTTGCCGCCTGGTTCCCGTGCCAGTGGAACGAATTGACCGTGCCCGTCTCGCCTGTCGAGCTGGCGCTCGGTGGCGAGAGCTGATGGCCTACAACGAAGGCAACTGGAACGCCCGCTTCGGTGCAATGGGAGACGCATCCGAAGGGATGTTCGAGCAACTGTTCCCCAACCACCACCGTTCGGGGCTGAACCGTCCACCTCTCAACATCTCACAGCTCGCGCTGAAGGACCGCAACACACCCGACTACCTCACGAACGACGGCTACGTCGAGTGCATGGGGATCGGTGGGCGGAAGCCGTCGCTGAAACTGAAGGTCGAGAAGGCCGTCGCGCTCTGCATGTGGGACAGCGACACACACACCGACCTGTTCGTGTGGAACTCCACACGGAAGGAATGGTGGCGTGCACCCATCTGGCAGTGGGTCGACGCGTGCGTACGGCACGGGATCGTCAAGACGTTCCACGACAACGACAAGCCGTACTGGGAGCTGGCCCCAGAACACTTCCCGACTAGCCCGACGAAGGTGGAAGCACAGGTGAACCTTCCGTGAACGACGACGACGACGACATCATCGACGAGAGGGTCATCGGATACACCCGAGTGGGTGACGGGCCGCGACTCGTCACCTGGCAGCTTCTCCCGACCGACCTGATGTCGAAGGACGTGCGCCCCGAGACGGTGCTCGCTGCACTCATGCAGCAGGCACCAGGCGACCCGCTGCTCGAATCGTTGGAAGACGTCGAACCGCTGACGGATGCGATCGCCTACGCGGCCGAATGCCTCAACGCGGAAGACACGTTCATCCTCAACGCCATCAACAGCGAAGGGCTGACGTACGACGAACTCGCCGAACGTCTGGGCCTTTCGCGGTCGCGAACTTGGCGTCTCCACGAGCGCGCCATCAAGCGTCTCCGCACCCTCCTCCTCAACCATCCGCCCGTACGAGAAAGACTCCGCATGGAACCCACTTGGAACGCAGCCGCAATGCAAGAACTCGTCGCCATCGCAGGCTACGAGGAAGGGTGGGATGACCCTGACGTCGCCTACACGACGGTCGACGCTGCGGCCGACGTGTGCCACCACATCGACCTCGCGATCGCGTACCAGCAGGAAGGCAAGGAGAACTGGGCGGTACGTGAACTGACGACCGCAGCCCAGTACTCCGTCGCCTACCTCCGCTGTGTCGGCAAGTGGTCGCTGCTCGACGAGCACAACCTCCTCTGCTCGAAGCAGGCCGACTACGGCCACGGCAACATCCTGCGCTTCGGTTTCCCTGGCGTGATGGTCCGCTGCTCCGACAAGGCGGAGCGTCTGAAGAACCTTGTAACGACCCGCTCGGGGGTGAAACCACGCAATGAAAGCGTACTGGACACGTTCTTCGACGTCATCGGTTACGCCGTCATCGCACGGATGCTGAAGGCGGAGACGTTCGAGTTGGAACTGGACACCACCGAAGGTGGAGAGAGAGAGAAGGCATCATGAGTCAGACGACGTATCCGAAGATGAACAAGCGCATCAAGACGAAGTGGTTGAAGGCGCTCCGCGGTGAAGCGAAGGAAGGCCCGTACCGCCAGGCGAACAACGGGTCACTCCACACCACCATCAACCCGAAGACGGGTGAAGACGACGGCATCGACCGCTTCTGCTGCCTCGGTGTCCTCGCGAACATCTGCAACCTCGAAGGTGGACTCGACGGCCAGGATGCCGTCTACGGCGGCTACGCCCAGCCAGCGTTCGAGTGGGCGGGCCTCGACTGGACGACGGCCCACAGGCTCGCCGACATGAACGACGGCGGCAAGCGCTTCGCCACGATCGCCAACTGGATCGAGGAGAACCTCTGATGGCGAAGTTCAAGCAGGGCGACAAGGTGCAGAGCAACCTCAGCCTGATCGCGAAGGGCGAGGTGATCGCCGTTGGCGACACCAACTACTTCATGCGCTGGGATCACGGCCGTGAGGAGCTGTACCCGATCGAGACGATGGACGAGCGGTACGAGCTGATCCCGACCCAGTACATCGTCGAGCTGCGCGTCCCGCAGGACGGCGAGCAGTACTTCCAGCACGAGCCGTACGCCCCCGTCGACGCAACCATCACCACCGCTCGCAACCGTCCGCACAAGCGGGCCGTGATCGTGGGGACCGTCTGATGAGCTACGACGGAAGCGTCCCCGACGCGTGGCTCACCACCGACCGCGGCGAGGAGGAGTTCCAGAAGGCGCACGAAGCCTTCCAGAAGTCCGACGCCTACCTCGACGCCTACACCGACCACTGCGACTCGTTCGACTCGTCGCCCGCGTACGACAAGGCGTTCGAGCGGTGGTGGGGAGTGCTCGACGAAGACCGCGAGGTCGACCTCGGAGACGACGACCGCTACGACCTCGACTCGTTCGACGACTACATCAACTACGCCGACTTCGACCCCTACGGAGACACGCTGTGACCAACCTCAACGCGGCTGCCAGCAGCCTGAATCCCGCCAACCTCGACCCCGAGTCGGTGCCGCGTGACCGCCAGATCGACACCCTCCCGAAGTCACCGCTCGACCTCATCGGCATGATCAAACAGGCGAAGGCCGACAACGACGAAGCCGCAGCCGAACCCGTCACGATCGCCGACGTCGCCGCCGCGGCGTTCGTCGCACTCGAAACGGTCGTCGCGCTCATGCCGACCGACGAACTGAAGCAGCAGGTGATCGCCGAGTTCGAGTCCCGTGCCGCAGTGTTCGCTGTCACGATGGAGGATGAGTCGTGAGCCGTACTGTTCGCATCATCCTGGCGTGCGTGTTCGGCTGGCTGTTCCTCGCAGGCTGCGTCGACCAGGACGCCAACGAGCGTGCCGAGGAGCAGATCAAGGAATGCATCGCCAACGGCGGCATCCCTTCGTTCTCCCGTGACGGGTACGCGGAGGAGACGAGGTACTACGGCTGCACGGTGGTCGAACCGTGAGGCGGCGCGTCGACTTCTACGACGCCCTGCCGTACATCCTCCTCGGCATCATCGGCGTCACGTACGGGATCACCACCCTCATCGGGGCAGCCCGATGAAGCGCATCGCCGTCCGTGTGCTTGCCGCAACGCTCGCAGTCGCCTTCGGGTGGGTGCTGTCAGTGTTCCTGTCGTTGGCATACATCGCCACCATCTTCAGGCGTCAAGAGTCACGCAGTGACTCGATGCGCCGTCACCCGTCCAACACGTACAGCAACCCGCAAGACACCTGGGAGTGGAACCACTCCTTCATCGAAGGGGACTAGCCACGATGGATAACTACGCCAGCCAAGGCTTCATGAAGACCGTCAGCGGTGAATGGGTCAACCTGTTCAACCCTGACCCCGACACACTCATCCTCGACGACATGGTGACAGCCTCGTCGCGGATCATCCGCTTCAACGGCCACTCCACCATCACGCTGCTCGACCACTCGTGCCGCGTGCACGACATCGTGAAGCACTACCACCACATCACCCTGCTCGGTGACGTGCAGCGCGCTGCGCTCATGCACGACATCCACGAGCCGTACGTCGCCGATCTGCCGTCGCCGATGAAGCAGGCACTCCGCTTCGGCGTCAAGAGCGGCATCAGCCCGTACGACGACCTCGAAGCAGGCTTCATGGAAGCCGTCGCCACGAAGTTCAACTTCACCTACCCGCACCCGCCGATCATCAAGGAAGCCGACATGCTCGCCCTCCTCGTCGAAGCGAACATGACATGGGGCGCTGGCACTGGCGAGTCGTGGGGGCTGTCGGCCCCCGACGACTTCGACCAGGCGCAGTTCATGGTGAACGACAACGACTTCGGCCGTCGCTACCGCGACACCTTCACCCTCGAAGCAGAGGGCTTCCGCTTCATCGACCTCACCCTGGAGAACCATGCCTGAGAAGATCGGAAACGTCCTCTCGTGGGCGACAGACATCGACGGCGCAACCATGTCGCAAGCACACGCACTGAGCAAGATGCCGTTCATCCACGGCCACGTCGCGCTCATGCCTGACGCTCATCTCGGCAAGGGTGCAACGGTCGGCTCCGTCATCGCGACGAAGGGTGCGATCATCCCCAGTGCGATCGGTGTCGACATCGGCTGCGGCATGATCGCCGCACGCCTCGACCTGACGTCGGCAGACCTGCCCGACAACCTGGCACCGCTGCACCGTGCGATCGCTGACGCGATCCCCGCTGGCGTCGGCCAAGGGCACGACATCGGGAGCGCGCTGAAGCACCCGAAGTCCACCCTCGCGTGGTCGCACTACGGCCACGACCTGATGTCGAAGGCGGAGAAGCAGCTCGGGTCGCTCGGTTCGGGCAACCACTTCGTCGAAGTGTGTCTCGACGAGCAGGACCGTTGTGTGGCTCGTGCTGCACAGCGGCTCCCGCGGTGTCGGCAACCAGCTCGCCAACTTCCACATCGACAACGCGAAGCGTCTGATGAAGGAATGGTTCGTCCACCTCGAAGACCCCGACCTGGCGTACCTCGTGCAAGGCACGACGGAGTTCGACGAGTACATCAGCGACATGCTGTGGGCGCAGGACTACGCGTTGGAGAACCGCAACATGATGTTGCACGCGGCGATGGCCGCTGCGACGAAGACGCTCGGACGACCGCTGCGCGGCGTCGAAGTCATCAACTGCCACCACAACTTCACGCAGATGGAACACCACCACGGCAAGAACGTGTGGCTCACCCGCAAGGGTGCCATCAAGGCAGCCGAAGGCGACCGTGGCGTCATCCCAGGCAGCATGGGCACCCGCTCGTACATCGTCAGCGGACTCGGCAACGCCGCCTCGTTCTGCTCGTGCTCGCACGGCGCAGGACGGCGCATGAGCCGCTCGAAGGCGAAGAAGGAGCTGTCGATCGAGTCGCTCCACAAGGCGATGGAAGGCATCACCTGGAACGGCGCAGACGGGCTGCTCGACGAGCACCCGTCCGCCTACAAGGACATCGACGTCGTGATGGAGAACCAGCGCGACCTCGTGTCCATCGACCACACCCTCCACCAGATTCTCAACTACAAGGGGCAATGACCATGAGCACGTACGTCGCCGACAGCTACGACAAGACCACCGACCAGTTCTGCCAGACGATCAACGCCCAGGGCGGCTACCGCTGGGTGCGCTTCCACCCGCACGGCCGTCCCCGCACCCGCCTGTACGACGACGTGATCCCTCGCACGCAGTACGAGGCGGAGCTGATCGCAGCTCGCCCCACGGACGTTCAGAAGGCGGACATCGTTGACGTGCTCTCAGCGCGGCTCGCTCAGGCCGACGCGGTGATCTTCGCGCTCGACGAGTCGTTGCGGTTCCTGCTCGACAGGTCGGTGTGGTACAACGAGAACGACGACGGGAAGGTCACTTCCGTCGTCGATGCCCACGGAACCCTCGTCATCCCCGACGAGCGCATCCTCGCCACCCTGAACGTGTGCCTCTCGCGGTGAGTGACTACTGGACGGCGACAGTCGGCAGCGCTACAGCAACGCTGACGCTCGCCGACATCGTCGCCGCCTACGAGCGCATCCGCGACCAGCAGCGCCAGCCACACATAGAGGTCATCAGCCTCGCTGAGTTCGAGCGACGGTTCGGCACCCCGTGAGCGTGCCTGCCGAGGAAGCTGACGGCAAGATCAAGGGTGACGGCCACAAGAAGCTGACACTCCAAGGCGGCAAGCACAGCAGCAGGAAAGTGAAGCATGCCTTCGTCATCCGCTGCTACCCAGTGCCGTACCAGAACGGGAAGCGATGTGATCCCGACGTCTGGCGTTCGGGTCACGTCGACTGGGTGTGGGAAGACTTCGAGTTCGACGGCGAGATGTACGAGCCAGACATCGCTACGGGCATCGCCCGCTACATCGGCCCCGCATGAAGAACGAAGCCCTAGCCACGAATGGCTAGGGCTTCTTCGCGTACCCCCAGGGACTCGAACCCCGAACCACACGGGTTGGAGCCGTGCGCTCTACCAATTGAGCTAGAAGTACCTGGCCCCAAGGGAAGGGATCGAACCCCCGACCGTCGCCTTAACAGGGCGCTGCTCTGCCGACTGAGCTACCTTGGGATGACCCG
>Ga0172380_10001867_pt1 | contig 35243 bp, 19 predicted proteins | sample Leawe162metaG_FD_119747 | JGI IMG/M metagenome (GOLD analysis project Ga0172380, IMG submission 119747) | Leachate microbial communities from a municipal landfill in Southern Ontario, Canada - Leachate well 162 metaG | ecosystem: Engineered > Solid waste > Landfill > Unclassified | place...
AAAAAGGGGGCCCGGATCACGCCATCGGCCGTTCTCGTGGAGGATTGAGCACCAAAATCCATGCCCTGGTCGATGAGCGCGGCATGCCCGTCAGGCTGCTGCTGACGCCCGGACAGGCCTCCGACAAGGCCGCGGCTCCAGCACTGCTCGACGGGGCAATGCAGGCGCGCAACGTGATCGCCGACCGCGGCTACGACTGGCAATATCTGGTCGACCTGGTCGCCAGCACCGGCGGCCGCGCCCACATCCCTACCCAGCGTGACCGCAAGGTCCAGCGCTCGGTCGACGCCAAACTCTATCGCCAGCGCAACCTGATCGAGCGCTTCTTCAACAAACTCAAACACTTCAGACGCATCGCTACCCGCTACGACAAGCTCGCAAGGAACTTCCTCGCAGGCGTCATGCTCGCTTCAGTCCGAATCCAGATGCGCGCTTATGAGTCCACGACCTAGATCTGGGGCCCGCGGGTAGGGGCTAGTTTCCTCACGCGGGCGCCCATGGGTAAGCCACGACGCTGAGGTCGGGCGCGCGCTTCGCGATGGAGAGGACGAAATCGTCGTCGCCATCGACTCGGCCGTGCTCTGGGCGCAAGGCCGTCCCGTAGATGCCACCTCCGGCGCCATGGAGAATAACTGGGTAAGCACCGAAGCGCGGCGCACGAACGATACCGTGACCTATTGTTCCCCGACTCACCGCTCACGGTTGATGGTCTGTATGGTGGGTCCGAGTTCTCGTGCGAACTATATATCTGATATCGCTCCAGAAAATTAGGCAAATGGCGGAGAGAGAGTCCGCCGTACTGGTGTCCATGGACGTGCGCGATTGTCCTGTAAATGGCGGATTTGCTGACATTCCGACATCGTCGTGTCTGGCAATGTCCGTCGTTGGTCGCTACTATCCCCACTCTGGAGTGGGGAAAAGAGTGGGGACGGACAGATGGGCGCACTCAGCAAACTGACCGACGCGAAGGCCAGGTCCGGCAATCTGAAGGCGGGGCGCCTCTCGGACGGCGGCGGGCTCTACCTGAATGTCGCGCCCAAGGGTACCAAGTCCTGGGTGTTCATGTGGAGCCGGGACGGCAAGCGTCGGGAGATGGGGCTTGGCGCCTATCCGGCGATCTCACTGGGCGATGCGCGGGCGCTCGCGGAGGCGTGCAGGAAGACGGTCGCGCGCGGCGGCGATCCGATCTCCGAGAGGGTGAAGCAGTCCGAGCCCACCTTTGGCAAATGTGTCGAGCTCTTCCTCGCCTCGATGGAAGGGGCATGGCGCAACGACAAGCACAAGGCGCAGTGGAGGATGACGTTGACCACCTACTGCGAGCCGCTCCGTGACAGGAAGGTGTCGACGATCGGTACCGACGAGGTCCTCGAGGTCCTCCATCCCATTTGGCAGAGCAAGGCGGAGACGGCGTCGCGGTTGCGGGGCCGGATCGAGCGGGTCCTGGACTTCGCCAGGGCCCGCGGTTGGCGGACGGGGGAGAACCCGGCGCTGTGGCGCGGGCATCTCAAGAACGTTCTCCCGGCACGGCGGAAGCTCACGCGCGGACATCATGCTGCAATGCCCTATGGCGAGCTGCCGGCATTCGTTAAACGCCTGCGCGCCTCGGAAGCCATCGCGGCGCGCGCGCTGGAGTTCCTGATCCTGACCGCTGGTCGGTCTTCGGAAGTCATCAATGTTCGATGGGAGGAGATCGACCTGCAGGCGAAGGTGTGGACCGTGCCTCCCGAGCGGATGAAGGCGGGGCGCCAGCACCGCGTGCCGCTGAGTCCTGCCGCCGTCGATATCCTGACCTGGCTCGCGGAGAGGAAGATCTCCGACTACGTCTTCCCAGGTCAGCGCAAGGGCCGGCCGTTGTCGGCTTCGGCGATGGAAATGCTGCTGCGCCGGCTGAAGGCAGATCAGTTCACGGCACACGGCTTCCGCTCGTCCTTCCGGGACTGGGCGGGGGATCGGACGAACTTCCCTCGTGACATTGCCGAAGCCGCCTTGGCTCACCGCATCGGTGATGCGACGGAGCAGGCCTACCGTCGCGCTGATGCGCTCGACAAGCGGCGCAAGCTGATGGAGGCGTGGTCGAGATACGTCGAGGAGTGAGCGCCTGCGGGGTCGTCAAGGGTGCGGGTTGGCGACACGGTTTGGCACTTTTGGGGGTCTTCGCCGGCGAGGACGTGCCGTTCGACCGGCCCCCGAGATCTTCGGTAGTTGAACGGAGCGATCAGGCTGATCAGAGGCTACCACGCCGGCGACGAGATCTGCACGAAGCCGCCCTGGGCCAGCGTCGACATGATGCGGACCATCGTCGCCAGCGACGGAAGATAGTGCTTTGTCACTACCCGCTTCGGGAGTGGGAAGGCTACCACGCCGGCGATCTGCATTTTCACAGTCACACCCATGACCGGCTGCCATCAAGCCGGTGCAGCTGGGATAGTGGGGTCGACTAAGCATTTCGGCCCATGACCTTCGATGCAATCTGGGGGCGAACAAGCACGCTGCCAGATGTGGCTCGGTAGGATCGTCAGCTGGTGCGCTCGTCCCGCGCCTGGAAGTCCGCAACGGCCGAACGAACGCGCGGCCGCAGGACATTGATGAACGTGTTCACCCGCTCCGCTAGCCACTCAAAGGCGCGGCGTCGGACTTCAGGATCATCTAGGATCCCAGCCTTCAGCGAGTCGATAATCCTGGGGCGCCCGTCTGCCTGGACGAGTTGCGCCGTGCCGTTGAGCTCTTCCTTGATCTGCTGCCACTCATCCGCGACGACCTGCATGGCGTACTCGCCAGCACTATTCCGGGATGAAGAGAGGAATACCCCAACTTCGTTGGCCCGCTGGTCCCGGTAGACCGTTAGCCAGCTGCTGCCCGATGGGGCCGGCAGCATGAAAGAGAGATAGCCAAGGCGCGCTGGTGCGGGGACGGGCTGTTCCGGATCATCGATCTTGAGATCGGCTAGGAACTCCCTCCAGAACTGTTGCTGCCTCTCCCCGTGCGGATTGCTATTGGACGGCGTGCCCTCCGCCGAGTTGTCCAATTCTTCAACAAGGTGCCCGTCTGGAACGGCGACAACATTCCTGGTGATGTTGACCGTGCGGGCGAGAACCCGTGGAACCACCAGCCTGGACCCGTTGGGAAGCTCGTAGATCGGCAACTCAACCAGCCCGAGCGAGAAATGCAGGCCCGCGTGCTCCTGCAAGTATTCCGCGATGGCCTCGACGCCTTCGCGGATGCCGTCCCCAACGATCAGCAGAAGGAAGCGACCTCGGCGAAGGTTGGTTGTCACCGCGTCGTTGAAGGCGACTTCGTCCACATTTGGAGCCACAGCACGCACTAGTTCGAGCAGCGGATTGCCATCCAGCTTCAGTCTTCGGCTGACCTCGCGCTGCAGGTCCGACGAAGACCAGCGGCTGAGCTCCTTGGCGTAGTCGAGAATCTGCCCGACTACTTCCCTTCGTCCCTCCGGATTTCGCCAAAGCTTGCATTCGACGAGCACCGGCAGCCCCGATGGAGTGATCATGAAATTGTCGATCGATCCAGCCGTCGTGTTCAATTCTCGGCAGATCGGGATCGCGCCGGCGAAGATCGGATCGATCTCTGCGATTGGAAGGGCGCTGGGATGGGCATGAACCAAGGCCTGGATAAAGGCCTCGTCTATGCTTCCCTCACCTGCTTGCGGACCCACGGCAACCAGCGGGATTGCTCCAGGATGGCCCCCTTGAAGCAGTAGCGGTGTCACGTGCTGTCGCGCCAACTCGTCCCTCCCTTGGCAACGACACGAAGCTAAAGGTTACCGGCGCGCGTGTCATTGACAGCCGCGACATATCCCCGGTTCCGCACTGCTCGATCAGCCCGCGCCCCGACGGCTCACGAGCGGGTCAACTCAAGCTGGGATCGCGGGATCAAGGCGAGCGCAGCGAGACGCTCATTAATGCCCGACATCCTTGAGATATCAACGGTCGCGACCCTCAACCGCTTGGTACCGCCGGTGATTTGGTGGTCAGTCAGAACGCCGTCGCCCACCTCGAGCCCGGCATGGTGGGGATAGAGCAGCGTTAGCATGCTCGACCGGTACAGCTCTCCGTATGCCATCATCTGGTAGACGTCCCCTTGGGAAACACCGCGCTTCGGATCGTCGACCCGGGCGGCGACCCTTTTCCATTTCGTATCGATGATCTGGACCACCTCGTCGCCGCGCTTGATCAGGATGTCGGGGCGCGTCTGGAACAATCCGCGCTGATCCTCGGTCTGCAGGCAGTAGAGGCGGCCGCCCTGGCTGACCACTCGCAAGTCGGTCCCCGCTAGCCCGCGTTTCAGCATCCTGGCCACGTACTCTTCGAACAGGACGTTCATTTCGAAGAGAAGCGAGAAACCGTCCGAGCCACCGCTGGAGGTCGTCTGGAAGCGGTCGCCTAGCAGCAACCGAGCGAGATTGAGCAGTTCGCGCCACCGCGCGTTGGTCCTGTCCAGAACGACAGCATCCCACCTCAAGGCAGCTACTGGAACGTCGGACACATCGGCATAGGCGAAAGAGAGCTCGCGGAGACGCATCTGGTTGCCGTTGGTCCTTGCGATCCGGGCAAGGCGAAGTACTGCTGCCTTCATGATCTGGTTGAGCGCGATGTCGACGGTCAGTGCGTCGTAGTGGCAAGCGAGCATCGCAGGATCGGCCGCCAAGGTCGTGAACTGGCGCTTGGCATCCAGACGCCCGCGCAGAACGGGGAGATCATCGTGGTGCTGAAGGTAGCGCCTGGGCATACCCTCGCGGACGCTATCGATCAGCTTGGTCGTGAACAGCCGGATGAGGATTTCCAGCAGTGTTTCCTGCTGCCAGTCCAAAGCAGTGACCTGACCAGACTCGATCCTCAAATCCAAGGCGACAGCGAGCATGTGGACTAAACGGCGCCGAATGCTGCCTACAGCCTGCCTGCCTTCCTCGCCCGGGATGTCGATCTTGGGCAGGATCTCCAGCGCACAACCCTGAGCCGCGACCACACCCACAACTCCGCGAGCACGCAGGGCCTTCCGTCCATGCTCCAGAACGCCACCCTCTCCGCGACCTGCCAATGGCGAAGTGGCAGCAACTGCTGCTATTCGATCGGCGGCATCGGCAGGGATCTCATCCTCCCCCGCTCCGTAGCGAATAGAGTCCCACTCCAGTACGGTTCGCCGGATCATCGTGCGGTGAACTCGTCGTAGGAGAAGTCGTCGCGAACTCTCCAGCGATACCGAGTAGTGGTTTCTTCGTCTTGCGACATGCCCTTGGGCGGCTGTAGGCGAATGCGGTCGATGAAGTGACCTTCCCGGCTGCCGTCGCTTTCCGCGGCGTCTCCCAGCACCGCCGCCACCTTCGACCAATCTTCGTAGAAGTACTCGGCTAGAAGGGGGATCACCTTGTGGCGCATGACGGCATCGACCTCCAGTCGGCTCTTGCATCCGATGAAATAGGCGTGGCCGATCTGGTGCTCGCGGTCGAAAAGATACTCGATCCGCTCGTTGATCGTGGCCAAGAGCCTGCCAAGATCGATGCCGTCGACATCACCAAGTGTCGATGGATCCGGCATCAACTCCCTGAACTCGAACCTGCGCCTCAAGGCGGTGTCGAGAAGCGCAATGGATCGATCGGCGGTGTTCATGGTCCCGATGACGTGCAGGTTCGCCGGTACCCCGAACATCTCAGCCGAGTACGGCAGCCTCACCTTCAGCGCGTTCTGCTGTCCCAAGCGCTTGTCGGGCTCGAGCAAGGTGATTAGCTCCCCGAACACCTTCGAGACGTTGGCCCGATTGATCTCGTCGATGATGAGCACGAATGACTCTGGAGCACCGCTGCCGGTGTTCTGCTGGCTCGCGATGTAGCGCTCGAGAGCAGGCCGGTTCAGATCGGAGTTGTCGAGCAGGTAGATCGATTTCTGACTAAAGCTCCGGCCATAGATCTCGCTCACTGGCACGCCGGCGCGATCGACCCAGAGCCACTTAACCGCTCGACGATGGGCGTAGCCGCCACCCTCGCGAGGGGCAAACTGGTACTCGCCGGTCACCTCGCCGATGGCGCGGAAGAGGCCGTTGCCCTTCGACACCACGATGATGTCGCCGACCTTCAGCCCGTTCCGGAATATGAACGGCATTTGCACTCGGCCGGTCGCGGCGTTCGGTTCGGCTCCACCCATGACGCCGCTAGACTTCACCGCCTCGATGAATGCTTCACGGGTCGCGTGGCGATCGTCGGTCCAGTCGATATCCTCGAAGCCCAGAAGAGTGTACCCGCCATCGATCGCTTCTTCGAATAGGTGGGCATCCTCTGGGCTGAATGCTTCGCCGATCGACATCTTGAAGACTTTGCGCCCATCGAGCGAGAACTGGACGTCACCTGAGCCAGTGCTGGTCTCCGCTCGCCGAGCGATGCGCCGAAAAACGCCCGGCTCGACTTCCAGCTCGAAGCCGGCTGCACCCTCCTCGGTGGTTTGGGTCGGCCGCAATCCCTCGACGAAATCTTCATAGGCGACCGACTGATGGAAGGTAACGAACTCAATGCGGCCGGCGTCGAGCAGCTGTCGATAGACCGCCATCAGCTCGTCTCGATCGCCGGGGACGGGCTCTCCACACAACCGCACAGCTTCCCGAGCCGTCGTGTAGGTCTTGCCGGTGCCGGGTGGGCCATAAAAGATCAAGTTCGTCGGCTCGGTCATCGGCGCCTCTGTACCGCTGGCATCGGATTCTTCAGGAGGATTGGTGTCTTCTTGATCCTGAACGCTGCCGCGCGGAGGCACGCCGATCTGCCTGGCGATCTCGGGATCAAGTTCGTATCGGACAAGCTTCTGCTTGCCATAGGCGAGGTAGTTGACCGTTCCACCCGCCGTCGACTGTGTCCTGGCAGGTAGACGATCCACGATCATGGCCTTCGCGACTTCGGCGATCGTGTCGACCTCCAGCGCATACTCGGCGAGGTTGCTGGCTCCCTCCGGCTTAATGCGGAATGACGACCGTCCCGTCTGGCGATTACCGTTTCGCACCGGTTTGAATGATGCGCCCGTCGCGTCGAAGAGAATGAACGGTCGATCGGTGGTGCTTCTAGGAAGGCTGCTCCCGTCCAGCTGGAAACGAAACACCGTGTCCGAGCTTTGGTCCGCTCCGATCTGCTGTGGGGCCTCGACATCGGCCATGGTGAGGAATTTCTGCCCCTTCAGCGCTTGGCAGATATTGGGCCAAGCTTGGTTCAGGCCCAATGCTGTATTGACGTCGCTTACAAGGACTTCGACCTCTGCCTCGTCGCGTTCCCGTGCTGCCTCGATGTAGTGCTCGAGAACGTATTGCCGGATCCTGTCGGCATCTTTGTCGCCTTGGGGTTCGCCAGCGAGGAATTGTCCATACTGGGCGAGCCAGGAGCGCCAGTTCGATAATCTGCCGCCTGGTTGCTCGGCCTGCGGCATGAGAGCTCGGAATTCACTGCCTCCGGCCTCGAAATCCTCGCGAAGTTCGTTCAGGCGCCGACGCAGTTGTTCGAAGCGATCCGCCTTCCAGGCTGACTCAAGGTCAGCATGGGGAGAGCCCAGTTTCCCGAGATTGTTCTCGATCGTTCTGACGGCGTGAACGCGCGTTCTACGACCGTTTTCAGACTCCGCGCCTCTTTGCTGGAGCCATAGCTTGAATGCTTCGTCCTGCAATTGCTCCCCCACCTATTCCGGCAATCTTCAACCGATTGCGGTTCGGGGCAAGTGCAAGCCGCTGAGGATACGGAATGAACTGTTCATGTATGGCTGATCGACGTTGTCAGGAGACGTTGTTGCCGATGTAGTGAAGACGGCGATGCTTCTTGATCCACGCGGCGTCGCAGGTGTCACAGCAGGCAGTGTGTCTGACCTGCTTCGAGCGCGAGCCGAACACCCAATCAAGAATGCGCCCGGAGAGCGTCCTGCGAGCGCTCCGGTCGCCACCCTGACCGAAGTAGCTTCGAATCGAAAAGCGGAAGCTGCCACCAAGCATTGCGCGGAATCCCCAAATCGGGCTGGCATCCCCATCCGACCCGCCGTAACGTGACAACGGTTGCCGCTGGTCGAGCGCGCCGGCGGACAGCCAAAAGTCCAGTATCTTGTCTGCCTGAGTGAATGCTTAGCAATGACTTCCGCACGCCCCTACTCAAATCATTCCATCGAACAACTTGAGCTCCTGGCGACAGCGGCAAATGTAGACAGGGAAACACTCAGCGCAGTTCGACGCGAGCTGGACAACCGAAGCACGGCCCGAGCATCATTGCTGAAGTCTCGGGTCATAACAGCCATGGTGCGATTGCCTAAGGCGCCACTAAGAGACAATCCTTCGGGGGTGTCCAGAGGGGCCGCCCCCTCGCGATCGAAGGCACAAAATGGCAAGTTGCTATCGGTTGGGGTTGGCGCGGAGGAGCCAATGCTAGATTCAGAGGAGGACCGACGCCTGGGGGCCGTGTTCGAGGACCTTCGACTGCGACTGTTGGACTTGAGCAAGCGAAACCGGATGCTCAACTATCCAGTCGGCGCTAGATCGCGGCGGCAACTGCAGTTCTTCGATGAAGTCATCGAGGACGTGCATTCCAAGCTAGTGGTGGATGACGTTTCCCTTCGCATCGCCGCTCTCCCGGAGCCGGAAGCCACACCGCCTGAGGAAAAGACGGAGGACTTCATCGCCGCCCTCGCTCACGCCAAGGTCTCAGACATCGAATATTTGGTCGCGCTCGAGGCCATCGATGCCTCCGGCGGAACTGACGAGGCCACACTTGAGAAGGCCGAGAGCGCCCTTCGAGAAAGGGTCAGGTCTCAATTGGGACTGCCTCCTCGCCCACGCCGGACCGAAATACACCGGGCGGAACACGCGCGCCTACTCGGAATCGACCCCAACCCAGAGTTGGCGCCGCACACCTCGAAACCCTCTCATTCCGATTCGAGCTTGCAGACACTCCGCTATCCCGACGAGTTGGAGTCACAGCTCGACAAGATTCGAGCGGAGGCCCGTCTGGCTGAGCAGGAGGCCGGTCTTTCTACCCTCTATCTGGGCCTTGGTTTTCTCGAGTGGTACGACAGCGAGACTACGGACAAGCCCTGTTTCGCCCCTCTGCTGCTCTTGCCGGTCAAGATTGAGGAGTCGAAACAGCGAGGAAAGAAGGTGTTCTACCTCTCGGCACGAGAGGATAACGCAGAATCTAACATCAGCCTGCAGAAGCTCCTTGCCTCGGATCGCTTCGGCCGCGTGCTTCCGGCCTTTGGTTCCGAAGATGGCGACGCACTGGAATCCCTGGAAGCGTACTTTGAGAGGGTTAGGCAGAGCATCGAAGGTCTTCATCGATGGCAGGTCCGACGCTGGCTCGTCCTGGGACACTTCGCTTTCCACCGCATCGCCATCTACGAGGACACAAATCCCGCCAGGTGGCCCAGCCACCCGGTCAACAATCCGTTGATCCGGTCCCTCCTAAGCGGCTTCGAGAACGACGACGCGGAGGGCACTGGAGCCCTGGTCCCCGAGGACTATCAGATCGATTCACCCGAAGTTGAGCGTGCTGTTCCCCTCCTCATTCAGGATGCCGACGCATCACAACACAGTGCCCTTGTCGACGTGATGAAGGGGAAGAACCTCGTCATCCACGGGCCGCCGGGAACCGGTAAATCTCAGACCATTACCAACGTTATTGCCAATGTGATGGCCGCCGGAAAGACGGTGCTCTTCATCGCAGAAAAACAGGCCGCGTTGGAAGTGGTTAAGCGCCGACTTGACCGATCTGGCCTGGGCGAGTTCTGCCTCGAACTTCACTCCGACAAGTCCGCACCGCGAAATGTGGTAAAAAGCCTTGAACAGCGCGCTCACCTGGAGCCGGATCACCGGGACTCACTCCGAACCGAGGACCCAGTCTGGCAGCGGAGCCGCGACCTGCTCAGCGCGTACGCAAATGCGCTGAACGAAGATAGGTCCTTCGGCCGTACCCCCTTCAATGCCATTTGGCGTGCGCTGAATAGCGGAGGAGCCGAGCGGCCACCGAATGAAGTAGTTGTTCCGAAAGAGCTTCTAGGCGATGCAACGGCGCTGGAAGACGCGCGAGGCAAGCTTCAGGTTTTTGCCGACCTCTGCACGCCTTTCACCCAGGCATATGGGCCTCCCGGCCAGAGTCCGTGGTCTCAGCTCAAACTTCCGGACATGAACCACCTTGAGCAGCAGAAGCTGGTCCGAGTGCTCGAAGATCTGCGGGCTATTCATAGATCGCTGGCAGAATTGACTGCCACACTCGCTAGTGCCGGCTTCACTTCGAGAGATCAGCTGGCGTTCTTGAGCGAACTGGCCCGCGAACTCGACGAGGGGGCCGATGAGACGCTCATTTCCAGTGTTGCAGGGGTTGACTACGACGCCCTCGAAACCGCGGTGGAACTCACGAGGCAGGAACGGTTTTTGAACGCGCAGCTGTCTGGTATCGACGACGCTGGAACGGTGAAGCTAGTCTGCCTGCAGCGTGCGGAGCAGATTGCAGCGGCAAGCTCGGACCGAGCGCTACTCGACCTCCCACCGAGGGAGATGTTCGCACAGATCGAGCAGCGGCACTCGGAAGCAAAGGATCCTCTAGCCAGACTCGAAGACATGCGCCCGGCCCTCGCGATTCTCGGAATTGGCGAACGCGATCCTCTCGCGTCAGTCGACGCGGCAGCGCTCGCCACAATCTTCGCAGCGAGCGTCGATCCCGCCTACCGCCGGTGGGTGGTATCTTCGGCGGCCGAACAGAAGGAATATGCACCCCTTCTCGCCCAATGGCGGGCACTGCTTGACCAAGAACGTGCCCTTCGCTCCGTTGTGCGCATTCCCGACAGCGAACCTTGGCCTGCTGTGGAATGGCTCGAGCAGGCCCGACAGGTATTCGAGCGCAATGCCCTCAGCAGGGTGCTCGGGCGATTCAGCAGGGAAGTTCGGCAGGCCGAAGAACTCGTCACGCGCCTTGGCATCGTCGCCGCTCCCGGCGAGATGACGCGAATCCTGGCCAGCATTCTGGAGCATCTTCGAGCGCTCGAGGACTTTGCGATGAATGCGAGCGGCAGGCGGCTATTCGGGGACGGCTGGGCAGGAATTGACACACCCTTCAAAGACATTGAGAGCGGGTCGAAGCAGCGCTCGCTCTACCTTGAAAAGAACCGCTCGCTCGATCCCACGGGTCACGCGTCCGACAGGCTTTTTGTTCTGGGTGATGCTGAATGGGACCGCCTGTCCTCGTATCGGGAAGCCGCACAGAACTGGCGCGCCCGTGGAGTAGAACCCGCTGATACCACTCAGTCAATCGCCTCGGTCGCCCACCGGTGGCACAGCCAGTTGCAGCATTCCCAGGCCCTTCTTGATTTGGATCCTGGGCGCTTCCTTGCTTCACAGGCAATGTCAGTCACCGGACTACTGCTCGTTCTGGACCTTCAGGCAAAACAAGAAAAAGCGCAGCGGGCCCGCGACGAGCTCCCAGCCACAAGGATCCTAGATGTGCTGGCGCCAAGCGAAGCAGACTTGGAGAAAGTCGAAGCCGCACTTGCGTGGGTGCGGAAGGTATCAAGTGTCGATCTACCTGACCCCGCCCGACAGGCGCTACTGACCCCCGGCGCCAAGAGGTTCAGACGAGAACTCGCAGAGGTCGGCAAGGCCTACGACACACTCGCAGCGGACGAAGAGACTGCACTCGGAAGGCTCGAGGGCGAGTTCGGTCTGGATGAGTTGCGCTTGCTTCCAGAGGATGGACGGGCCGGGTTCGTCGAAGAACTGATCAACCACGTCGACGAACTTGCCGAACACGTCGCACTGGCGCGCGAGGCTTCGGAGCTTGATGCCATCGGACTGAGCGCCTTGGTGGATTGGGCATGGGAGACCCCCAATGCCTCTTTGACAGCGGTGTTCGATCACCTTGTCGCCGCGAGCCAGGCCGAGAACGCAATTACAGTATCTGACGTACTAGGTAGGACGAGTGGCAAGACACTCGAGGCGCAGCGCCGGCTGTTTGTGGAGAGTGACCACAGACGCATCGAGGCAGCACGGACTGAGCTGCGCCGAAAGCTCACAGCGGCAGATGCGCCACTGGGAGTGCGAAGTGGCGCAGCATCGCAACTGACCGAAATGGGACTGCTGTTGCGCGAGTTCCCGAAGCAGCGCCGGCATACGCCCGTTCGTGGGCTCATGCGCCGTGCGGGCAATGCCATCCGAGCGTTGAAACCCTGCACGATGATGTCGCCTCTTTCGTTGGCGAAGTACCTTCCTGCTGTTGCCCAACAATACGACGTCCTAGTCATCGACGAGGCATCACAAATGCGACCCGAGGATGCGCTGGGGGCGATGCTGAGGGCCAAGCAGATCATCGTCGTTGGTGACCAGAAACAACTACCACCAACCAGTTTCTTCGACCGTAACAGTGACAGCCCTTCCGACAACGACGACGAAGACGTCGATGAGGTCGATGACGAGTCGATCTTGGAGCGCTGCCAGAAGGTGTTCGGCAATGTGCGCCAGCTCAAGTGGCATTATCGTAGCCGATGCGAGAGCCTGATCCGGTTCTCAAATGAGAACTTTTACGAGGATCGGCTAATCACGTTCCCAGCTCCTCAGCCCGACGCCTTCTCCATTGACCTCGTACGGGTGGATGGCACCTATCAGGCACGCCGTAACGTTGCAGAAGCCGAGCGCGTTGCTGAAGAGGCGATCCGCTTCATGCGAACCTTTGCAGGCCTCGACTCGGACGAGATCCCCACGCTAGGGATCGTCGCGATCAACACGGAGCAACGAGAACTTGTTCGGGAGACAATAGCGCGCTTTGAAGCCAATGACGACCTCGTGAGCACCTATCGTGAGAAGGTCGCGGAGAAGGGTGAAGAGGTCTTCGTCAAGAACCTTGAGAACGTGCAAGGCGATGAGCGAGACTATATCTTCATCTCACTCACCTATGGGCGCGCGCCCAATGCCACCGCGGTCGCGCAACGGTTCGGCCCAATCAACAGCAAGCAGGGTCATCGGCGTCTGAATGTGTTGTTCTCCCGCGCGCGTCAGCGTTTGGCCCTCTTCTCTTCCATGGGGTCCAGCGACATCAGGGTGTCCGAGACGGCTAACGAAGGTGTTGTGAAGCTGAAGCAATATCTTGAGTATGCCGAGCGACGGGGGCGCATGCCTCATCAATCGGTCGGCGGATATGCCGACAGCGACTTCGAGGAAGCGGTTGCGGAGCGCCTGGCAAATCGCGGTTACGAGGTAGTCCCGCAGGTGGGCGTGTCCGGATTCCGGATCGATCTGGGCGTCCTGCATCCGGACAACCGGGGACAGTTCCTAGCCGGCATCGAGTGCGATGGCGCAGCGTATCACTCTTCGCGGAGCGCCCGCGACCGCGACAGACTTCGCCAGGAGATTCTGGAGGGGATGGGCTGGACGATCCTCAGAATCTGGTCCACCGACTGGTTTGCCGGCCCGGACGCCGAGACCGACAAGCTCGTCCGGCGATTGGATGAGATCCGCTCTCGCGCAGAGAACACGACGCCGGCATTTGTACTTCATATCCCCTCGAATCCGAGCGAAGTTGGCAGCGAGACCTCAGAGGACGCGGCAGACGAGGCCACGACCGAGACCGACACTGCGGTGGCGCTCGTCGACTTCCCTTCTGGGACCAGTCAGGCTGAAGTACCCGCGCCTCCCGATGACAATCGCAGCGAAGAGGTCGACGTGTCGACATTGGTCGACGGCGATGCTCCCTTGACCGAAGCGCAGGCCTACCGGGTGCTGGCGTATTTCAGGGAGCGGGTCATTGCCCCCGAAGGGGGCGAGCTGCATCGCTCGATACTTCGCGAGGGAATGATCGAGACCTTCGTGCGCCAGCGGATTGCGGACCCTGAGGACTGGTTCACGAAGGTGCCGACGTATCAACGGGCCGCGACTGACCCTGTCGAAAAGAAGAAGTACCTCGAACCGATCTGTTCAATCATCGCCAGGATCGAGAGTACCGGGTCCGGCCGCACGGCACAGTCAAGAACAGTCGAGCCAAAGGTGACCGCGGCGCTCGCGAAAGTCGAAGAACGGCAGCCGCCACGCGCTCCACAAGCCTGGCAGGGCCGCGAATACGTTCGCGCGGATGTCTCAGCACTCCACTCGCTTCGGCCGGATCGCCTATATGATGACAGCTACGCCCCGACACTCAGAGCCTTGGTCGACCTGATCGTCGAGACTGAGGGGCCAATCTTCGCCGACGTCCTCGCTACACGGGTGGCCAGAGCGCACGGCAAGGATCGCACTGGCGCGATAATTCAGGGGCTTGCTGCCGCGGCGACCAGCCGAAAATACCCTCGGACGTTTGAGGGTGATCGTGAACTCGTCTGGCCGGAGGGTGCCCGACCGTACGAGCTAGTCCCGTTCCGCACTTCAGCGTCGGAAGTTCGCGGATACGACGATGTCCCAGAGGTCGAACTCGCGAGTCTTGCCTTGCCTTACCTAGGGGTGGGTATGCAGGACGAAGCCATTCTTGAAAAGTTCGCTGAACACTTCGGGCTGCAGCGCCTTAGACAGCCGTCACGACTCCGCTTCCTCAAAGCCATAGGCCTCGCACGAGGTTCAGCTGCCTAGTTCACAACTGTCAGAAATCCAAAACCAACTGAACCACCACGATGACACGGGTTCATCGCTTCCAACGACAAGAGAGACCACGTTGAGTCGCCGGCCGAGTCACAGCGTCGAGGCGAGTTCGACATACCGGCAAAAGGCGTTCACGAGTTGCATCTGGCGAGGCGTCTTGCAGTCGGCCTCAAACACGTCCGGCGACGCCACCAGGATCGTCAGGCACTTGGCCCGCGATACGGCGACATTGAACCGGTTCGCACTGTAGAGAAACTCCATCCCTCTGGGTGCCTCCGCGTGGCTGGATGTCGCCATCGAGTAGATCGCTACGGGCGCCTCCTGGCCCTGGAACTTGTCAACTGTGCCAATGCGCGCGCCCGGCAGTAGCGACTGAATTTCAAAGACCTGCGCGTTGTAGGGCGTGATGATCAGGATGTCGTCGAGGGTCAACTGATGGCGTCTTCCTTCTCGGTCAACCCATTCCGTTCCGGCGGCCAGGACTCTATCGACAAGTCCCGCGACGGCCTCCGCCTCCTCAATCGATGCGCTCTTGTTGCCGGCATGCGGCACCGGCAGATAGCGCAGCCCTGGCCCGTCCAACGCCCCGTCGGCCTGGAGGGTCTGGTTCTCACTTCCATCGATCGGGTGGAGTTTGCCCTCGTAGAACAGTTCAGAATCGAACGCGCATATCGGCGGATTCATGCGCCATGTGGCGGCCAGGAATATCCCCTGATCGTCACCGATCGTCTGTCGACCTGCCAGAACGTGCTCCAGAGACGAGATACCCGTCCCATCCGGATGGGATCCCTGTGTCGGCTGATCGAGTTGCTGCGGGTCGCCGAGCAAGATCAGCCGCCTCGCCGCGTGTGAGACCGCGAGGACATTGGCGAGTGCCATCTGCCCCGCCTCATCCACAACGAGGACGTCGACTAGGTCCTGAGCTTCCTCACGGGACCAGAAGAAGCTAGTCGCCCCGCCAACCTGGTACTCGCCCGACCCCAGCGCCCCCACAAACGCAGGATTATCCTTGACGAATATCAACCGATCGAGGTCGTCATCAAGCTCGCCGGGCTTTTGCACGCAGCGCAGGGCAACATTCATCTCCTCGGCCGCTTCCAGCACCTTGTCGAGGAGGTTGCGAATAACCTTGTGGCTGTTCGAGGTGATGCCTACCCGCATTCCGCGCTGTACGAAGCGGCAGATCATTCTCGCGCCGGTATGGGACTTGCCAGTCCCGGGCGGTCCTTGGATCGGCAACACGCCGCCTTCGAAATGATCGGCTAGGCGAAGGGCAGCAGCCAAGGTGCCCTCGCCTTCCTTGCTCAAGGACTCCTGATCGACGCGCGGTGGCGTTCGAAGGAGGAGATCACGTGCTGCTAGGTACGGCCCCTTGCCTGTCAGGCCATGCTCGGCAACGTGATCGCCAAGGCGGAGTAGCGCCTTGGCCTGCTCCTCCGCCTGGATCATCTCGTGAGTGAACACTGCGTCGGGATGAGTATCGGAGGTCTTTCCCATCTTCTTGATGTCGATCGTACGATCGGCCGCAGAGATCGCGACAACCTCCCCTAGCGAGGCCCCGCCCACAGCCTTCAGCTTCTTGCCCGCGCGAATGTCGGTGTCCTGCTGCGGAAACGCGTAGCGATGTATCGGATTCTTCCCTTGGGACGGCATTGCCGTAACGAAAGATAACCCACCTAGCCCCGCCTTTTCGTCCACTAGTTCGGATGCACTCAAGGCCCCAAGACGGAAGTACTCCCACCAGCTGGCCTTCTCTTCGCGGCGGTGCCAGTCCAGAGTGTTGGCCAGGACCCATTGCGCCTGCTGCTCCGCATTGCGCTCCTCGGCGTCGACAGGGATCCCCTCCAGCAACCGGGCCACCAGCTCGTTCACACGCTGCTGCTTGGCGGAAACCTTCTCCGTTGCGGTTTCCTGCCCAGGAAGCGGTCGCGGAATGTCAGCGCCACCGGCAATCGCCTCCTCCCTGAGCGTCTCGAGCCAGTTCCGGAGCGCAGCGGTTGAAACGCAATCGTCCCGGTTGTAGCCCCCAACCGTATCCTTGCTGGCCTGGTCAATGACGGTGACATCCCCAAGCTCGAGTCCGGCCTGGAGCGAGGCGAGTGCAATGTTGGCGTCCCTGAGTGGCACCGACCGGTCGAACCCATAGAAAGGCTCCAGCCGCTTGATGGAATAGCTCTCTACACTGGCGCGAACCCCGTTTCGAACTACGCTGTAGAGATCCACAAACCGCAGGCCGCGCAGAAAGCCGTCCAGTTCCTCCTCCCGCGTTGCATAGCGCCCCATCAGCCGTTTCAGAGCCGCGGGCTCGTAGGGGGCATAGTGGTAGATGTGCAGGTCCGGATAGACCTTGAGACGATCCGCGACGAAATCCATGAAGTGCTCAAAGGCAGCCTTCTCGTCTCCCCGGGTGAAACACCAATCGCCCATGTATCGCGATTCGCCGTCGGCGTCGTGGAAGTGGTACCCAAAGAGGTACTCGATGCCCTGCTCGCCAACGAACGGATCACCTTCAAGGTCAAAAAAGACGTCTCCGGGATTAGGGACCGGCAGGAGGCACAACCCGTAGCCTTGTTCGACCTTCAAGAGCTGGTGCTTGAGCTGTCCAGATGTCCTGGCCTCGAGCTGCAGGCGAGCCTGTTCTGCTACACGCTCCAAGGAATCGGCCGCACCGCGGCGCGGCTTCCACTGCAGCGGGAGAGGCATCTGTGCTAGTGCGGCCAGGCGGTCAACGCCGTGATCCTTGAGCTCGGTGATCTGGCTGCGGGCTATTCCGGCGACGAATGACAGATGGTCATCGGTGCGGCGCCTGTTTTCGCAGGTCTCCTGCCACCGACAAACGTCACAGTGTTCGGTCGGCTCAGGATATGTGTCCACTACCACAGCGTCCGAAGTCGCCGCCTCCGCCGACGCTTTCGTCTTGCGAAAGTAGGCACGATAGTCGGCCAGGCGATACGGCTGCTCGGCGAAGTCCGACCAGGGCACAATGACATAGGCGCATTCGGGTTCACCCCCCTGCATTTCCGCGAGGAGCTCGGAATAGAGGCAGAGCTGCAGGACGGTGCCCCCCTTGGTCTCGCGGGCGAGCTTCGTGTCGATGACCTCATAGGACCAGTTGCCCAGGGCGCTCGGCTTGGCGACCTTCTTCAAGACGTCGGCGCGGCCCGCCCAACGATCGCGGCGAAGCGCGGCCTGGACGATGACATCTGCACCGGCGCGCATAGCCTCGAGAGTCTGTGCCACCGTGGAGTCGGTGATCTCAAAGCCTTCTATTCTGACCTGCCCCAATCCGAGATTGGCCAGCCGCTCGAGATATGCCGTTTCGTGTAGCCGTCCACGTTCACGGAGAACATCCAGGAGGGGATCCCAATACTTCGGCGCGACTAGCTTGCCCTCTGCCACCTGCAGATCCTGCACCGTCAAATGCCGGCAATTCAGATGACCCACCAGGTCCGTTGCGCTGAGGACAATTTGGTTCTGATCTCTTCTCATGAGCAAGCGCTGGCAATTCCGGTTGAAGTATTCCACGAAGCTGAGACCTTTCCGCAGGAAAGTCCACTGACTTCAGATGCTTCCTCCCAATAGGCGTCGTTTGCTCCCGACTGATGCCGATGACCATGACCTCATCTATTTCATGACCAGCGCCGGCGGGCTGAAGTAAGCTCCCTGTGACGGCACCATTCCAGCAGGTCGGCTTGCTCCTCACTTTTCGATCCGGTTCGGCAACTGAGTGCAGTAGGTTAACCAAGTGGCAAGTTGGGTCGGCAAATGGGCAAGCGGCCGACTCTTTGCCAAAAGAGATTTGATTCTTCCCGAAGTGCGGCGGCCCGCGAGAAATGACACCGTCCGCCACGGAGCGTCGTAAGTCTTAACTTATGCAACACGGCCCGTGACGAGTCTGGCCAATAGCTTGCGCATGGCATAAGTCTGTTGCATAATTCCGGCATGATCTACGGCTATGCGCGCGTGAGCACGGACGGCCAGACAGTGGCCGGCCAGAAGGAAAAACTTCTGGCGACCGGCGCCGACAAGGTGTTCGCCGAGACCGTAAGCGGAGCCAAGTCGTCGAGGGCACAACTCGGCCGGTGCCTTGCAGCGCTGGAGCAAGGCGACACGCTGCTGGTGACACGGCTCGACCGCCTGGCTCGATCCACGCGTGACCTCCTCAACATCCTCGCCGAAATCGCCGAACGTGGGGCGAGCTTCAAATCCCTATCCGAGACCTGGGCGGACACCACGACGGCCCATGGCCGCCTGCTCCTGACCTTCCTCGGCGGCATTGCCGAGTTCGAGCGCGAGCTCATTCGAACGCGGACGAGCGAGGGGAGAGTTCGAGCGAAGGCTCGCGGTCAGAGCCTCGGACGGCCGTTCAAGCTGACGCCGCATCAGCGGGACGAGGCGCGGGCCAGACGTGCCAATGGTGAGGCCGTGCGAGAGATCGCGAAGAGCTACAACGTCTCGGCGAGCACGATCAGCCGATTGTAGAACCGCGCTGCCCGGCGGCACGTGCGTGATATGAGTCGACCGCCGCGCCATGCCATTGTGATCTTCCTCATGCCGTCGTAACGGTTGTTCACAGCGCGCCTTAGGAATGATGGATGACTGGGGGCAAGCCCGACTTATCGAAGGAGTGGGACAAGAAGCGCCTCCGGAATTGGATGGCGAATGCCAAGCGGATTGGCAGGGAAGACGGTATCGAGACGCGTTTCGCCAGCTTTGCAGGGTAGAAGGCCGCGACCTGAGCGATCCCCTTGAAGCCGAGTTTTCGGTGGTGATGAGGGCATTGGAGGAGGCGCTGACCGAAGAGGCCGGAAAGACCAAACGTCTCAACCGAACTCGGCAGAAGCTGGATCGCGTTGGTGTCAAACAGACCCTCGCTGACCTCGCACTCAAGCCGCAACCTTCTATCGGCTTCATCAAGCTTGTCGAGTTTGGAATGGCAGAAATGTCGGCAGAGGCCTTAATCCTGAAATATGCGGACCAGTTTTCGGCCGAGGTGGTAACCGCTGCTCGGAAGCGCCTTCAAGAACATGGTTTGCTCTAGGCGGCCTCCACCGCCGTGGCCGCGAGCTGCTGATGGGTGCCAAGTGTTAGACAAGCTCGCACGCCCCGCAGGCGCGTCTCAGGTGCTTCGCCTTCGACGCGTAATCGAACAAGTATCGGCGGCAAGCCTGGCGGCAGGGTCATGCGCGATTAGAGCGGCCAATCGGAGACTACGGGGCCTCACCTGTCAGTCACCCCAACCGAGTCCTGCAAGCCGCGGGACCGCGCAAGATCATTGAGACCTGGATAGAAGTCGGATTGGAAATCGATTCGACAGGTCGTCTCAGTCTGGCTTGGCTCGGACTCCACGAAGAGCTGAACAACCTGTCCCGCCGTGAGAGCAGCCGGAGCTCGACTGAATGGCAAGGTAATCGGCGTCTCATACTCGTCGACCATTCGGAACATGATCAGCTTCGTTCTTGGGTCGCGTCGTGCCCGGAGGCTGCTCACCTCCCCATGGACACTGTTCGCAAGAGTCAGTCGCGCGATCTCGACCTCGTCAGCCTCCAAGTCCGGAAGGTCCTCCCCTCCTCTTGCGCGCGGATTTTGCGCACCAAGAACCGCTTTCAGGGCATCCGAGAGATCATGCGCTAGCCATCCAGGCGGAATGGATGCGAGCCCGTCGCTCGCGATAGCATCAGCGACGAACGCCCTCCGGGTGTTGCCCTTGATCTTGCGAAGGACGTCCAGCTTTGGGTCGGCGGACGGTGCAAAGTAGTCAATACTGTTACCCCACTCGGCGTCGTTCTCGCCGGTCTTCTGGTCGATACGAATCTCATTGGACCTTTCAGGTTGAGCTCCGGGGACGGTCGGCGGCGCCGAGGCGCCAATCGGTTGCCGCCGATGCTTCTCTGCCGCATCAATCTCACCTTCTGTCGGCTCCTTCAGGGATGTCTCTTTCACATAGAGCGGATAGCCGCGAAGGAGCCTGGTGTCTGGCCTCTCTCCCTGCCTTTCTTCACCGCCGGCTATTGCCACCGAGGCGAAGTAACCAACCTCGGATACTGCGACGCAGCCCTTGGCAATCTGGCGCCAGTTATGGGGCACAGTGGCTGCCAGCTCCGGAAAGCGGACCGCTCTCACCACCACCCATGCGCGCAGGCCGTTCTCCATGAACCAGATTGATGGATCGACGTTCGGATTGCCTTGCGACGACAACACTGTGTTCCCCTGTTGCTTCAATGCGTCGCGCACGACCTGCACTGCGAAATCCTGCACTTCCCAGTCCGTCATCTCGATGCGCTCTTCGGTGATGAGCGCGAGAGGATCAATGGCGTCTCCGGTTCGAGCGTCGATCAAGCCCCAACCCGGTCGGTCGGGCTTCCAGCCTTCTTGGTGGCTACGCATCGGCATGATGCAGGGCCAGCCCTTGCACCCGCTGGCGATGGACAGAAGTCCTTTGACACTCCCAGGACCGTCAACGCGCCCTTCGACGTCCTCGACGCGAACGAAGAACAGCTGGTTGCCTAGGCGAAAGGAAAGATGCTCCAGGAACGGGGGCGTCAAGTCCGCCTTGAGCCAATCCATCAACGGATGCTGCCCAATCTTGTTAAGGTGACTTCCTGCTGCTCGCCAGCATTCGGCGAACGCAGAGCCGACCTCCTTCATGGGGACGGCGTAGACGTTCGATTTTCCGGGGCTCTCAATGCGTGCTACTGAACCCCGCGCAGTCTGCCGATCCGACACTTTCCCTTCCGCGGAACGCGGACGGGAAGCGGCCGCTAGACTCGAGGCTGGCGCCGATGGGGGGCAAGGGACCAGGTGTCCATCAAGCCATTCCCACACGCGAGTGAAGATTCCGGCGAAATACGCCCATTCGACGAGGGCTCGCGTCGTCTGGCGACGCTGCTGCCCCGACCCGATGATCGTTGGCGGTGGCTCCGTCGACACCTTCGGCGTGATCTCCAAGTGTAGACGGATGAACGTTCCAAGCTGCTGAAGATCAGCATTCTGGTCAACCTCGAACTCGGACAGGACACTGTCCACCAACCAGGCGAGCAAAGGGTTCTCAGCTCCAAATGGGGCACCATACCAGCTCACCCGCTCGTTCGTTCTTTCGAACTTCAGTGCATCAAGGTCGAACACTTCTCCGTTGACCACCGAGCATCTGGTCCTGGCAAGCGAGACTTCACACGCTCTCACCTGTTCGTGGGCCAAGAATACGGTCGGGACTGGCTGGTCGCCAAGGCCGCTGCAGAAAACGGTGCCGCGGAGCTTCTCACTCGACGGTACCTCGCTCGAAGTCCGCCTCCATACCTCATGACGGTAGACCGAGTGTCGCACTCGTAGCGCCTGGATCGCGTCGTCCCCAAAGAATACACTTCGGGTGAATCGCGGTCCCCACTCCTTGCCGACGACGGTCTCCAAAAGTCGGTCGATTGACCTCATTTGTTCATTAACTATGCGGACTGCGTCGTCTTGGCTTTGGCGAGATCGTCCTGATGTCCTTACAACTGCCTTCGCGCGGGCAACGGCGTACCTAGTGAATTCCTCCTCGGACGTTCGCAGTTGAACGAGGCGGGACAAGAAGCCGGGAAGGATCATAAGCGATCCGGGGCGACGCCATACGAGCCAGTAGGAGTAGCCGCTGGAGATCTCTTCGACTCCCAGCGGCTCCGATTTCTTCCTTCGCCCTAACAACGCGTGTACCAGCTTCACGGCAAGTCTCTCCGTGCATCGGATGCTTCTAAGGACCCCTCGGGCTGGTGAGCAGCATCCATAACGAGCACTATAGTGCGTAGCACGATACTGCTCAATCTGACGGCATGGCGTGCATGGATGCACGCCTGCTCGTCGGCCAGAATGTTCGGAGGTTGCGGCTTGCCGCCAATCTCTCTCAGGAGGCCGTGGCGGAACTGATGGGCGTCGATCGCGCCTATGTGAGCGCGCTCGAACTCGGCAAGCGCAATCCGACGATCATCACGCTATGGCAGGTCGCCGAGGCCCTGCAAGTGCGTTTGGCGGACCTCGTCGATGAGCAAGCCGAAAAGCAGCAGGCAGCTGACCGGAAGCGGGCGCCAAAGGCGGCCGGCTAGATCTCTAGCTCGAAGGCATCCTCAGAGGCGGGACGTTGCCTCATTGGCAGCAAGGTCTGTGCAACCGGCTCGACCTCATCGATCGAGGCTTCCCTCAGCAGAGCGATAGCGGCAAGGGCCAGGTGGCGGATGTCGATCTCATTGTCGGAAGGCGCATCGACCGGAATGACCTGCGGCGCTTCGCTTTCGAACAGGCCCAGATGGCGACCGAGGTCAACGAGCGCCGCCCGCTTGTCGGCGAGGCGGATCTTGGTAATGCGCGATCCGTTCGCCTTTTCGGTGACATCGATCTGCGCAACCGCGGCGGCCCTACTCGGGTCGGCCAGAGCTTCGAGATCGAGCTCCAGGTTGCCCTCCTCGTTGACCTTGTAGAAGTCGCCGAGGTTCGAGAAGGCGAGCTTCGCCAGCTCCTCGATGACGCGGCCCGCACTGATCTCATTGCGCTCGGCGAGCGCCTGCTGTCGCCTGCTGACCTCGGCGGCGACCTTCGGGTTCCTCAGGACCTCCCAACCCGCCTGCGAGGCCGTGTTCTTCGAGTAGCCGGCAGCAATCGCCGCCCGAGTGGCGTTGAGGTCGACCATATACTCGTCGACGAAGCGTTGCTGGCGATGTCTGAGCTTGCTCATGGCGGTATTATTATACCGCATGGGGCTCCATTTCAACTGTAGCTGCGAACTCAGTTCACCTTTCGCCCGCGGACACGCGTTGGAAGCTCCGACTCTAACCCACGCCGCAGCGCGGGCCACGTTGGATCAATTGGATCAAAGTGGAAGTCGCGTCGATACACCTGGGAGATATCGGGTAAGGGAAATCCAGCATCTTGGAGGGCTCGCCCAGCTCGGTGCGCAGCGAGCATGAAATCACCCTGCCGCTCTTCCACGATTTCAGGCGGCTCCGACCCGGCGCTCCATTTGAACGCCACAAACCAAGCCGTCAAGATCAAGTCCGAGACGAGTTTCGCGCTCTCATCATCAAAGACCATCGCACTTCTCCTAATGTGTGCGCCCGCGTGACGGGCTGAAGGGGTGCTCGCGCCGGTTCTCTCGCGCGAACTGGGAGACATAGCTCTCCATCGATCACCATCACTCCTCCTCCTGCTCGAACTAATAGAAAGACCCCTTCACCCCTTAGGGAGGGCGAGACCGCGTCCGTGGCCGCGCGCGGCCATTGCTGGACGAAGCCGCGGTCATTCTACGAGCCGGAGGAGGAGATTGGGGTGGATTGGGACTCATGAAGTTGATCACCGATAACCCCTTCTGCTTCTGCGGCGGGAGCAGCCACCCGCGGTTTGCTCCGCCCTCTGTAAGCAAGCGGATGTCCGTGCCCTTCAGGAGCAGTGTGGCCCCACGTCGTTCAACAAACGGCGACGCCATCCACAGCCTGCGCAGCGCCGTCCCAACCGTCTTCGCTTTGAGCGCGTCGTGGACAAGCCCAGGTGCAACCTTCTCCAAGACCTCGCTGGCGGTGAAGCGGCGCGTCGTGGATTCCGGGTGCTGTGACCAATCGTATGTGGTCTCGATCTTTTCCTCGACAATGGACCTGAAGCGGTACTTTTCCGCGTTCGCCGCAAGAAGGATCTCCTCCTCGCTTGTCGGCCACCATTTCTCGCCGGTGCAGTAGCGTGAGTAGGCTTCGGCCCAAACCTGCTCCATCTCCCCTTCCGACCAGCCAACGTCGATCGCCTCTACCGCGATCGGAACAAATCGGCGGTTTCCAGTCTCATCGACGAGGAACTGCAGGTCATTGACGGATGCAACGAAGCTGGTGCGGCGCGCGAACTGGGACGACTTGTGGGCGTATGGCACGCGAATCTCATCAACCTGTTGGGACAGAAACGCCTTCAGGACAGCAATGTCAGACTTGCGAAACGTACTGTCGAGTTCGCCGAGCTCCACGATCCAGGCCGAGATGGCTTGCTTAGTGCTGTCCTTGTTCCTGAGGTCGAGGACGACGCCTTCCTTGAAGTAGCGCCGGAGCGGACGCGGCAGCAGCTTGCGGATGCCTTTCGTCTTCCCGATGCCTTGCGCACCGGCGAAGACGATTACGCATTCGAAAGATGGTTGGTATCGCTCATTGGCCTGACGCGCATTCACCGCATTGTCGGCCGCCGCACACGCCTGGAGAAAGAGAATGCGGACAGCGGCTTTGACGATCTCCTGATCGTCCCCGCCCATCGCATTTGCCAGCTTCTCGAGTCTCGGAATACCATCCCACACGAGCGACGAGAGATGCTCAGTGACGGGATTGTAGGTCTTCAGATTGCCGAGTGCGATCAGGTGGGTGCCGATGTTCTGCTTCGGGACTCCGTTCAGGGAGCAAAGGCTTAGCAGAAGCGAATGCAACATCTCGCCCGCATTGTCGCCCTCTTGTCTGAACTCCCCATGCTCCCACTCGAAGCTCTTGGTGATTTCGTTGTAGTGGTAGCTGATGCCGTAGCCGTCGAGGATGTGCTGAACGTTGTCCATGTGATCGAGGGGTTGCCCTTTCAAGCCGGTCACTGGGAACTCACTGGTGAGCGGCTCGCGCGGTCCCTCCCTCGGCTCGAGCAGGAAGTCAGCTCCAGTCCGGTCGTCAATCGGCGGCTGCCCTATTTCTCGCCGCAAGCGCTTCACTGCATCGCGTAGGATTTGCCGTCTGTTTCCTAGGTTGAGCTTTCTGGCAGCCTCGGCCTCCAACTGAGCCAACTGGATGTCGTCGGCCTCGCTCTGGGCCAGTATAGGTGCAATTGAACTCGACGTTGGTTCGGCCGTCAGGATCGCCTGCTGCGCGCTCTCGAAGTCGTAGAGCAACTGGTAGGTCCGGGAGCCATGCGCGAAGCTATGCACACGAGGTCCCAGACCGTCGTTCCAAAAGAGCTTCGCGACCGCGCGACCACCGTCGTACTCCGGCTCGACAGGGTCTCGACACAACCTACCGTCGTACTCAGCACCATTTGACAGCAAGGCCCAAACGGCGACCACCTGATCGTCATCAAAGACGACGGTATCGGCGCCCAGTAGAACACCCTTGGATCGTGCCCGGCCCGCACGTCTCGCGGTCGCAACTGGCACCCCGCGGGCCACCATTGCTTCAGCAACAGCTCGTTCTCTGGCTGAGACAACGACCTCTGCCTGTGTTTGCAGGCTCGACCGAGCCCCTGCGAGATTTTCCCGCGCAAGCAGATCGTCTTCGTGGGTGGTCTGGACGGACGACGGGTCAAAGTAGTTGGCATCGACGTTCTCGATGAGGGTGCAAGTGACGGCTTTGCGCAATCCCGGCCCAAGGTCCGCCGTTGGATAGTCGGGCTGGGTAGGCCACGCGAGCGCCTGATCGGCAAGACTGCGATGCAGGACTTGCCCACCCCTGGAGACAAACGCAAAGCAGTGGATGCCCTTCGCCCAGCATCGCAAGTGAATGGTCTGGAGGATGCGAGGGGTCTGGCTGGCATCCGAGGTGACCAGCAGGATCCTCCATCCTCCAGGGCCTCGCAGAAGTTGGCCAGTTGACGCGTCTTCGATCATGCTGCTGCTACTCGGTGTGACCATGACCGGATGCCCTTTTGCTTCCGGAAGGACTTCGTAAAGGGCGTCGAGAACGTCGCGAGGGGACACGAGTTTTGGGCAGCCGCGCGCGGGCCACATCCCAGCCACTTGGGCGGGATCTTTGAAATCGACGTCGATCGGGATCAATGACGCTTCGGCGCGGAAGGCGAGGTGTTCCTTCGTCAGGGCGACAAGAGGGGGCATGCTGAATGGATCGAACTCGAAGTGGGCGCGGTCCAAGGCGCCCTTGGTCACGACAGTCGCCTCGGTCAGTTCGGGTGCAAACGTGCCTGCCAGGAACATTTGCCTCGCGGTCGCGGACAGGCGGAATTCGAATGCTTCTTTCGCACTTCCGAACGAACGGTTGATCATCTGGCCGGCACGGGCTCGCTCATTGAGTAACAGCATCTTCGTGAGATCGCCGTCTGGTCCCAGCTCCAGCCTCTTGCCCACGGGGCGATCGTAGGCGACGCCGCTTACACGGATCGGAGGCGCTGTCATGCTCGACCTCCGCGGCGCGCAAGCCGGTCGGCGATCCAGGCTTGAACTTCGCGTTCAGAGAAGTGGGTCCTGCGACCGATCTTCACTGGTCGAGGAAAGTCTGGCGACTCCAGTAGCTCGTAAAGCTTGCTGCGGCTCACGCTGAGGATCGTCAAGACCTCTCGCAGAGAACACAGGCGATCAGCGGGTTCGTAGGTATCCATGAGGATTCTCCGGTAACAACCAGGAATCCAATTGGGCTGTCTCGCTACTAATTTGGCGGGGGTGGGCCGGCTGAGTTTGCACCGGCCCCCACCCCTCAAGTTTTCGACCACCTCGCTTTGATGGTCCCGATCGCATCATTGAGCCGCTGCTCAGTCTCTCTTTGCGCAGCGCGATGAGCCTGTACCCTGTCGTCGCTGACACCAGGGCGCGTTGTCAGGACACCGTAGCAGAGACGAAGGAAGGTCTTGTATGCCGAAGGGCCCGTTCTCGCACTTGGTGCCCTCCCTGTTACCTCCGTCCACCATCGGCCAAGGAGGAACTCCAAGCGGCCACGCTCGCTTCCTATTGGGTTTGGGTCGAGCTCGACGGCCGAGGGCGTCAAAGCGGTGTCGACCTTTCCGAGCAAGGCGTCGATGCCGGCATCAATCGACTTGTCGATCAGGCGGTCGGCCCCCTTCCGACGCCGCGCCGATCGGATGCTTGCCTGAGCTCGCCTGAGCGATTTTTCCACCTTGCGTAGATCATCTGCGCTCTTCGGCGGCAGGCGAGAGGGGCGCTGCTTGTCAAGGGCCGCCGCTTCGATCGCTCGCTGCTCATGGGCCGCGAGTATCAGGTAGAGCCAACCCCAGGCGCGGTCATCGATCGAGAGGACCGGCTTTCGGTAAAGCAGCACCTCTCGCTGCATCCGCTTCCTCAGCTTCTCGTCAAGCAGCGGGAGGTCCGGCAGTGCCTCGATTTCGTCAGGCGGGACCCCGAAGTCAACATCTGGCATCAGCTTGACGAGTTCGTCGGGTCCCATCAGACACCCTGAAGTTCACGGCTGCGGAACTCGACCACATTCGGCCATTTCCTGGCCGAGTCCCACTTCATGAGTATGTTGCCAGCATCGCGATGCTCAATCCAGATGTGGACGGTTCCGTCAAAATCATCTGCCGCACCAAACAGCGTCATGAACCTCGCCATTATCCTAGCGGTCGTTCGCTCGGGCCGGGCAATGGCAAGGGCATCCTGGTCCACCTTTGGCCCAAAGGCGATCTTGACCTGTTACTTCGCGATCTGCCCTTTCCGTCGCCTCGCTCCCCGGTTTCGGCGTGGAAGCCGCTGGCGTTGCGGGGCCCGCGACCTGAACCGGTTGTCTATCTGCTCCAGCGTTTCCTTGGCCGTATAGGCCTGGATTTCGACCAGCTGCTCAAAGAGCTCCAAGCCGATCTCGCGCGTTTCATCACCGATGCGGTGAAGCGTAATGGCAAGGTCAACCAGCTCAGAAGCGGACCCCGCAGTCCCAGTCGCAATGTCCCCGAGTTCGTCGCGCCAGGCTTCGATCAGTCGCTTCGCAATCTTCGCCACAAGCAGCGCGTGGTGCGGAAGAAGCGTCTGAAGCCGATCAACGACGAATGTTGCGTTGATCTTCGGAGCCCCCGCGAGGTTGGCTTCAATGGCCGTGAGCAGCGCAACCCAGCTTGGGTCAGGCGTGATTTCGTCAACGAGCCGGAACACATCGAAGAGACTATTCCAGGCGACCCCGCTTATCATGGGAATGATACGAACAAGCAGCTCAGCCGCGCGCTCGCGATAATCGACATCCGGAAAGAGGTTGACTGCGGCGTTGATGGCCCCGAGCCGGCTCCATTCTGTGCCCGGTCCAAAGACGACCTGCTCAAGAAGCGGCTTCGTCCAGGACAACCCAGGCTGAAGGAAGGCAATCAGGGGCGTCAGTTCCCCGGCGAGCTGCTCGAAGTAATCGTCACCGGAGGCTGCCCACCTTTCCAGGTACTTACGTACAAAGTCCGCGTGCAGCCAGTGCAGATAGGCGAAGAGAACGGCGAGTTCATTCGTTTTCAGGAGACCTGGATAGCGGTCGAAGACCGTGTCCAGAAGCCGCTCAAGCGCCGCGCCATCGGTTGGCTTGAGATACCGGAACCAGCGAAGAATGGCCTGCCAGACTCTTTCGCTTTCGCCGCGTTCGCTTGCGCGGGTCAGGATAGCCAGGACGCGGTCATGCTGATCCGCGAGCAGCAGCGCATGAACCAGCACGTCCAGCTTCGGGAAGTTTCCGGACGGAAGCGTGACTGCCGAGCCCATCCCCCAAAGGATGCTTTGCTCCCGCCTCCCCGCGTCCCTTTCTCTTGCTCTTCCAGCCCCGGTATCGAGCAGCCCCGGATCGTCATCGCCGCTCCTGCTATCCTCGGCCAGAGCGGGGACAGGATCGGCGGCGACGGGCTCGTTGAGCCATTTTTCGATCAGGTCCAGAACCTCTGGTGAGACCGCAATCTCGCGGCGAATCAGGCGGCTGACAGCCTCGGAGGCGGAGTTTGTAAACTCGTCGCCGGTAAAGCCACGCGCGTCCAGTTCGCTCATAAGCGTCATGACGAGCTGGGGGTCACCACCCTCGGCGATGGCTTCCAGGGCGTAGCCTGCCGCGCGCGTGCCAAAACTCGGCTCGAAGCTGCGGATGAGCCGTGCGGCTCGCTCTGGGTCGGTCCTGGCGAATTCTGCAAAGGCCCGAGAGAGCTGTATGTTGCCGCCCTCCATCATGCGGTCCGGGTGGTCCCATTCGTACTTGTCGGGCAGCTGTCGGAAGGCATTGAGGACCTCATCGTCCTTAGCCTTTCCAAGCTGCTCCGCCGATATTGGAGAACCGATCCATGACGGACCGTAGTGGCGCATCCCCTCGTCGGAATGGGGGAACCGGCGGCGTTCTTCCATCACAAGTCGGCGGGTTGCATCCGGCAAACGTTCGGTGGGCAGAGCCGAGAGAAGACCGAGCCTTATGCGGCGGACCCTGTCGCTAAAGTGCTTGCGGCCTTTCGCGTCCAGATCGGCGTAGGGAGTCGGCGAGTATGCATTGACCATGCCGACGAAGGCTTGGAGGTCCGCATCGGACCAGTGCGGGCTTGTCTCGGCGATCAGCCGCTTGGTTGTTCCGGAGGGGTCTTCGTGGTTTCCAAGCCTGAAGCGCCGGGGGTCGCCTGCAAGGAAACGGTAGGCCGCCTGCGCATACTTGGCCGGGTAGAGCGACAAGGCATGAGCGAATAGTCGCTGAGCCGGGCTAAACTCTTCCCGTTCATGCTCCGAGAGCCAGGCAAGGAAGCGTTCTTCATCGCTGAACGCCAGCGTCTCAATCGCAACGCGAATGGCGCTGAGAATGGGAACGTCAGAGCGGCCCCTGCCTTGGTCCTCCTCTTCGAACTTGAAATCAAGCGTGTACTTTACCGGGTAGTCGAGGCTGTCCTCGTCGCTTTCAAGATCGCGAAGCGCAATCATCGCCTCAGTCAGCCAGGGCCACAGGGCATTCAGGAACAGCTCGGGATTCTCTTTCCCGAGCGCTTCCAGGGTGTCCCATGCGTTTGACTGCTCAACGACGCTTGTGATTGGCTCTCTGGGCGACGACGCGATGCGCCATTCCCAGTATTCGTCCCCATCACCTTTCGGGGCCGATGCAACTCTCGCGGCTGACTCCTGCTTTGCCGCTTGCAGTTCCTTTTCGAGACTCGCCAGCAGAAGCTGAATCGCAACGTCGGGCTGACTCGTCCCAATGGTGCTTATGGTGTATTCGAGGCTGTGTGCGTAGATGGTGGTCCGGCGAATGAGCGCCTTGGTGACCTCGACCATACCGGGTGTCCAGACACGCGCCTGCCCCAGAGCAGCCCAGGTGAAACCATCCCTCTCTGGCAATGCCGACCAGTTCTCGATGATCAGCCTCTCCACTTCATCGGGAGCAAAAGGCCAAGCCAGGTTGAGAACGCCAAGTGCCAGGGCGGCCTCCTTGTCGTCGTTCATTGCGCGAGGAAGCTCGGTATGCCTGTATCGCTCGAACCATCCGGGACTGCCCGCCATCGCCATGAAGGCTGCTGGCCGTCTGTTGGATGCGAGTGCCTCGTCGAACAGGTTCGTCTCGGCGCTGTTCGGGACAGTTTGTTGTCCTAGGAATTCCACGAGCAGCGTCCGCAGATGCAGGCGAAGGTCCTGCGTATGGAACAGCGTCCCAATCTCTGCGTCATATGCAGCGGGATCGACCTCCCGGAGATATGTCAGGGCGGACCATAGTTTTGGCCGCACGAACAAAGAAGTCTGCCGGGCGATTACAAACTCGGATAGCCGCCCTTCAGTGCGGGTGAAGGATCGAGCGAGCGCGTGCTCAAACATCGTCTGGTGGGAAAAGCCAATCTTGCTCCCGGCCTGACCAAGATCAGAGAGCAACCCCGCTCGCACCAGATAGGTGATGTCTTCCGAGTGCTGGTCAAAGCGCGCGGCGGGCAGCCAGAGAACCTCTTTCTCTGCCATCTGGTCTGCGATGTCTGTGACAAGCTGGGCAAGACGGGATCCGCCAGGTTGCCTGGTGATTGTCTCAGCCCACATCTGATCCAGCATGAGCTGGTATTTTCGGTATGGTTCGCTGCTTCTTTCCTCAAGCTTGAGGAAGGTGTTCAGCGCCTGGGGAGACCGGAGAACTTCCTGCGCGTCGGCGGGCCAGCCAGCGGGTTTGAAGCCGTTGCGCTCCAGCACTGGAAGCACGTCCGACCAAGGCGGAAGGTCGAGGTGGATGGTCTCCGCTTTGATGGTCTTGAGACGTGCGTCGTGTTCGTATTCGAACTCGCGGGCCGAAAGCACAACGTGGACGTTTGTCCGCCCGCTAACGCGCCGGACCAGACTGAGGAGTACGCTGAGCCGCCCCGTCCTGATGTCCGTATACCCAGCGAGCGCATCGAGCTGGTCGATCATGAGAACGACAGGGCGCAGCTGACTTATGCGCCAAAGCATGGCGCTGGGCAGGATGGTCAGTCCTAGCCACTCGGCTAGATCGTCTTCAGTTTCGATTGCCGGATCAAGGAGGTCAGCTTTGATTGCCAGAACCTTGACGCCGTCCTCAATGAGGGCGTTCGCGACCTCGGCTAGCAGCGCGGACTTGCCCGAGCCTGGAGGCCCGAGGACGACCTGCGTCGTGGAGTCCTGGCTCGCTATGGCCCCAAGAATCTGATCCTTCTCGGGCCGTTCGAAGTGCGTCCCGTCTGGAAGCTTCTGCGACCACTCCAGCAGGGCGCGCGGGACGCGGTCCAGTTCGTCGTCCCTCATCTGCGCCTGCCGGTACGACTGCTCGTCGACAACGCTCGTCAGAACGGCGTTATGCTCCCGCAGGAGCAATTCCCTCGTTTCGGGCGTGTCGATCTTTGCCTTGCCGTCTGCAGTTGTACGAACCAGCATTAGGAACGAGCCGCGCTCTGTCGAGACCAGCTGAAGCCCGGCGTCACCGGTCAGGTGTCTGAGGGACTCGATAATCGCATCGATCTTCCGAACGTTGAAGTCATCTGCATCCCCCTCAAAGCTCAGGACGACAACACGCGTCTGCACCTTTTTCGCTTGTGGGAGTGCAAGTGCTTCCCCAGGACCGGCGGTGGAAATCTCGCTGTCCGGTTTACGAACGGCGCGCTCGGCATTCCGGCGCTCAACCTCCACTTCCCAGTTCGCCTTGCTCGTCCTCAGCATATCTGGCGTGATTGTGAGAGTGAGCTGGTTCGGTGATCGATGGGCCAAATCGTGGTCGGTGGGACAAAGGACGACGAGGTTTTCGTAGCTGTTGTCCTGTGAGACGGAATACTCCTCTATGTGATGAACGATAAAGGATTGCCCCTTGTGGCCTTTGCAGCAGTTGCAGAGGTAGTTGCTCCGGTCGAGGAGCAGGAGCAGGATCTCCTCATCGATGGGCTGGCGTGCCACCGCTTCCTTAAGAGCCCTGGCCTCGTCCTTGGAGAACCCCTTTGCGACAAGGTCCTTCTGACTTGCGGCCCTGACTTTCGTAACGGTCAGCGCAGCATCTACCGCGCGCTGCCCCAGGTCCTGTGACACGCCGTATTGCAGAAACTTGAGTAGGTTCTTCTCGAGCTGTGGGGCCAACGAACGTCCTTGTAACCCAGGTGGTGTGGAGGCTTGGTTGCCGACGTGGCGCTACTAACAAGAGAGCATGTCCTGAGCACTATGTAAGCCAGGCGATTCCCAGGTATTCACAAACGACTTCCGCGCCCGCGTTGTAGGCGGTCTTTACCGGCATCATTGGGAAGCTCCATAGGCGACATCGGCGAACAGCGCTTGTGCCGACCATTTCGCCGCCGGTTCGGCGTGTCTGTGGCGCCGTGGACAATGTGGAATGCTCGCGGCACCGGGACTCCCGGCTACTAGGAATGCTAGTTTGTTCCCATGCGAATCAAGCTTTCGGATCAGACTATAGATGCTATCGCGGATGTGATTACAGGCGGCAGCGCCAACAATTCGCGTCCACCCATCGGCCTGTACCGCGCCGGATGGCAGATCGAAGAATTCATGAAGTCGCTCGACTTGACCGTCGACCTGGGATCGCACTCGAGGATGCCGGCGGTAAAGGCAGCGCTCGTTTCCATCCGCGACTGGTCGTTCGACGAAGACACGGCCACCGAGAAGTACCGACGCGTCATCGAGCGAGCGGCCGATCCGAGGGATTTTATCGAGCACCCCGAACGCCATGCCGCGGTGATCGAGCATCTCAATCGCTACCTGGCGTTCGACGACTTGACGATCGAGACGCGCGGCACGCGGGTGCAGCTTTGCCAGCTCACCGTGGCGGCGCCGGTCGTGTCGACCTTCGCCGAGACGCTGATCGCCTTGGACTTCGACACGGTGCAGCGCGATCTCGATCGCGCGCTGCGTAGCGCGCAGGACGATCCCGAAGATGCGGTAACAGCGGCATGCTCTGTGGTCGAGAGCGTCTGCCGCACGATCCTGGTCGAGAGCCACCTCGAGCTGCCGGCCAGGCAGGACATCGCCAGCTTGTATCGCGCGGTGCGGGAGCCCCTAGGGCTGTCGCCCACCAAGGACGGCGTGCCCGACCTAATCGCCGACGACGTACGCAACGTGCTGTCTGGGCTGGTTACAGCCGTTCAGGGCATCGGCGCGCTACGGACCCATGGCGGCGACGCCCATGGGCGCGAGCGTGGCTACCGCCGCATTGATACCCGCATAGCGAAGCTGTCGATCCATTCGGCCAGCGCTGTCGCGCTGTTCCTGATCGAGACCTGGCAGCTCCGGCCGCCCAGCGCGGACAAAAGTACCCCGCTGGCTTCGATGGCATCAGTGCACATTGCGGGCCCCAAATAGGTTTCATCATGGAGGCTGTCCCATCAATGGCCGCTATTCTGGTCAGACCAAGACCCGCCCGTCCGCTCACGGCCTATGTCGGCCATCGCCGGGGCGGCGCGCAATGACTGCTTTTGGCGGAAATCGTTGATCTAGTCTGCGATTTGGCTGCGTTCGCGCGCGTGAGCGGCCCGGTCGGTGGTAGCTGAGCCTCGGAGTGGCGGAGGCGGAGCGGCAGGATACCCCTCGGGCTATCCGAGGGTAGTCATCGGTCTGAGCTTTGGGAACTTCCGAGTCGGGCGACGTCGCGGGCATCCTCGTCGACGTCGCGGGGGATCTTGCGGGCCGGGGGTGGAGGGGTGTCTCTCGATCTTGCGCCGATACGCTTCAGTGAACTCAATCACGGAGAGGCCGCCAGCTGACCTGGCAGGTGCGCCCTGAACGCCTCGGCGAGGCTCTCGTAGTACCGATCGTCTCTTCCTTGGGCTGGCTGAACCGGCTCCAGATCGCCTCGCCGACATCGGCCTTGCGCAGATCCCTCAAGATGGAGCGAGCGTTGTGGACCTTGTCCGCCAGGGACACCTGCAGGATGTCATGGTCGGCCGCGCTCAGATGCGCGATGTACGCTTCCTTTCGGTCTCTCCAAGGCGCCTTGCGTTCACCGGCGGCGGTGTCGGCGAGGCTGTCGGAACAGGCTTCAACAACCTTGGCGACTCGTTCCCCGAAGCGGTTGCGCACATCACGGAGCCGACCCGGGCCGCCCTGATCCTCGACGCTGTCGTGCATCAATGCTGCGATGGCGAGATCCTCGTCGCCCCCATACTCAAGCACCGTCGCCGCGACGGCCAGAAGGTGAGCAATGTAGGGAACAGTCGTGCCCTTCCGCACTTGGCTGCCGTGGATTTGCGTGACGTACACCAAGGCCCGCTCGAAGCGGTCGGTCAGCGCGGGCGGAGCCGCTTGCATGTTTCACCCTCCAACCTTGTGCAGGCCAGAAACACTGACAGGGTACTGCACACCAGCAGATTCGACGGAGAGTGAAACGGTCGCAGTGGGGATTTCAGTGGGGACGAACTTTCCGTCGGATCAGAAAGTCATTCTACAACAATAGCCTAGTATAAATAGGTGGCGGAGAGAGAGGGATTCGAACCCTCGAGACGGTTACCCGCCTACACACTTTCCAGGCGTGCGCCTTCGACCACTCGGCCATCTCTCCGCATGCCTGCGCCACCACCGGCCCTCGCAAGCGGGCGCACTATACTCATGG
>Ga0172380_10001868_pt1 | contig 35242 bp, 32 predicted proteins | sample Leawe162metaG_FD_119747 | JGI IMG/M metagenome (GOLD analysis project Ga0172380, IMG submission 119747) | Leachate microbial communities from a municipal landfill in Southern Ontario, Canada - Leachate well 162 metaG | ecosystem: Engineered > Solid waste > Landfill > Unclassified | place...
AGTGTTTTTCGGCATTGCCGCGGCAATCGGCGGCATCATCGGCATCTGGGCCATCACCATGTTTGTCGGCGGTCTGGCCTCGGTTGACTGGCAGGTATCCGAAATGTTCCGGCAGTTTCTGGTCGCAACCGGCAACCTCGGCGAATACGAGACCATGGTTGATTATTATACCCACATCAAGGGGGTGGAATACCTCATCGCCGTGGCCTTCTTTGCCGTCTTCCCGGTTTACTACAAATCCCTCAAACCGAAAGAGGTTGAAGCACCCACCAGATAAACGGCTCTGGGCTTCTGTTTTAAAGCGGCGCATGATCATCACCATGCGCCGCTTCTTTTTTGCCCGCAGCATTACCCCGGCAACGAATCAACGTTGCAGGCAATTCCTTCAGCAGCCATGCTTCATGAGAAAATCCTCAACCATCTCCTGCATGATGTCAAGCTGGCTGCGTCCTGTTTCATGGATGATGATCCAGCTGCAGCGGTGAAATGCCCGGTAAAGATCCGGCCGGATCTTAACGGTCAGCGATTCGAGGCAATTATCCTCCGCCAGAGGCAGCCTGTTGTCCCCCGGCCCGGACGTTTTATTGTTACCAGTTGTCACGTCAACAATTCCTTTATGCGGATAAATTCCTCTTTTCGTTTAAAAAATGCCTCAACTACCTGGGGATCGAAATGGCGCCCTTTTTCTGCCTGAATAATCCTTTCCGCCTCGGCAAAGGGGAAAGCTTCCTTATATACCCGCACCGTGGTCAAGGCGTCAAAGACATCCGCCAGGGCAACGATGCGTGCTTCCAGGGGAATGGCCTCGCCGCTCAGACCGTTGACATAGCCGCTGCCGTCCCATTTTTCATGATGGAAATAGGCGATATTGCGGGCCATGGGATCGATCTCCGCATTATCGAGCATGCGGTGGCCGATAACCACATGCTGTTTCATGGCCTCGAACTCTTCCGGGGTGTAGTTGCCCGGCTTTTTTAAAATGGCATCGGCAATACCGACCTTGCCGACATCATGCAATGAAGCATAGAGCCTGATACGCTTAACAAAAGCCCGGTCCGCCCCATAGATATCCGCCAGCAGGGTGGCATACTCACTCACCCTCCTGATATGATTGCCGGTTTCATCATCATTGGCCAGATTGGCATTCTCCAGCACCGTCACCAGGCCCAAGGACATTTTTTCAATGGTCAGAGTCTTCTCATCCACCAGATGGGAGAGATGTTCTTCCCGGTCGGCCAGCATCCTGTTCTTCTGGCGCAGCTCATCCTGCAGATTTTTCAGGCGGAGCTGGGCCTTGACCCTGGCCAGCAGCTCATCCTTGTTAAAGGGCTTGGTCACATAATCGACCCCGCCGTTGCGGAAGGCTTCCACCTTGCTTTCCACATCCGTCTTGGCGGTGATGAAGATAATCGGGATTTCCCGGGCCTTCTGTTTATCCTGGAGAAGGCGGGAAACCTGAAAGCCGTCTATGCCCGGCATCATGATATCAAGCAGTATCAGGTCCGGCAGATCATGCTCGATCATATCGAGCACGGCGGCGCCATTGGCAGCCATGCGAATCTGACAGTCCAGGCTCTGCACCAGCAGTTCGGCCAGCAGCCTTCTGTTCTGGGCGATATCATCAACGATCAGAATTTTGTTCTGGATCTTGGCAGGTCTTAACATGGGGTAAAAACGTCTCCAGTTTTCTGATGAGCTGGGGCAGGGCCTCATCATCAAAAGTTGCGGCAATCTGTTGCAATTCCTGCTGCAGATCGCGGATTTCCTTAATATAGATAAAATCGGCAAAGATGGCGGCCAGATTACGGATCTGGTCCGGATTGAAAATCTTCAGGTTCTTCTGCAACACCTCAATGGCCTGGGCAATCTGAATACATAATTCCCGGCTGAGCACGAAATTCTCCCTGGCGGCAAAAGACTGGTCAGCCGGCTCATCCCCTCTGTTTTTCCGGATAGTCAGTGAATACTTGCCAGCCACCAGCAGATAAATTTTCCGGTAAAATACCCCCAGCTCAAGCGGCTTGGCCAGATAATCATTACAGCCGATCCGGAGAAATTTTTCCTTATCCCCCGGCATGGCTTCACCGGTCAGGGCAAGCACATAGAGGTTCTGCAATCTGTCGTTTTGACGGATGCGCGTAATGGTCTGCATCCCGTCCAGCACGGGCATCTGCATATCGAGAATCAGCAGATCGAAATCAGCTTCCTCAAGCCGGTCCAAGGCCTCCTGGCCATTGGCGGTAACGTCGGTATCGAGGCCGAGATTGCGCAGCATCTCCCTGATGAGATTTTGGTTCATCTCATCGTCTTCAGCCAGCAATACCCGCAATTTTACCCCGGCATCCGCCAGGGCTGCGGTCAGCATTTCCCCGGAGATCTGCACGTCCTGTTCCGGGGCCGCACCCTTCTCCGTTGCCGCCGATTTCTGCAAAGGCAGGCGCACGGTAAAAACCGAGCCCTTGCCGATGCTACTCTCCAGGCTGATTGAGCCGTTCATCAGCGAAACCAGGCGGCTGGTGATGCTCAGGCCAAGGCCTGTTCCGCCATATTTGCGGGTGGAGGCGGAATCCCCCTGCTGGAACTCGGCAAAAATGACCTTCTGCTGCTGCCAGGAAATACCGATCCCCGTATCAGCAACCGTGAAGGTTGCCGTGTCCTCCGCATAGCTGCAATGGAGAGTAATGGCACCATTTTCCGTAAATTTAAAGCTGTTGCTGAGCAGATTAACCAGGATCTGGTTCAAGCGAATGCTGTCGCCGATCACCCAGTCCGGCATGTCAGCGTTGCCGGAAAGGCGAAAATCAATGCCCTTTTCCGCGGCAGGCGGGGAAAACATGTGCCCGAGATCGTGCATGGCCTGGCGCAGGGAAAATTCCTGGGGCACGATTTCCAGCTTGCCCGCCTCAATTTTGGCAAAGTCGAGAATATCATTAATAAGCGCCAGCAGATTTTTGCCGGCCCTGCTGATGGTACCCAGCCGCTTTTTGTCCACCGGGTTTTCCGCATCCATCAGCATCAGATCGGTATAGCCGAGGATGGCGTTCAAGGGGGTCCTGATCTCATGGCCCATGTTGGCCAGAAAAAAGCTTTTCATCCGGCGGGCCTCCACCGCCTCCTGTTTTGCCTGCTGCAGGGAGCGTTTGATCTCCTGCAGCGGGGTCGTTTCCGCGCCGTAGATACGGAGCAACCTGTTTTCCGGGATAAATTTCACCCGCCGTTCAAAATGAGTGCCGCCGGTAGCGACGGCATCGGCAAAATCCGTCCACAACTTTTCATCAAAAAAAAGCAGCCGGGAATCGAGACCCGTGAGCAGCGGATGGTCGAGGCCATCTCCGGCGGCGGGAAAACGGTGCATGCACGCCGGATTGGCATAGGTGATCTGGCCATGCAAATTGATTTCGATGATCATATCGGCATTCTCTTCAGGGAAAGAGGCCAGGCGGTGTAACTCAAGCAAAACTCTCCGCTGCTCGGATATATCATGCTGAACCACGGCAAAATGACTGATCGCGCCATGCCGGTCTTGAAGAGGGGCAATGGAGACATGCACCCAGAACTTCTCTCCATCCTTTTTGCGGCCCAGGATTTCTCCCTGCCACGGCTGACCCGAGCGGAGGCTTTCCCACATGGCAAGCATTGGACCCTCTGCCGGTTCACCGCTGATCTCCCGCAGATTTCTGCCAATGGCCTCCTCCGCCTGGTACCCGGTCAACACACAGAACGCCCTGTTGACCGAGACAAAATCACCCAGACGGTCAATAATAACCAGGGCGGCACTGTGCCGCTGCAAGGCCTGGGCGATAAGAGACTCTTCCCCGGTTATTGCACGGGAACGGTAAAACTGACAGACCGCCACGCCCAATGCCGACAGCAAGGCAAGGCCCCCCCAGGCGATGAAAAACTGTCTGAGAAAAACAACATTGGCCGCGCCCAGCGGGCTGGGGGCAAACTGATTGATAATTTTCCAATAAAAATCATTGGCCCGGCCTTCAGCAATATTTGCCTCATCCGGTCCCAAGCCGACCGCCCCGCTGGTCTTGGCCGGATGATAGGTGCTGAAAGTAACGATTTCCTGCCGGTCCTGAAACTGTCCGTTGTCCGCAGAGGCGATTTCGCCCCAGCTTTCCGGATGCCGGATGGCAAAAGAGTCATGTGCGCTTTCCGGTGCCTTGCTGTTATGATGAACTCCTGCCCGGATGAACTCATTTCCCCACCTGTTTACCAGAGAAACCCCGCCCGGGAAGGCGGCGGCGATCTCCCGCAGCTCCCTGACAAAATACAGCGGCCGGCATTCAATAACCACCATGCCCTGGTTGCGCCCCCTGCCGTCAAATACCGGGGCGGCGGCAACAAGCAGCGGCTCAGCTCCGCCTTCTCCGCCTGCCGTGCCGGCATCATTACCGGAATCAGCCAGATACATCTCGCCTTTGCCAAGCAACTTGGTTTGCTGGAAAAAGGCGGCCCGGGAGTTATCCGGCAACTTTTCCCCTGGGGTTATTTCCGCAGACTGCGCGAAGGAGCCTGCCCGGACAAGGACAACGCCGCTGGCCGACAGATAGCTTAGGCGGACATAGCTGTCCCGTGCTGCGGCAAATCCCGCGTATTGTTCGGCCAGTTTCTGACGTGCCTCATCATCGCCGTGGGACAAAAAGGCGTTCATTGTCTGCAGGGAGGCAAGATACTGCAGATCGGCGCCAAGCAGGGAGATGGTATTGTCGATGGCGGCATGCACCACTCTGACGCAGGCCGTGGCCTTTTGCCGCTGCTGCCGGTTGCATTCGCGGATATTGGCAATGGAGACGGCAAGCACGATGGCGAAAAGGAACAGAAAAAGCGGAAGATAGAGTTTGAGGAAACCTTTTCCGGCAGCGATAAATTGTTTTTTGTCCGGCATCAGCCGGCCGTGAAAATGAATGGGCAAATTGACAGTTTTCACAAATTCCTGAAAAATATTCATATCAGCCGGCAACACTCAGATATACATCAACTCATGCCAGGGGGTACTGCCGACGATTTCAGGAATGACCGCCACATCAAGGCCGATTCGCTCCATCCTTTGCGCAAGCTTTGCCGTGTTTATTTTCTCAATTTCAACCCCGGCCATAAACCACGAAGCAAGCAGATCGGCGATATAGACGGCGTGTACCAGCTCCGGGTTGATCACCGCTCTTTCCGGGTAATGATGGAGGCTTGCCGCCTCCCCCAGATTTTCCGGCAGATTCCAGATGGCGGCCAGTTCTCCGCCGATCTTCTGGTGATCGGTGGCAAATGCCTCCCGCTCGATGCTGATCAGGTCAGCCACCCCCTCCCGCGGGCTGCAGTAAAACATCGGCCTGGTTTCAGCCACATACTGGTCCAGCACAATTTTGCCGATGTCATGCAGCAGTCCTGCCGTATAAGCGGTCTGCACATCCTGCCCCGGTATTTTCCGGGCGGTGGCCTTGGTTAAATTGGCAACGGCAAGGGCATGCCTGAAAAGTCCCCCCCGGAGCAGGGAGTAGCCGCCCTCCTGTTTTTCAAAAAAATCCTGCAGCGAGGAGGAAATAACGACCTCCAGCAGCCGGATTTCCCCCAGCAGCAAGGTGGCTCTGGCAATGGAATCGATCTTCCGCAGGGGGCTGATTAATGCTGAATTGCAATAGCTGATGATTTTGGCGCTCAGTACCTGGTCACGGCTTACCTCGTCGGCAATTTCCTGCATGTCATAATTGCCGCCATGCATGAGGCGGATCAACTTGATGGTGATCTGGGGAATCGGTCTGGCATTGACGATGGCCTCCCTGATTTGCTGCGGGGTGGGTTTGCTGATTGGTTTCGCACAATCCTCGGGGTGGAAAAACGGCGTGATCTCGGCTTGCCAGGTTGCCGTATTCATGGATATTTTCATGCCGAAACAGCCGCCTGTTTCCGATTTTTTCACCGGTATGGCCTTGGCTTTCAAAAAACGGTAAACACACTCGCAGGTCCGTCCGCCGATATCAAGATTCAGATCGTATTGCGAGAAAGGTATCCCCAGGGCGCCGCCTGCGACCACCGCCTCAAGCCTGCCGAGTACCGCACCGTTTTTGAGCAGGTCATCGACAAAGAGGGTCAGGCATGATGAGGCGTAACTTTTGGGCTGCCAGGAGCTCTCCGGGCCTGGGGAATCAGGCAGCAGAATGTGGCAGAGGCCACCGACCTCGGCAACTTTATCATAAATGGCAACCCCGACGCAGGTCAGCAGCAGGGCCTCGAAAACCCGATGCTCGCAGGAGGATTCGATCAGATAATCACCGGCACTGACCAGTGTATGCTCCATTTCACTCCTTTGCTCAGCCTTTTTTCAGACAGGAAGAACGATATTTGCTGCAACTCTATCATGAAAGATGGCGCAGCATTTGTCAATCAACCTGAGAGATCAGGCGAAAATCCTGTATTGCCAAACAGATAGAAAGATCAAAACAGGACGGGAGGCTAGCCGGGGAAAGGCAACGCCCACCTCTCAGCGCATTTCTCTGGCCATGTTATTTTTTACAACGGCTTATCGCCTTCGCCAGGTCGCCAGGCGAATGCCCACCACGGCAAGAAAAATTCCGGCAATCTGCAGGGGTGAAAGGGTCTGCTGCAGAAAGACATGCCCCCAGATACTGGTCAGCAGAGGCTGCAGCAGCAGCAGGGTGGAGGCGATCGCCACGGGAACATGGGGCAGCGCGGTGATGATCAGCCACCAGCCCACCACCGAGGAGAGAAAGGCGTGCAGGGCCAGCAAGCCCAATGCCTCGCGGCCGGGTATCAGCAGATTGCCCTCGCCCACCATGGGCAGCAAAAGAAACAAGGAGGAGATGACCGCCACCCAGAAGAGCACCTGCTGGGGAGTGGTCTGATAATTTCTGAGCAGGCGCAGGGTGATGAGAAAAAAGGAATAGGTGAAGGAAGTCACCAGCCCATACAGGACACCGGGCAACACCGCCTGGCCGATACCGCGGCTCAAGGTCAGCAGGGCAATGCCGAGCAGGGCCAGCAGGCAGCCGGGCCAGAACCATTTCTGCAGGGCTTCCCGGAACAAGAAAACCGCCAGCAGGGAAACAATAAGAACCTGGAGATTGCCCATCAGGGTGGCCGGGCCGGCACCGAGGAAAATGATGCTCCGGTGCCAGGCCCACAGATCGACGGCAAAGAAAAAGCCCAGTAAGATCAGGAGCAATGTGGCCCGGCGGGGGCGAAGGAGAAAACCGAAACTGGGGTTTGCCGCCTCCAGGAGCGACACCCTGTCGGTCTTGAGAGCGGCAGCCCGGAACGGGCGGGTGAAGGGATAGAGCAACAGCCAGATAAGGGCGGCAAAAAAATTACGGTAAAAAGCGGAAACCGTGGGATGCACCCCGGCCAGGGTGACCAGGATGGCTGAGGTGCTGATGCAGCAGATGCCCGTGAGCAGCAGAACGTACCATCTGCTCATGCCGGACCACCGATGAACGGGTCATCCCGAGTCATTCATGACAGCCCGCAGGAACGGCGATGAAAGGCTACGGCCTCGGCATAGGTAATTCCGGTGCCGCCGAAGATGTCCAGGGCACTGCCAATGGTGGCGTCCAGCCTGTTCTTTCCCAGGGCCCGGAGCTTTTCCAGGTCAGCCAGATTTTTCACTCCTCCGGCATAGGTGGTGGGAATCGGCGTCCATCTGCCCAGCTTCTCGGCCAGCTCCTCTTCAATGCCCGCGCATTTACCTTCCACATCCACGGCGTGGATCAGGAATTCATGGCAAAAGGAGGCAAAATAGTTGAGCGATTCTTCCGTTATGGCTACCGCGGTAAATTTCTGCCAGCGGTCGGTGACGATATAATAATCATCCCCTTTTTTCCGGCAGCTCAGATCAAGCACCAGATGTTCCTGTCCCACGGCGGCCATCATGCCTCCCAGCCGCTCTTCATGGATCACCCCGTCCTGAAAAACGTAGGAGGTGACGATAACCGCAGAGGCACCTTTGTCCAGCCAATCGGCCGCATTGAGGGCATTGATTCCGCCACCGATCTGCAGACCGCCCGGCCAGGCGGCCAATGCCTCTTCGGCAGCCGCTTCATTTCCCGAGCCAAGCATAATCACATGGCCGCCGGTCAGATTGTCGGCCTTATACATTTCAGCGTAATAGGCGGAGGAGTGTGGGGATAAAAAATTGGTCGTGAGCGACGCAGAAGAGGTATCGGAAAGGGTGGAACCGACGATCTGCTTGACGCAGCCGTTATGCAGGTCAATACAGGGACGAAATCTCATAAAATTCCGGATGCGGATCTGGGATTCCGGATGCTGGATAAAAAGATACGACTATCCACCCATGATCCGGAATCCACTCTCCAAATTCAAATCAACATTTTTCCAGAATCAGCAAGGTGGACGGGTCAAGAGTCAGGCTCGGTTTGCTCCCGCCAACTTCACCATCCCGCTTGATGATATTCAAGGCGATGCATTTCTTTTTCGGATCAGGCTGCAGCAGAATGATGGTGTCAAACAAGGCGTCCGCCTCATGACACGGGGCCGGGACCCCTGTTTTGCTGACCCGCTCGTCGCCACGGTGGCACACTGCGGAAAACCACATGTTGATATTCATGTCTTTGGCCAGCTCCCGCATCTGGCCAAGAACCTTCTCCGGCGAGATGGAACAGTCGAAACCGTCCACCAACAGACAGTCCGGCAGGAAGATTTTCTGGTCGATGAGGTCCTTGAGCCGCTCTTGCAGTTTGGCGACGCCAAAACTCTCCTCGTTAAAGGTCATGATCATCCGCTGACTCATGAGTTCTTCCTGTATCTCTGCGGCACGCTCCAGATTGCATGCCCTGGCGATGTCCTGGAAAATATCATCATACCAGATTTTCGTTTTTTCAAGACTCTGGCCGATGCTCACATGCAGTACCTTGTTGCCCCGCAGCATGCTGTCCAGGGCTATCTGCACCAGAATAGCGGTCTTGCCCAACCCGGCCCGGGACATAACCAGCCCCATCCTGGGGGCTGCTGCCTTCCCCTGGTCCGCCGGACTGAGAACACGAAGCGGATTTTTCAGAATCAGATCCTCTTTCAACATAGTCTCACCCCTATTTCCCCTGCTCTTTCTTTTTCTTGCGCATCTCTTCAATCAAGTTTTCTGCCACATTTTTGGGTACCTGTTTGTAGTCGCTGAACTCCATGGTGAATTCCGCCTTGCCCTGGGTAAGGGAACGCAGCACGGTGGAGTAGCCGAACATCTCGGAAAGCGGCACCTCGGCTTCAACAGCAGTATATTCGCCTTCTTCCAGGGTACCGATAATGATACCGCGCCGTTGATTGAGACTGCCCATGATCGACCCCTGAAACTCGGTGGGTCCTTCAACGGCAACCTTCATGATCGGTTCCATCAGCACGGGATTGGCCTTCTTGTAACCTTCCTTGAAGGCGCCAATGGCCGCCAGCTGAAAGGCAATGTCAGAGGAATCCACGGCATGGGCCGCACCATCGTTGATGACGCAGCGCACTCCGCTGACGGGAAATTCCGCCAGGGCGCCTTTCTCCAGACTCTTGCGGAAGCCTTTGTCGCAGGAGCTGATGTATTCCCGGGGAATGACGCCGCCGACGATATTATCGACAAATTCGTATTCACCCTCGGCCAGCGGTTCCATATAGCCACCCACCCGACCGAACTGGCCCGAACCACCGGTCTGCTTCTTATGGGAGTAGTTGAACTCCGCCCGCTGGGTAATGGTTTCACGGTAGGCGACCTGGGGGGCGCCGACCTTGACCTCAGCGCCGTATTCACGCTTCATGCGCTCAATGTAGACATCCAGATGCAGCTCACCCATGCCGGAGACGATGGTTTCATTGGTTTCATGATCCACATAGGTCCTGAAGGTTGGATCTTCCTTGGTAAAGCGGTTGAGCGCCTTGGACATGTTACCCTGGGCCTTGTTGTCCACCGGGATAATGGCCAGGGAGATAACAGGGGTCGGCACATGCATGGAACTCATGGAGTAACTGACATCACTGGAGGTGAAGGTATCGCCTGAGGCGCAGTCAACGCCGAACAGGGCCACGATATCACCGGCGCCGGACTCATCTATCTCTTCCATCTCATCGGCATGCATGCGAACCAGGCGGCCGATCTTCACCTTTTTACCGGTACGGCTGTTGATGATGGTATCACCTTTTTTCATGTGCCCCTGATAAATGCGGATATAGGTCAGCTGGCCGTAACGCCCGTCTTCCAGTTTGAAGGCCAGACAGACCAGGGGATCTTCCGGCTTGGAGGACAGCACTAATTCCTGCTCGGCATTGTTGAGATCCAGGGCGACATTTCTGATATCCATGGGGTTGGGCATATACATGGTAATGGCGTCAAGCAGACACTGTACCCCCCTGTTCTTGTAAGCGGAACCCATGAAAACCGGAGCCAGCTCCAGGGCGAGAGTGCCCTTGCGGATGGCCTCTTTGATCATCTTCTCGGTGGGCTCTCCCTCGAGAATCGCTTCCATCAGCTCATCGGAAAACATGGACACGGCATCCAGCATCTCTTCCCGTTTTACCATGGCCTCATCCAGCAGACGCGCCGGAATTTCCTCTTCACGGATCTTCTCGCCGTTTTCCCCGTCAAAATAGACGGCCTTCATCTTGACCAGATCGATCACGCCTTCCAGATCGCCTTCAAGACCAATGGGTATCTGCATCATGACCGCGTTGAGGCCCAGCTTTTCCCTGACCTGATTGGCCACCCTCTCAGGATTGGCGCCGGTCCGATCGCATTTGTTGATGAAAACCACCCGCGGGACCTTGTAGCGGGACATCTGACGGTTTACCGTGATACTCTGGGACTGAACCCCGCCAACGGAGCAGAGAATCAGCACCGCGCCGTCCAGCACCCTCAGGGCACGCTCAACCTCGATGGTGAAATCCACATGGCCGGGGGTATCGATGATGTTGATGGAATGGTCCTTCCAGCTGCAGTAGGTCGCCGCAGACTGAATGGTAATGCCCCTTTCCTTTTCCAGCTCCATGGAGTCCATCTTGGCGCCAACTCCATCCTTGCCCCTTACCTCGTGAATCGCGTGGATACGATCCGTATAAAAAAGTATCCTTTCCGTCAGGGTCGTTTTACCGGAATCAATATGGGCGCTGATTCCAATATTACGAACTTTCGCCAAATCTTTCTGCATCTCTTTTTCCTCAAACTTTTTAGCTCTGTTACTACATGTCCCCGCCCGCGGGAAAAAAATTACGTTGGGTACATTACAATTAAAAAAACGGCCCTCAGATCAGGGCCGTTTCAGAATACACACGAGAATCAAGCTAGATAAACCATCCACCAGCAGCTTGTCAAGAAAATTTATCGGCTCGCCCCGAATGAGCGGACGAAAAGATCAGCTATGGCCGCTTTGCCGTCATCGGTCAGATTTCTGGTGCCGGAGCAGGCAATAGTATCAAAGGCAATCATGGGGAACTCCGGCTTCCAGGCACCTTCTTTCCAGGTGAACCATGCCTTCTGCTCCTGGTCATAGACGCTTACCGGCCGATTAAACAGCCTTGCCAGCTCGACCGCCCAGCCGGTGCCGCCCTTGACGCTGTTATCTTCCAGGATTTTGCCCACCACAAAAACCTGGTGACCCTTATTGACCATATGAAAAATGGACTGCAGCACCTTCCTGATTTTCTTTTTTTCATAATAGGTGCGGTTCATCATTTTTGAGGCGAGTTCCATGCTGATATCGCCCCGGGCAAGCTCATCTTCCGAAAGCATCACCACGTGCTTGTCCCGGGCCATGGCATGGCCTTCATATGAAAAATTCACCTCCTGCAGTCCCCATTGCTCGGCAGCCTCGCCGAACGCAGCTTCCGCGCCTTTCATTCCACCACTGTACAGCGTACATTTTGTCTTCTCTATCATAACCCCCCCACTCTTCATAACGGGTTTTTACCTGCGAGCTGCTCGGCAAACACCTTAACCGCCGCTTCAGGCATAAAGTTTCCCCCTTGCCGGGGTATATAAATTGCGGTTTAACTTGTCACGCCGGATCGCGCGCCCGGCGCTGCATATTATTTGCTTGCGATTGATTTGCCTTAGCGCAGCCGGCAGACGCTCTTTCCGGCGGCCGAAATGCCGGAAGCGCCCTGCGACTGAACGAATAGAAAAAAGGGGCTGCGCAGTTACGCAACCCCTTTCATATCTCTGGCGCCGATACCAGGAATCGTATCAGGGAAACACGGATTTTCACGGCGTTCTACCGCCAATATTCCCCCAACAGACGACTTGTTTGTCCCATAACACAACCCCCAGAATTATCAGCACGATCTTTCCGGTCACGTAATTTAATCCTGTATTTATAGCAGAAAAGCTCGCCTGTTGCAAGCAAATCATCAGTAGGCGGCAAAAAATCAAAAACTCTTTCTTTTTGTCAGCCATCGGCAGAACAAGGGGGGCGGGAGATAGCCAGACCTCCCTGCCCAGGAACGATTACCTACGGCACAACAACCCGCGCTGCAAATCATCAATTTCTACAGCTTGCTTGAATCCGTTGCAATTTCCCAGGCCGCGAGACGCGAGAAGGACTTCTTCTGTTCCCAGGGGAAAATTTCTTGGATGAACAGCGGCTTTTCGCGATAGGCAGGGGGAATCAGCGGGAGAAGGTCATTCCGGCAATCCTGTCTGACAATGATCAGCTTCACCGCGTCCGGAGAGTTGAGAAACCGGCTCGCCTCTTCCGGGGAGGTGAGCATCTGAATAGGCTTCGGCTGGTCCAGATAAAAAACCACATCTTTCGCTTGTTTACCATAGAAAGCGATGTCCCCGGGGCTGATTTTTGCCCTGGCGATCTCCTCTTTAAGTCGCAGGGCAAAGGGCTTGCCCGTACGATAAACATCCAGGGCTATATGCTGCCAGCAGAAGAACCCGCCCATGATAATGACAGCGGAAAGCACGGGCAGGCCGATATTGCGGCTGACACCCAGATATGACGGGACTGGGCAAGTTTCCAGTCGAAGGAGAAGCCAGACCGCCAGGGCGAATATGCCGATGACCGGGGTGAACAGGGCGATGGCCTCCGGCGGCACAAAACCGATGCGCTCCCGCACCATGGGCCACAGCGCCGGGGTCAGCAATTCCACCATGGCGGCCACGGACAGCAGGGCGATCTGCAGAGCAAGAAAAATGCGCTTCAATTTATCATTGCCCGCGGTTTGCAGAAAGACCGCCATGTAGAGAGCGCAGAAGGGGATAATGGGCAGAATATAATAATTTCGCCTGGACCCTGACAGGGTGAAAAAGACAAAAATAAGCACCATGGTTTTCACCAGCCAGCGCGTATTTTTATCACCTGCCCCAAGCAGCTGCCGGCTGCCGAAAAGTGATCCCAGAAACAGAGGGGTCCAGGGCAGCAACAGGGACGGGACATAGAAAAAGTACACAAAAAAGGGCTCCTTATGATCAAATGGCTGAAAGTAACGCAGGATATTTTCGCGGAATACCAGGTAGAGTCCGCTGCTTTGATAGCCGCCGCTGGTCGAGTTCGCAATGACAAAAGGAAGGAGATAGATGACGCCGCCCGCGAGCAGGGCCACAATGTGCCGGAAATTGAAGTGGGTCTTCCAGCGATTCCGCAGCAGCAGATCAGGCAGGATGGCCAGCACAGGCACAATGACGGCGGTGAGGCCTTTGGTATGAGCCCCGGCAAAACAGATCAGATAAAAAACAAAGTAGGTCAGAAAAACCGGTTTTTCCTTGCGCCGCCAGTACCAGACAACCGCCATGGTGATGGCCGCCAGGTTTTCCATATCCGCTTCGCCGATTCTGGCCCAGAAGATCAGGGCGTAAGAGGTTAACAGCAGCCAGCCCGCGGTCCTGCCCACCTCTTTGGACCATAGTTGCTGGCCCAGCTCCACGGTGCCCCAGAGGACCACCAGCCCGGCTACGGCGCTGGGCAGCCTGACGGCCAGCTCATTGAGACTGCCGGTTATGGCCTGGGTCAAGGCAATCAACCAGTAACCCAACAGGGGTTTATCAAAATATTCGAGACCGTTGATGCTGGGATGAAAAAAATCCCGGGTGAGCAGCATGGCTCGGACAATCTCGGCCCACCGGTCTTCCGAACCCCAGAGGGCCTTCTGCCCGAGCCCCCAGAAAAGAAGCAGAAATGCCGTCAGCCAGAAGATAACAGCGGGCAAAGTTTTTTTAGCGTTGTTAAGCATCAGTTTATTCATCTTGGGAATTACGGGCTGGTGATGGCAACTAAGAAGGTAGCCAAAATGCCCAGGCCAGAGCCATCAAGCGCGGCAACTATCACGGGAATCATGGCCTGCCACGGTCAAAACCTGACAGAAATATATAGCATATTTTTCACATGCCTTGCACCTTGATAAACCCAAAAAATGAAGAAGAAATGAAAATAGAGATTTTTTTCTACGGTTGTTGCAGAATGTCACTGAGATTTCATTCTGCAACAAACAGATCTGCTTGACCGCCCGAGCCATCGCCTGCCCGAAAAAATATCCCATCCCGCCTCATGGGCCGATTTCCCGGCATTTATTTGGCCGGACGCGCCCTCTTCCTTTCCACCGTTTTTCTCTGCCTTCGTGTTGCTCTATGCAACACGAGTCCCCCCGCGGACCGGCAGCTAAGTCATTGACAAATATTTTATTTTTTAATTATCTGATTTTACTGAATAATATTCGAAATATGCAAGTTGGCACACTTGATGCTTATTTACAGGGGCTGAAAACAAGCAAAAAATCAATTTTTTATAATTTTCTATCATTACATCGCGTTAAGAACAAATGGAGGTATCCCATGGCCCTTTACAACTGGCTTAAACCAGGCAAGAACAAGGACGTGAACGTTGTCAAACTGCAGGAGGAATGCATCGGCATCGGTGAAATGGCTGCTGGGCACCCTACTGGTGCGGCAGCATCTATCAAAAGGATGATGGACCAAAAAAATATGCCTCCCAAGATACTGGTGGTGGGAGATGGCAGGTATTCCAAAAAACTGAGAGATTACACCCTGAAGATGGCCCAACGCCTTGACTGTGAAATAGTGGCCCTCAACGTTTCCAAGCCTCCTCTGCCTTTTGCAGGCGAAAGCGCGGGCACCGAACTCGGCATGTTCCCTGAATCACCCATGAATAACATGGGGCAATTCATTGAACAGTCACAGGCAATGGGAGTAAACGTCAAACCCGTTACGCAACCCGGCGACAGGGATCAGGTGATAGCTGAACTAAGTGCTCAAGATCCTTCCATTCGCTATGTGGTGAGCGAACCTGAATGCGCCAGGGAGGAAGGAATCGGAGAATACCCGATGCTGGATCTTGATCTGGGTTATTCCCGGTTGTAACAAAAAATATTTGCAATAAAGGATATTACCAAAGGGTCTGCCGCGTCTCGGCTGCAGACCCTTTGGTATTTTGTGAAGCCGAAAATCAGGCCGGAGGCTTTTCTGCTGACGGTACACCTGGCTTCGCCGCAATAGCGAAATATCCGCAGAATACTTGTCAGCGTGGCTGAACAGCAGGTTGCTGACTCCTATCCGGTCAGATAGCAAGGGAGAAATGTTCACTTTTGGGAAGTATCAAAAAAATAGATCTGTCCCGATTTTTTTTATTATTGTTGCTCCCAATCACTGTTCCTCAAAGAATCGCACGGCATTGAGCAACTCAGGGAAATTATAAATAATATAGTCAGGCTCAACGCCTTTTTTTTCCTGCGTCCCCTGGTTTGATTTAAAAAACACCGTCTTCATGCCGAGTTCCTTTGCCCCAAATATATCGCGGTACATGTCATTGCCCACAAACAAGACCTCTGCCGGCGCCATCTGCATCGCGGTCAACGCGCTCTCGAACATCCGTTTATCCGGCTTGCGATAACCTACATCCCCTGAGACGGTAACCGTCTCAAAAGAGTCCGCCAATCCCACCGCGTGCAATTCGGGAACTGCATAGGCAGTCTGGCCGTCAGATATGGCCGCTAAACGATAGTTCGGGAGCAATTGTTTTATGGTGTTTTCCACCCCGGGATAAAGCTGCAGCCTGAAGCGAGATACCGCACGATACGTCTCGGCAAGAAACAGCGGAAGCTGTTCAAGCTTCCCAGGTGATAGACGCTGCGTAAACTCGGTCGAGTTCCGGGCTATCATCTCGCGGAAAATACCGACCGCGTCAAACTCGGGATGCCGCTCAGCGCTCGCCGCCCGCTGTTCCTTCATAATCTGAAAATACAACTCTTTCACCGTGGCTGGGTCAAGGAATATCCCCTGATAGGAAAGCAGATTGCTGATCACGCGATAGATATCGTCGTGCATCTCGTTGGTGTGGATATCCGTGAGCGTTCCGTTGATATCAAAAATTATTCCCTTTACAATCATCAAAACCTCCGCAAGCATTCCTTTGCTTCGTTGATGAGGCGGCGGCGGTATGGCGGGTCGACCCAATTATTCCGCGCGATACGCAGCAGAGTAATGCCAATATAGAACTGCGTCCTGCCGGTTATCGATTTGAAGGCACTTTCGCGGTCAGGAAAGTGGCAGGCGTATTCCCACAGGAAGTGACCGATAAATGAATCAGCGGCATCCTTGTCGTCCGTCGCCCGCATGAAGAAATGTTTCAGCTCGCCGGCAATGCGTCCTGTATCGAAAACACGATCCGCGCGCTTGGTTCGTTCCAGATCGAAGGCGATCACGTTCAACCCGTCACCGAACATGAAATTATCCGGAGTCGCGTCTCCATGCACGAGTACCTTTTGATCCTCCCACATCCTGGGTTGATTGCGCCACTGATCGCGCAACCAATACAGCTCGCGCGCCTCGTCCCTGCTGATCGCTCCGATGGCAAGGAGCCTGTCTATCAGCAAGTCCATATAATCGCAGTCCTGATTGAAGTTGACTCCCACGCCAAAGGCCGTCCGATTATGAAAGGCCGACAGAAAATACGCCAGGGCCGTCAGTTTGCCATAGAGGTAATCTGCGTCCCTGCCTTGGATCACGGACTGTATCACCTCACTGAGCAGTTCGCCTTCGCAATATTCAGTGACCAACAGGGCGCTCAGCGAATTGTTGCGGCCCAACGGCCTGACAACGTGGTGAGGATAGCCATCCATCCCGTAATCGCGCATAAGACAGAGATTGTTGAATTCGCTCGTCAAGCGCGAGAAAGCCTTCTTCGAGTCCCATTTCCGCGACGAGAGAAAGAACTTGCCGACGACCTTCACCCCGGTGTGCCTGTCCTCGTACAGGTAAACATCATTAGATCCATGCAGCCTGAAAACCCGGTATGCCGCATGGCCTGTCGAGCCGTTGATCAATGGCTGGATATCATACTGGAGATAACCGTGCAAAGGGTCGTTCTCCGGCAATCGCCCGAGGTAATTCTTACTCATTGTCGATTATTCCTCCGCTTTTCAACGCTATTCGCAGGATCCATGGTGTTAAGCGAGCCGGTCTGGAGAGTTCGGACAGATCGTTACGTGAAAATTCCGCTTTGAGTGATTCCTTCCAACTACCCACTCCAGCAACCTTATTGCCCCAAAAAGTCACCAGATCCCTTCTTGAAAAAAGTCAACCCTCAATTCGACGCCTTGTTGCTGGCCTCGCTGCTCAACACGATCCCCTGTTTTATTTTGATTTCTCTGGTCTTGGCCATAATCTCATCATGGGTCAAGATCCCTTTCTCAACCAGCACATCGATTAACGCCTGGTTGATGATCATCTCCATCTGCAGCGCTTCGGCCAAAGCTATCAACTGCTGTTCTTTATCCGGTTTTTCACTCATCTTCTCTCTCGCGTCCGCGTATCGTTTGCCGCCACGGTATGCGATGCGGCGGCTTTTTGCTCACCGCCGGCAAGGCTGATGCCGCTGGGGTCGAGGGTGATAAGTCTTTTTTTGTACAGGGCGCCTATGGCCTTTTTGAAGGTCTTCTTGCTTACCCCGAACAGGGAGTAGATATCTTCCGGCGGGCTTTTATCGGTGACGGCAATCCGGCCGCCATGGTCTTTTACAGCCCGCAGAATGGCCTGGGAGATATCATCAACGCCTTGATAGCCAGGTTTGTGCAGGCTCAAGTCAATTTTGAAGTCTTCGCGTATCTTTTTTATGTAGCCTTTCAGCTGCCGGCCGATGAGAAGCTGCTGAAACACTTCGTTTTTATAAACCATGCCGCTATGGGCATGGTTGACAATCGCCTTGTAGCCCAGATCTGTTTTCTCATAGATGATAAGGTCCACCTCTTCTCCCTCTGCATAGTTCGGGGGCTGCGGACTGAGGAATTTGTCCAGCCTTGCCGAGGCGGTGATGCGGTTGGTTTTTTCATCAAGGAAGACAAAGACAACATATGATTTGCCTTCCGCCATTATCTCCTGCTGTTCACTCTTCGGCACAAACAGATCTTTTTCCAGCCCCCAGTGCAGGAAGGCGCCCGACGAGGTGCTTGCCACCACCCGCAATCCGGCAAACTGACCGACCATTGCCTGGGGTTTTCGGGTGGTGGCCCGCAGATGATCTTCCCGGTCCGTATAAACAAAGACCTCGACCTCATCGCCTGGCCGGCACTGCTCAGGGACATCCCGGACCGGCAGGAGAATATCCCCCAGTTCACCGCCATCAAGGTGGGCGCCGTAGTCCCGGGTTCTTTTTACCGTAAGCCTATTTATCCTGCCGATTTGCGCCATTTTTCCCCCTGTTTTTTTTAGGAGCCGTTACCAAATAACATGGCCCTTTTTCAATTTCGTTACGGCTCCTTATACCCCTCATGGGGGGGGGTACTGAAAAGAGTGCCGTTGGGGCGCATTTCTCCGGCCATGTTATTTTTTCAAAGGCTTACGTGATAGCCGCGATCCGCCCCCGCCAGCTGTCCCCGGCGTCCCAATGTTAAATTCCGATTCATAACCCACGGTGAACTGGCTCACTGTGCTATTGCGGATGCTCAGGAAATGGGCATTATCTTTATCAAAGGGACAAAGCGGCATGGCGCAAGGCGCAAAGCCAAATTTTTGATAAAAGCGGGGATTGCCTAAAACAAAGATGGTATTTGCCTTGAGGACCTCCTGCCGTAAGGCAAAGCGCAGCAACTCGGAGCCTATCCCCTGCCTTTGAAACTCCGGCTTCACCGCCAGCGGGGCCAGATGCAGGCCGCAAACCGCAGAGCCATCATAGGCATTGGAAAAAACAATTGCGGCGATGACCGTATTGATATGAATACACACCCACGCATGCACGGCCTTGCCATGCTTATGGAGATTTTCCACTAATTGCACTTCATACGTGCTGCCGGGGAATGCCTGCCGCAACAAGGCGGAAACCTTGGCATAATTTTCAGGGGTGAGTTTGCGTATCTTCATGGTTTTACGATTAAATGGTCAATTGCCTGGCGACAGAAGATCAAGCCTGGCGGCAGATCTGGTCGACCAGCCGTTTCAGACGGCCGCGGGCCGCCTCGATATCGGCAAGACAGGCAAAGGCCTTCACTGCCTCGGCCTTGGCCGGATCAAAACCGCCGTGCAGGGGGTGACGGCCGAGCAGCGCGCTCACAAAGGCGCGCTCCAGCCGATCAATCGGCTCATCCGACTGTTGCGTATCAGCCAGGTCATGCCAGGCGCGAAATCGGGGCTCACGCAGGGCCTGCCGCACCTCCTGCTGGAGCCCCTGGGTGGCGGCAAAGCCGTGCCGGAACAGATCGGTTATGGCCCAGACCTCCAGCAAGGCGGCTGCCTTGGCGGCTGCTTCCGGGCCATCCAGGGGGCAATTGGGTTCCTGCTTTGCCAACAGCGATTCCAGTCCCAGGGAAATGGTGTCCCGCACCCGCTCGGCGATGTCCGTGATCTGCTTGATATCCTGCGTTTTTTCTCCATAGGCGATAACCGCGCTGTTGATGGCCCAGACGATTTCCTGCTCCAGGCGGGACAGAAATTCCTGGTCAGTGATCAGGGACAGGGCCTGCTGTAACAGGGTGGTGGCGAGCAAGGCGCCGGCATACACGGACGGTACCCGGGTGAGGGCACTGTCCAGCGGTTTCTGGGGCCGGGGCAACGGCTGCCGGCTGGCAGGCCGGGAGAAGAGAACGGAGGCCTCGTCTGGTGTGACAAAGCCCATATCCTGCATGCGGTTATTGCGGAAGCGCAAGGCCTCTTCCTCGATCTGGGTCGGCAGATCCACACGAACCTGACTGAGGAGTTGGTGTGTGCCGGTGGGATCGTATTGGTACATGGCATCCAGCAAAGTAAAGGGATGGATCTTCAGCGCCATTTCGGTTTTCAACTCCAGGAGATAGAAGCCGTCCGGGGTCATGGCCCGGGGCTTGCCATGCTCCTCGTCCTCCTGGGGGACCTGATCCGTATCAGGATCATACACCGTGACGGTCTGGGTCAGGAAGAGGAGCTGCACCACATAATCCAGGGAGAAAAAAGACGTGGCCAGGGTTTCGGGGCCGGCCAGCGCAAAGGCGGCCAGCCATTCATCAAGACTGTCAACGGCAAAGTCGTAGCGGTTCCAGCAGTCCAGATCGATGCAGGCCTCCAATTGTTCCTGGCTCAACTGGCGGAGGATGGGCAGGGCCCGGTCCAAACCGATCTCCTTGACGACATAGTACGCCTCCAGGGGTTCAAGGGCTGCGACCTCGTCGGCCAGGTCGTTCGAGGCCAGAAGCCGCTCGCCCCGGCGGGCCAGGGCACGGGTCAGATCGATGCGGAACGGAGTTAATTCGATGATATTATTTTCTGTCATATTCTCTTGTCATTCGGAGGTGATGGAAGCCCTTCGCCGCATGGCGGAAGGCTTGGCATATTTTTTTGGCTGAGTTTGCTTATTTTCAACCAAACCGGGACAGGGTTATTTTCTGTAAAATACGGGGTTAAGATATTTCAAAAGCTTAACATACTCCAATATTCTCTTTAAGGGAACGCTTCAAGGAAAATGATAGTATCAAAGGAAGTATGGGCTGGACAGGCGGGTAATTTACGCTGGAGACGTTGAAAACGAAAAAAGGGGTTGCAGCAGAAATACTGCGGGACCAGGAATAAAACATAATTTACAACTATCTGTTAATAATCATTAATTTATTTTGCAAATATTGAAGAAGCCCCAAAAGTCAAACTGCAGGAGTTGAACCGCCGCAAGCCTGCATGTCGAAAACCGGGGAATTCATGCCGTTGTCGGATCAACGGCATTGTTCAGCTCAAGGCTTTCAAATCTTTCGTGATTGATCTTTCTCAATTTTCCTCCGATTCGCTTTTGAGAATCTTCGGGGTTCAATTGCGCAAGTTCTTCGGGAACAAGGCAAAAGTGTTCAACTTTCTCAAGACACCATTTGATATATGAGGGTTCCTCTTTGAAAACTTCTTCAATGGTCTTCATCCCTTTTCCAGAATTAAAGTATTTCCAAAATCAAACATTTCATCTTTTCTGTAAACCCTAAGAGCTTTCTTTTTTCCTTTATACTCTCCTTTCTTGAATCCAAAGCCCTCCACTAACTCCCACTGATAACAGCCAGCACTGGAAATTTGTTCGGGAGCTTCTGTCTTTGGTTTCCCTCCAAAAAAATATATGCCGAAAGCATGACCGTAGGGCAATTTACCTGGTTTTACTTCGTGGATAACAGCATAATGATTGTCGCTCCATGTATTTCTTCTTACGGCAAACGGAAGTTGCCCACCATTGTGTTTCCAAAGTTCGATAATAGTTTTGTTCTTCATAATTTTTTTGAATTCATACCAAACGGCTGCAGGAGTCGAACCGGCGTTCTACCTTGACAATAAAGGGCTTGACGGTTGCTTGCAACTAAGTTGCAACAACAATAAAGGCTTTCAATGTTACCGACACGTGAAAGGCCGTTATAAAGCGAACATCTCCAATGTTTACGGGCTGTCAGGTTCAGCAAATTAACTTTTCTGCCACAAAGAGCCCTCATGTTAAGTTAACTGGTGCCCCACCCAAACTTGCCGCGTCAACACAACCAACATTTTCGCCGTCCGGTTAAGCACTTGTTGGCACTCCGCTTCGCTACGGCCAACCAGCGGATCGAGCGGACTCCAGCGCAGGCGAGCACGCTCGCCTGCGCTTCCGCCGCTCATCCGCGCGGCGTTAGAGCAACTGGTTAAAAAGGAGAGGTTGATAAGGTTTCATATATTTCAGAATCTATTGGAATTACAGTAGGATCTTGGCCAGATACAGTTTTACTAACAACGAATCCTTTATCGTTTCTTCCTTGAAAATAACCCAATTCTTTACCTCCTGGTTTACTGTATAATGTATCTCCTAGAGTAATAGATTCGCCGTTTGGCAAAGTAAATTTTGATCTGCGACGTAGAACGGGGACATTAGGAGGATTTATTTGTCTTGAAGTGATAATATTGTCTTCAATTCTGGTGATTCTTTGAGATATGTCTTTGAGCTGTTCCAGCAACAAGCTTGTTTCATTTGATACTTTAGAACTGTTGCTTATTTCTGCCGGTGGCACACCAAGCAGTTGAATAAGTGAATTTATATCTTTCCCATTCTCTGATATAGTTTTCTCAATGGCCACTTTAATTTTTTGAATATCCTTTTCAACTAAATCAACTCTTAGTTTTTCATTGTAGTCTACGGTCCTAATCCCTTGGATATCAAAAACCCTATCTGTTATATTGTCTTTTATTAAAACTGACGGTAAATTAAATGCTTGCCTTATTCCTAGTTCATACATGACATTTGGATTTCTTGAACTCAAATCACATATAACTATGTCGCAGCTTATTATCCTCTTTAGAATATCAATGACAATATAATTTGTACTTTTCACATCATCTGCTCTGACAGGACTAAATCCTGCAGCTTCACATGCTGGTTTTATCAAATGAGAGTAAACTCGACCAAAATGCTCAGCTTCATATCCCGGCATATCCGAGATTGGCATCACCACAAAACATGTACCTTTGTCATTTGTTTTTTTCATATTTTTTTGCGGGGTTTGTGGCCTTCAGCGGCGTGGCTTTTTGCGTCCGCTTAAGGCATGGTTATGTAATTTTACTTTTTTTAAAGAAGCCTTGTTCTTTTAGTCTTTCTAATTTAGGCTTCATCATGTTGTTTTCAATGGCCCATTTTTTTATTAATTTAATTCTACCCAAATTTTTTTTCTTTTCTTTCTCGCTGTAGTTTTCCATCCATTCAAGCTGCTGTTTTTCCCACTCAATGAAACCTTGCCCTTGTTCAATTGTACTTTTATCAAATTCTATCATCTGCTGTTCTTTCTCATCTTCAGACATATTTGGTAGTTCGATAATATAGCTATAAAGACTTTGCGTGCTTTCATCTTTTTTAGCAATATGCTGAATTTCATCTATAAAGTCTTCTGGTAAAAGTTTTTTTATTTTCTCTATTTCAAACATTTCAAGAACAGGGAAGGGATTATCTATACCTATCTTTTTGCTCCATTCGAACTCAATCACAGAGATTGGATATTTCAACATGTGTAGTGTTATGATAATGATTGTTACCTTTTCATATGTGTCTACCCATTTTTTTAGAATATTTTCTTCAAATGTTTGATGGTTGGTTTTTATTAAGCCCAATTTATTTGAATATTTGTGTCCTTTTGTATGGATATAGTTATGTAAAAAGTTTAGGTCGTCAAAACGCTTGCGAAGGTCGAATTTATTATTAAAATTTTCAATGTTTTTGTTTGTATTTAATATTTTCCAAATTTTTTCTATTCGAGGCGTATTTGCCTCAGTTGTATCTTTTGACTTTAGCCAATCTTGAACTGTTTTGTGTCCTTCATCATTTATATTGTAATAAACAGATAACATGCCGACTTCAAGTCCACTACGTAATGACATAAATGCTTGTTTATAAAGGCCAAAAAGAACAAGATTAAATGATATTTGAAATTCCTCAGTTGACTCTACGTAAGGGAAGAAGTGACCAGAGAAAAAATTTTCAGTTGTATGAGGTATTGTTTTACCTATACTTTGATAGACCCAACCCAAGTCTGTAATTTTGTTAATAATGGAAGGATTATTTTGGAAAAATATCTCAGTCTTTTTTAGCACCTCGATACTTCTTTCAGGGTCATATATAAACGGAGGATATTTTGTCATTTTTTTTACAAAAACGTGGAGTTCACCGGAGCGCGCATTTTTCGCGCTTCCGGTGGAATAACTTGTTATCTAATCATTTACTTATCTGCCAACCTCAGTGCTGTCTCATAGTTGACTAATAAAAAACGGCCCGAATGCTCCATAGGTGGAGCCAATTCATGGTAATTGACGCAGGAGACGGTGGAAACGAAAAAAGGGTTTACAGCAGAAATGCTGCAAACCCTTTAATATCTGGTGCCGGGACCAGGAATCGAACCAGGGACACACGGATTTTCAGTCCGTTGCTCTACCGACTGAGCTATCCCGGCGTAAAGGCGGAAAGTATCGAAATCCGGTGTCCTTGTCAAGAATTTTTTCTTGCGTTACAGATAAATGACCCGGCTGCAGGCCAGCTTGTCATGCCAGGCGGAATGCTGCTGATCCACGGCAGCCCACAGAAAACCCGCCCCCAGGGGCACGGTTGACAGGAGATAACCCACCAGCCGCAAAAACGAAGCCCCGCAGGAAAGCATCCGGCCTTGGTCGGAGACGACCCTGATTCCCATGAAAACCTTGCCCAGGGTCTGACCGCCGAAACTGTGCAGCACGATAAAGTAAAATGCCGCCAGAAAGAGCGGCCACACCAGCAGCAGCGACATGGAGCCGATCAGCAGCAAGAGCAGGCTTTGCCAGTCAGCCGGGGGCAGAGCCATGACCGACCTGACAAAAAGAAAAAGGGTAAAGCCAACCAGGCAGGCCAGGAAAACAGCATCAATCAGCAGGGCCATGCACCGTGTACTGAAATCGGCCGCCGTCCCGCTCAGCCCATCATGATCCGGCTCGCCAAAGCCGGGTGAAGTCAATCCGTTCTCCGTCATTTCTGCAGCACTCACAGGTCAATATCCGGCAGATCCGCAGGCTTCTTATCGTGTTTATCCTGCTCCTCATCATCGTCCAGATTAATATCTTCCATGGTCAGGTCCATGGGGACGCCCGCATCACTCCCCTTGCCGACACTGAGGAAGTCTTCCAGATCAAGTGCCGTATCTTCCGGCCGCCCGGCTTCCTCCTCCGCACCTCCGGCGCCCTCGATGACAAGATCCGACATATCGATGTCTTCCAGATTGAAGACCATCTCTTCCTCAGAAGGCTCATCTTCATCCAGATTGACATCAATATCCAGATCCAGGCCGGAACCTTTCGCCCCAACCGTTTCATCGGCAGCAGGCGCTTCGGACCGGGCCTCTTCCTCCATATCAGGCTGGATCCCGGCATCAAGCTCCAGTGATTGCTCCGCCGCACCGTTCATTTCAAGCTCCAGCTCCGGCAGGGACTCCTCTGCTTCCAAAGCGGCGGCCCCAGGTTCCTCCTCCAGTCCGAGTAGCGACCTGCCCAGTTCTTCTATAGCCTCTTCGCCGCCGGCCTCCTCCAGGGAAAGATCAAGCCCCGCAGTTTCCTCGGCTGCAGTCTGCGGCTCTTCTTTCTGCGCCACCTCTTCGCCAAAGGCAAAATCTATGGTGCCCTGCACGCCAGGCTCTTCCTCCTCGCCGGTGGCAGCTGCTGCCTCCTCGTCTTCCGCTTCCTCTTCAGGCAGGGCGAAACTGATGCCGGACTCTTCCTCAGCCCCAGCCTCTTCCGGCTGTGCAAAGGGGGACAGATCCACCCTGGGAATGCCTTCCTCATGTTCACCCAGTGCAATTTCCACCTCGGTTTCCGACGCGGACTCAGCCTCTGCCAGATCGAACTCCACCTCTTCGGCAGCCTCATGCTCCCCCGCCTGTCCGAGGATGGAGGCAAGGAAAAAAGATTCGTGAACCCTGACCGCTGTTCCGGCAAGGCTTCTGCTTATTTCAGCCAGGCTTGCATCACATTTGGCACAGGTTTCTTCCTGATCAAAAGAGATATATCCGCATTTTGGGCAGCGCATTGCAATTGTCCCTCATAAAATTTATTATGAACAAATTTTGACCGTCTCGTATTTATGCCCTTGAGGGGAAAAACCCTCAAGGGCAGCCGTACAGAGCATGATAAGCTCCTGATTATCGTCACGGAAATTAAAGCACCGGGACTTTTCCCGAAACCCTCAAGCAACAGGGCCGCGTACAGATTCCCCAGTGAAAACAGAGGATTTTTTCGAAAATATATAATAAATTATTATAATCCGCGCCTTAAGGTCAAGACATTCCCGGTCAGGCGCCTCCATTTTTATGGTTTTCCCTCGATTAACCATGCGCCGCGTTTGAAATCTTGCAAAAATCACTCCTACAGGATATTTATAGAAAAATCATGCACTCCTTATAAAAATTTTACCGTGCGAACAATCGAACATGATACAGAGAACCCTTTCAGCATCGCTGCTCATCTTTGGCCTGTTTTTCCTCTCCGGCTGTTTCTTTAAAGCTCCGGTCCGCCATCTGGCGTCCGATGTCTGCCTGATGAGTCAAGGCACCACCCGGCAGGAGGTCATGAAGTATATGGGGCCGCCGGATGACCAGCAGGTTGACCAGTACGGAGAAATGTGGATTTATTATCAGGTGAACAAAAGCCTGCTGCGCAAAACTCCCTTTATCGGCGACAACTTAGGAACGGAAGATGTTGACGTGGTAACCATCCGCTTTGAGGGGGAACAGGTTACCGCCTGCGCTTACCGGTCGCTCACGGTTGACGAGTTCAAAAAAGCCAAAATTGCCCCGCGCAATGACACCGATGTCGAATAACTACGAACTGGCCAGAGCAAGAATGGTGCGGGAACAGCTTATTCCCCGGGACATCACGGATCAGCGCGTTCTGCAGGCCATGGGCACGGTCCCCAGGCATATCTTTGTCGAGGATGCCCTGCAGAGCCAGGCATACGGGGATTTCCCGCTGCCCATCGGTGAAGGGCAGACCATTTCCCAGCCATACATCGTCGCCCTCATGACCCAGGCTCTTGGTTTGCAGGGCCATGAAAAGATCCTGGAGATCGGCACCGGCTGCGGTTATCAGAGCGCCATTCTGGCCAGCCTCTGCGAACGCGTCTATACGGTGGAACGGATAAAAAACCTGCACATCAAGGCCCGCCGCATCTTTGACCGGCTGAAACTGCTCAACATCATGTGCAAAATCGATGACGGCACCCTGGGCTGGCCGGAACACGGCCCCTATGACGCCATCATCGTCACCGCATCCGGGCCGCAGATCCCCTCCCCTTTACTGGAACAGCTGGCTGATCCGGGCCGCCTGGTGATACCGGTTGGCAACCGCGCCAGCCAGGATCTCCTCACTATCACCAAGATCGACGGCGTCATCACCGAGAAATGCATAGAGAAGGTCCGCTTCGTCAGCCTGATCGGCAGTGCGGGCTGGGACGCCTAGCACCCTCCCCCAATCACATCACCAGCTGCTGCATGTGCTTAGGAGCCGTTACAAAACTCCAGAGGGAATCCAGAAAAATCCCTGGATACCGGGGCGCGCTGCGCTTGCCCGGAATGACGTCCTGGTTGCCGGGCCGAATTAGCGCATCTTTTTGACCTCTGCGGCCATGCCGGCCACCATCTCCATTGTCTCCGCCACGTCAAAAGTCAATATCCGCCTGTCAGCCATGACGAGCCGGCCATTGATGATGACGCTTTTCACATCCGCGCCGCCGGCGGCGTAAACAAGATTATCCACCGAATAAAACGGGGTGAGGTGGGGCTGGTCCAGATCAACCAGGATGACATCGGCAGGCCGGCCCACGGCCAGCCCGCCGCCAGCGGCAAAGCCCGGCAGACCGGCGCCGTGTCCGGTGGCCATGCGCAGCACATCCCTGGCCTTGAGCGCAGCCGGGTCCTGCGAGCGTAGCTTGTGCAGTTTGGCGCAGGTATCCATTTCACCGAAGAGATCGAGATCATTATTGCTGGCGCAGCCATCCGTGCCCAGGCCGACCCGCACCCCGGCGGCGAGCAGTTCGGCAACCGGGGCAATGCCCGAGGCCAGTTTCATATTGCTCTGGGGGCAGGTGACCACCGCGGCCCGGCTGGCTGCAAGCAGCGAGATGTCATGTTCATCAAGCCACACCGCATGGACGCAGACGGTCTGCTCATCAAGCAGGTCAAGGGACTGCAGATAGGCGGCGGGTGAGCCCTGCCACTTTGCAGCAAGCAAACCGCTCTCCGCCCTGGTTTCGGCAAGATGGATAAAAAAGGGGACGTTCCTGGCCCGGGCCAGCTCCTTGGCCCGCACCAGGGTGCGGCTTGAGCAGGTGTAGGGCGAATGGGCGAAAACCGCCGGGGTGAGCAGGTCACTGCCCTGCCAGCGCCCGATAAAGCGGCCCGCGGCTGCCACATTTTCCGCGGGATCAGGCACGCCGGGCGCCGGGAAATCGATGATCCCCTGGGCGGCCACCGCCCGCATGCCGGTTTCCACCAAGGCCCTGGCCGCCTCATCCTCATAAAAATAGGCATCGGCCACGGTGGTGGTGCCGGACATGATCATCTCGGCGGCGGCCAGCCTGGTGCACCAGTAGACCATCTCCGGCGTGACAAAACGGGCCTCAGCCGGGAAAATATGCTGCGTAAGCCAGTCCATCAGGGGCAGATCATCGGCCAGGCCGCGGAAAAGGGTCATGGCCGCATGGTTATGGCCGTTGACCAGCCCGGGCATGACCAGCGAACCGCAGGCGTCGATTACCTCGGCAGACGGGGCAGGCACATAGCGGGCCATGGGGCCGAGCGCCGTAATGCGGCCCGCGCCGATGGCGACAAAGCCGTCCGCCACAAACCCCTCCGGCGCGTCAGGGGCGAAAAGTTTTGCATTGATGATGGCAATTTTTTTGTTCATAGGATGAAAATACCGCAAAGGGGAATTGCGCAAACAGCTCACCGCCAAGCGGCCCGATGCCCCTCGCTTTGCTGTCTCATTTTATTTCTGCGGGACAGAGTTTATCCCTTCAGGACACGCGCTGCCATCTTTTTAACAACCTGCCGGAGAATCCTGATGGAAATTAATGGCTTCGGGTTTATGCCCCTTGAGGCAAAAAATAGCGGCCTCAAATTTTCGTGACGATAAATCAGCAAGTTATTATGCCCTGTATGGCTGGCAAGAGGTTTTTCACCCAAAGGGCGTAAACACGGGGCAGTCAAATATTGACATCGGCACCATGCTTCAGTACATTTCAGCCAAGCTGCATGAGATCTTATCCCTCTGACCCCCAACCGATGAGTTTTACATGGACCCGAACTGCCTGTTCTGCAAAATCATCAACGGCGACATCCCGGCCAACAAACTCTATGAGGATGACGACGTGATGGCCTTCTGGGATATCTCTCCCCAGGCGCCGAAACATTTTCTCGTCATCCCCAGAAAACACATTTCCGGACCCGGAGCCATGGGCAGCGAAGACGAGCAGCTCATCGGCAAAGTCCTGCGGACCGGCGCCAGACTGGCCCGGGAGAACGGTATCGGCGACGGCTTCCGGATGGTATTCAACAACGGCGCCGAAGCGGGCCAGACCGTCTTCCACATCCACATGCATGTACTGGGCGGCCGCAAAATGACCTGGCCTCCGGGCTGATTATGCCAGCCGGGATAACCATAACCGCAGAAACCACGGGCGTTATCCTGGCCGGCGGCACCAGCTCAAGGTTCGGCAGCAACAAGGCCCTGGCCCTGCTGCATGGCACCCAGATCATCCGGCATGTGGCCTCGGTCCTGGAAGATCTCTTCCCCCAGCATCTGCTGGTCACCAATTCACCGGACACCTACCGCTTTCTCGGCTGGCGGATGATCGGCGACATCCATGCCGGCAGCGGGCCACTGGCAGGCATCCATGCCGCCCTGCATCATATGACAACACCCCAAGCCTTTGTTGTGGGCTGCGACATGCCGATCATTGACAACAGACTGATTGCCTATCTGTGCAATCTTGCCGGCAACTGGGACGCCGCCGTGCCATGGCTTGCCGCCGGGCCGGAACCGCTTTATGCCGTTTACCGCAAAAGCTGCCTGCCGGTTATTGACCGGCAGCTGCGGGAAAAACAGGGGAAAATACGCCTCACCCTGGAACAGCTGAAACTGCATAAGGTGACCGAGCAGGAGGTGCTGGCCATCACCGGCGATCTCACGACCTTTCACAATATTAACCGCCTGGGAGATCTGCAGCTGCTCCTGGAAAAAGAGCCAGGCCGTGGCTGAACCCCTCTGTCTGGCAGATGCCAGAAAACTCATTATTGCCCATGCCTGGCCGGTTGGCGAGGAGACCCTCCCTCTGCGGGACTGCTTGCACAGGAGGCCAGCACATAATCTGCTGACCACCATCCCGGTCCCTCACTTCTGCCAGTCCACCATGGATGGTTACGCAGTCAACGGCAAAAGCCTGGCCGGAATCAAGCCGCCCCTGGAACTGCCCATAGTCGGAGAAATCGCGGCCGGCTGCACGGAAACTGTCAGCCTGGCAGGCGGGGAGGCAATCCGCATCATGACCGGCGGTTCGGTTCCCGCCGGCGCCGACCGGGTCATCCCCCTTGAATGGTGCCGGGAGGCACACGGCAGGGTCACCATTTTCAGGTTCGGCCGCAAGGGCAGGTACCTCCGCCAGGTGGGTGCAGATCTGAACAAAGGCCAGCTCATTATCCGCCAAGGTGAAATAATCACCCCCTGCCATCTGCATCTGCTGGCCACCTCGGGGATGGCCCAGGTCCGGCTGTTTGCCAGACCGCAAATCTGCTTTCTCTGCACCGGCAGTGAACTGGTCGAAAAAAGCCCCCTGCCGGGCCAGATCATCAGCGGCAACCGCGCCCTGCTCGACGGCCTGATCAGACAGGCCGGAGGAATTCCCCGGTATTTAGGCGCGGCGGTTGATGACACGGAGCAGATCGCCGGGAAATTGCAGGAGGCGGGCCAGCCCAACGTAATCATCACCACCGGCGGCATGGGGCCGGGAAAATATGATCTGATGGGAGAGGTACTGGAGAAGATCGGGGTGAAAATCCTTTACCGGTCTCTGCTGGTAAGACCAGGGCGCGCCACCATTTTCGGCGTCAGAGACCAGACCCTGTTCTTCAGTCTGCCGGGGACGCCGCCTGCAGTGCATATCCTGTTCAACGAGCTTGTCCGTCCGGCGATTTTCGCCCTGCAGGGCAAACGGGGTGCCCCGGAAAAGGTGCGGGCCATCCTGGAACAGGATATTGTTATCCGCAAAAAAGGGGTGCTGAATCTGAAAAACGGCGTCACCGCCGTCCGCTCAGGCCTCTTCTGCGTGCGGTCGGCCGGCCTGACGGAACCGTCCACCGCCACCATTCTCATTCCGGGCAACCGCCGTCTGATCCGCGCCGGCGAGAAGGTGACCATTCATCTGCATTAGTGCCTGCCGAGAAATGAGGATTTTTGTTCAAGATCAAGGACTGCGAAAAAAATTACCGGAGGCATACAACTGGTATTCCGAGGATAATTTTTTGAGCGTGACGCAGAGATTGGGCAAAAAGACCATTTTATGGGCAGGCACGCATTAACAAAACACCACCACCGCCGTAATATTATCCTTGCCGCCGGCCGCATTGGCCTGCCGGACAAGTTCATCACAGGCCTCCTCAGGCGAACCGGCCCGGTCAAGGGTCTGATGCATCTCCCCATCGCTGACCATGCCCCACAGGCCGTCGGAACAGAGCAGGATTCTATTGCCCGCGGAGAGCGGCACCCGGTGGAATTCCGGATCTTCGGCAAAAGGGAAACCGATTCCCCTGGTGATGATATTGCGGCCCACCGCTTTTCCCCCATCCGCCAGCCCCAGGGTCTGGTCCGCCACCAGGGAATGGTCGGTGGTGAGCTGTTTCAGGATGTAGCCGTCATCGAGATAGGCGCGGACATCCCCCACATGGCAGATATAGGCCACCCCGCTATCGATCAGACAGGCCACCAGGGTGCAGCCCATGCCGCGCAGATCCGGATTTTCCGCCGCCATGTCCATCACCTTGTCATTGGTTTTATAAAAGCTCGCGCTGAGCCCATGCTGGATGGCCGCGGGATTGCCCTGGATTTCGCGGATTTTCTCCGGAGAAAAATAGTTGATCAGATATTCCGTTGCCACCCGGCTGGCAATTTCTCCTGCCTGGTGGCCTCCCATGCCGTCAGCAACCACAAAAAGATTCCGCTCAACCAGCATGGCAAAATTGTCCTCGTTGTTTTTCCGCACCATGCCGGTATCCGTGCGGCCAAAACAGGCAAGACTGCTCGGGGTGGCGCCAAAGATTTTTTTAAGAAACCGCAGCATGCTGCCTCCTGGGTAAGGCAGGTGGACACATGTTGCCGCACATGCCTCGCCAAGATCCTTACGGAGTAAAAATTACAATATTATTAGACGTTTATTGTCAAAAAAACCATGGGCAACTTTAAAAACTGCGTAAAGCAGAAGGCAGCCCGTCATCAAACTCCAGGTGATAGATAACGCTCCACATGGCAATCGCGCCGTCCTGGCTGCCGGAAAGAAAGGTATGCGGTTTCGGCCCCGGAGCCAGGGTGCAGACCCCGTCTCCCCGTGCATCAAGAATCTGGTTGCATTTACCGGACTGCCAGTTCCACAGCCGGATGATGTCGTCCTCACAGCCGGAAATGACCGTCTGGCCGTCCTCAAGAAATAATACCGCAGTCACCGCGTCTTGATGGCCGTCGATGGTCAGCAGACATCGGCCTGTCGTGCAATCCCAGATCCTGGCCAACCGGTCGGCGCTGCCGGTTGCAATTTTTGTCCCGTCAGCACTTACCGCCATGGTTGTCACCGGCAGGGCGTGGGCCTCGATCTCCCGCCGGCACTCCCCGGAGCGGCCATCGTAAAACCGCAGGGAGCCGTCTTCACAGGAGACGGCAAAATTACCATCCTTTAACCAGGCAAGACCGCGCACCCCTCCTCCTGCGGAGAGACCAAGCTTCTTCAGTTTACCGTCCGCCGGGGCAAAGAGCATGATGTGGCCGTCCGCCATCCCTGCCAGCAACTTTCCGCCGTCAGGACTGAAGACCAGGGACTGCAGGGCGCATTTACCGAATGCCACCTCATGCTGCTCCCCGCTCTTGAAACAACGGAACCTGACCGCCCCATTTTCCTGTCCCACGGCCACTGACGACATCCCGACGGCCAGGGCGGTAATGGCTTTTGCCGTCTCGACAAACAGCACACTCTTTTTTTTCTCTCCCACGCTCCGCACCCGCACTCTGGTATTGGAGCCGGCGAAAAAGGCGAGCTTTCTGGCCGGCAGACTGGCCAGAAAGTCAACGGGACCGGCCTCGATATCCGTATGGGTCAGCAGCCTCTGCACCGTGGACAGCGTCCGTTTGCGACCCTCGGGCAGCAGCTGCTCATAAATCTTATAGTAAAACTTGTCCTTCTTGAACTGTTCATTGCTCCAGCTGACCAGCAGGGTGTCATAGCATTCGGTCAGCCGCCTGTTCTGCAGGAGAGTGAGAATATTATGATGCACCGAGCTGCGCAGCTGGGCGTCACGGAATATCTCCATGGGCGCCTTGGGAAAGCAGAGCAGCAGCTGGGGTTCCCGGTTACGTTCCTTTCGCTGCACCTCGCCTTCGTGCTCGATAAACTCGGCAATCTCCTTTTCAAGATCATCAAAGATGGAGAGCTTGGGAAATCTCTTCTTGCTCGCCTCGATGCGGCGCAGCAGGCGCTCGGGATTTTCCTCGCTCTTGCACCACTTCAGTATATACGAGTTGTAGAGAGCCTCGGTCAGCGAGTCATTAATCTCCAGCGTGCGGTCAAGATACCCGGCGGCCTCCTTGTACTTGCCCAGTTCCGCCAGGGAAACCGCCCGGTTATTCAGATTTTCCGCGCGCAGATCGATTTTCCCCATAATGGCATAGGGGCATGACACCTGGAAAAGTTCGAGATAAACCTGATTCAAGGCCTCCTTCAGGTCGGTAAAATCCTGAAAACGGTCGTTCTGCTGAAAGGCCACGCACTTTTTCAGAATATCTTTCAGGGTTTCAGGCAGGACAATTCCAGGTTTGGCCGGCTCGGGTTCGGGACACGTGCCCTGGGTATTGTTTTTATACGGCCTTTTGCCGCAGAACATCATCCACAGACAGAGGCCGAAGGAAAAGATATCGGTTCGCCTGTCCACCTGATGGGCATTACGCAACTGTTCCGGGGAGGCATAGTTGGGGGTGCCGCGGAATCCGACGGTGTCGTTCTTACCCTGCCCTTTTTTCGGCGGGGCGTCAACCTCCCTGCTGGTATCATCAATGAGGCGCAGAATGCCGAAATCCGTGATTTTTACCAGACCGTCTTTGGAGAGCAAAATGTTCTGGGGTTTGATGTCACGGTGGATGAACCCTTTGGAATGGGTGTACTCCATGCCGTTACAGAACTGGATGGCGATGGACAGGGCGGTGCGTATGTCCTGGCAGCGTCCCCGGTTGATCCATTCCTCCAGGGTCCCGCCAGCCACATATTCGATGAAAATATGGGGTATCCCGGCAATTGACTTGACGTAATAGCAGGAGGCGATATTGGGGTGCAGGCCAAGACGAATCCAGCTGTTGGCCTCCCGCAGGATGCGTTGCAGACCTTCACGGTCAGCCCACACCTCCGGTTTGGGCGCCTTGATGGCCGTCCAGATGCCCCATGACAGATGTTCGGCAATATAGACCTTGCCCATGGCGCCGCTGAAGATGCGATCAATGCGGTAACGGTCCTGGACCACCTCACCCGGCAGCCAGTTCAAAGGGCTGGCCTGGTTGGCGGCAGCAGAGGCGGAGAGAATCTCGGTGGCCTCGGCCGGCGGTGGTGGCTCCGCAGCCTCCTCTCCTTTGAAACCCTTGCTTGCTCTTTTAAAAAAACGGGTGAGCATGATTTCACAAATCCATAGGCATGACAATCAAGGCAGAGAGAAAAAATACCTTCAGTGAATTTTTCTGCATACCGGGGAAAGGCCTTTTTTATCAGACCGCAAATATCGAGGGACAAGCGCTGCACCCATGCCCACAGACAGCATCACCCCGGACCGTGGCGCAACCCGGCCACTATTCAAAACGTATCTTTACCCCGCGGATTTGAATAATATCGCCTTTATGCAGCTCCAGCTCGTCCCGCGCCGCAGTGCCGTTGACCGTGGTCTTTACCCAGCTGCGCTGCGGGACGAGATAAAACTTTTTATCACGGTTGATGACGTAACACTGGGCCTGGGCCACAAACCAGCCGGACACCCGCAGATCACAGTTGATGTCCTTGCCGATCTTGACGCTGCTGCGGCCAAGCAG
>Ga0172380_10001869_pt1 | contig 35239 bp, 33 predicted proteins | sample Leawe162metaG_FD_119747 | JGI IMG/M metagenome (GOLD analysis project Ga0172380, IMG submission 119747) | Leachate microbial communities from a municipal landfill in Southern Ontario, Canada - Leachate well 162 metaG | ecosystem: Engineered > Solid waste > Landfill > Unclassified | place...
CGCATTTGCAGCACTGGAACTCCCCGAGGAAACGGTGGTCGTGCCGGTCCTTGCCAGATTTGTGAGACTAACCTCCTCAGTCACAAGACGGGATTGGGTCACTTTTGAAACTTTTCCGCTCGCGTCATAAATATAATCAAAAACTTTACTTTCCGTCTTGATCTGGGAGATCCTTCCTTGGCTCGTGCGGATCACATCCTTGATCCCGTTTTGAACTCCAGAAGCGGCGAATTGTTCCGGATTTAAATGCGGAGCATCTGGAGTCGCCGGCTGGATATCTTCTTTCCGGAAGGAGCTGCGTTCTTTTTCATCCGCCTCATTATAAAGATCCATCTGCTGTATGAATTCGTTTAAAAGTGATCTGACCCCCGTTAGGTCCTTATCTTTTTCTTCTCGAAGAGTTTCATTCAAACGCCGCAGATATTCTTCCAAAGAGTAAAGATCTCCCCCGTTTACCAGGCCTTGCGAGTTGTAGGCACAACTTCCCTCAGGCGTTACGACATACTCTATGGTGGGAGCCATCACAGCATGCTCCAGATCAAACACAGAAGGACCGGATGCTTTATGCATGTGGGAGATGAAACTGGCTTTCTCCAGGAGCTGGCGCGCGGGCTCCAGGATCCCGACCTCTTGGTCATTCCCGGTGGTGAAAACAATAATTTCTCCGGCGATCACAGCTACCGCGACTTCAAAAGAAAGCCGCGTGAGCGATTCAAGATCCTTTATTGTCAGATCTTTGATGATTATGGCAGTCGCGAATTCAGGCCTCAAAAGATCCAGCGTATCCTGGAAATCATAACGCTCGTATTCATAATTTTGAAAAACGGAAGGATTCGTGAGCTCTGGATTTGTTTCGATGGATTCTTGGTTTACGGCGGATAGCGGACCGCCTTTATTTAATAAAAAATCGGTTGTTGTATTCGCAGGCACCGGGGAAGAAGTCACGTCCGACTCTGCGCTAGCCTCAGCGATTGTAGACTGAACGGGCTGGGTCGGAGAGAGTTCAAAGGGATTGGTGCCTGTAGCAAAAACGATCTGGTTCCAGCAGAAAATTAATACGGTGCAAAACGAAATAAATTTAGAAGAAGATGAAAATGGAGGCCTCATAGAAGATCTTCCGTATTTTGATTCACAGACGTTTTTACTTTCTGAAGCATCCTCTTCATCCCCTCAAAACATTGGCCACGCTTTCGCGGACGAAGGCGGGAATGGTTCGATGCTCGTCCTCGGCGCGCTTCCAAAGCATCCGGTACTGCTCCGGGCTGAGCGTGAACGTGATCTGTATCCAGGTGCCTGCGGTCGCGGGGACTTTTGTCAGGGGCTTTGTTCTTTCGAGTTCTTGGATCATGAGTTCCCCCGTTAGAGCTAGGAAGCGCTTTTTAAAAACGCTTCCGTTCACTGTTGAAATACCGAAAATCTTTTCCACCCGTTAGATTTTTTTCCATCAAAACGTTTCTCCGCTCATCTCTAACGGGGCGAGCCTCCTTCAAAAGAATTTTGAATTCTGCCAACAAGAACATAACGCCCATGACAAGGAAAAGGAATCGAAAGGAGCGACCTTTTTTCTGGAAGGATGTTTATAAGCGTGTTTAATCTGTTATTAATAGATACCCATAAAGCGCCTAGGCAGAGGGCGGAGCCTGAGGGAGATCCCTAGAAAAGGTTGAACATGCTGAGCCGCACGGGCTCGGGGACTTTCTTGGATTCGAGGAGATCCATGATCTCGTTGATGTAGGTCTGGATATGCGGCGGGGGGTTGTCATCAAAAAGAAGGAAGAGATTCAGGAGAAAGCGACGCGCTTCCGTCGCAAGCTTTTTGTCACTGATCCGGGCTAGCCGGTACTCTAGTTCTTCTGACGACATTTGTCGTACTCTCCTTTTCTAATAGAACCTTAGCACCCTATTTTGATATTGGCAAGTCATCTAAAAATTAGAACTAGCAATATATAGCATTAACAATCTTTATTATAAGGCCAAGCTTAAAAAACCTAAATACAGCTGAAGAAAATATCCGGGGGGTTCGATAATTATTCAGTAACAGTCGGGTTGTTCTATTTTACATGGAAGAGAAAGATTTGTATCCAGAACGCGCAGACCCTGCGCCCTAACAAGGAGCTCCAGCTCATGATGAAGAAAATCATCCCGGTCGGAATCATTATTGCCCTTATTATTCTTGCCCCCACCCCCGTTTTCGCGGTGGGTTCCGGAGGATTTGAGAATGCCTCTTTCAGCGCCAAACAGCTCGGCACCGGCGCCGCAGTAACCGCTACTCCCGATGAACCGGCGGCCATTTCGTACAACCCGGCCGGTATCGCGGATCTTCCGGGCGTCCAGGTCCAGGGGAATGCTAATTTCATCAGTATGCTCACTTATAAGGAAAATAATGTTACGGGCAACTCACGAAGCACGGGAACGCTTAGCCTTGTTCCAACCGGCTATATAACGATCAATCCCGGAAAGATCTTTCAGGACAAACTTGGCCTTGGCTTCGGCATGGATTCTCCGTTCGGGTTGAGCACCAAATACCGGTCGAATGATCCGGCAGCCCAATACACCGGATACAGCAATTACCTCAAGATGTATGCGCTCAAGCCCACGATCGCTTACAAATTTACCGACAAAATCTCCGTTGGCGGCGGCCCCATGTGGTACCGCGTCGAGGATTTCGGAGGCGTCCAGGCCTATCCCGTCGGCGCTTACGGTTTGGGCCCCACGGATGGGCAGGTCCGGCTCAATTCCTCAGGAAATCACTGGGGTTGGCAACTTGGCACTTTGATCAAACTGACCCCCAAACACCGCTTCGGTTATTATTTCCGGAGCCCTGTAGTCGTAAAAACGAGCGGCTTGGGCAAGGTGGAAAATTCTACCGCCGGCTTTACGGCTAACCATAATTTTGAAACCGGTATCCACACGAAGCTATCGCTCCCGATGAACATGACGTGGGCCTACGCCTACCAACCGACCCCCAAAACTCATTATGAAGCCGACTTTACCTGGTCGCACTGGCGCACACATAAACGCCTTTATTGGGTCGTGGATCCCGTGGCAAATGGAACCGACAACACCGTTATGAACGCTATCCGCAATGCAGACAAAGACTGGCGAGACAGCTTTGGCATTCAGGTCGGCGCAAGCCATAAACTCACAAAAAAACTGACACTCCGCGGCGGAAGCTGGTTCTACTGGACCCCGATCCCGTATGATCATTTCTCGCCTGCAGTCCCGGATTCAAATCACATGGCCATTAGTCTCGGTGCGGGCTATAACATCAACAAATACCTCACCGCCGACCTATGTTATTACAATTCATTTTATTTCAGACGGCACATCAGCAATCCTTACGTGAGCGGAACTTACACCACGTACTCTCAGGCGTTCACCGTAAGCGTGACGGCGCATTGGGATGATATTTTCCCGCGTGCGTTCGGAAATAAGGGCGTTGAGGCTGAGGCGCCTTCCATCGATATGCCGGGAGTAACGAAGTAATAAAGGCCGTAGGTGGTAGGTAGAAAAATTAAAGGGGACAGGCTACTTTATAGAATAAAGTAGCCTGTCCCCTTTTTTATTTAGGCTGGAAGGAACTGAGGTCGAAAGCTTTCCACTCTTCGTAGGGCGTCCGCGAAAGAAGCGTTGCCACCACTTCGCCGGGATCTTTATCCTGGAAAAGCATGTTGTAGACTTCGTTCATGATCGGCAATTGAAGCTTTTCACGCTCGCAAAGCTGGTGCACACTTAAGGCCGTATCCACGCCTTCCGCCACCATGGCCATCTCTCCAAGGATCGCTTTGATCTTCCGGCCCTTGCCGAGCTCGCGGCCCACATGAAGATTCCGTCCGTGCTTTGAAAAACAGGTCGTGATCAGGTCCCCGATGCCGGAAAGCCCGAAAAAAGTATTGGGGTTCGCGCCGTGCTTCACCCCGAGCCGGACGATCTCATAAAGCCCGCGAGTGATCAGCCCGGATTTGGTATTGTCCCCGAACTTGAGGCCGTCGCAGACCCCCGCCGCGATCGCGATCACATTCTTGAGCGCGCCGCCGAATTCGACCCCGGTCAGGTCCTTTTGGACATAGATCCGGAATTGCGGGTCACGGAAGTGTTCCTGGACATACGCGGCATACTTGGGATCCTCGGAGGCTGCCACCGTCAGGGTCGGGATCTTCCGCGCCACTTCTTCGGCGTGCGAAGGGCCTGAGAGCACAACGATCGGAAGATTTTTCCCCAGCACCGAATGAATGATCTCGGAGGGCCGGAGGCAGGTTTTCTTTTCGATCCCCTTGGCGGTGCTGACAAGGATCTTGCCCCGATACGAAAGCTCCTTGATCTTGAAAAGAATATTACGGAGATATTGCGAGGGAATAGCCAGCACCAGCACATCGCCGAAATCAGCCGCCTCTTTAAGGTCCGAGGTGATCCGGAGATCTTTGGGTAATTTCACGCCCGGCAGGAATTTGACGTTCTCGCGTTCTTCTTTAAGAACCGCCACGTAATCCGCGAACGCGGACCACATCATGACTTCATTGCCGCGACGGACGTTCACGAGCGCAAGCGCCGTTCCCCACCCGCCGTCCCCGAGCACTGCAACCCTGATATTCTTTACCATGAGACTCCTTTTATTCTACGCTCACTTTATCACTCACCCGCAACAGCATCAAGCCAGGAGATCCGAGATCTCAAATTTGAAATTTCAAATCGTCTTTACTTGCACCGGCAGCGTTTCTTAAGAAGCGCGTACTCTTTGACCACTTCCCGGATCTCGGCAGGAACACGGCAGGGCTTCATGGCCTTATTTACCCCGTGTATTGATACGGAGTGAACAAAGACGTGCACGGTGTAGCCGGTCGCAATGACAGCCTGGGTCTTCGCCTTCATCGCCTGATACTCGAAACGGAGCGTGCTATTGCCGATCTCGACCACGCTCGTCCGCACGGTAATGTCATCATCATAGGTCGACGGCGCGACATAATTCACATGGGCCTCCGCGACCGGGAGATAGATCCCTTTTTTTTCGCATTCGGTGTACGGAAACCCGAGCGCCCGGAAATATTCCGTGCGGGCGGCCTCAAACCACTTCAGATAGTTCGCGTAATACGTGATCCCCATCTGGTCCGTGTCCGCGTAAAGCACCCTATAACGATAATCAAAATAGTTCATTGAAAAAGCCCCCGTTTGGTCTGGATCTTTTCCTTGCGCTCGCCGGCCAGTTTCTCCAGAAGCTCGCGCTCCAGTTTACTTAATTTCGTCGGGATCTCAATATCCACCTTCACATATTCGTCCCCGCGGCGGCCCTCGACACCAAACGCCGGAACGCCCTCGCCTTTGATCTTCAGGACCTTCCCGGCCTGCGTCCCGCCCGCGATCTCGAGTGACGTCTTTCCCGTCAGCGTCGGAACCTCGACCTCACCGCCAAGCACCGCCACGGTGTAAGGGATCAAAACCTCGCAATAAATGTCATGGCCCTGACGCTCGAAAGTTTTGTTCTTTTTTATGAGCACCTGGATATAAAGATCGCCGCGGGATGCGCCGCCTTGCCCGGCCTCGCCTTCGCCGGTCACGCGAAGCCGTGAACCGTGCTCGATCCCGGCCGGGATCTTGACCTGGAGCTTCCGGGTTTTCCTGACGCGCCCTTCGCTATGGCAAGCCGGGCAGGGCTTCTCGATCGCTTCCCCCTCGCCATGACAACGGGAACAAGTTCTGCGAAGCGTGAAAAAACCCTGGGAGACGCGAACTTCTCCGCGGCCCCCGCAATCCGTACAGACTTTTTTCTTGGAACCTTTTTCCGCGCCCGTCCCCTGACATTCACCGCAGGTTTCCTTGCGCGGGATCTCAAGGTCAAAGGTCTTGCCCGTAAGCACTTCAACGAGTTCAAGCTCGACCGTATATTCCAGATCGGCCCCTCGCTGCCCGCGTCCGCGCCGTCTTCCCCCGCCGCCTCCGCCGAAAAATCCTTCAAAAAGATCGCCGAAGATATCGTTGAATCCTCCGAAGGCGTCCTGGAATCCTTCAAAACCTGAAAATCCCGCGCCGCCCATACTGTGGCCGAACTGGTCGTAGCGGGCACGCTTGTCGGGATCGCTTAAAATGGCGTAGGCCTCGGCGGCTTCTTTGAATTTTTCCTCGGAGGCTTTGTCCCCCGGATTGCGGTCCGGGTGGTATTGGAGGGCAAACTTGCGGTAGTTTTTCTTGATCGTTTCCGCATCCGCCGTTCGGGCCACGTTCAACACTTCATAATAATCGCGTTTAGTCATAAACTCCTGAAAGTACGGCGTAAAGGCTTTCACTCCGTACGCGGCACGCCTTACGCCTTCTCGCTTTAAGTGATTTCGTCCTGTTTTTCTTCGGAAGCGGACGCCTTCGCTTGGGGGGACACGCGAACACGGACCTTGGCGGCCCTGAGAAGGCGGTCATGCAATGTGTAGCCAGGCTCCAGTTCATCCACGATCTGATCTTCCTTACCTTCCTCGGGCACATGCGCGACCGCTTCATGGAAATGCGGGTTGAATATCTGGCCCACGGTCTCGATCCGTTTGAGTCCGTGCATTTTGAGAATATCCGTCAGCTGTTTTTGTACCCGCTCAACTCCGGAAATAACCGTTGTTAAATTCTTCCGTAAATCCTCATAGGCGGAAGCGTTCGCGGAAGCCGTGTTCGCGTGGCTTACCGCCCGTTCAAAGTTATCGACGACCGGAAGAAGGTCTTTTAAGATCCTCTCCTGGCTGAATTTGATGAAGTCTTCCTTGTCCCGGGCATTCCGCTTTTTCGCGTTTTCATAATCCGCCGCTGCGAGCAGGAATTTCTGGCGCAATCCTTCGAGTTCGGCGACTTTAGTTTTGAGATCTTCATATTCCTTCGCCGGGACTTCGACTTTACCTTCGCCCTGAGATCCGGAGTGTGGATGGTGGATGGCGGATGGCGTAGAGCCTGGCTTTTCACCCTCCTCCTTCCGCCCTCCGTCATCCTGTTTTTCATGATGATGTTTTTTATGGTGACTCATCAGGCTTCAGGCTCCCTCGACTCAAGAATATTGCTCACGGTGGCGGCCATGCGGGAAACCAAAGGAATGATCTGTCGGTAGGCCATACGCTTGGGACCCAGGATGGCGATCACTCCCTGGCGGTCCTTCCCTGCGGCATAGCGGGCCGTTACGATCGAACAATCTTCGAGAGCCTCATGTTCATGCTCCCGGCCAACGGAAACGGATACATGCGTCGGATCCGCGTGCGCCAGAACCCATTTCATCAGCGCCACTTTTTCTTCCAGGACGCCCAGCAGATTCCGGATCTTGCGAACGTCCTGAAACTCCGGTTTTTCAAGCATATAGGACAGCCCCTGCAAAGAAAGCTTGAGACGGCCCGGTTTTTCAGGGGCAGGAGCTTCCCGAGAGGGCATGAACGTCAATCCGACTTCCTGGGAAAGCGATGAAAGGAGAAGCGAAACATGATCCAGGAAATCTTCCATCCTTTCGCCCCCGGCCCCGGGAGTCCATTCCTCCCCCAAGCGGTTCACCGGCTCGGCGGAAGGGTCTTGAAAGGAAGTATGATCCAGATAATAACGATAGCCATGATCGGTCGGCAAACGGCCGGACGAGGTATGCGGGTGCGTCAAATAGCCCATCTCCTCCAAAGCGCCCATCTCATGGCGAATGGTGGCGGGCGAAAAGGAAATGGCATATTTTTCCGCGATCGAGCGGGAGCCCACCGGCTGGGTGGTCTCAATATGCGTCTCGATGACACCCCGGAGAATGTCGTTTTGCCTTAGGGATAAGGTTTCCATGGTCCCAATACCTTTCAATTTTTACGAAGTAGTCCCAATACCGATCAATTACAGCTTTGCTGTGATTGGGGCCGTCCAAGTCGCCATCCAAAGAATAAGGACTAGGACGGAAATTGGGGCCATCCCAACTACCCTTTATGTAAAGGAATCCAGAGTTGGGATGGAGGGCCGTATGATAGCAAAAAACGCCCCTAATGAAAAGCGGGCGTTATAAGTGCAGAAAAGCGTACATGGCACATAGTACTTGGTGAAAACTACCCCCACCTTCTTCCAAGATTGCTATATGCCATGTACTAAGTACTACCGACCGAAAACTACGCTTTTTTCGGTTCTTGGCCTTTTTTCTCACGGCCTTCGTGCTTCTTCTGCATCCATCCCTTATGTTCCGCCTGCATCTTCGCAAACTGCTCGGGCGTCAGGATCTGCTTCATGGCGAAAACATCATCGATCATCTGGGAGAACATCTGTCCCTTGAGAGCGCTTACCTCGCCCACAAGTTCGTTCACATCGGCACGGGTCGTGCCCGGCTTTGAGATCGTCTCATGGAGCGCTTGCATTTTCGTCTTCAGCTCCTCGCGCACCGCTTTATTGGCTTCTTTTTTGGCTTCACGCTGTGCTTTCAGCTTCTCTTTCTGCTCCGAGGTCAGATTGAGCTCCTTCATGAACTCTTTCCCTTCCCCATGCTTATAGCCCTTGCCGCCTTCCGGGTTATCTCCCTTCGTCCCGGCATAAGCCACCGGCCCCGCGGCCATTAACCCTACCACCGTCAAAACTGCCATGATCTTTGTTAATTTGTTTTTCATCTTAAAACCCTCCCTTTTCTGTTAACTGAGACAACTCACATCCCGAAAAAGTTCCACTACCCGCTTATTCCTTCAAGGACCGTCTCGTAGCTTTTAAAATCCCCGTTCAAAAGATCGGTATCCCCGGCTTTGAGGCCGCTCATGAAGGTCATTTGCTCGGAGAGATAACCATAAGCCGGGTCCGTGTAACTGGATGGCCACTTCGCGAGCACGACGACTCCCAGGATCAAAGCCGTCACAAATGCCGCACGCATGACGGGCACGGGGATCGGAAATCTGGAAACAAAAATATCGACGAGTCTCCAAAATCCACCGTGAGAAGGCGCTTGTTCCGCTTCAATTTTCTCCTGGATCCTCTGCCAAACAACGCTCTCCGGCTCCAAGGTGCCGGCTTCCTTAAAAGGAACCACGGCGCTCTTTTGAACTGCCCCTAAAAATTCCAGGCAATCCGGGCACGCGGTTAAATGCTGCTGGACCTTGGCCGTCTCTTCCGGACCCAGTTCTTTGTCCACATATTCGGTGATGAGCCGATCCTGAACTTTTTTACATTTCATGGCCCGTTACCTCCTTTTTCCCGAGCACCATCAAGGTCTCGCGAGCTCTTTTGAGCCTCGAACGGACCGTATTGATGTTGATGCCAAGACTCGCTGCAATGCCCTGATAATCCAGCCCTTCGATCTCCCGGAGCACGATGCAAGCCCTCTGGTCCGGGTTTAATTGATCGAGCAGGATCTTTAGCTGATCCTTCGTTTCTCCGGCCTCGATGCCTTGGGCCGCATCGGGCTGTGTTACGGTCGCCGAATCCTCGAAAAGCTCTTCAACTTCGCGCGTCGTCACACGGCTTCTTTTTTTCGCGTGATTGAGAGCGGTATTCACCGCGATCCGGTAGAGCCAGGTCTTAAACGACGCCTCAAACTTGAACGAGCCGAGACTTTTATGAAGCCTGAGGAACACGTCCTGCGTCACTTCCTCAGCATCGTGTTTCGTGTTCACGACGCGATAAGCCAGGGTATAAACATATCCGGCGGCCCTTTGATAGATCTCCCGAAAAGCCCCCATGTCTCCTTGCCCCGCCCTCGCGATCATTTCCCGCTCAATCTCTTGCATAGTCCTAATCCTTATTAATTTCCGCTTTGGGGAAATTAGGGCAATCCTTGTCGGCCATAAAAGAAATGAAATGGAAGACAAGGATAATCTCTTTAACTCCAGGCTCAACGACTTAGACCCCAATCCCTGCGATTTAGTTCCCCTTGTAGTAAAATTAGACCGATTTTCGTCTATTCTAGGCTAAATTATTTTTTCCCCTCACTTTTTTTCACATGATAGACTTTGTTGCTTTTTTGATAGGGGATGGACCTGTATGAACTTAGAACATCTAAAAAAAACGATTTGTGCCTGCACCACTGCCCTCTTGCTGCTTTGCCCGCCCCCCGGCATGACCGCCACGAGTGACGGAACAGTCACGCCGGTCCCGCAAGAGATCCCCATTCCCGAACCCCAGAAGCCGTCTCCCCCCGAAGCCCTTCCCGAAAAAAAACAGGAACCGGTTTATTACAAACCCGGCTCCCTGTTCGTCCGGGGACCTTTGCCCCCCGACATGATCCGGGCCCCCCGTGAAATATCCCCGAGAGAAACCCTTTATATTGTTTCCGAACCGGATTTTTACGCCCTCAGTCAAACCTTGCCTCTTTCGGATGCCGCGCGGCTTTTTTTAGAAGAAACGCTCATCCCCAACGAATCGGTTTATTTTCTGCCCGGGACCGGCATGGATGCCAAGACCGGCATGCCCTTCGACCACATCCGGATTCGATTAAAGGAAAATCTCTTGAGCGAGGTCGGAAATTACACCGCCGCCTCCAAGCTATCTTTGATGATCCCTTTTTTGCTAAAAATAATACAGAAAAATCCTTATTACCGGCAAGTAAAGCTCACGTCTGAAGAAGCCGCCGAAAAACTGCGGCAGACTTTAAGGACCCTCCTGGCCTACAACCAAAAATATCCGGATTACGGAGGATTTCTCCCCTGGGTCGATATTCGCCCGAATGGAACGATCGCGCCCGCCTCCACAAAGGTGCCCTCGCTCGATAACGGGCAACTGACCTGGGCTCTGGCGGCGGTCGTGGCCGCGCTCGAAGACTCCTCAGATCCCGAGCTTCGCAAGATCTCCAGCATGGCGCAAGCCATTCTGCATAGCCAGAATTACCGGAAATTTTACGACGAAAAATTAAAACTTTTGCATGGCACGATCCAATTTGATACCGAAACACGCACCTGGAGCGGAGACACGACTTACTATCTGAATGATATGTTCGAGGGAACCCTCGCCGTACTGTGGGGAGTCTTGAACGGCCAGATCCCCGAAGAAGCCTGGGACAACCTCGCCATCCCCACTATTGAATACATCACCGAGCATGAGGAAAAGATCACCACCCTCGCGGGATTCCGGGCTTCGTTTCACGAGCATTGGGCCCTGGCCTATCTCCCGGTCATGAGTTCCGCCCTCGCGCCTCTCTATCAGAACTATCTTTACGCCCAGGCCGACCACGCCCGCCGAAATCATTTGCCGGGATTCCTCAGCACGGCGTATGACCCCAAGGGGATCTACCGCCAGATGGGGATCCCCTCCATCGCGTACAATCCGGTCGATCGAAGCGACGTGGCGGTCCTTTTTGCAACCGCCATGGCGATGCTGATCTCTCCGACGGTGGGTGTCTCCTGGCTCATTAAGCTTTATTCCTTTCACAATTTCATCACTCCCTACGGCGGATATGAATCTGTGGGGCGGGACGGCTATGCGGATATCTTCACCGCCGACGCGAAAGGCATGACGCTTCTCGCCGCAAGCGGAGGTGTCGTGGATGAGATCAATAAATACCTCAATGAGCGCACGGTCCCCAAAACCAGCATCCCGATGAATGTGAAACTCATTGAACTCCTGCATGCAAAATACAAACAAATGATGGCCGCACGGGATAATCGGCCGATCTTTTTTCCTTCGAAACCCTTCCCCGCCCCCCCGGAGGATCCGATCTCCGTCAAGCCTCAAAAACCTCCCGATGCGGGCGAGGTTTTTGATGTAATGGCTCACTTGCAACCGGGCCATTTGCACGGAAAGAATGTCCGCTCCATCGGCCAAAAAACTCTCGAGCAGGATATTTTCCCCGGCCAGCCCATCCAGTTCGAATTCGACATTCCTTCTTACTACGCCTATTTTGATCAGTGGGCTTTCCGCGGCACCTACGTCGATAAAGCCGTCCGTATCGCCGATATGCGTTATGTTACCCTGACCGTGCCGACTCTGAATCCCCCGGGCATGTTCGAGCTCGAGATCAAAAGCGACGATATCACCCTAGCAACCGTGATCGTCAATACCACCAAGCCGGGCAGGATCTCCGCGGACGGAAATTGGAAAACTCTCGTGGAGAGGATCGCACCGATCCCGGAATCGGATGACAAGCCGTTCAATTATATTTCGGTCGCGATCCATGACCCGCGCTACCTCCTCGGAGAATTCACCCGAGGCGGACGCGAAGGAACGATCGCCCTCAAAGAGATCACCTTGTATAAAAAGTTCCCCTTCACGGATATACCGGAACCTCCGTTTGAGAACTCACCGCAGGACAATACAGAACTGGAATTGATACGCTACTGGCGCTTGAGCCACGGAGACCTGCCATTTCAAAGAGACGGCTCGCGGGGCACCTACCATTTTTCAAGCGGACTGGGATGGCGGGGCGGGTATATTCCTTATACCAACTTGTCGAAGTTTCGTTATCTTTACATCAAAGTTCGCAACGTCTCGGAGAAAGGTTGCGCCTGTTTTTATGTCGAGCTGAAGCATGAATCCGACCAACTGCTGGGAGAGAAAATACCGATCCACATCCCTGCGGACCCAAAGTGGCGCATCTACGAGATCCCCATTCCGCCGCACATCCGCTACACCTTCAATTATATTGCTATCTCGGACCCTTTCGCGAATTTCGAATTGGGTTCACTTTTGCTCTCACCCACCGAGATCACGGGAGATTACGGTGCTCTCGAAAAAGTCGCGTACTCGCCTCGGGAGCATAAACCGCTTGAGTGCACCTATCGCCCTTGTCCCGCGGTCGTCGCCGACCGTGAGTCTCAGGGCCTGCCCTGACAATTATTTCCTTTTCCTAAATGGTTGTCAGGGCAGGTCCTGATAACCTTTATATCTTAATGGAGATCAGGACCTGTAGATCCACCCGGCCACGATACCGCCGACGATACATTCCACCCAACCGCCCAGGAACCACGCGACAGGGATCACAACGGGAAGCGGCATGACGGCATAGCACATCATGTTGGTGGCCCCGAACACCAAAAGCCCGGCCAGGATCCCGAAACGAAACCCTTGCCCAAGCCCCGGCTTGTTTTTTTCATAACCCTTGGCGAAGATCCAGACAAAGAACAAGGCAAATACCGGATACCCCGCCCAGATCAGCCAAAAAAGATTTTTCATTTCCGCTTCAGAACGCCAAAGATGCATCGTCTGCTTGTAGGCATCCATCAGGATCACGCAGTGAAGGACCATATCGATTGCCACGATCACGGCCGTAACCGCAAGCACCGCTCCAAGAAAACGTTTCATTTTTTCCTCCTTTTCCATAAAAAAAACGGCCGGATCGTTGAGACCCGGCCGTTTTCATACATTCATCTTAAAAACTCGCTTTGTTAGAACCCGAGTTTCTTTTTCATATCCTTGCCGGCCTTTTGGGCAGCCTTACCCGCTTTATCGGCTTCCCGCTTGGTGCAAGCGGCAACCCGATCCGCCTTATTCTTGATCAGGGTCTGGTTTTTTTCCATATCCTTCTTGCCGATCGTCGTCGCCCAATCCCACGCCCGATCGAACTGATTATCTTTTGAGCAATCCACAGCATAAGCAACCGCCGAAACGCCGCCCACCATAAGAGCGAAAGCAAAGAACGCGATCACGAGTTTGCGCATGATATTGTCCCTTTCGTTGGTTAAACCCCTCTTCGGAATCCACTGTTATTATAATCCAAAATCAAGCCCTGACAACTTTCAACTGTACCGGATACCTTTTAACTTTCCGGCCTTGTCCCCGCTTCCGCGGCACGGGCGATCTTCGAAAGCATACCTCCAAAAACATAGGCGTGCAGCGGCAGGAGCCAATACCAGTAAAGAAGCCCCAAAAGTCCTTTAGGAATAAAACGGGCGCGCTGATAGAGCGTACAGGACTGAGGATCTTTCAAGTTTCCTTCAATCCGGAATTCCAGGGTCGCACGTCCCGGCAATTTCATCTCCGCGATCAAAAACAAATGGCTTCCTTCCGTGACACGGCCCACGCGCCAAAAATCCAGCGCGTCCCCGACCCGGATCTCCTGGACACTTCTCCGGCCACGCCTTAATCCGGCACCCCCGACCAACCGGTCCAGAAAACCCCGGAACTTCCAGAGCCGGTCTGCGTGATACCAGCCGGTCGTCCCGCCGATCTTCTTGATCGTATTCCAGACGTTCTTGGAAGGCGCCCGAACCTTCACGCTTCGTTGATCTTCAAAAACCGTCCCGCCCGCCCACTGAGGATCCCCCGGATAAAGCATCTCAACCGGCGGGATCTTTCCCGCATCACTCCAGTGGGTCTTTACCGCATCTTCCTCGATCCTTTGAAGGGCAAGGCGTATCGCGGTACGGCAATCCAGAAGTTCCTGCGGCAATAGTTCCCGGATCCGGAGATCCTGACAAATGACGGGATTGCGAAGTCCTTCAGCCAACGCGCGCGCCATCGAAGCGGGCACCGGCGTCACAAAATGGATCCAATAAGAACTGAGACGGGTCGTAAGGAACGGGATCGCGATAAGACGACGCTTGGGAAGGCCGGCTTCTTTGGCGTAGAGTTCCATCAATTGCCGGTAATTGACCACGTCCGGCCCGCCGATATCGTAGGTTTGGCCGGCCGTCGCGGGACATTCAAGACAACCGACGAGATAATGCAGGACATTGCGGATCGCGATCGGCTGGCTCGGGGTCTCCAGCCATTTCGGGATCACCATCACGGGCAAACGATCCACGAGATAACGCACAATTTCAAAGGACGTGCTCCCGGAACCGATGATCATGGCTGCCCGTAACACCGTCACCGGAACTTTTCCCGCCTTGAGCACCGCTGCCACTTCCGCGCGGGATCTCAAATGATGGCTCAGATCCGACCCGGCATCCCCAAGCCCGCCAAGATAAATGATGCGCTCAAGACCCGCTTCTTCCGCCGCCCGGACCATATTCGCCGCGGCCTTCCGGTCCGCATCCTCAAAATTTTTGGGACGCGACAACATGGAATGAACCAGATAATACGCGATCTGGCAGCCGGCCACGGCCGCCCGGAGAGAATCAGGATCCAGAAGATCTGCGGCGACAAGCTCCACGTTGGGAAGCGTGGCCCAAGGACGGCTTTTCAATTTTTCAAGCGAACGGGCGACGGCACGGACACGGTAGCCCCGTTCGAGCAGAAGCGGGATCAACCGTCCGCCGACATAACCCGTCCCGCCTGTCACCAGAATGGTTTTTGATTTCATGAAAATATGCAAAGCCCCGGATTAAACAATATTTACTTCAGGCGATAGCTCGATCCCGAATGTTTCTTTGACGGACCGGGTAATAGCGTTCGAAAGATCGAGGATCTCCTGGCCGGTCGCGCCCCCATAATTGACAAGCACGAGCGCCTGCATTTTGTGAGAACCCGTACGGCCCACTTTTTTCCCTTTCCACCCGCATTGTTCGATCAACCAGCCCGCCGGGATCTTCACCGTCCCGTCCGGCTGCGGGTAATGCGGCATCTTAGGGTGCTCTGCGGCGAGTAATTTGAATTGAGTATGAGGAATGGAAGGATTTTTGAAAAAACTTCCGGCATTCCCAATTTCCTTCGGGTCCGGAAGTTTGGCGCGCCGGATCTGACAGACCGCGTCACTCACCGCCTTCAAGGAAAGATCGTGAATTTTCATTTCCTCCAGGGTGCGGCGCAACTCCCCGTATTCGGTCCGGAAGTGATAATGGGCCGCCGGCGCTGAAAGTTTTGTAAGCTTGAAAGAGACCGAGGTGATGAGGAACTGCCCCTGAAGTTTATGTTTAAAAACGCTGTCCCGGTACCCAAAGGCGCAGTCCCTGGCACGGAATTTCACGGGAGTGAGTGAACGGATCTCGAGCGCTTCCAGTTCATGGAATGTATCTTTAAGCTCCGCGCCGTAGGCCCCGATATTCTGCAGGGGCGCAGCTCCCGTAAGACCCGGGATCAGAGAGAGATTCTCAAGCCCGCCATAATTTTTCTCAATGCACCCCATCACCAGATCGTGCCAGCGCTCTCCGGCTCCGGCCTTCACGATCACCTCCGTCGCTGTTTCGTTCGCCACCGAAACGCCGGGGATCGCATTCTTCACAACCCACCCGTAAAAATCTTTTGTCAGAAGGATATTGCTGCCACCGCCCAGGATGAGCTTTTTTTCTCGGGGAAACCGTTTGTCGCCGGCAAGCTCTTGAAATTCCTCGATCGAATGGATCTCAGCAAAATATTTCGCCGCAGCCTCAAGACCCAACGTGTTGAGCGATTTGAGGGAATAGTTCTGCTCGATTTTCATGAGCCTGGCTTTCATTGAATTTCACGGATGAGGTAAGAGCCCCTGAAAAAAGGGGCCTTATCTTTTATTTTTTGCAATCCTTCAGGAGGGTAATAACCGTATCCATCTGTGTCGATATTTTTTGGAGCATCTCGAGCTGCTCCCGCGCCATTCTTTCCTGCTTTTCCTGCATTTGCTTGGCTTCACCCGCTATCTTCGCCATATCCCCCAACTTGCTCAGATCGAACATGACCCCTCCTCTGGATCGCTGATCAAGTCATGCCGTTGAATCGCATGACTTCTTGAAAAATCGCGCTTTGTGCCGGGTTTATCCCTTTTTCCCCGCGCTGCCCGCGATATCCCGCAAGGTCAAAACGATGCTCACCACTTCGTGCGCGGAATTCTCAAAAACCTCCAGATTCACTTCCGCGTGCTGGCTCGCGGACCGTTCGGTGCCTTTCTTTTCGATCTGAAATTTTTTGGGGGCACTCGTACAGTCATTCAATTCATTCCATGGGACCGAAACGGTGTAGTGGTCGAAAATAAAATCTAGAAAATTAACATTTTCGAACTCCGTCCCCGGCATGAGATAGCGGTGGGCGGCCTGGTTCAGGTTGGTGATGACCCAGTCGGGCCGGCACACGATCAAGGGCTGGCTCATGCCGTGAATGATGTTCCACAATTTTTCCTTTTCATCCAGCGAGTCCCGGTAAGAGCTGATCTTCAGAAGCGACCGGACCCGGGCGATCAACTCGCTCTCGTCAAAAGGCTTGGAGATAAAATCGTCGCAACCCGCCTTCAGGCCGCGGGCTTTGTCCTCCGGGGCATGCAGGGCCGTCACAAGGACCACGGGAATCGAACGCGTCTTCTCGTTCGACCGCAACTTCGCCAACACCTCGATGCCGGACATCGCCGGCATCATGATATCCAGCAGGATCAGGTCCGGGGCTTTTTCGGCGACCCGCTTGAGCGCCTCGGCGCCGGATTCCGAGAATTGAAGTTCGTAACCTAAGGGCGAAAGCAGCGCTTCCAAAAGTTCGAGATTTTTTTTATCGTCATCGACGCAAAGCAAGGTCTGTTTTTTTACAGAGTCCATGGAATCCTCCTGGAAAAAAGGTTAACTGCTTTCAAAAATTCCTTATAGAGATCGACATGATAAGAACGACCAGATACGTTTTTTCATGATCCTGAATGTTTCAGAGCCTTATTTTTTATTCGAGGTTCCCGTCCCGGAGGGAAGCGTGAATTTGACGGTGGTTCCTTTCCCCGCCCCCTCGGATTCGATCCAGATCTTGCCGCCGTGGAGTTCGATGATTTTCTTGGAAATGGTCGTCCCCAGCCCCGTCCCCTCGGTCCCCTTGGTATAAGCATTTTCCACACGGGTAAAGGCATCAAAAACTTTCCCGAGATTCTCTGGGGCGATCCCGATCCCTGTATCCCAAACGGCGATTTCGACTCCGGCATCGTTCCTTCGGGCCCGGATCCCGATCTTCCCGCCCGCCGGGGTGAATTTGACCGCATTGGACAATAAATTGTAGAGAACCTGTTTGATCTTGAGCGGATCGGCCTGAATCTCTCCGAGATCTCCGGCAAATTCCGTAACCACCTGGATCTGTTCAGAAACATCCAGCCCGCCTATCAGCGACAGGGCCTCTTCCAGGCAGCTTTTCACCGAAAAGAAAGATTTTTCCAGCACCATCATGCCGGATTCCACTCGCGCGAGATCCAGAACATCATTAATGAGGGCAAGAAGATAACGACCGCTTGTCAGGATATTCTGGGTGTATTTTTTCTGCCGTTCATTAAGCGGACCGAAGGTCTCTTTGGAGAGCACTCCCGAGAATCCGATGATGGAATTCAACGGGGTCCGGAGCTCATGCGACATATTGGCCAAAAACTCATCTTTCGCCTTGCTGGCCCTCTGCAGGTCTTCCGAGCGCTTGCGCTCAACGGCATACTTTATGGATCGCATCAAAAGAGGCGCATCGAACTGGCTTTTAACCAGAAAATCTTCCGCCCCGATCTCAAGCGCCTTGAGAGCGACCGCTTCGTCGTCCATCCCGGTGATCACAACGATCGTAAGGTAGGCGGCACTCTCCTGCAGGCTTTTCATGGTGGCAAGCCCGCGGCTGTCTGGCAGATTGAAATCCAACAACATTAAATCAAAGGCTTCTTTTTCCAGGCGCTGCTTCGCGCCGCTCAGGGTTCCTTCGACCGACACTTCGTACCGGCCGCCCCCTCCGGCTTTCACCATCTCCTGGACCATGAAAGCATCGTCCGGATTGTCTTCAACCAGCAACACCTTGATCTTAGGATCTGCCATTCCTTACCCCCGTCCCATCATTGAACCGGCCATTTTGTCCCCACCCGCCCACAGCCGGACAATCTCCCGCCCGGCATGTAACTCCTGGCTCATATGAAATCTCTTTTTATTGTGAGTCGTTCAAAGAATCGCGACCCATCTCTTTATTCAAAAAATAGCTCGTCACCGTCCGGATGGCCACCAAAGATCCCAGGATCGCTAACTCCTGAAGCGTCGGTCTCACCAAGGTCCGGACGATATCGGCGCCGATCATATACTCCAGCCCCATGAGAAGGTAAAATCCGAAATGTTGTCGCGTAAGTTCCCGTTTTTTACAAGAGCTGGTCCCCGAAAACCTCTTGATTTCCACGCCGCACAATTCAACCAGAGATACGAGCGCGCCCCAAACGATCACAGCCACTCCGATGCATCCGATCCCCAGCGATATAAGATTAACAATCTCCATCGGCGCTCCTCCTTTTCAATGCTCGTCTTCAGCCCAATAATACCGCCCTTTTGAGGGGCTATCATTCCTTGCCAGACCATATCTTATGCGCAAAATTATACCGTAAAAAAAATAATCGCCTAAAGAAAATACGTCTTAAAAAGGCCGGCGGAGTGCAAATCGCCCTCTTTGATTTTGGGGATATCTGCCGATACAATAGGCGGGAGAACGGATCGAAATACGGCTCTTATTTTTTCCGGGAACATCAAAAGAAAGGGAAACAACATGAAAAAATATTTTTTGGTTTTAGGCGTAGCTCTCTTTGTTTTAATGGGCCTGGTCTCCGGGGCGTCCGCTGAGGACAGTGCTTTCACCAAGTTCGGACGCGGAATGGCCAACATCGTGATCTCCCCCGGAGAACTTTACACCCAGCCCCTGTTACTATCAAAAACCTCGGAACCCTCGATCGCCGCCTTCGGAGGCCTGTTCAAAGGACTTTCGATGTTTATCGCCCGGGAAGTGGTGGGGATTTATGAAGTAGTCACATTCCCGATCCCGAATTTTAAAGGATACGGGCCGATCATTGAGCCCGCCACAACCTTCACGGATTGGGATACCCGCAAGCCGCCAACCCAAAAGGTAACCGCGGAATAACGGCTGCCCGATTTCATTAGGGAGAACGCATAAAACCCCCTATGCTGTTCCGAAAAGGGGGTGATCCGATTGGGTAATAAGAGCAATTCGACGAGAGAGAAAAAAAAGAAAAAAGGCGCTTTTAAAGGCAAAAAGAAATAATGCTAAAAAAGTGGCGGCTATTCCGAGCAGGTATCGGGATAGCCGCCATTTGAATCTTTACCATTTTCCTCCGGATCTCCAGGAAAGAATTAAACGACAGTTCCAAACAAGGCCCCCACAGCGGCCGTGGCCCCCATCGCCAGCATCCCCCAGAACATCACACGAAGAGCCGCTTTCCCCAGAGGCGCTCCGCCCGTAAATCCTGCCAGAAGACCTAACCCCGCGAGAAAGAAGAGCGTGGTCCCAAAAACAACGGGAACCAAAAACTTTTCGGGCGTTAGAAGCACGGTAAGAAGCGGCATGGCCGCCCCGACGGAAAAAGTCGCTCCTGAAGCCAATGCGGCCTGAACAGGACGCGCGGTCATATTCACAGAAATACCCAGCTCATCCCGGGCATGGGCGCCCAAGGCATCATGGGCCATCAATTGATCGGCGACTTGTTTGGCAAGCAGCGGGTCCAGTCCCCGGTCTTCATAGATAGAGGCCAGTTCCTTGCGTTCCCCGGCATCGTCTTCTTGAAGCTCCTTACGCTCGCGGTCGAGGTCTGCCCGTTCGGTATCGGCTTGCGAGCTGACCGAGACGTACTCTCCGGCCGCCATGGACATCGCACCCGCCACCAACCCCGCAACACCGGCGGTCAATACGGTTCCCCGCGAGGCTTGGGACGCGGCGATCCCCACGATCAAACTTGCGGTCGAAATAATGCCGTCATTCGCGCCCAGAACGGCGGCGCGCAGCCACCCGACCCGGTGCGTACGATGTTGTTCATTATCCATAGGGGACATACCGCCTCCTTTTCATCAAGTGACTTCACGATCGTATCTGGGATTTTATGATTCCTGCAACTGGAGTGTATTCTATAGCGATGGCTGTTTTAATTCATATAAAAAAAAGGCCCGGCAGCTTTCGCCACCGGGCCTTTTAGAACTTCCGTTGTGTCTTAGATCTTCACAACGTTAGAGGCTTGATCGCCCTTGGGGCCCTGGGTCACTTCGAACTCGACCGCTGCGCCTTCTTCCAAAGACTTGTATCCCTCGCCCTGAATCGCGGTGTGATGCACGAACACATCAGCGCCACCTTCACGGGAGATGAATCCAAAGCCCTTATCATTGTTAAACCACTTCACTTTTCCTTGTACCATGATTGATATTGCTCCTTTCACTAGAATTATAGTAACGCATGATAAGTTCAACCTTCACGACGGAAAAAATATCCACCTAGTGCAGTCGAAACTGACCCGTTCCTTCCTCCCTCCCGGGGATCCGGAAACAGGGTAAAAACAAAAAAACCGCAAGGCCCACTTTCTGCCCTTGCGGTACAAATTGTGTTCTACCTCTTTGCTTACTACGGCCCCACTATGACCTGTTCGCCCTCCAATGTCAAAGCTTATTATGCCCGGCGAAATTCAGGTCCGTTTTAAACCTGGCGCCGAAAAGATCTTCCTCTAGAATCAACACGCTTTTAGCTATACGAAATCGAGAATTCCGGCGTGGCCAAAAAAAACCTAGTTCGAATCCGTGCCATTCATGGGTAATTTTAAAAGACGAGGCCAGGCCTCAACCCATCCATGGACGTGATCGACACCGCTGACGCGCTTGACCTGAACGCAGGCACTATCCCCCACTTTTTTGACGAAATGTTCGGCAACAAACACCGGAACCACGGTATCGTCCGTCCCGACAAAATGATATTGCGGGATAGAACGCAACTTTTCGGCAACCTCCATCGGGTCCAAGGATGCTTCAGACAGCGGACTTACTTCATGGTATTGATCCAGGCCTTTGGGATCCAGATTACCCGCGACCGTACGCAAACTTTTAACATCCTGCCGTCTTACTGCGATAAGCGCCGCCACCGCGCCGCCGCCGGAATAACCGATCAGATGGATTCCGGAACTTTGTGCTTCCTTCGCGAACTTATCGATCGCCTGGTTCATAGAACCGATCACCTCTTCGGAAAATCTTTTTCCGATCCAATAAGCTTCCTCCTCGCAGGCGGCATTCATTTCAACGGGCGTGTACTGACAAGGGCGAGCAAGATAGATCACATTGGGCGCCGGATCCTCAGCCGCGAGCTCGAGCGCCACCGGACGACGCGGCGTCGGATCCCCGGAAACACGATTGCGTGTCACCCAGGCGTAACCATCCCCTTCTATATAGATATGGAGCGGCTGGCCCGGATTTTGGATCTTGGAATACGCCGTAAGCGTGAAAGGTGTGGTGTGAACACGTGACCTGTGGAATCCCGACCCTTGCGCGATCGTATCGGACGTGGAAAGACGCTCCGAAGCAGACGGAAGGGTCAAACACCCGGCAAATGAGAAAAAAAGGACTCCGCAAATCAGGATTGTGAATATCCGCGCTGGAAGAATCTTCATGGGAGATATCCTAAAACAAAACTCGGGGAACGAGAAAGCCTTTTGCGTCTGGCATTCCCCATTCCCCGAGTTTTTAGAAATCGTAGCGGACGGTGCCGTAGTAGGTGTTCGACACGAACTGGTTCTTGAGCTCGATATCCCAGTTCCCGGTGACGGTCATATTGCCTTTGTTCAGAAACGCGAGTTCGGCGCCAAAAAGCATCCCGTTCTTTGCGGGCTTCGCTCCCCGCGTATTGAAAGACGAACCGCCACCGGCAAAACTGGCCGTCGTTTCGAAACGGTCTCCAATGTAATCGTAGAGCCACGCCGCCTTCGCCGAGGGAATGAACGTCCCGATCTTCTTGGCCAGGATCGGGTATGCGAGCTTGGTCCCCAATCCCTGCTCCAGCTGATGGAATCCTTCTCCGTTCACAGTCAGGTCCAACGAGTTCGCGCCTTTTTCCTTATACTTATTCATGTAGAGGTAGTTATAACCCAACGACAGGAAGGGCGTCAGTTCCAGATTCTTCGTCGCTTCAAAAACAAACTTGTAGCCCGCCTCAAAGTTCGTGGAATACTGCTGGCCGTAATGATCCGCTTTCGCGACACGCTTATCGGCACCAAGCCAGATCTCGCGACGGCTGTCATAGTTATTCTGCGTAAAACCAAACATCCCGTCCACGTACCAGGAATCCTCCACCTGGCTGCGCACCGCTTCATAGGATTTCTTGCCGGACTGCCGGGCTTTGTTAAGATCCAAAGAATCGAAACTTCCGTAGATCGTCGCCTGATAGCTATTGATATTATCCGAAGGGCTGCCGGGCTGCTTGGAATGCACGCCCGCCCAGCCATAACCGCCCGCAAAACCCGCACGGAAATGATCGTCGATCACTTTATCCGCGCCGATCGTTGTTCCGAAAGTGTTCGCCGAGAATCCCTGGATCCCCTTGCGCTCATCTTGTTTCATATGATTCCCAAGACCCTGCATCCAGACGCCAACACCGTCGAGCGTATCCCCGCTTGAGACGCCGGAACCGGAGGCCCCGCCGTTACGCGCGCCGCCCAACCGATTGGCGATCATCATAAGACCCTGGAACGCCAGGGCGCGGCTTCCTTCCGCTGCCCCTGAACTCACATCCGGAGTCATAGTATCAAGCGCATTGGCAACTTCTCCGGGAGACATCGCGTCCAACATGTTCAGCACGGTGAGCATATCGCCGCTCGGATCGATCATGTTATCGAGAACGCTTCCAACCGCGCGAGCGTTAGGATTGGTCGCATCGTTCGCAAAACCATTGGCCGCACGATCCGCGGTCAGGATCAGATTGTTTCCGGATTGGGATGCCGCGAAATTCACGTGCTGATTTCCCGTCGGATCGATGACAACCGTATAACCTGCAGCCTCCGTGTACGTCGAACCCTCTCCGCCACTGATAAGATCAAGTATTGCGGCGTTCGGAATATAACCGCCCACCTTGATGGTGATCGTTGAGTCAGCAGGCGTTGTCGCAATACCGGTAGCTGTGATCTTCCCATATTCGGTTTTGCTATTCGCGATCGTGGCGATGCTTGCATCTGCTGTCTGCGCATAGCCCCCCGTAACCGCCATCGTGTTCAACCCGAGGTCGATCCCTTGAATGAAAACATCCCCGGTCACGGTCGCCGTCTTCGCGGAAGCACTCGCCAGGTTGATCATCTTGAGAGCGAGGTCTTCCTCCCCGATATTCTGCTCCACAGTGCCGGTCCCTAAAAAGGTCAGCGTCCCCTCGCCGTCATGCTGGGTTTTGATGTCATGTTCAATGATCTCCCCATCGGCAAGCTTTACTTCGCCATCTCCGGTAAAGATCAATGTCGCATTGGGGGTGACCGGCTCAAAAAATGACCCGTTCAATTCCAACGTCCCGTCGCCCACGTACAGGTCCGTCGCATAAATATCTCCAGTGATCGTGACCGTCGTATCCGCAACACCATCGAGAGTAACAGCTTTCAAGCTAAGGAGAGCGCCGCCGATTTGTCCATCGACCGTGCCATCCCCGTCAAACGTCAGCGTGCCTTGGTTATCATGTTCTGTAGTGATATTGGAAGTAATGGTGTATCCATCGCCCAGGATCACTTCGCCGTCATCGGTAAAAGTAAGTGTGGCGGCGAACGTTGTGGTCAGATTCCCGTTCATCTCCAGATTTCCGGCGCCGACGTAAACGTCGTTAGCGTAAAGATCGCCATTCATCGTAACCACGGCCGACGAATCGCCTTGCAGATTGACAACATCCAACGGAGCGATTCCCTCCGCCCCCCAAGAATCATAACCGATATCCCCCGTCACAGTAGCGGACCCTAAGAATGTCAGCGTTGCGTTCTCGGTGGGACTCTCGAAGTAGGTGGCAATATCCGCACCGATGGTTTTTCCGGCCGCAACCTCGATTGTCTGGTTATCATTATTAAAATAAATTGTGGTCCTGGCCCACGCATCCGGGCCTGCAACTACATTTTGATAAACATCGCCGTTCAAGGTAAGCGTTGTCCCCGCCCCGTCAAGCCAAACTTGCCAAAGGGCTTTTTCATTCTCTCCGATATCCCCGTTGATCGTGGCGTTGCCATCAAATTCCACGACCCCAAATTCATTCCATTCGGTTGTAATACCATCCCCGGGATTTCCTTGCCCGACAATGACATCGCCGTCGAAATAGATGTTCGTATCCGTCCCATCTGCTTCCGTCCAGTCCACAGGCATGGCTCCAAAATTCAATTGATTGACATAAACATCGCCGTCCAGGCTGACTCCATAATCGTATCCCTGAGCAACATTGATCGCCTTAAGATACGCGCCGTCGGCGCCAAGGGTCCCGGTCACTTCGCCATTCCCTTCAAACGCCAACGTCCCGGAACCGTCATCTTCCGTCGTGACGGGACATTCAATGGACCTATTGCTCGTGAGATTCACCGTCGCATCCCCGGCAAAGATCAACCCGGATGACTCCGTCAGGCTTTCTCCCAAATTCAAAGTTCCTTCGCTGATGATGGTATCTCCGGTATAAGTATTCTCACCGTTCAAATCTACTGTACCGTCGCCGGACTTGATGAGCGATGAAGCCGCATCACCGTTGTCCGCAATGATGGAATTAACTGTGAGAATGCTGTCGGGATTGTTAACACTGAGGACCAGATCGCCACCCTCGTAGGCTGCCGTTAATGTTCCGAGATCGAAATCAGTATCACCAATAACCAAATTTTCCGCATAGGCGTCGATCATGATACCGTTGGTTCTCAGCGTGCCTCCGTCTATGTTTACCTTGGCTACAATGTCAGCGTTATCCTGAAGAAGGGTGTTAACGGTCGTATCCGCATACTCGAGAGTAATATCGCCGTCGAGGAGATCACCATCGGTTTTGATTCTGACGTTATTGTTCGCAACATCGAGAATGATGCCGCCATAAGCCGGAATATCGATATACTCTTCGTCGGACATAGCCCGGATGTTCCCAAGGTCCGTACCTTCCGCGTCCTTGACCGCCCAATCACTGCCCTCATCGGTAGTGACAGTGGCCCAAACACCGAGAATGCCGCTTGCATCATTGGCCGTTGTGGTCGTGATGCCGTTGGTGAGGTCTTGATCGCCCGTGGGCAAAGTAAAATTAACCGTAGCGCCGTCGTTATTGACAATGTCCCCGAGATTCAGCACGAGCAGATTGGAAGCCCCCGCCGTGAGGGTGATCTCCGAATGCCCGGCGTTAAGCGTCAGGCCGCTCACGGTTTGGCTATTCGTGGCTTCATCTTTCCCCGTGAGAAGCAGGTTTCCTCCGCCAAGAACGAGAGCTGAACTGCTGTTAATGATGTCACTATCCGTATCAGCCGCCGAAAAATCCAGATTCATCGTGCCTTCGTTCACCGTTGTAGTTCCGGTGTAGATATTGGCACCGGAAAGAGTCACCGTTCCGGCTGTTGTTTTGGTCAAATCAACCGCGCCATCCAAAATAGCCGAAACCGTGCCGCTCTGCATGTCATAAGAACCGCCGCCGTCCACAGTCAATGTTTGTCCGGCGCCCGTGATGCTGCCGTCACCTTTGAGCGTAAGTTTTCCGCCAATCGTCCTGTCGCCGGTCAAATTCACTGTCGCACTAGTCACAACCGTTGCGGCATCGGCCCAGGATGCGTTGCTGGTATAAATGTTAGCGTCAAGCGTCACTGTCCCTCCATCAAAATAGACAAAAGCAAATCTGTTCCCCCCCGCGGCCCCCAGATCCTGGCTGATCGTCGTCGTCCCGAGATATTGAATGCTGCTGGCACTGTTATTAGAAACAGTAATGGCATTCGCTGTCGTGATGCTTTTTCCGGCCGCGACCTGAACAAACCCGCCATTCCCGGCAAAGCTGAAATTTGTCGTATTAACATTCCCGTTGAAAACCGTAGTGCCAATGCCCACATTGACCTGATTGACCCCTGCACCCGTGCTTCCGATATTGCCGCTGACAGTGCGGGTGGTTAAGGTGTCATCAAAAGTCACGGCGCCTTGATTCGTGGTTGAGTTTGTGATGTCATAGGTAACACCGGCACCGTCGGCAAATTCTGCGGTACCCGTGCTGCCCGTAGAAAAGTTGATGGCTGATGTCGTCAGACTGTTGTTGAATATTATTTTTCCGGATTCGATCGTTGTGGCCCCGGTGTAGGTGTTGGCGCCACTGAGAGTGAGCGTGCCTTCGCCGGTTTTGGTGAGACTGTGGCCTTGACTGACTCCTTCCACATCGTCGCTTATAATTCCTCCGACCGTGAGGGTGCTGGCTTGAACCGTGATCGTCACGGGGGCACTGCTTATATCCACATCGCCGGTGCCGAGGTCAAGGGCATTGGTGCCCGTAAAAGTGAAGTCGGATTGCCAAGCCTGAGCATTGTTATTCTCCAGCGTGACAAGACCGCCGCTGGTATTATCGATCGTCGTGCCGCTATGGATCATGAGGCCCCCGGTGCCGAGAGCCGTGTCGCTATTGATATTGAGGATCCCTGAGGTGAGTTTAGTGATGCCGGTGTACGTGTTGTTACCGCTTAAAGTGAGCTCTCCCTCGCCAAATTTTCCAAAATTATAATCTCCGGTGATATCGCCGGTAAGCACAAGAGTGCTGCCGCTAGCCGCATCGACTCCCGCGTTGCCGGTAAGCGTTATATCTCCCGCCCAACTGTTGTCACCGGCCACGCTATTAAGCGCTCCCAGTTCATATCCCGAGGGACCATACAGCGTCAATGCCACATCGCCAATAACGATATCGTCTCCTCCGTTGCTGTCGAGCTGGAGAATGCCGCCATCAGCGACCTCAACGCCGTCGGTATTCCCTAAAGCGTTGCTGTCAGTGATCGTAAGGGTGCCTTCATTAACATAGGTCGTACCGGTGTAGGTATTCGTGCCAGTTAAAGTGAGAGTGCCTGCGCCGGACTTAGTCAGACTTGTGGCGGAAGTGTTGTCTTGAATGACCGATCCAATCGTCAGGCCATTGCTGGTATTGTTCTGGATGACTACCAGATCCTCGCCGCTGGCTCCTTGCAGAGTGCCGCCCGTGATGGTGGAAAGATTGTTGCCGACAGCGCTGGTCACGAGAATGCCGCCTGAGAAAATAGTATTCGTGCCAGTCAGGGTAAGCGTAAAGGCTCCAGCTGCATTAAAGCGCAGGCTGTTGGTCGTAGACCCGACCACGAAGGCATTGTTCGTGACCGTGGTGTTGAACGCGGCCGACCACGTGTCATTCGTGTAATCGGCATAAGCGGTGATTGCCCCATCCGCGCCGTTCGTGGAATTCATGGCCCAGTCCGTGCCACCGACCGTAGCCCAGCCACCAAGGATACCGTTGGTATTGGTCTTGTCGGTTGTGGCGATGCCGGCCGCGCCGAAATTGACCGTAGAACCGATAGCGCTTGAGAGAGCATTCATCTGGAGTACCGACGTGCCTGAAGACCGGGTCACGCTCGAAGCTCCGGGATCGAACATGGTTGAAGCGACGACTTCCGTATGACTGCCACCCGTAAGATCGAGAGCACCACCACCGAGCACCAAAACGCCAGTGTCGGACAATTTACTATTATCCTGGGTCGAATAATCCAGATTCAGCGTGCCGCCGTTCACGGTTGTGTCTCCGGTATAAGTATTGGCGCCGCTTAGGGTCAAAGTTCCGTCATCGTCTTTGGTCAAATCATAGCTATGGCCTCCATCGCCGATGGCTCCCGAAATCGAAAGCACAGTCGTGTCCAATCCGCCATTGGAAACCGTCCAGGTCTGGCTGGCGCCAAGAGTGACGTCCTGGCTGACCGTATAAGTCCGGTCCCCATCCACATTGTTTTCCGCCGTGATGCCTCCTGCGTTAATTTGCAAGAAACTGTCCACGCGCCCGGAAGTAATGGAAAAATCGACATCGCTATCGAAAGTAATACTGGCCATCTGAAAATTGGTCGAATTATCCGTCGCTGTAACGCCGCCGGATGCAAAAGTTATATTGTCGGTAATAGCCCCGGGGTAATGTCCCTGATCCCAGTTGGCGTTGGTGAGAATATTTGTGTCTGCGCCTGCACCGGTCCACACATAAGTTTCAGGAGCCGACGCAAACGCGGGAGTGACGGGAAAGAAAACGAGGGAAAGGATCGCGATAACGGAGAATATTTTTTTCACGATGGCAGCTCCTGTTTGTTTAAGGGAAAATTACAAGATCGCAATACGGTGACGCTCGTATATTTTCGACGCATCGAGCTTATCAGTTAACAAAGAATTGTTTTTAGTCCCGTTTAGATTCGGACTGTTATCCTAGCGGGAACTGAACTCTCACGGGTTGGCGAAAGTATAAGCCCAACCCACAGATTCACAAAATGCCTTTTTAGGAATTTCCAAGGACCTATCGCCGTGAGAGGCATTCAGCAACGACAACCAAGGCCATCGCACTTTCCTTGATCAATGCCGCTTGAAATACTGGATTTCTCTTTCGTGTTTTTCAGCTGCCTGGCGCGTTGGGAACGTGCCGAGATTCCGCCGCTTGGCGGTCCTGGGATCTTTTTTACGCGAATACAACCGATACACCCCCGACCGGAGTTTCCGTATCACGCTGATCCCTCCCCCAAAGTCACCGGTTACTTTTGCTTCAATAAAAAAACACCGCCGGCCACAGAGATCAAGATCGTGCAGTAATTATAGATCTGCCAGTAGGCATCGCTGTTCAGGACCAAGCCCGCGACCGTAGCAACCGCCAAAATCAGAAGCAACACCCCAAGAGTCTTATGGATTCTCATGATTTATCCTCGCTTTTTGTTTTGTATTTTTCGAATTTCGTTCAGGATTTGCAAACCTTGCCCTTACAGCAGCAAGCACCAAGAAATTCCTTTACGACCAGGACCCCTCCGATGACCGTCAGCGCGATCGCTCCCCAAGAGACCGCCCACCAGGCGAACACGATCACGAGAACTCCCAAAAGCGCCCCGCAACAGCAAGGTTTTGCCTTATTTTCTTTCGGCTCTTCCATAGGACCCTCCTTATCTTGAGATTTCCGTTAATAGACTACGGCCCGGATCCAACCCGCCTCTGAGATCAAGATCGAGTGCTTGCCGAAGCCGTATTGAGGCCACGAGCCTCATGCGTTATTTCATCCGGTTCGGGATCTTGACCGTCTTCCCGCTTACCCAAAAAACATCTTTCCCGCGGTGATGCAGCGTACGCGCATTTTTTTGCCGCGGATCGATCCATGCCCGGACCACTTCCACAATGAAAAGATCGTACAGATCCGCCATCCTCGGATCGACCACTTTGCATTCAAGATTGACGAAACATTCCCCGATCAGGGGGGCCTTGACCCGCGAAGCCTTGACCGGTGTCAAACCAAACGCCTTGAACTTATCAACCGTTCGTCCGGAAACGTTCCCGCATGCCACCGCCTTTTTCGCCAGCGCCGCGGCCGGAATATTGACCACGCATTCCCCCGTCGCTTTCAAAATATCGAACGTGTAATTCCGGTTGCTAATCACCAGGCCCAGAAGCGGCGGAACAAAATCGATCATCGTGTGCCACGACATTGTCATGATGTTCGGCCGGCCCTTGAGCGCGGTCGAAATCATCACGACCGGCCCCGGTTCGATCAAGGTGTAGACTTTTTTAAGAGGAAAAGCTCTTTTGGCTATGTTCATCCGAAGATCTTCTCAGGCGCTTTAAAAGAGTTCTCGAAATGGCTGAGGAGCTTGCCGATGTGCACGCCATCGATCAATGCGTGGTTGACCTTGAGACCTACCGGAAGCAGGGTTTTTCCGCCCTGGTCGTAGTACTTTCCCGCCAGAATAAGAGGGATCGAGCGCATCCTCCGGTCCGCGGTCGGGGCGCTCATCGAAGTGAAAGAGAACCAGGGACTGCAGGAAACCCAGACGACGTCGAGCCAGTCATTGGGCACAAGCTCCGTCTGCTGCTTCGCCTCTTCCTGCGCGATTTCCGTGGCCCGAATGAAATCATGAATATTCTCCCGGTATTCGACACGGCAGAAAGCGAACCGCTCCCCCTCGATCGGAACCGTGATGTCGCCGTGGATCCGGTCATATTTGACCACACCGTCCGCGAGGATCCGGTACCGGAATGCCTCGGTCTCATTCACCCCTTTCACGAAGCAGTAAAAAAGCGACGGGAAGAACTTGTACCGGTGCTCCTTCACATACTGGAGAAAGGCGGTGATGTCCATCTGGACGGTCACGTCGATATAGGGATAGTCGGCCCGATCAAAAAATTCAAAGTGCGTTCTCCGCGGCCACTTTTTAAGATCGATATATTCCACGCGTTCCTCCTTTGGAATCTCTCAATGGATTATACACGCGAGGAACATACCCCGGAAGCGCGATGACAAACAAAAAAAACCCGCCAGGGAATAAATCCCTGACGGGTTTCTTAATTGGTACAACCGCCGTGCGGGACCTCCCTAAGTCCCGACGGCGTAGTACCAAACGCAGAAAAGGCCGGCAGATGTCTCTGCCGGCCTTTTCTGCGTTTGGTGGCGCCTGCCTTCCGGTAGGCCGGGATTTGGCGCCCTAATCAATCGGAGGATCGGCTTAGCCTGGATAATAGTTTTAGATCTCCCTCAATGAGGGCTCTCTTTTTATTATGGGACCAGCCTTTGATCTGTTTTTCCCTTTGCGAGGCTTTAAATTTATCGGAAAACAGTTCTTTATGAACCAAGCGCATGGGTAGGCGTGAACGAGTATGCCGAGCACCCTTTCCTTCATTGTGATCAGACAATCGTTGTGTGAGGTTATCAGTGATGCCGACATAAAAGGAACGATCGGCACACCTTAAGATATAAAGGTACCACATGGGATCACAGTATAAGCCCTTCGGCAAGCTCAGGGCCATTCGACGCATTGGCTTGCCATGAGCAAGCAAAAAGGCCGCTGTCGTAATGACAACGGCCTTTTGCGCGTCGAATGGTAGCGGGGGCAGGATTTGAACCTGCGACCTTTGGGTTATGAGCCCAACGAGCTACCGAGCTGCTCCACCCCGCGACGGTAATTCTTAAACTTGTTCGCGGGACTATTTTGTTTGCCCCGCGACGGTAATCATAAAAAAGTTTAGCTCCAACGGCGGTATTGTAGCAAAGGGTAAAGAAGAAATGTTAAAAATTTTTCCGGAGTCCCTTAGGGACCAAAAAGGGCCGCCCCCAGAGAAGGAGGCCCGATCTTTTCCAGCTTTTCCTTCGTTTTCTTATGGATTAAACTTTCGGGAGGCAGGGTTTCCAGAATGGCGCTTAATTTTTTAGCAACCCCTTCCAATTCTTTTTTGTGCTTTTTGTAAAGCAGGAGAAGTCCCTTCAGCTCCAGGGCCGCGCCGATCGCCACAAAAGTCTTTTCAATGTCCTCTTTCCCCGTCACCCGGTCCTTTTTTTGTTCCCAGAACACGAGTAGCTGCTTCTGGAGATCTTCCAGCACTTTGTAATTAAGTTCTTTTTCCTTGGCCGTGCTGATCTCGTCGATCAAATAGTCTCCGACCAGCCAAAGGATCTTCCCGACTTCCTCCTTGCTACCCGCATCTTTCGTCAAGTCTGACATCAAACCGGAGAGGAATGTCGAATCGTGCGCGAGAACCCCGTATTCTTTTTCTTTTTTCTCAAGCTGCTCACCGACCCGCCCTTTTTTCAGATCCTCCGCGAACCGGCTGATGATCTCCTTCGGAATATCGTCGATCTTGAGCGTCTCCCCCTCCTTGACGATCTTTTCATCTTCTCCCACCAGACGATAAGTGGCAAAGCGCGGAATAACATGCGGGGCGCCTTTTTCTTTAAAATATTCCCGGATATGCTCTTCTCCCAGGGCATGCGTCTTGAGGTTCAGGAAACCGATCAAAAGCTCCAGCTCTTCGAGGGTCAGGCCCGGCTCGAGGTCGAGCGACCCGAGTTTTAAATTACGGATGCGCTCCGCGAGACTTGCGACCAAAGAGTTCTTGAGCTCGATCTTCTCGCCATTGATCAGGAACATACCTTCCACCTCAGACAGGATCAAGGATTGCTTCCCTTCCATCAAGGGACCGATCTCCGCAAAAACTTCCTTGGCCTTTTCCTTGAAGACGGGGTGCGTGGCGTTGTACAGACGGGCAACGGACAAAAGCTGCCCAAGATTTTTTGTCAGCGATATGTATTTTTTTAAAATAGCTTCATCCATGATCGATCCTCCGCTTTCGCGAGAGAGTATACCACTCAAATCCTGCCGGTCCAAGAGCAGGGTGTTTCTCCGGAGAGGCCCTTTCCGGAAGAGGTGTTTTTAGTTGAGTTTTGGCCTGATTAGCCTAGAATCTTGGCCTTTCCAGGAGACGACAGTAAGTTTTCATCTCATTTTAAAAGGAGCCCAAGATGTATAGAGAGCAGATCAAAGTATTGGATTGTACGATCCGTGACGGCGGCTTGATGAACAACCACGCTTTCGATGACCGGTTTGTCCGTGCCGTCTACAAAGCGGTTTCTGAGGCCGGCATCGACTATATGGAGATCGGCTACAAGAATTCCAGAAAACTTTTCCCGGGAGATAAATACGGCGCCTGGAAATTCTGCTCCGATGAGGACATCCGGAAGATCACCGAAGGGATCCCCTCCAAGACCAAGATCTCGGTCATGGTGGACGTGGATCGCGTGGATCTTGAGGATATCAAGCCCAAGAAGGACAGCCCGGTCACGATGATCCGCACGGCCTGCTACATGAAAGACGTCGACAAGGCGATCTATCTAGCCAACCATTTCGCGGACAAGGGCTACGAGACCGCCGTGAACATCATGGCCATTTCCAAAGTCCTGGAAGTGGACCTGAACGAAGGCCTGGCCCAACTTGAAAAGGAATGCAAATGCAACGTCGTGTACCTGGTCGACTCCAACGGCTCCCTCTATCAGGAGACCGTGGAATTCCTCATCAAGAAAGCCAAGAGCATTATCAAGACCAAAGAGATCGGCATCCACGCGCACAACAACCAGCAACTGGCCTTCGGGAACACGATCGAGGCGATCATCCATAATGCCAATTACCTGGACAGCACCATCTTTGGCATGGGACGCGCGGCCGGCAACTGCCCGACCGAACTCCTGCTCGGGTTCCTCAAAAATCCTAAGTACGACATTCGTCCCGTCCTGGATGTAATCTCCAAAGAAATGATCCCGCTTAGCAAAAAAGTCGAGTGGGGCTATGTGATCCCCTACGCCATCACCGGAATCCTGGATGAGCATCCCAAGTCCGCGTTGGAACTTCGCGAAAGCGACAAAAAAGATCATTTCCGTGAATTCTGGGATAGTTTCGCGGGAAGCGCTGAGATCGAATAAGCGTGGATCTGAAAGCATTCCGTAAGAAACCTCTCCTGGGAATCCTGCGAGGCATCACATCTTCGGAATTGCAGCCTTTATTCGAAACGATCGTCGCCAGTGGCCTTCAAGCGGTCGAGATCACAATGAACACCAAGGGCGCGACCGGGCTTATTAAAAATGCCGTTATGCGCTATGGCAAGCAGCTCATGATCGGCGCCGGCACTGTCCTGACGCTGAAGGATCTGAAGGACGCGCTCCGGGCCGGAGCAACCTTCATCGTAAGTCCTGTCGTCGTCCCGCCCGTGATCCAATACTGCGCCAGGCATAAGATCCCCGTTTTCCCCGGAGCGCTGGTTCCCCAGGATATCTATAAAGCCTGGCAAGCCGGAGCGACGATGGTCAAGGTCTTCCCGGCGAGCTGTTTCGGCCCCGATTATTTCAAAGAGATTAAAGGCCCGTTCCCCGAGGTTGAACTCCTGGCTTGCGGCGGAGTCACTCCTAAAAACCTGCCGACCTATTTTAGGAATGGCGCAAGCGCGGTCGCCGTGGGTTCCAGCGTGTTCCGAAAAGACTGGCTCGCCGCAAAAGAATTCCACCTCATCCGTAACAGAATTCAGGCCTATCTAAAAGCACTGCCTTAGCAACTCACCCTCCTCGAATTTAGGTTCTTGCTCCTTGAACCTAGGTCCCGCCGATTGTTTTTTCACGATGAAATAGCCTAAGGAGAACCCTCGTAGGATCGAATAGCGTTAAACGCAATTTCAAAGATCAAATAAGCTATATTTCGCTATAAATGCTAGTTTTTGCTATGCGGTATTTTTGTAAAGCCATTGTAAATGTTTTGATCGCGTGTTAGACATTGGGTAGGCGTAGAAATAATAAAAAAAATGGATGGGGGGCATGAAAAAAAATGAAAACAAAAAATTGGCAGAAAATACTCGCGGTTCTTATTTCCGTTAGTTTTGTTTTCCTACAGATCATTCCGGCCGGAATCGCAGAGAACGCCCCCGTGGCACAAACAGACGGGACGAGTGTGCCCGTTCCCGTCCAGACAGTGGCGGATGCTTCGTCTCAACCCGCCACGACGACACAGACCGTCATTCCCCCTAATTCCCTGATGCCGACCGGCGGAATATCGTTGGCCGCAACCACCACCCCTCCGATCCGCGTAACCACCAGTGCGGGACTTGTGAGCGCTCTGAACAATGCGACCGGCGGTGAAGTGATCGTGCTTGCGGGGGGGAATTACACTTCGATCAACTTCAGCAATAAGCAGTATTCAAGTTATGTCACGATCCGCTCCGAAGATCCGGCCAATCGCGCGATCTTTGACACCATCAATCTTACCAATGTCAGCTATATGCGTTTCCAGGATGTTGTCATCCATCACGACCGGCTGGCCACC
>Ga0172380_10001870_pt1 | contig 35219 bp, 66 predicted proteins | sample Leawe162metaG_FD_119747 | JGI IMG/M metagenome (GOLD analysis project Ga0172380, IMG submission 119747) | Leachate microbial communities from a municipal landfill in Southern Ontario, Canada - Leachate well 162 metaG | ecosystem: Engineered > Solid waste > Landfill > Unclassified | place...
CAACCTTTCTAATAGGGAGTAGAGATTGGAATATTTCTCTTTAATCATTTTGATCCGCCATTTTCGGCGCTCACGGCTCGATTTTTTGCTCATGGGTAGATTACTCCCTTTGTTAGATCAATTTTATCCATGTTTCGCTCTACTTCCCGGTTATGCATTGAAAGGTAGTACCATCTATCGTGGTCTATTCCCTGAATCCGGTCTATGGTCATTTTGATAGAGACCTCTTCTTCCGGCCAGTAATACGCACAGCTTTCTAAAGGCTCCTTGTAGCCGCTACCGGGAATTCTCTTGCAGAGGTAATAGCATTTCAGACAGTCAATCATCCTGACATCCTGTCTATAGCTCTTTCACCCAGGCTCTTCCCCAGAAACGATTCTCCGACCGCCAATCTATTCTCTTTCATGTCTGGAGGAGAAATAACCGGTAACTTAACATCCAGTACGCGATTTTTCCAGCTATCCAGATTACAGACTAATTCCAGCTTGTAAGCGAATTCGTTGGACTTTAAACCTTTGGGTAAACGCGTAACCATACGATAGCTCACAGTCCGGATATTAACGGTGCCGATTATATATAAGTAGGTATAGCTATTCATGTTTATCTCCTTTCTATAACTTTTTGGGGTGACCGGCCCATCTAATAGCATCCGTCCACCATTTATAAAGGCTGCCTCGAGTCTTTTGTAAAAGAGTCATGAAAGAGCCATCCAGAATATAGATATCGGTAAAATCGTTCTTGTTTCGGGTCATTCTGCCGGTCATTTGGAGAAGAGTCTGAGCAGTCCGGATAACGTACCACTTCTCTCCGCCCGGCATTTCTAACCTGGCTTTAACCTGAGGGTCCGATAAATCCGGATAGGGTATTTTGCAAACGATAACGACCTGCTTGGCAAACCTGGCGGCCGGCAGGTCCACACCTCTATCAAAAGAGGGAGACAGCATCACTTTCGGTAAGTTCCCATTCTTGAATATCTCCAGCGCGTCTTCGCGGTCTTCTGAGTTATGGGTCATTAGCCTCGCTCGCGGGAGATTGGCATAGAGAAAGTCCCGAACCCGGTAAGAAGTGGTATGCACCAGAATCCTATCCTCCGGGTAAGTTTCCATGATGGTCTGAACTTTACGGGCCAGCAGCGGCAAAGTAACCTCCATATTAGCGTGGTTTAATCTTCCGACCGGTTCATAATAGATCGGCCGGTTCTCTATCGGGAAAGGAGAATCCAGCCGTTTGTATTCATAGTCCTCTATGCCTAAATCATGGGCCAGTATAGCCGGGTCCAGAATAGTACCGCTCATACCGATAGTCCGCTGACAATGCCGCCAGAGATACTGGTAGGCATATCTCGCTACTGAAACCGGTTTCAGTGTCCATCTTGTAGTAGACCGGCTTCTCAAGTAACTTTCAGTAGTTTTCTCGTCTTCCTTACGGATGATCCAATCATCATCTACAATCTGGGTAAACTGCTGCAGCTTCTCAATAAAGTTACCGAGCTGGGTAAGCTGTTTCTGCATCTTGATCTCTATATTAGTCCAGGTATTAGGATCTTTAAGGGAGAGATCTTTCTCCATTTCATTCCAGGTAAGACGCAACTTGACTATGTTAATATCTGCCCAGGATTTCCATTCATGGATGTTCGAACAGTATTCCGGGCTCTGAATTCCGTACTGGACACATTGCTTGCCTGAAACTGAGAGATGAACGAAATTCATTAGCTCGCTCTCCAGCGAGTCCACTTCATCCACTATCAGCCATCGGGCCTTACTGAACTGTCCGGGACCATTGGCTTCCGCCAGGAAATAAGCGGTATTTAAAACTACCAGCGGGCTTCTTATAGCCGCTTTTTTAGCGACCAGATACGGGCACTCCTCGCTGGACGGACAATTCTTGCTGCCGCGGCACTGATCAGCCGTCAGAGTTTCTTTATTCGCGGTTCCATCACCGGTTATCACTTTCATGACCGCCTGGGAAGTCTTATCCGGGGTCAGAAGGCAGTGATAATTACTTCTGCCTTTCATGGTCTTCGCCATACCCGGAAATTCCTGAATTAACTGGTTCTGTAGCTGGATGGTCCGAGTTATATAAACGCACTGCCGCCTGGGGGCGTCTTCATCATCTGACATTCTGTCCAGCACATCGTACTGGTCTGCCATCCGTTTCCAGCAACCGACACCTATAATAGACTTGCCGGATCCGGTAGGCGCATCTAATAAATAGAAATTCTTATTCGATTCCGCTATGGCTTCTATAGTTTCTAATTGACCGGGCCGCCAATCCTTGAAGTTATCCGGCAGGCCCAGGTCAGAGGGTCTGGCGATCTTTACCACTTGCCGCCTCCTCTGGAGCCAACCGGTTCCTTAACCGGATTAACCGGCACCCAACCACAATTAAGACAGAATTTTTCCTCTCCGTCCGTCATTATTTTACCGCCGCATTTTGGACATTTTAATAACTGATAGACCGGCATTTTTTCCTCCTGTTTTCTGGTAATTTTTCCCTTAATTTTAAACCCTCTATTTAACATAAAGTGTATCGATTGCCCTCTAGGCTCGTTAGCCTCGACCAAAAAAAACGGCTGATGGAGGCTCGAACCCGAGCCTAAATGTATCGATTGTTTTCAATGTATCGATTATTAGGGGGATAGGGTATAGGGTTTGAGCTGATACGTGATACATGAACTAAAAATAACTGATGCATATTTAATCATCCAGATAAATATGTGATGGATGCTATCACATAACACCTTAAAAATCAGATGAAGCAATGGGCGGATTGATGGTAAAAAACTTGTTGCATCGCTTACATTTGAACTGATGGACCTCTACATTTTGTCCGTTAATTTTACGGGTTGGATAACCCTGACTAATGACAAAATCATTAGCATTGCAGTGAGGGCATAAAGGATTCGAATTGTCCATGGTTACTCCCTCATCCGTAATTTCACATTCATGAATGACCATAGTTTTAAGATTCTGGACCGCGATAGTTTGACCGGAAGATTTATCCTCTATCATTTTCCATTTACCAGCCCTGGCTTCCTGCGGTATATGGGCTAAATCAAGGGCTCTCATCAACTTTTGATAAAGAGGATAGCTATCATCCATATAGATGAATTTTTCTTTCTTTCTTCCCACTTTATTCCTCCAATTTAAACTTAAGTTAATTTTACGTGATATGCTATTCTGTGTCAATACCTGACATGATAATCACGTAATTATCAGGATGATTAAATATGTATTTGGTAAATTAGCTTACTTCATCACGTATCAGCTCAAACGGTAGGGCCTATCCCCCTAATAATCGATACATTGAATTGTATCGATACATTCAGGCTCGACTTTGAGCCTCCATCAGCTGTTTTTTTTGGCCGAGGCTAACGAGCCTGAATGGCTATCGATACACTTTATGTAAATTAAACATCCATGTCTGGGGGCATATCTGATGAAGAATCAGGCTCGGTTGGTAGATCCATTTCTACCTTATTTAACGGAGTTTCGACAAGGTATTTGTAGTCTTCCCGGTCTTCTACCAAAAAGTACCGGCGCAGGTTTTTCGCCATTATTTTATTATTCCACTCAATGTAGTGGGCAGCCTGACCGGGACCTCTTTTGAATTTACGCGGGAGCTTTAATGAAGTAAGTATCTTTCCCAGGGTTTGAACCGTGATGTCTAACTTCATCTCTTCCGTAATGATCTTGTTAATGGCGCCTGTCGAGATGTATTCCCGGCCGCTGGTACCGGCGATCTTGAAAATCGCATGGACAATACGGCCCTGGACTGAATCTGCCCGCTCGTTAAGCAGGTCTTTTTGATAATCCTGCATTATTTCCCGGAATTCTGCCATGATGTCCGGGTCATTCTTGAACGGTAGAATAAACGACCTGGCAATCTGCTTTAACCGGGGCTCGAGCTTTCCTATATCCAGGGTCATGGCCTCTTCGCTGTCTACTGTCTGAAGGGTTCTTAAACGCAGAAGAAGCAATTTATTCCGGAGGACCATTAGCCGGGCATTAAAGACGCGGCCATCGGCTTCCGGAATATTCTCACGGTCGGTTTCTTCCATTGTTACCGTAAAGCACCGGGATTCCAGGGCTATATCATCGAATTTGTAGCGGGCGGCGAAAACCTTGGGGCAGAAAACTTCCATGACTTCCATAGCGCCGCCCGGAGTGTCTTTATTGCACCGGACTACGGACCGGCCTCTTTGAAAGCCGCAGTTGAAGATCTTAACTACTTCACTGGTCGTATCCGTTTCTTTCAGGTCTGACTCATCCATGATCAGTGTACCTTTATAGCGTTCAATGATCCGGTAAATGGGAGCCTGAGTCACAGCTCCAGCCATCATCATGGGCTTGTAACACATCTGAGCGACCGTATTAAGGCCTTGGGACTTGCCTGTGCCCGAGTCGCCCAGGAATCTAAGGTAGGATATGGTATTCAGGCGGTCATAGATCCAGGTGGACATGACGTACCAGCTTACAAAGTCTATGTCCCTTTCCGGAATATCCATGTAGATTCGAACAAATTCTTTAATATCGTCCAATAATCGTTTGCTCGAGCCGTATTCTTCTACACCGGATGGTAACTGAACTACTTTTTGTTCTATTTCAGCTCCCCAGACCGGTATAATAGACCGGTTATCGGGTAAATTAATCTCATCTACAGCAGCGAGTTCCTGGGTCTTCTTATCAAACCGGATAAACTGGCGTTTCCGCAACTTCAGATCCGTGACGATCTCCTCATAAATGAAGTTATCATCCTCGTAAAAAGAGCTTTCTTCTATGAGCCCTTTCTTGAGCTTCTCTTTAGTGGTGGTCTGCATCCATTCGCATTTATCTTTCCCGGGGCAGAAACCGGCGAATAAGGGCTCGTTATTAATGGTAGCGCAACCGAAAGCGTAACCTTTTTCGGCTGACCTGACTTTATCCGCCAGTAGATTAACATCGTTGAAAGGCGGGGAGTTTTTAACGTCCCAGATCTCCAGTAAGTTAATCGTTTCATCGACCGTATAGCCCTGGTCCAGGTAGTGCCGGGCTAAGGCGAAAGCCGCTTTATCCCGGGCACCCTGGCCGGCTCCTTTAAGAAGTTCAATCACACAGGGCGGATGCTTTTTGGTGGTTTTATCCGGGGTTGATAATTTGCGAGTAGTGGTTTCTTTTTTAATTTTGGGTAGCGCTTTAACGCATTTAGCCAACTGCTCCGGGGCAATCTTCTGGATTCTGGCCAGTGCTTCTAATAAATCTACGGGAGATTTATCCGCTACTTTAACAAATTTTCGTTTGTCTCCAAAGTAAGGTATATTAATGTAATTGCCGTAGGGCAGGGTCTTCGGGTCCAGCTTGTCTTGTTTGGGGAATATCTCTGCCATTATTCCTAACTTTTCCAGCACGTAGGCGCAAGCCTGACGTGCCAGAAAAGCGGATAAAGGAGCCGAGCCAAAGCCGTAGACATGGTATCCGCGGCTTTTGGACTCGGCAATATAGGTGTTTAAACCTATCTCGGTAAAGGTATTCTTAATCTTGACAGCTTTGTCCCAGGTAGCGGGGTCCTGCTCTTTTCCATTGGATTTCTTGGCTATCTGATCGTCGAGATCAACAGCAAAGAAGTTGGTGGAACCATCATCCAGAAGCATATAGCATCCGAAAGAGGTTTTACCCTCCAAATGGTCCCTGTAATTCTTATCGGTAACCATCGAAACTTTATTACAATTACCGGTAATCGACCCCCAAACATCAGTCCGACCTTTGAAAAGTGCACGATAAGCCAGAACGGTAGCTTCGTCGATCATGTGCTCGGCTCCTTAAGGACAATTATTTAGAAATCCAGGTTGACAGGAGCTTCTGACACAGGCGAGCTCGGAGAAGCTATTTTACCTCCTGAGGTCGTTTTCGTAACACTTTGAAGAGGTTTCGTTCCACTGGAAACGGGTTTCGTCCCGGTTTGGGACGGATTTATAATTTTACCCACATCACCGGATGATATTTCTTGAACTTCACGACCGGTATTGGCTATCTGATTGGATTCCGGAACACTCTCGGTTCCTTCAGGTAAAAGGTTTTCACCCAGGATCTGACCTGCCAGTTCACGCAGCTCGGCGGCTTCATTGGCATCATTGACGATACTGGCGAGTTTGAACTTCATCATCCAGGCTTCACCTGAGGCGGTTTTCTTCTTTTCGCTGACCAGCCTGATGATAGCTCTTTCGTACTGGCCTTTTAGCTGCTTGTTGATCCGCAGCAGGGTGAAGATCTCCTTGACGGATGATGTAGAAATTCCGCTGGCGCGTAAGATCATGGGCATTTTGGTGTCGTAGTCAATAACCATGAGGTTATAGTGGACCAGACATTTAGATCGGCGGGCAGTGGCATCTACCAGCCACGGCGTATCGCATCTGAATTCGCAGGTTTCACAAACTTTACCATCCTGGCCGGTGATCATATCAACCGATGAGCATAGAGGCGGCTCATTATCCAGATCGGTCCGGCCCCAGTAGGTCCGGTTCTTCTGAATATCTACGATAATAATATTCAGTCCCTCGGGGTAGATATCTCCGGTAATCGTGACAAAGAAATCACCCGGGTTGGCACCTTCTGGCTTTTCTCCCGTGGGTTGACCTAATTTCAATTCCGGAAGTGCCATATCTTCGGAGCCGAAATTATCCATGTTCCTGGTCATAAGAATTATCCTCCTTAATCTTCCATTTAACTATTTTATTCCCAATCTTGAATTGGGCTTCCGTGACTTTACCTGTGATTCTATCAAGGACCTGTTGAGAAGTTTTATCTACCCCCACTATGACAGTGGAGGAAACGTTATCCATACTCTTCTCGCTTTTTGGACTGGGTCGTAATCCCACCTTTTCTGGCTCCCGTTATCTGGTTTACTTTACCCTCCGGGGTATAATGCTTCGGCTTGAGACCACCCTTGCGGGCACCCTCAATCTGGCGGTTTTTACTTTCCGGAGTAAAGTGTTTGGGAGCTTTACCGCCCTTGCGGGCTCCCTCGATCAATCGCTTTTGAGCTTCTTCAGACATGAATTCAGACATGAATTTCTCCTTTAAATCTTATCCACCGGACAAGAAAGAGAGCTGCGCCGTCCGTAAGGCTATAACAGCTCTGGTATTGGACATTTTGTTTTCTACAAGTACGACCTGATTTTTATCGGATTCCAGAATAAAGGCGGTCGTCTTCTGGCGCTCAATCAGAGCGAATAATTCCTTGTTTTCATTACGCTGCTTGAGCAGCCAGCCTTCGCGTTCTGCGACTGTGGTTTTCTTCCCTTCAATCTCGGCTGGTGGATTTAATCCGGCCATAAACTCTTTTACGGCCTGACAATCGGACCCAATGGACGCCAGGAAACTGGCACCGGCGCTCTTGTGTTCGGTCTGGTCCATAAGAGCTTTCTGGTACTCACTTTCCAGCTTGGAAAGCTGTTCAATCAGGGCAGATGTTCGTTGATTACTGATGATCTTGATTTTGGTCTGGGTTCGTTCTGATAACGAAGCCCATTCCTGAGCTGTAAGTTGATTCGTTTTGGGTTCTGGCATGTTTTCCTCCTTCTTATTTTAATGACCATTCGAAGCTAAGTCTTGACCGAAGACCTTAATTCTAGACCGGTTTTAAGAGTCTGTCAAGGGGCTATGCTTATCTTTTTAACCACCCTCTTTCTTCCGGAATAAGAGGACCTCCCTCCTCGAGATAATCTTTACAGACCTGGCAAACCGGAAACTCCAGCGGCCGGCCCTCGGCCAATAGTTTTAACGGTACTTTTCCGTTGATCCGGCTGGCGGTATCCAGAATGTATCCCCGGCTGCAATAAATCTCTTTATCTTTATCATCCGGTACCTGGGTAACCCGGGCATGCCGGCACATATATAAGGACCGGCGACAGGTATTAGTGGCAGCTTGAATGCCGTGTCTGGCCAGGCAGGCCATAATTTCTTTCTTTCCTTCAGTTCCAATATTCCGGATCTCAATTTCTCCGGAGTTCTGGTACAGTTCCGCCAGCTTGGCGATAGTTTCTATACCGTGCCGGCGCAGGGAGTTCCAAACCCGGGTATTAAATTCCCCGGAAAGTTCGTTTTCACCGATGTCATACTTCATATGCCTTTCTCCTTAGAGACTTCTTCCACTAGAGTATTTAGTCCCTTGCTATCCTTTTTGATTCTTTTCCAATCAACAGGTGTTTGTTTGATGTAATAAAACAAAGCGTTAATATAACCGTGTATTTCCAGTTCTCTATCCATTTAAAAGTCCTGTATGGATAAGATGTGAAAGAGAATCATACACGGCCGACAAACGTAGCTTTTCACTCCGTCAGCCGAGGTCCCCATTTCGTCCAGCTCTGATGAAAGGCATTTAGGGCAATGAGGTTTGAGCAGGACTTTCTTACCTTTTCCATCGGTCTCGGTTAATTTGAATATCTCCGTGGCTACGTTTTTACCGGTATTCTTTTCCGCGACTTCCTGCAAATTAGGACCCTCTACTACGGATTTAAGAGCATCGCAGGTACCGACTGCGCCCGCCCAGAACATTCGGTCAGTCTGATTGCCGGATTTAACTCCGTTTTCCTGAGAGTGGCTTCTACAGAGAGCCAATTGCAGGGTCAGGTAATCCGAGATCTGTTTGGCTGTTTTATTTTCTTCCATCTGTACCTCCTATTCTATTTAATACTTCGATCTTGTTTTGCCAGTCCTGGAGACTGAAAGTTTTACCGGTTACCGGGCTCTTAATGCCGGTAATTCTTTCCGTCCAGAAGCTATTTTTATATAGTGCGATTACCGGCTGGCCTTTAAGTTGCTCTATATCTTTAACTCCCATTACATCTAATATATCATTAATAATGGATTTTTCGACCCAGCTTCCCGGCTGACCTAGAGCATTACCTCCAAAACCCTGGCAGAAACTATCAAACCTGATATTAATCATCAGCGTATTGATTCCGTGGTCTTCCGTGCCCAGGTTAACTCTTTCTATAATTCCAGGTGCCTCTTTCATAATTGCAGGTTCGAGCATTTAACCTCCTAACCCATTTTATTCAGAATTCTACCCTCGGTCATAGCCTCGTGAATGGCCTTACAGTATTCCAGCCATTCATCCGGTGAACAATTAATTGTTTCTGCACCCCAGGCAGAATCCGGAAGTCGGGTAACTTGACCATTACGAATGATAGTGACGTGTTGTCTGTCTCCGAAGAAAGCCGTGACCTGTTTTTCGATAATAGTTTGAGTCTCGATCTTGAAAGGCGTATTCGAGGCTAACGGCTTTTTAACGGCTTTATTAGCTGTGGCTTTAAGATTTTGGAATTCGTGAATTCTTTCTTTATCTTCCTCGTTAATATTTTCCCACTGGGACATTTTAATCTCCTAATTCGGTATTTCTACGATGACAGTATTAACCATCGTTCCGGATTCTTTGAAAGCGCCCTCAGGCAGCCGCTGCAGAATACCGCCGTGTTCTGTCATTAACTCGCGAAAACCTATAGTTTTCTTGTTTTCCCGAAAATAAATACCAGCCGACATGACAGAAACCAGCCGGCCGCCAGGCTTAACGAATTTCAGGGCATGAATCACATGGTCGATATCGGCTTGTTTGGCGAAAGGCGGATTCATAACTACCCGATCAAACAACGGCACCGCTGGAAAAGTCAAGAAATCAGTACATAACAGGTTAACGTTTCCACAATTTTTTCTAAGTTGATCACAATGTTTCTGATCGATCTCAATACAGGAAACATTGTCCGTAGCTGATAACAGTTTCTTTACTATATTTCCGATTCCGGCAGACGGTTCTAATACCAGCATCCCAGGTTGAATATGGGCTAATTCTATCAGAAGATCAACTATAATCTCCGGAGTGAAGAAACTACCCATTTCCTGATGAATGGCGATTACACCGGTATTTATAACCTGGTCCAATGCCTCTTCAGCATCACCCGGAAAAATATGAGCCTTCGCCTTAGTATTCCATTTGCCTCCTGCAGCTTCCAGGACCTTGTTGGTTCGTTCATAGAGCTTTCTCTCTAGCTGGCTGGTAATTTTAACCTGATTTCCGTTGATCTCTAATAGACTGAGTACACTTAGGACTTCCTGATCTACTTTCATGTTTCCTCCTATTCTTTTTTTGGATCCCACGCATTTGCTATTTTAGCAAGTATTTCCGCCGGTAATAATTTTTCCAGTTCCTGTTTCTTGCTATTAATCTCTGTTTCAATATCTGATATAAGTTTTTTCTTATATACTTCCAAGGCGGCTATTTCTGCCCTGATCTGGTCTAACTTTTTGGTGAACGGAGCAACTTTTGATACACCTTTCCAGAGAGCATCATTCAATATGCCTTCGGCTTCTAATTTCCAGTTTTTGTTTTCCCGGAAATACCGGCACTTCATGATGTCCGGTATGTCCTCATTACAGGTATCCAGTTTGGATCCTTCGACATAGCATCCATAATCACAGTCTTCCAGACCCTGGTCAAACCAGAAATGACGACAGAAGCTGCACAACGATGGCGGATTAATAGTCATATTAAACCGGTTATCCAGGCTTATAATCTGTTTCCGGAGAAACCGGATTCTTTCTCGCGGGGTTGGATGCTTAAAGTAATGGGGTATTTTGGTTTGCACAATTCTTCTCCAAAATTATTAAGCGGGCATCCCGGATTTCCTGTGCCCGGGTTAACTCCCGCAGGTCTTTACACCTTTTGACCTGGGTATTATAATTTTTCTCTATCCAGGTCTTTTCGAATACCGGAGCCTTACAATCCGGAAAACAGGCTCTTTTGCAGTTATAAACTTCGTCACATCTGGAATCCTGAGTCGGGCATTTCCAGGGTCGAGCTCTAGTCTGACGAGGTAAAAGTTCCCGGATCCCAGAAAGACGGTCAAAACGATTTTTCATAATTTCGATGGTGAAACCTCCTGTTTCATAACTCACGAAACGTCTGTAAATTATTAGCCGACTGCCCACACCGGGAACACTTCATCTCAAGTGCTATGTTTTTCTGGACGAAGTAATACCAGAAATGACGTTGACAATGTCTGCACCAGTATTCGGCTTCTATATTATTTCCGTCCATTTTAGCCAGGACTCGGCGCTCTTCTCTACGCAAGGCTCATCCTCATTATGACCTGATCTTCGTCGGTCGCAATTTTCACGGAAAGCGAATTCAAACTGGTATAACTCATTCCTGAAATGGGATAAATATTTGCAGGTAGAGTTCCTCTACCCATGATCCACTTAAAATCGATCCAGGTCTTCCGGATCTCTAGTATTTCTCCTATGTACCGGTTTTCGAATATGATAATATCGCCCACCCGAAAACCGTGCCATTCTAAACTTTCATTCATAGCTTTATATTTTCCATCCACATTACTCTATCGAATTTCCGGCATTTAGGGCAGAGGGCGTCTTCCGGTACATAAAGTTCCGAATATTTATAGATCCGTAACCATTTACCGCACCGACCGCACCATAAGCGAATCTCATAATTCATTCCTGATACTCTAGCCAGGACCCGGCCACGCTCTATGCTTTCCTGGTACATGGTCCGTCCTTGGCACAAACGAGAGTTCCACCAAAAACTTTCCCCAGATAGTCACATCCCTGACAACGCTGATCTTGGGGGCTAAGGCATTCACCAAAACAATTCTCCCACCTGATCTCATCCGGGAGATATTCTTTCTGGCAGAAGCCGCAATAATAAATATGTCCCAGGGTTTCATCCGGCGTATCATTCAGGACAGCGCCACATTCCTTACAATGGGCAACCGGCTCCTCACAGCCTTTAATGCAGGCCGGCAGCTCCTCTGGTGTTATGGCCCGAGTGACACAGGCTCCATGACCGGCGTTTTCCACTGAGAAATCAAATTTCCAGAGATCATAAAACGTCTTACAGGTCTCGCAGTAACCGAAATCTTTTTCGGACAGGTTATGGCTTGGCATTTCTAATCTCCTCCAGAAGATTTCTCTTCTCAATTTCGACTTTATCAAGATCAATCTCGAAATATTGAGCTAATAATTTCTCTTTCGGGGTACGAATTTCTACCAGGTCTTCCGGATCCCCGGCAGAACAATGGGTTTCTTCCCACTTGCATAGATGGATACCCTGATTTTGCAGCCAGTCCAGAAATGCACCGAGTTTAAGAGACTCCGGAGAAACTTTTACTAATTTGGTGGTTTCCTGATATTTCGACCAATCAATTTCCATACGGCTGTTTACCTCCCATTCTTTCTAAAACCTTCTCGGCAGAATACCGGAGTAAAGACCTGTTTGGACAATAATATTGATACGGCTCTTCCGGATAAGTTTTACCGTGTGCCGGCCAATCTCCGGTAGTACACTCGGTAATGATGTCCGGATATCGCTTCCCGGACCCATATAAATCACATTGCTGGCAGAAATTAATCATTTCGGGTTCGTCTTTATCTATCTGCCCGAAGCGTCGCTTCTGGTTAAATACGCTCATTTGGCCTCCGCAATTCTATCTATTATTCTTTGTTCCAATGGCTTATCGCCGGTAACCTTTTGAATCATTAACGAATACCAGACTTTCCATTCCAGGGTCAGTTTATAGGCTACCTGCGGCTTCTTTCCGTGTCTCCGGGTCCAAAATATCTTTTTTCTTAGTTCCCATGAATCTCGAAAGCCGTCTTTTAAAGCTTCCTCGTCAGAAATACCTTTATCTCCATATTGAAAATGGTCTTTCGGTTCCAGAAAGATTACTTCAGCCTGGCCAAGCGGAAATTTCTTTTTACCAATCGGCTGAAGAACTACCTCTAATATCTCACCTACATACCAATCTTTATCCAGACGTGGCAGACGGAAAGTCGTAAAGCTGAGACTGGTTAATTTCTCTCTATGGCGAATTTCGTCCATATCGTCCAGGTCCTGAAAAACTAATAATCTCATTTACGATCAACTCCGTCTTCCAGGCGTTTTAAAACAGATTCACTGACTGATTTTCGCTCACATTTGATATCTGGATTCATTGCAAACGTCGTAATATTGATCTCTTTCGCTGCCCTGATACACGCGAAACAGAGATCACACTCCTTGCAGTAATCACTGGTAAAATAATAATCAGTATCGAAAGGCACTTCTGGTTCCTCCATTACTTCGTTATACTCTTCGCGTGGCATCTGCCATCCTCCTCAGGACCGTCATGGTTACCTCGTGCCCTGTACAGCCGGCTTCCGAATGCAGAGCCATATGTACGATATGGGCACCGCGAGAATTTCTGGCATCTTCGAGACACTTTAAAAGACTGTCGCATTCTTCACAGTAAGAGCAAATCCGAATTCCATAAACCCTTATAAATTTTTTAGAATCCATTACCAGGCTCTTCTATAATATTTCCGGCCATGCGTTCCAGGACTGATTTCTCCCGGATCTCTTTAGAGTTATGAGCGAAAACATGTTTGATATCGTGTTTTTCATCATCGATCATCTTCTGGCAGGTAACACAGAAGACCAGGCCGACCGACTCCATGCAGTGATCGACATACTCATCTTGAAACTCCGGATCTGTTAATTTATTATCGCCTGGTTTCCATTCGAATCTATCAGCAGCTTTGGCGGCTAAATCCATATCCGTAGCTGCTATTTCAGCTCCCTTTTTAATCATTTCCCGAACCAGATCATCCAGTTGACCCATGATTAGCCTCCCTAAAAATAGTATATTTATCTCCCTTTCTGGGATTAAAGATTTTCTCATTTAGTCCTAAATGATTACCGCTTATCGCTGTAATTCTAAATACATTTCTACGATTACGGCCTGTCCAAAATATAATTTTGTCTCCGATATGGGCATTATCCCAGGTGTAAACACGTCTCCCACCATCGGGACTTTCTTCCCAGTCATCATCTCCCACCAGATAAATACACCAACTACTGACCCCGTGGGGTAATTCTCCGGAAATTATTTCGGTATTACCCTCACCGGAAAGGCGCTCCATGGCGAGGATTTTAATCAGTTCTTCAGGAGAAATTTCTTTACTAACCATCTATTATTCCTTGCCTCCAACCTCTATTTTTCGTTTCAAATCTTACCTTCCATACGCAAAATGCAAACTTCGGTATCCGAAACCGGCTTCAAGAAATTAGGATCAACGGCTAATTGCAAGGGTTGTAGTATACCAAAGGCAAAATTTGAGGGGAAAAATTCGCACCTGACCCAGCCGGGATAAGCGCCCCGGGTCAGAGGAGGACCCAGAACTATGCCAAACCATTCTTCCCGGCTATTCTTAAAAATAATATAGTCTCCCCGTTTAAATTCCATTAAATCTTACCTTCCAATCTCAGCAGGCAAATTTCCGCATCTGTAGCCGGTCGAAGATGTCCCGGTTCACAGGTAGAAATTCTTTCTGTCGGAGAGTAAAATTGACACACTAGCCACCCTTTATAAGCTCCACCAATCCCGGCATCACATTTTACCACTCCGACAAAAAGCTCATAATCGTTAGTGAAGACGATATAATCTCCCGGCTTATATTCTGGAAAAGACACCATTCCACCGATTCTTTAAAGTCATGAGTGTAATTAACATCAGGGCTGATCCTCTCCTGCAGATAGCCTGTTCCAGGTCCTTAATCATCTGGTCGGTTTTTCCGGTCATTCTCTGGGCAATTCCCAGGTCACCAGCCTCAATATGAAGTCCGACCTTATCAATCCGGGTTTCGATTTCTTTCAGGATTGGGCGCAGACCCTCATCGTATCTTTTAGTGATTTCCTGAGCGTCTGATTCGTTAACGGACGCGGTCCAGATAACACATTTACCGACCATGGATAAGCTCAGGGCCAACATTTCAGCATCCGGAGTCCAGGGCATCAGATACACAGACTCGGTATGCTGTGTAGCGCCAATTCGTTTAGCTTCAATATAGAATTTCGCTCTCATCTTGTTGCCCTCGTCATTATTGGGCAGATCGTAGGTAATCAGTAACCATTTATCGCAGATCTCCCGGGCATCAATCTCGGTGTCTGTCATTCGGGCCATGACTTCCAGTGAAGAGAAATCCGCTGCCTGCTTCTCTTCCGGGACGGTGTTAATGTTTTCAACCATGTTAATCCTCCTTATGAGCTTCGTGACTTAGCACTATTTTTCCCCAATCCGTAATCTCTATTGATTCCACCCCGCAGTGGGGAGCTGGCTTAGAATGTATCTTAACTATGTCCTGCCTGGCTAAACTCGCCCAGAAGTCCCAACGTTTAGTATATTTCTTGCCATTCAGGACGGCTGTTAATTCCCGTATTTGTTCTTTGGTCATAATACTTTGACTGGCTCCTTCGGCGTGGTTGCCTGAATCAGGGCTTCGGCTAAAGATACTTCATGCGCGGGAGCAACCCATCTGGGATCATCCTGGGCCCAGCGCGGAATTCCGCGTTTCACGAAAGGCATGATCAATCCCCGAATCAGGTTGGGTGAATCTTCCTGAACTACTATTTCTACCGGCCTATCCGGATGAGAAATACCGAAGGTGATAGTGCAATCTCGCGGTAAAGCATCCAGAACCTTTCGCAATTCCAGGGATTTCAATTCAACATAAGCCAACTTTGGATTATCAAAGACTTTGGCTTTTTCCAGGTCCGGAAATTTCCCATGATAAGAAGTGACATTAAAAATCTTTTGACTCGATTCTGTGGCAGGTTTCCCGCTTTCATCCATGAGAGTTGTAAGCAGTTTACCATCCGAAAGCTGTTCGACCTTAATGGATTGTTTGGGTTTGGGTCGCAGATCCTCCAGCATAAAACTCGGAAGAAAGGTTTCTTTATTACTATCTCCCTCCTCTAAAGAGGCCGGGGTTCCCAGGTAACAAAAACCATCTCCCACATGAAGGATTCCATTTCTAAGGGTGACTCCTCTTAATCCCGGTCTTGACATATCTGGCGACGCTGCTTTTCGAAGGTCCAGTTCCCGCTTTGTTAGTTTCATTTTATTTCTCCTTCGCGGCTATTAAAGCCGCTATCTGTTTTCTTAATATTTTTTCCGTATATTCCATTCACGAATAACTTATTTTTCATCTATCCTCCTTATATCTTTCCTTCTAGACGAAGCAATATTAAATCCGCATCTGATAATTTAGTTAACCTATCCGGGATAACATCCAATAATACTTGCCCGGAATAAGTTTTCTTTTCTCCTTTGGAAGTAAAGACGCTCTTTACTTCGATCTGAAAAAATTCTTTCCCATGAATGGCTTTTCTGGTACCGGAGAAAACTCCCACATAAAGCCAGTGGATTTCATCCCACATAACCCAGTCTCCGGACTTGATTTTCATTTATAGATTCTTTCCGGAACTTAGCCATTTCAGTAATCGGTCCAGGGTCTTTTCGATCATCTGGAGATTAGTTAGAAATATCAAATGGTCCTTTAAACTTCCGGAATGTTCATCATTATCATGACCATAAGAGAAGGTTCCGACGGAGAATTTCATGCTCATCGCGCTGACTTTCTCCAGATTGATCATCCAGCCCGGATCTTCCTCCTGAAACATGATAGTTAAAGAATAATCCATGTCCAGACTGTTCAAAGGATGGTGCATAATTACTTTTTCGAAGTGATAATAAAACTTCTTGACTTCGTTTCTAACTTTCGTTTTCAGAAGTTCCTCATACGAGATCTCTCCGGCATCTTTATTGCCCTCCATTCTCATGATGGCGGCTTCCGGAATCTGGTCCTGCACTATGGCAGCCAGGATCATCTCCTTTTGCTCATTGAGCTTGTTGGTCCTTTCGGTCAGAAGCTTGAGCAATTCCGCGTAAGCGGCTTTCTGGAGTGTGTAATCTTTGGCCGATTCTCTCGTAAAGGTTTCTTTTCCATTATTCAGGACAATAATCTCGTTAAATTTATCACCAAATTCTATTTCCATAACATCCCGGGTGAGACCACAATCTCGGGTTAGCGTAACTCCCGCTCTGACCTTGCCGAACGGATTATCATTGACCTTTTCCCGAAGCTTCTGAACTTCTGCCCACCATTCGTTGTATCTCATGGGTCCTCCTTATATTTAATCCACTTCGCTATTGGGGAGTACCGTCTACTCCCCAATGACCAGATGAATTAACGATCTTTCTTGTCTCTCGGGTATTCAATAATCGTCCCGAAAGGCGCTTTATTACACGAGCCGACTGTGACCCAGATTACCGGAATCTTAGGTGCATGGTCCGGAAAAGTTCCTTCAAGGTCCGTGAAGAAGATCAAGCAGGAGATCTCCTTAGTGTCGGCCCTTTCGCAAACCGCCCGGAAATCCGTGCCACCTCGGCCTTTGAAATCTTTCGGCAGTTCATCAAACTCGTGAACCTCCCATTCACCATCAATCTCAGTATCGGCTGCCCACATGAAGATCGTGTGGTTTTCGTACTGGTCACAGATCCCTTTTATCTCTGACAGGAAGATTACCAGTTCATCGTGGCTGATAGAACCGGAGGTATCTATACCAACTCCCACCTTGATCTCTTCACCTGTAATGGACGGCAGCACAAAACCGCGATAAAGGTGCTTCTTATTCGGCGGAAATAACCTGAAATCGCTCTTGGCCGCCGAGGTAACCATGTCCCTCAAAAGTGCCTGCCAGGTGAGCTTCGGCTGGAGAATACCGTCTACCAGCTCCCCTATGTGCCCGGGAAGTTTACCTTTCATGCGAGCCGCAGTAGCCGCTTGAGCTACTTTTTCTCGCCAGTCGACCTCCATACTATCCTGACCCTGACTATCCTGTCCGTCTCCTGGGTCCTTACCCCAGTCTCCCCATTTACTGTGATCGTCCATGCGGCCTTTCGGATTTTTCTGTTTGTCCGGAATATGATTATAATTGTACTCGGCTGACTTGCCTTCCATATCTTTATCCGGTATCAAACAACCGGGAGGTAACCTGAAATCTCGCCGGATCAGATCGTTATCTGCGTAATCCGCCGCATAATTCCATTTTTCCAGATCCCGGCCCTGCATCCTGGGAAGATGCCATAAAATCACATGACCGACTTCGTGGGCGATAATTGCCTTGAGGTTTTCCAGATCTAACCCCATGATAAAGTCGTGATCGTAGAATAAATGCTTGCCATCGGTCGCCATCGTCTTCATGGTCATGTTTTTATCTTCGACCGGCTCCAGATTCAGAGCCAGATATCCGAAAAATGGAGTGTCGAAAATCATAGCTACCCGAGCCTTAGCTATCTTCTTATCGGCTTCTTTGCTCATTTAATCTCTCCCATGGTTTCTCTTACCCTCGAAGGATCAACTATCGCCTCTTCATATGAGGGTTTGGCATCGTCTTCGTCGTGATCGAATTTTACGTATTTAACCGGAATAGCGCTGATAACCTCCGCTACCCCTCCCAGAACCTCTACAATTATGGGAGGAGATGGCAGAGCATCCACCCAGAGCTGTAATTTATCTATTTCATCGGGCTTCATCCGCTGAATCACTTCGTAAGCTTTGCCTAGCTTCTCGAGCTGGGCCATTTCATCCAGACATTTCTGGAGATGCTTACTTACTAATTCTAGTTCGTTTAATAACCGGGCTATTTCCCGCGTCTTTGGCGGGAGTTTGCGCAGAGTACTCTTTCGTTTCATGCTATCGAACCTCCTTATAAGTTTTATTTTGGATAAGCTATAAGATGTCAAGCGAGGCTAATTACACCTTTTTAGTTAAAATTACGTCCTTATGGTCACGAGCCCATTGCGGGAAAGCCGGGCAACCAGCTACCGCTTGTTTATCCCTGGAAACCATCATGGTCACTAACAGCACCGAGAATTCCTCCGGCAGATTACCGGAATATTTGATCAGGTTATCGTAATGCTGCTTCGGCTGTGCTCGAGTTACCAGGGCTGACACCATCGCATATTTCAGGTCCATCCTGCCCTGAGGAGGTACATATTTGCTCGTGCCGGCCAGGATAGGTGCAAGGTCCGGAAGTTCTGTCTGTACCTTCAGGAAAGAAATAAACTCTGCCGTGGCACCTTTTCCAATCGTGCCGTCTAACGTCTCCGCCAGAATGTCTCGTTTATGGATGAAACCAATAGACTTGGAAGCCATCTCCCAGGACCTGGGCGTGGGGAAAGCCCGCTCACTGGATTCGGGCTTGAACTGAAAAAGAAGATCGCCACCCCTGAACTTCAGAAAACCGATGATGTTCGGGTCTATCTGTCCCGCATTTAAAGCCCAATCAATCCAATCATCGATATTGACTTCATAGTCAATATGCGTGAATCTGTTCAGGAGAGCTGTGGAGGTCCGGTAAGCGACGGCTCTGTCTTCAATTCTGTTTCCGGCCGCTATCATGTACCAGCTCGGCGGAAAACGGTATTCACCTATCTCTCTTTCCAGGAAAAGCTGATATAACGAAGCCTGAGTCATGGGCGGGGCGGATGATAGCTCATCCGCGATCATTATTCCCCGATTGGTAACTCTTTTGCTTCCGCAGATTTTGCAGGCAACTCCATTCCATAGCCCGGTACTGTTATCCACGGCGGCTTTGTCCTCTGTAATCTGGTGTTTATGCAGCACCGAATTACAATCGAGACAAAACCACGCTGTCGGTAAATCGGAAGGAGCTAACCATTTGGCCATCCCATCCACCACGGCTGGAATACCTCTATAATCTGTCGGATCTCTGAGCGGAGGCCGGTTATCTACGAACCCTATACCTAATTCGGTAGTAATACTCCGGGGTGTGGCTGATTTCCCTACGCCGGGAGGTCCCCAGATGAATAATGGCTGAGGCATCCTGGCCCTGTCGCCTCTAGCGGCCGTCTGCGCCTCCATCGCATCCATAATGAGTTCCCTGACCTTTTTTGGTCTCATGTTATCCTCCTGCTTTATATTCGAGCTAATCTGCTCGCTATTGACGAGTTGCTAAGCTCGTCAATTACCAGATGATTAACCCTTGGAACCATTGATCCGGATGGATGTTAATTCCTGCTTTTCTTTCTGGGATAAAATATTCAAGTCCTGCTTTAACTTCAGCACTTCCAGACAAGAATTCAAAGCTGGAACAAACATCGGACAATCTGCCCCACAGGGCTTCCGGTATGGATGCCGAAAACATGTTATCACTTCAATACTCCTATTGCTCTTCCGAGCATACGATCTAATATGGCCTCTTCCATGGTTTTCGCGTCTGACGGCTGACCCAGGATCAGATAACGAACTTGCTTACAATGCTTGCAATCAGTCCTCGGCATATGCCGAGTCCAACCAATACAGCTACAGGCTAATCCTGGTCCCTCACCTGCCGCTGTCCTGGAGCCGGAATCATCGTAAGCAGAAGCGACGGTGTAGTAACCATCCCCTGAGCTGGACGGTACTGCCCATTTCTGTTTCCACTTTTCAGTCAACTTTCCCTCCTAATAAATAAATCCGTTGTATTCATCTATGATTTCCAGATTATAACGTTGACAGGCATCCCTGAGCTCTTTCCGGTCAAAACAGACCCCTAATCGCTTACCATCAATCTTGATCGGACCGGCTAAAAGCGCCCGATCATTTTCCATGGACCCGGAACTGACGGTAATTCCCTCATAATCATCGTCGCCGCATTCCTCTTTCTGATAATCCTGGACTTGCTGCGGCGCGAGCTGGTCAGTCCAGCTCGCATCGTTATCATCCGGAAGGTTACCCTGCCCCGTTTCCGGGTTGTTCACCCAATCCCAGACCTCTTTGTCGACGATCTTCAATTCTATGTCGCCGTCCATAGCTCTTAAATCCAGGATATAAACCTTAGTCTTTTCCACTATATGCCATCCTCTATCCAGGCTTTGACAGCTACGGGATCCATTGGGTTAATATCTCCTTTGTAGCTGGGAAACCGGACGATTCCGTCATTAGTCAATTCCAAATATCGAATTTTGGCACCAAAGGGCGAGGTCCAGGTAACCGGCTGGGAGTATTTGAAGTAAGCGGGAAACGGATGGTATTTATCATCTCCACCCTGACCGGAGGATCTGAGAACCTGACTTCCACCCTTTAACTGGCGAAAAAGCCTTTCGATATCAGCCTGATCGAAACCGGTACCAACCTCGCCCACATGGACAAAGCCGGTCTTATCGATCTTGGCCAGTACCAGGGCTCCGAATGTATCTTTCCGCCATCCGGTACCTGGCGTATAACCCACGACCCAGAAAATATCTCGCTTCCAAACCTTGACTTTGATCCAGTTTGGTGACCGGCTTCCATAAGCATAGCCAGAATCCAGTCGTTTTCCAACTATGCCCTCCCAGGCGTTTTTCTCTGCGAGTGAATAGAGCTGCTCGCCGCCAGTGAATATTTGTGAAACTTCGAAGGTTGGTCCCGGAATCGCTAATGACTGTAATAGATTCTGCCGCTTGAGGAGAGGCTCAGCCGTCATGTCAGCTCCCTGGGCACTAATCACATCGAACCCAACGAATTTGGCCGGATAATCTTTGGCGGCTTGAGCTATTCCGGACCCTCTATTTGTCCTGTGCTGAATGTCATTGAACTTTCCGGTAGCCGCTACAATCTCTCCATCCAGGATGCAGTCTACTTTAGTGGAAACTGATATATCCGGAAATAAGGTGAGTTTTTCCTCACCGGACCGAGCCTGGATACTGGCAATCTTTCCACCCTCAATCCGGATAATAGCCCGGATACCATCCATTTTGACTTCCCAGATCCATTTGGGATCTGTAAAAGCTTCCAGCTTCGTATCACAAAGCATCGGCTTAACGGGATTGGATACTTTCATAAATACCTCCTCTTAATTTTATTACTGGATCATCTGGTGATCGATATAGATTGCCCTTTTCGCAATCTACACAATTAGTCTTATCCTGCTGGCAATCATCCTGCTGGCAGGATAATTTGGGTTTGCGCTTCCAGAACATGCTCAATTCCCCCTTAAAATATCTTCGAATTCATCCTGAGACAGGTAATGTTTGTTCACCCACATCGCTTTGATCCGCCAGGGCAGATATGTGATCGACCTGAGTAATTTTTTCAATCAATTCTCCTTTTTCTGTAATATATCCGGCATCAATCGACCATTGATGGCATATATCTCGAAAGACGGTGCAATACTGGATCGGCTGACAAGCATAGCTGCAAATATCCCATTTAAGGGTACAGATTCCCTGCCACAGATGAGGACAGCCCTCATGCCTGTCCGTCCAGACCCCAGGAAGACGCAATTGGAAAGTTTCATTCGGGTCTTCTACCAATCCACACCTCCTCTTCCTATTCACTGGGTCTAATTACGAAAGCTAAGGTTTTACGAGTACTCTTAGGGGAAGACGAAGCTTCGTAAGATTTTAATATCCCAAGTGGGATTCATTTTTTTTAGTTTATCAGCATAATTATGAGCGTCAATCTCAAGTTTAAAGCTCGCCCATATAATCATATGTTTAGAATTTTGTCCATTTAATTTTTTATTCAGATTAACATATATGTTATACCATTCCTCTTTTGTGTAACCTTCCGGAATTTTATCCGTATTTTTAGACATTTCTTTCCTCCTATATCCAAATAGGTTGAGCGCCCTCCCTGGCTGGGAGGGCCTTGATGCGTCAATTCGCTGCCCTACTGGTTTGGAACTGGTCCGAGACTAGCTAACAATGAATCCATCAGACTGGTATCGACCGTAGGTTTCGCTGCTGCCGGCGCTGCGATCACCTGGCCGGAGGCTTTCATTTCAACGAGTTTCATTAGAGCTTCGTTGTAGTCATCTTTAAACGATGTCAAGTCAACCGGTTTTCGCATGTTGCCGACGAGCATTTCGCCTAACTTCATCTCTTCATCGGTGACTGTCCCCGCTACTTTCAGTTCGGTAGGCGCCTTTATTTCCTCAGCCCAATGTAATGTCTGGAGAATTAAAACTCCATTCACAGGATCCGGACGGACTACCGCTAAATGTTCCTTATCCCGGAAGGCTATCTTGGTGATCCCTACTACTTTCATCTTTTCCATGACAGAATTGAGCAGGGTGAAAGCTTTCGCCGCACCCCTCGCCTTATCATCGATACTGATGTAGTAGGTCTCATCGTACCAGCGGAGATCTGATACCGTGGCGGCTTCCACAAAGCCAATTATGGCCATCGAGCCGCTAGACGGCAGGGGAAGAGTTTTTAGGTCTTCGGCTGTAATAGGAACCATGCTATCCTTGCCGGTTTCGTAGCCGCGAACAATTTCTTCTCCGGCCAGCCCTTTTCCGCAGACTGAGCAGGTTTTCGGCATTATCACCCGCCCATTATCCGCGATATGGTACTGGTGCATCTTGCCGCGATCCGCTACGGAGATCACGGTGTAAAGTTTAACCGGGATGTTTACCAGGCCGAAACCCAGCATTCCACCCCATGAGCTTCTCGGTCCCATTATTTCTTACCTCCTAATTTTAATAATTGTTTCCTGAAACTGGCCTCAAACTCGATAATCTTGGTGGCTTCTTCGGTCCCAAAGATTATTGACCGTCGAAGCTCCATGTACTGTATTCTCAGTGACTTTTCCAATTCAATGTAAGGCTTACGAGCCTCCTGGATTTTCTTCCCAATCTTGGAATTACTGGCAATGTAAAAGTTAATAGAACCATTTCCATTACCGCGATTGTCTATTATCGGGTCCATAATAAGATCCTTCAGGAAAGCCAGGTGATGGTTAAAACTCGTAAGCTCTTTAGCCAGGACCTCGGCCTCCTGCATTGCCTGCATTTCCATATCAGAGATACGACGGTTCAGCTCCGCATAAATGGATTCTAATTCTTTGAGGATTAGACTCTGGGATTTGGCTTGTTTCGCCATGAATAAATTTCCTCCTTAGCTTGCAGAAACCTTTCCTGCAGCAACGATATTTGATACCTGGGCTTCGGCTTGAAGCCAGATCTGGAAAGCTATAGGTTTATCCAGGTCTGCGAATCGCCTACCAGTGGAAATAAGTGACAACTCCTCGGCCCTCTGGAGAATTGCTGAATCCAGGTAGCAATCATCCCCATTGACCGAGCCATTGCTAACGATGAACATGGCTGGCCTCCCTTTAAATTTCGCCGGGGATTAGCTCTCTACTATACAGGTCGCTGTCACTTTACCCGTGGAAACCATGTATAATGTCTCGCCTCCCTTACGCATACCGAGCTTTCTCGCCTCGTTGATCTGACGACCCAGTTTGCGGGCACAGTCCTTCTTCGATTTACCTTCGACCTTGATTAACGCCTTTCCCATATAGGGACCTCCTTACGCATATTCCATGAATTTCTGACACATCCGCTTGTATCCAGCGGTGAGCTGATAACTGGAAACTAAGGTCCCGATGGCCTGTACCGCTTCCGGGTACTGAGCCGCCAATTTCTGGAGATCAGACTTAAACTGTTCCCCCGCGGCATCCATCTTTGCAAGTTGCTTTTTCTGCTCGTCGGTCAATTCTGCTTTCGCCATAGTAATCACCTCCTTTTATCTAACTTCCCAGAATTTATATCCGTGTTTCCGATAAACAAAAAGGGCGGAACTTCATCTCCTCACTATATGTGAGATGAAGTTCCGCCCTTTGGCTTATCTCCGAGTCTTTAACCAGGCCTCGTATCGCAGTCTGATAGACTTGATGGCGAGAGCCTTTTTCTCGCTAGGCTGGATCGGATCTCCGTTATAGGCATCTATAAATTCCGGCGTGTCCTCTATACCTTGAAGCCGGAGAAGTATCAGATCCACTGTGTCGACAGCTTGCCAATGTTCCGGGACCACATCGTCCGGCCTGCCTTTTCGCTTGACGCTTCCGAACTTGACGACCTGGCGCTCATCGAATCTGACGAGCAGATTTACCCCGTATTCATCGAAATACGGTCGGCAGAAACGACATATCCATTGGCCAGAGACCCTGTTTCCGAGCTGGGCTTTCGGCCTCTTTTCCAGACACGCATAGCAAGTAAATGTATCAGGACAGGCATTAAGCTCAGCCTCCGAAGGCTTGTAAACCGGTATTATCCGCCCCATGGAAATGGTTGGCTCGCTCACTGGATAAAGGTTTCTTCCCATCTCGATTACTATCTTCATCGTCTTTTCCAAACACGAAGAGGCGATAGGATGTTACTCCTATCGCCTCTTTCGTGTTTATTTGACTGGCTGTCCCTGAGCATCGAGAGCTCTGGAAACTTTTGTGAGATTCAGGACAGTGACTTCCTTGTTATCCTTAACCTCTTTCGTCTCTACGATAGTGAAATAGAATGGATGCCATGTCTTCGGACCGCCATTCGCACCACTATCCAACTTCTGGCATTGGGCTAGTACCTCTCGAGAGTTTGGAAGCCCATTGTACTTGATAGCGAAGATGTTAGCGAAGGCATTAGCGGAGTTATAATCCTTACCTTCGAATCTTACTATCGCTTTGGTCTGGAAGGCTGAGCTGTTTCCAGTTCTATGGCCTCCAGAGTGAGTACCTTTGACTTCCGACGTGATTGCGGACAGCTTATTCGTGTCTAGGGTGAATTGTCCTTTGGGAAAAGAGATATGGATGAATCTATCCTCCAGTACCTTCGTGTTTAGGTGATGCTTCAGGAGACATTCCTGGATCACCTTCCAGATTGGGCTGTCATTTCCTTTGATTTCCGCATTGAAAGCCTCTATCCGCATTGGCTCTTCCGCTTGTGCCTTGAGTGCATCCCTTTCGGCGGATAGCTTGTCTTTATCTTCCAGGGCGGCGACCTGATTTCGAATAGCCATTTCCTTCTCAGGAGAGTCTGGTAGTTTAGAGAGGAAAGCTATCATCGTGTCTGATTTGAACTTATCCGGTATCTGGAAAACCTTAGGTGCTTCTGGAGAGACTGGAGAAGTTGAGGTATTGGCCGCTGGAGGATCTGCCGGAGTGGATTCCTTATCTGAATTATCAGCTTTCGGGTCTTCCATGAGGTATCCTACCTCTTCATCCGTTAAATCTTCGGTCTCTTCCGGATGCTGTTTCCTGAATTCAGCTATGGGATCAGGAGTCTGGGAAGTGGGAGACTTGAGATTTTCCAGTGCTATTTCCGCAGCGAGTTTTACGTCTTCGGGGGTCGATGATTTTAATTCCATTAATTTCTCCTCTTCTCGGATAATTATCCGAGTCATTTTCCTATACATTTTCCACCTCCACTTCCACACACACTTTGATTCTAGAGAAACTATGGAATATCAATCCATCGAGACCATTCCGTCTCTAGGAAATTGAAATTCCGTATTCGGTTGTTAAAACCACATCTCGATGGGCTACTCGATGGACTGTCGCCTCACAGGAGGAAATCTTTCGCCAAACATCCAGTACCGCTCGACGATCACGAATTTGGTAATCATCTGGGGTACAATCGTAGTATCTCAGACCAGGCACTCGTTTGTCAATAGAGCTTATTGTAAAACACGGTAAATTAAACTATAGTTACAATACAGTTGAGGCTAAATAAATTTCAGCTTCTTACGAGTAAATCGATGGGTTTCCGAGGGCTTCCCCTTGCGCCTGCCTGCGTGTATCCGGAGGGCTTCCGATCATGCGTGGGCGGGTCTATCCGAAGCCTATCCGATAAAGCCCTCCGAGGCTATCCGGGCTTTCCACTTGAAGAGAATTGACCTGGAACAGAGACGTGTCCAGACAGATCCAGGTGGGAATCCAGGTGGGCGATTAGTAGATTACTGCTATTCGTAGTGAATCCGCAGCTGCACCGATACCAGTATGGATGGTCTTCCCCGGCCATGCGCTTCAGGACCTGGTCGGTAATCTTCATTGATTAAAGGCCAGGAGACCAGAAACGTTATCGGTCCGGCAAACCCAGACCATCCTGAGCCCGCAGACAGGACAATAAGGCGCTTTATTATGCGGATGGTCTTTAATTTCCTGGATTTCACCCCGCTTATTGCAGCTATAACAGGTATAAGTATCCACATAATAATCGCCACTGAGACGGTTCAGGACCAGCTCATCCTGGGTGATACCGTCAGGTGGTGGACAGACCTCTTTCCCAATTTCAGCTATTATTTTCAACGTGCCTCCCTTGTCTCCCTTGGCTACTCGTTGCCCATAGTTACCAGTTCACTCGCAAAAAGCTTTCCAAAGTACGGGCTCATAATAAAAGAATGATTTTTAAGGCGTAGAGATATCGGAGGGGTTAGGATTGATTACGCCTTTAGCTGACCCTTGAAGATCATACCAGGCCGGTGAAGAATCGGCCCCGGCTGTTAATCTATTGTATCGCCTAGCTGCGGCCTGAGGGTACATGGCCGGCTCTGTCACCAGGGCACCTTGTGGGCTACTGCCGTCAGGATTGCAGTATTCTATGAGACCTAAGCGCCTTGCACATGAGAGATATACGCCAAAGCCCGCGTAGTTAATACAGCGCCGTCTATGGCCCATCTTACGGGGATCAGTATAGCTGATAAGCGTCACCCTCTCCTTATAGGCTTTGTAGATCTGTTCACCATAGGCAATATTGCCCCCACCCAGGAAATCCCTGATAAATTCACCAATACGAATCGGTCGTTTAAACCCACCCTTAGGGGTGTATTTCGGCATTGTCATTTGTACTATCTCCTAATCTTTCCCTGGAAAATTTGGTATTGGCCACAAATATTTCAGCGTTATCATGGCTCTGTCGCCGCTTAATCACCGGCCCGGCCGTAAACCTCTCTGAATTACATTTCTATTACAAAACTGCCTGACAGTATCCGGAGTGATTACTTCATTGTCCCCGGCTAGTGTCCGCAAAACTGCCAGATTGTCAGTAATATCCTTGAAACTAAACCTGGCTAGCGATTCGCAGGTACCTTTTTCATTATCCCGAAATACAGTTTCTACCCTATCATCCGGATAAATCAGCGTCATTAGAGTATAGCTCAAAACACGCCTCCTACCTTCCCTGTGACAACTTCCTGTCTCGCCTCTCTTAAAATCTGAAGAATATCATCTTGCTCACCTCTCATGCGAAGCAGGACCAGTAAGGAATTAAAATCATCTTCGGACATGGATCTAAGAATATCACCATAGCTGGCATCCTGTCCGATATATGTACGCACTTCGTCAATTTGTTCCATTTCCCGTTTTAAAACAACCAATGCATAGGCATTGTTTAATGCTCGAATCCGGATTCCTTCAACTTCGGTATGGCTCATATTATTTATCGGAGCTAGTATCTGTTTTCGGCTCATCCCACAAACCTCTCTTGTCCCGAACCTCTTCACGGGTTTTATTTATAGCACTCTGCGTCAACTTGTTATAGCGAAGTGTCGTGTCAAACCGGTTGTGCCCCAGGTGCATCTGCAGCGCCTTTTGTTTATTTATATTGTCCCCGGCATCCTCCAGCCAGTCTACGGCTAGTGCATCTCGAAAACAATGGGGATGCAGGAAATGAGATTTACCGGTTTCCGGGTTGATAATCACTTTCCCTTTCAGGCCCGCCTTCTCAGCTAAAACTCGAATAATGTGGTAGATGTCCTGGCGGGACCTGTCAATTAAAAAACTTTCTGGATCCGGAACAGAACCTTCAAGAAAGAGCCTTATTAAATCAATCAGGTCCTGGCTCACTTCGATAATACGGGTCCTTTCAGCTATGCCCTCAGGGTCCACCTGGCGCAGATCCTTTCCGCATTTCGAACAAAATTGTGTGGACCTGCCGCCACGCCGCCCGCATGCAGGGCAGGTCTTGTGAGTTCCGCGCTTTAAATGGGGAATCATAATGGTATGCCGCTCGAAGTCTATATCTTTAAACTTGATCTTTAAAAGCTCCGAACAACGGGTACCCGTTTCGGCATAAAACATCAGTACTAGCCGGTCCCTGACACAGGCAGCGGCTTTATACATATTCCGAATATCATCGGCTGATGGTGTCGTCTTTAATGGCATTTGCGTCTCCTATCCGATCTAAGACTTTTTCTGAGTTAGATCTCCAATGTTCATATTCATCCAGGGTCATGGGAATATTGAGAGTTCCCATTGTGATCATTCGTAAATATTTACGAAGCCTGGTATACCTGAACCAGCTTAGCATCTGCGCCTCCTATTTAGTCATATGGATCTACTAATGTAAAAGCTTCTTTATTACATGGATGCTCAAATGGGGAAGCTAATCTCAGGTACCGCCCTAAAGAATCTGTTATCCTTCGAGATATACCCTTATTTTGTCCGGATAATATCAAAATGCTCCATCCTCTATAGGTAGCATTTCCTCCAGACATATCTTCCGGTAAAGTCAAATCTTCTGGCTGTGAATAAGAATTACTCACCCCATCCCCAGAAAGCCGAGCCAAAACTTCGTTGACTTCATCTTCCATCTATTCTATATCTCCCGACATTCGAGCCATCACTATTTCCTGGTCAGTGGCCAGCCGGCAGCGCGTATACCGGGCCGTCATGAGTGTCGTAATCTTTAAGTTTCCTTTCAGTCCAACATGATCGGTGCCGGATAGCTTGTGCGCGAAAAAGATGGCCTGCTTGAATTCCCGGGTGCCAGGGTCCGGTGTATAAATTATCCAGCGATCATATAACCCTTTGCAGGGATTGATGTCACTGGCCTTGAAAACCCGGTGACAGTCCGGATTAGTGCACTTGAAGAAGCCTTCAACGTGTTTATAATTACCCACAGCTTCGTTTCCACACGTCGGACACTGGGTTATCGGCTGGTAGTCTATTTTCCGGTAACGTTTAACAGGTCGGTACATCATTTCTTTAAATTCCCCATAAGAAGTGTAGCTCCCATAGCGAATCCCGCAGCCAATACAGCTTTTGTAAGAGTATCTTTATTTTTATTCGATCCTTCTGAAGCCATACGCTCAATAACCTCATGTTGCTCAAGCTGATCTATAATTTGTTGGGCCACATTCTTGACCTTGTTTTCTTTTAAAACCTTTATTATTGTAGCTTTATCCAATAGTTAGCCTCAAAATAGCCTAAAATAACTAATACCTGATGAACGTTTGAATGTAGTTACAATATTTAACACTATACCATATTGACAAATATATACATATAATGACATAATTGAGGCATTGTGTCAAGAATGAAGTTTAGTTTAGGAGGATTCAATGCCAGAAGATCAGGTACCTAATAATCCGGTTAATAATGAAAACATACCAGGTGAATTCACCTTTCCTCATTCATGGGACGCTTGTCCGAATTGTGGTAATCCGGAAAGAGTAATCGAGAAGATAGCTGATGAAGAGAAAGCCGCGGGTAAAATGCCGAAAAATATACCGGTGGGGATACAGTTTGGGGCTATAGGTATTACGGATCCCAGGACCCCTGCGAGCCGGATACCTATTATTAATCCCAGGTTTGATATTTGTACTAAATGCGGGACTTTCTACTGTACCTATGTGGAAAAACAGACTGTTCAGACCCAGATTCAGTTGCCGGGTCAGCCGGGTCCTGGGATGCCGCCCGGGAGAAATCCTTTCGGTGGGAGAAATCCTTTCGGAGGGAATAATCCACGAACCAGCTAAAATAATAATAATAATAATAATAATAATAAAAATTACAAAAAATTCAGGGAGCCGGAACAGTGACGGCTCCCTGATCTTATTCAGGGTGGGAGGACCTCCGGGAACAGAGGTAACGAATTCGGGTGCCAGAACGCCCTTTCGTATTTAACCCAGAATAAGTTATTTAGACTTCACTATCCAATTATCCAAGCGCCGGTTTACCTCTGCCAGGTTGTCAGATAAACCTTTAAACTGATTGGATAGCATCGTAACAATACCCTTTAACTCCCCGGCAGACACCATGTAGTTCGGATCTTTGACGCAAGGGAGATTATTCACGGTATTAATGAGTTCTGTGACTTTAGCTTCGTCCAACCCTTTCTTTCTCCCAGATCTAGTCAAGGCGATTCCTAGACTTACTAAATTCGTGATTACTAATATTACTATTCCGGCTATGGCCGTAATTTCATTTACTACCATGGAGTATCATTCTCCTTAAATCATATTTGCTGGTAGTTCTGGTAGTAAATCAGGCATCCAGTATCGGAGGCCATTCTTGCTCGCCTTTATTCCATTTCCCGCCCCACACCAGATGGGCCGATAGCCATCCAGAGAATACTCCCAAAGCCAGAACTACTAATATGATAATTTTATTAGGGGCAAACCAAACACTAGCTCCTAATCCAACATACCATATTATCAAGATTGCGATAAAGGCTGCCATGTGGGGATATATCCAGTCCCGAAATATATAAGTGTAAGGCCGGCGCTGTTCCGGATCCTTGATCCAGAATTCGGTATGAAACCAAAAATATTCGTAAGTCCAAAAGTAAAGCCTAGTGATTTTACTTTTGTGATCTCGTTTGATCGATTTTCTATATTTGCTTTCCATTATATTTAGCCTTATAATATATGCATGGTATTACATTCAAAAGGTTACATACGAATTAAAATTTCCAAAGATGATCCTTTCTATGTTATGAGTGATAGGGGATGGATTCTTGAGCATCGCTACATTATGGCTAATTTTCTTGGACGGATTTTGCTCCCATGTGAAGATGTTCACCACAAAGAAGAACCTAAAACAAATAATGCTCTTACAAATTTGGAACATCTTTATCATGTTAATCATTCGCACTTACCTAAAGCCAAATCAAAGAAAAGAACACCGGAACAGATCGCCCACGTTGTTAGTTTACGTATCGAGCATGGTACATATATACCATGGAATAAAGGTTTAACCAAGGAAACTGATATCAGGGTCAATGATCTCGCAAACCAAAAGAAAGAATGGTGGGTAAACCAGGCATAGAGCCCGAACCACTTTTTGACTGTGGCGCTCTTATGAGTTTGCTGTACCCGAGACAGATATTGAGAATAGTTCTTATTCATTTATATCCCGAATTTCCGGGTATAAGATCCGGTAATGGCATAAGGTCCACCAGCCGTGGCCTGAACTGTGATCTGAAATGCATCACCGACCAATTGATTCTGACCAAACAGGGATACCAGATCAAAGTAAGTAGTGTAATTCGCGGTCGTAATCGCAAAGGTTTTAGTATTGGTCATAACTCCGTTTACCTTGCGATATAATTTCACATTAACCGTATTGGCTCCGGGGTCAGCCGATTTCAGTACCAGGTCCAGAATAGTTTGTGTCTGGTATAATTCCTGATGATTCAAGAAATCCGTTTCGCTGGCATTAATGGCATCGATAGAAACCGGTACCTCGAGCTGCTGGTAACCCACTTTATTTTTCAGAGTAACGTCGTACGCTGCTATTTCATTGATTAATGCCAAACTCATAGTCGCGATTGTGTTCAAAACAATCAATTTGCCTGGTAGTATTCCCAGCGCCAGATAAAAGGTATCTGCACCACTGGCAGCACCGTAACAACGTAGCATGTCCGGAGGAGCTATCCAGGTGTTTAATTCGGTCATATTAGCAGTATCAATAATTATCAGCCAGAATTTCAGGTCGAAATTATCTTTGATAATAGCGAAAACACTTTCTCCGTAAGTAAAGATGAAAGAGACGATTCTCATATCATCATTGCCGGTCCAGGTGTCTAATTCTGTCATGGTAGAAGGGTCTATTTTGATTATTTGAGGATAAGTGGCAGTTGTTAAACCTAAGTATAAATAAGTAAAGTCATTTTTGAGAGATCTACCTCCTTCCTGACCAACTGCACCGGTCCAGGTAGCAACGGTAGTCATGGTGGCTCGGTTAATTTGCACTACTTGAGTAGGATCCGGAGAAGTGTTACCCAGGGCTACATATATGATGGAGTCTCCGATCCCGAGTTTCGAAACATTTCCTGCTACATTTTGACCAACCGCTCCGGTCCAGGTTGCAGTTGTGGCCATAGTAGCTATATCTATTTTCTTTACTTGTGCCGGGTCCGTCTCTAAGGATACATATATATAGGTCCCATCATCATCAATACCCTGAACACTATCTTCACCAATCGCCCCGGTCCAGGTGGCGGTCAGTGTGAAGGTTCCCAGGTCGATTTGATATACTGTACCGGGATAGGTAAGAAACCCAACATAAAGATAAGATCCGTCAGAATGAAGGCATCCTATTTGTTCTGTGGTGCCGCTGTCCCATTCAAAAAGAACCTCCAGGGTATCATAATCAAGCGCCAGGACCCTGCTATTATAAGTTCCGCTGGAATCAATTGCCTGGTATAGATAAGTCCCATCATCCAGTGTTGGGCCAAAATAATCTTCTTCTGCACCTTGAGTCGGGTTTTGCATTATTTTAGTAATTCCGAGCTGAGTAATGTTATCTACGTTTACCGGATTAACCGCATCGGAAATCTTTTTTACCCAATTAGGCATAATAATTCTCCTTTATTCTCTTCGGTGACTATAACTTCCGGTGACAGCATAGGGGCCACCGGCCGAGGCCTGGACCGTTATCTGGAGATTGTCCCCATGTAGATTTTGAAGTCCGAACATGTCCATCAGAGAGAAATAGGTGGCAAAGTTGGCATTAGTGATATCGAAAGTATCTACCAGGGTTAAAGCTCCGTTGATCAGCTCGTATAATCGGACTGTCACGGTATTAGCTCCCGGGTCCACTGATTTCAGACGAAGCTTATCTAAGGTCCATTGATAATAATCAGTAGTTCCGAAATTTATAACATCAGTTTCGGAAGCTGTGATAGCATTGATGTTTATGGCCGTTTCGGGCCAGGTGCCGCGAAAACCGACAGTTCCGGCATTGGTGATCGAATGGAATTTACCATTTCCATAGACCCAGAACAGCATTCCAGCCGCAACTGTAAGATCGCAATCCGGACTCCAGCAATCACCAAATATGCTAAAGCTTGTAGCCAGATTCGTGACCGTTATGTTGTCGGCTACACAATTACCCCAGACCGTCAAAAAATCACCGCTGGTTAATAAAATATCTCCAGCTACGAATAAGTCATTCCGGATTTCCATATTACCGACCAGGGTAGCGTCTACCTGGGTAATTCCGCCCATCCTGGCTTTTCCGTAAATCAGAATGGTGCCGGTAGTATTACTCAATGTACCGGCGATTCTAAAATCACCGTATACAGTGATCGGACAGGTAGTGTTAACTAAGTTACCGGGGCCGGTACCGGACCCATTGCCCTCGATGCTGAAATCGCTATAAATTGTAAGCTCGGTAGCTCCGGTATTATCAAAGTTCTCACTGCAGTGGAAATCACCGCAGATTAAAGTACCGGTATTTAAACCTTCCAGTGTCCAGAGTCCTAATTGAACCCATAATGTGCCCGCATTAGACAGGGATACGATATAACAGTTTTTATAAACCGATACAAAAACTCCGGCGGAGGTTGTTAACGTTGTATTGGGGGCATTAAGGTCTCCAAAAATCATAATACCGCCCAGGAGAACATCCATATTACCTCTTACGGATAAATCCCTGCCAAAGATTACAAAGGAACCGCCATTAATTACCAGGTTACCGCCAACGGAGAGATCTCTGGCAATATTGGTTTCGTAACTCAAAGTAGCATCTACGATATTAAAATCTCCGGTAACGGCACAATCCAGTCTGATAAAAAGCGTGCCATTATTGGCAATGCTGGCGAATTGGGTGCTACCGTTTATAGTGAGGGTAGCACCGGCAGTTACGGTTAAAGCGGCATTATCGGCTATGAAATCACCTTCTACCGTTAACGCATCCTGGTCAATTAAAACTATGGTATGGCCGCTGTAAACATTACCATGAACTACAAAGCCAGCAGTGCCGCTAACGGTTAAATCGCCATTCTCGATTATAAGATCCCCGCCGATGATTATAGTACCGACACTGGTGCCGTCGTTTTGATAAACGAAATTATAAGACCGACAATTTCCTTCAATGGTCAAAGATCCTCGACCGTTAGTGATGCCGCCTCCGGCAAATACGTCTCCATAAACGGTTAACGCGCCATCCCTGTTATCCAATTCTATACCGCAATGCAGATTACCCAGAATATTAGCAGCGCCGGGATTATCAAATGTTCCCTTACATTTAATACCGGTAGCCACCAAAGTGCCATTGTTGGTTAGGTTATTACACTCTACCGGATCTGAATTTAAGAAATGAACGGTAACTCCAGCGTTAATAGTAATGTCGGAGTCTTGATTTCCCACTAATTCACATGAGATATCACTCGTAATAATAATATTTACCAGATCCGCAATAACAACTTTATTTATTTTTTCCGCAGCCATAATTGCTATTGCTGCTGCCCAGGTTGAAACCGGGTCTGTAACGGTACCAGCTCCGGCAGGATCACCGACACTACTTATATAAACTGCGTCGCCGGAAAAAGCTCCTCCGGACCCTCCACCGGCTGAATTCAATATTTTA
>Ga0172380_10001871_pt1 | contig 35207 bp, 51 predicted proteins | sample Leawe162metaG_FD_119747 | JGI IMG/M metagenome (GOLD analysis project Ga0172380, IMG submission 119747) | Leachate microbial communities from a municipal landfill in Southern Ontario, Canada - Leachate well 162 metaG | ecosystem: Engineered > Solid waste > Landfill > Unclassified | place...
TGCCCATGTAAACGAATTAGCAATTAAATGCTGAAAAGTAGGAGTTTGATCGTTTAATTTAAACAAATTAGAAATGGTTTTTATTGGTTCTTCGTGACGATCAAATGTTACATGTTTCAAATTGTACATAAACCTAGTTTTGATTCTAAGTTTTTTTAATTTTTGTTCGAATTCTTTTTCAGTCATTGTTTGAATATTTATTAGTTTAAGGTAATACCAAACATTTCTTGCATTAGTTGTCTACGTTCCTGTTCAATTATGAACTTGGTTTCGACATAAGCGTTTGAATCTGGATATACATTTGATGTGTATAATTCAGATAGGTCAGATACCACATCAGCTTTAGCTGATATATTAATAACTCTATTGCGAGTCCTAATTCCAGGACTGTTCAAAAGCATATGCTAGTTTGTATATGAACCGTAATAGTTTAACATACCATTTACTTTTAAGCCAAATAATAGTAGGTTCAAAGTAATGTATTCTACGTATCTGATGTGCTCGTAGTTTAGTAGGGTAAGTTATCCACCTACCCTCTTTAGTTTCTTCAGGTGTGTAATTACCATCTTCCTCTTTGCCATATAATGCAAAGCCACCACTTGGAAGAGCTTTTATTACAACTTCATTACAAAGTTTTTTATATAATCTTGTATTCATTTGAAGGGTTTTTTGAGTGATCCATCAATATGACCTAAAAATAGGACTTTAAGTAATGTTTTTTCAGAATTGGCCATACTATCAAAAGCTTTGCCTATGCTAGCTCTTGTATTATTCCATTCTGTAATGTTTTTGGTTAATAACATTTTATTTATCAAACCATCATTACTTTTAACAAGTCTAAGTTGACGTACTGTGTCAACAGCAGGATGTTTAGATTGACCAATTATTGCTATTTTTAAAATAGGCTCATTCATTTTGATTTGAGTTTAGTTATTTGGGAAATGCTTTTTTTATTGCTTTAACAAGTGATTTTATCTGTTTTTGTGTAAGCTGTACATGACTAGGAGCTAAGAAAGGAATATCATTATTTCCTATTGTTATTTGTAACATTTTACCGTTTTTACTTCCACCGTAAAATGTATTTAGATGTATTTGCGATTCACCATATTTAGGATTAAATGTTCCATCACTAACTGGTAATTCATATCTACCTTTGATTGTTTTAATATTAGTACTCATTTTAATGTTGTTTTGGTTATTTGGGGACTTTTGTTTTGATTTATGTAAATATATAATTATTGAAATAGATCACTATTGTATGTTTGATTTGTACAACGATTAGTTGCTATAATATGTGAACCGAAGGATCCTTTACAGTTTTTACATAAGACTTTATTTTTTTCAACACTATGCTGGAATATACCACCTGGTTGATAATCAGGATGACGAGATTTCCTATTATTCTTGAATGGTTCGAATGTATTTTTCATGATATTATTTTTTTAAAATGTTTTTCCAAAAAGCATATCCTTCTGGGCTATATGCCCAAATAAAAGAATCTTCTATAAAACTACAAAAACTCCAAGTTTTATGGTCTTTTAAGTAATTATTATAGTTTTTTTTATTTTTTTTCAAATTCTTTTTGAATTTTGTAAGGACTTTGAGTTTCCTTAACTTTTGTTCATGTTTATTCATTTTGATTTAAGTTTTTTGATTTTAATTTGTTTAAATACATAGTAATGATTAGCAGTTGCACATGGTAATGTAAGAATACCATTTGTATAATCATGAGGACAATCAGATACTGATTTTGTATTTTTAAAAGCACAATTATCACAATTAGCTTTATCAACTATTGTATCATCTTTATTTGTCCTGATATAAAGATTACCTTTTATTTTATAAATTTTTCTTGGCATTTTTTTGATTTAAATGTTAAGTTCGCTAGTTCTTTGTATTACAACAAAGAAACACAACAAAGAAAAGAAAGTAACCCTATATATTGCTACATAAGGTTACTTTTAATTAAGCAATTACAATGCTATTCTTCCGGCACAACTATTTCCTGTTCAGTAGACGGAGCTACTTTAGGATCAGCAGTTGGTTTTTCTGCATTTGCAGGATGTACCCAACGTTTGTAAGCAGAAATAGTCTTACACCTGGCTTCGAACTTGTTCATTGCGATTTCATCTGCGTTGGGTTTTTCAAGTTCAAATTTGTGCATGAAGAATTTAATCTTCTTGGTTTTTACTACTTCTTTTACTTTCACGATGTTACCGGCATCATCAACAGAATTCCTTTTTACTTCGAAGTCAACAAGTTTCTGTTTACCATCAACAACAATGATGTTGTATGATTTGAATTCGTCTTTGGTAAACATTTCCCTGAACTGACCAACGTAAAAGAATTTTGTTAATTTACATACGGTTTTATCAGCTGGTTCAATTTCGAAATTACCTAATGCCAATTCGCCTGCTATTTTGTTAAATAACACTTCATTGGCTGAATCGTTGAATAGGTTTTCGTTTTGAGCACCTGTGTCACCACCTGATGTTAATACCTTTTCATTGGCATCATTCAGGTCATACTCAGGTTTTGCAATCAGTTTTAATTGCAACATTTTCCTGCCGTTGGCTGTTGGGCGTATGAAATCATTAGCCGTCATCTTATCCTGACCTGCAGGTAAAATGCCTTTGATCAAAACCAAATAGGTTGTGTACAATAATTCGTTCATTTTGATAGAGATTTAAATGTAAATATTAAAGTTATTTGTTTGTTTAAGTGTAGATAGGTAAAAAAGAAATTGCTTGATGCACATATATAAATGAATATATATAATAGCGTACTATCCGTGTTGCATACAAGCAATTTCACCCTCAATCCCTCAATTGAATGGTTTTATTTTTCAGTTTGTACATAAAAACTGTATTTTGTTGGGTCAATGCAAAGTAAGACTAATAGTTTATTATAGTCTGACTCTGTTAAGTCTTCATACTTCATTTTAAATAACATAAATTTAATAAGGGATATGTCTAATGAAGTCTTTTGATTTATAACTGTATTATTAGTTATTAAATCAGGTAGTTTTGTATCCATGCTGATTATGGATTTTTAATCCTAAATATTGCAATTACAATCACTACGAATAGTATTATTGCAATTACAACAATAGCACAAATGTGTTGATTGATGAATTGTAACATATATGTTGTTTTAGTTATTTCCGATTTAAGGTGTAATAGGTGCCTATTTCAAACACTTATACTAAGTATATCATGTTATGAAACGCTGTGTCCCGAGTATCTCTTGATACAACAGTTATCCCTATTAGTTGCTAATTTAATTCTCTAATTAGCAATCACAGTGAGAATGTTTTACTTATTCTGGGTCTTTGTCACAAATATTTTCCCAAAATTGATGTTCTTCCGGTGTTTCACGCCAGTAAAATGCACATAGAAGCATAGTATGCCATGTAAGGTAATCTACCTTTTTAATAAGAGTGTCAATGGTTCTTGGAGTTTCCCAAAAATCATAGTTTGCATTTTTTGTTGTCAGTTTCAAATTCTTCATGAAACGTGTTTTGATTTTACGTTTCAATAACTCTGCAATAAATTGTTCTTTTGTCATTTTTTTAATTATTAGTTAACATAACAAGTTACTTTTTTCATTGTTAATTCTTTTTCAAATGAGAGGGTTGTGCCTTGTTTAGGCAAAGGTTGATTGTTGCAATATGTACTATCTGTTGTAATTATAGTCTTTGTTGATGGACTAAATATTTCAAATGTACATTTAATACAAGGATAATATTCTTTATTGCAAGATAATAACATTATCATTACAATCATTAGAATGTATTTCATTTATTTAGGGATTAATTGATTACAAATTTAAGGGCTCATACATAATGGGACTAATATCCACTTCTTGAATAGGTTTATATAACACCTATTCTAGTAATAACTTTATCCTTTTTACATATGAGCCCAATGTTAATCAAAGGCTATTCCGCTCAGAGATTAACATATTAGCATGTCCCCAGGATCGTGATGCAATAATGCGAGTGTGCCTGGATTACATGTTTCATTTAAACAGGTGAGAGGAAATATATTATATAATGTAATAGATAACGACTGGTACCTAACCAGTAATTGAAAGTCTACATTACACAATATAATTGGATGTCCATTATCAATAAACTGGTTATAGTTGGTACTAATAACCATTGCCTGGCTGGACGTGGCAACAGGCTGATCTATATCACATAATACAGCTGATTCAAACACAATGGTTGATTTGGCTAAACCAATATCATTACCAAAGGTTTGAATAGGTTCAATAATGGATGTGATGACCATAGTGAACACAATACAGATTAAAGTGATTAATCCTTTCATACAATACATTTGATTTAAAGGGTTAATACTGAGTATATATATAGAATATCATATAACCGTTAGATTCAACTACTGTTTGATAACAATAGGATTGCCGTATGTTATAATGATATGGTATATCAATGTGAATGGGAAAGCCTGTAACTTTACTTAATCCCCTAAAATCAACATACGAATATGTTATTTTATTGATTAAATGGTTGATTTTCACTTCTCAGTGTCTGAGCAATGTTGTAAAGGGTCAAAGGACTATCTCAAGCATGACGACACATGATGCTATCTTGATAGCCCTAAGCCCTTCTAATGACCGGTTAATATAGCCGATCAATATGATACAGAATAAAGATAAATCAAGATAGTGGCTAAGCTCTTGGCCGACTAAACGGTTACCCTGATTTATTATGTTTAACTAAATCTTAAACCAACTGTATTTTCAATTGAAGTCTTTCTTAACAGATATTGTTTCCGTTTAAAGATTTCATGTACAGTTAGAGTTTTACGATTCTCACCTAAGAAATAACCAGCAATTAATTTAATGGTGTCTTCAACGTGAGATCTAGGGATTTCAAGTTCTTCAGCAATTTCTTTGATAGAATTGCCTTTTAAGAAAGATTCTGTAATCTCTCTTTGTAATGGAATAACTTTGAATGTGTTCATAATTTGAAGGATTATAGGTGATTGTGTATTTTATATAATTTACCATTATCTGAAAACACCATGAAATACATGTTGTTATCATCTAATCTTGTTTGTCCTTCAAATTTAGGGTTTTCTAACTCCATATATTGTAAAGGAGTTATAAGAATGCAATCTTCTAATTTGATATTCATTTCAATAAGGGATTAGAATGTATAATAGTTGTTAATTGAATACAAAGGAAAACTATTATGTATCAGATACGCATCGATGAAACTATGTAATATAAAGTTATGACTTTAGATAATACAATGTCACCTAATCCTACTGATTACTTTTGTTACTCGGTGTAGAGCACATAATAGTTATGTTGTAAAGCAAGGCTACAAATACAGTTAAGTCTTTGATCACATATCTGCTTGGCCGTATGTGTGACTTTTGTTGTTATTGTAGCCTTGTTAATTGGAAAGGGTCAAAGGACTACTAACTTTATCATTAAGAGTAGTGTTTGTAGCCCTAAGCCCTTTAAGTGTTTAATATTCAACGGTTATTTGATAGCAACCGTATGAATAGTAGTGTCTGACGCCTTCCATCATTACTTGTTCTTGTCTTATTGGATTAGGTATATTCTTAATAATCCAATTAGCTAACTCAAGTGCTGATTTAAAACGATATGTTATAACGTTGTCAATCTTGTTCATTATATTGAGGTATTGGTTAATACAATTGGAACAATCAACTTGCTTCGTGAATAGGATTATGTCTAATGCATAGTTATCTACTCTCTGTTCCACAAGTTGATTGTATTATTCACTAAAACTTAAAACATGACCAGTTAGTTACTTATGCTATTAATGTGTATCAATGTTGGTTAGTCACTTGTAGTGTTACTAAGCGAAATGGTGTCTCTGCTGCCTAACCAAAACGGTCAAGCAACAGAGACGAACACAATATCATACCTCAAAAGCATATTCAACGAAGATTGACTTATCTTCCTTCTGAGTATAACCAATCTCATATCGAAGATCAGCACCACACTGCAGTTGCAGTCCTGCATTACCAATGCCACGAAGCACTAAGCCGTCATCGGTCTTGCAAACTACACGAATGTAGCTATTAGCAATACCGTCAGCATTTGCTTTTGCAACGAAGTTCTGAGCTAAGCCGAACACTACAATTGCAACGGAGATTTTCTTTTCATTTGCCATTTTTTTAATTTTTAGGGATTGTGGGAAAATAACAACAAAGACGACTGATCCTAACGGGATACTTTCGCCTTGCCTCGGCACAGGGGGTGTTGATTAGGGGGTGATAAGCGGGGGCCTAAATATACAAAAAATTTATAATGGGGGGGGTTTATATATACAATAGTACTAATTATGTAACCTTTTATAGGCATAACCCGTAAAATGTGTTAAACTTATATATGAAAACTTTACAAGAAATTGCAGATTTTATCAATCCCTATTCAGCTATTATTGATCCTCATTATGATAGTAAAGGTAAACTAGATGGGGGATGGTTAATTGAGAAGGGTAGAGTGATGGGTCACATTGATCCAAGTGGTGAACAAGGTGAGGAAGGACCAGCAGGTATACCAGACTTACCAATAATAAATTTACAATATGAAATTAATAAAGGATCTGGTGTATGGGAACAAATAGAGAAAGAAAATATTAGAACCTATACTCCAATATCTGAAGAGCAGATTAATAAAATATTTAATGAGTTACATGATGATTATGAAAAGAATAAAGAGATGGTTTAATTGGTTGAGGAGTAAAAAACACTTCTCTATGCACATGTTTGATTGTTGTAATATCCCAGAAGATAGTGGTGTAACAATGAAAGACTTTGAATCCTTTTGTAAGCATGAACCAAGCACCCTTGAAGAACTAGCTTATTTTATAGTACCAAAGCAGGGTATAATTAGATTAAATACATTTGATTATAATAATCTATTATTAAGTAACGAGATTGAAAAGTTTTCAAGATTATTTGAACAATATAGCAAAGAGTATTATGAAAAAATAAATAAAACAAAATGTTAAAAATTAATATATCACAAACAGGTAAGGGGTTTTTTAGGGATAAGGATCTTTATGATACAGAGAGGGGTAGATCTTATAAGGTGTCTTTTTTAGGTATAAAGTTATTTGAAAGGACCTCTGATTATAAGTTGGATCTTAAGGATGAAGGTAGTTCTAAAGTGGGTTTCAAAAATAAGGATTAATATGGTAATCACTGCACAGAAGTTTATTAAACTTAAGTCTGGGTTTTCTAACCCAAAAGGTAGATATGAAATTAAATCAGATGCGACTTTTCTTAGACCTAGTAAAACTGTGAGTGGTGAATTAGAAAATATACTGGAGGAATATTATGAGTTCAGACGGGCAAATGATGAATGACGATAAGATAATGTCTCAGATTATACAAAGGGAAGAAGACAAAATCAAATTAAATAAGGTTAGGAAAGATAGGTTGTGGTGTCAAATTGAATTATTAAAAATGAGATTAGCCAGTCCCCTTGAATCTAGATCAGTTAAGAAAACGATCAGGGCTTGGTTAGAGTTAAAAGAGAAGCAATTAGCTTCATTATAAATATGAGTAAGAAATTAAAGTTAGATAAGCAAGGAGTAAGAGAGATATTGGATGAGGGGAGACGTATAGAAATAGAAGCAGTAAAAGAAGGTAGTCCAATAGTTAGATATGTTAACTTAAGAGAAGAAATTATTAATAAATTATTTGAATAAAAATATGGAAAATACATTTAAACCATTAGCAGGTTTGGTTCTTATTGAACCATTGAAAATAAAGTATAGGACTGTCAAGGAGACAATCGCTAAACAGTTACCTGAATCTAGTGAGGATTTGGAACAAGAAGTTGAAGTTGAGGTAGTTAAACGTAAAATTAAAATACAGCAACAATTAGCCAAAGTAGTTAGTACTGGCATATTAGATGTTGAGAAAATAGGTTTTAAAGCAGGGGATATAATTGTGTATGATATTAATATGGTACGCCCATTTGAGTTAGTTAAAGGGACTGTACTTATTGGTGCACATAACATATTAGGGTTATGGCTATAAAAGGTATAATTGATAAAAATAAAGAATATAAGCCTAAAGCTTTAGTTGATCCTAAGAAAAATAAAATTTTATTACCAAAAGTGTAACCTAATATAGACCTACCACGTAAAACCTGGTAGGTTTTTATTTGGTACTCTATCTAAATACTAACTTAGTTATCTTGTACAGCCAAAAGGTAATCATAGTATGGCTCAGAAGTCGGGTTGTAACTTCAAATAGAAAGTGAGTTGTCCCCGATAGTAACGGAAAAATTAATGATATAAGGATTTGGCCTAGTATTGGTTCATAGATGTGATAAGAACCTATTAGAAGATTGATAGAAAAGAAACTAGGATCGGCAGAAGTATACGACTAATCTCGAAATTCATTAATAAAGATTTACCTCTTTGAAGATTATTTTATTTTCAAGGGACTTTTTTATTGGGGTAAGTTAGTGTATGTATTATTAGGCAATTCTAGGTACTCATTAACCCCCTTTCCTTATAAAGGTTTTCCCCCAAAAATGCATATAACATTTAAATAAGTGGCATATTATAATATACCCAACGCATCTGTTTTTAATCAGGTGATAGAGTTAGGCGTACAATTACGCACCTCTTCCCCCTCCAGAGGAATCAACTTGGAGGGTTTTTTATCAAAAGATATTTACACTAAACTTGCATTAAATATACAAGTGGTGGATTATGAAGCTGGTACAATACAGGTTACAAGCCCTATGTTGTTTACCGGTTTATATTTATATAAGATATCAGACTTAGATAATTCTACTATAATATATGATCAAGGTATAGTAGATGTAGCTACTTCTACAACTATATATACTGGTATGCAGGGTATTACTGGCATACAGGGTACAACTGGTCCACAGGGTCCAACTGGGGGTGTACAAGGCATACAAGGGGTTCAAGGTGCTACTGGGGCAGGTATACAAGGTCGTCAGGGTACTCAGGGTGTACAAGGCATCCAAGGTATACAAGGTTCTGGTACTCAAGGTATACAGGGTATACAGGGCATGCAGTCATTACAAGGTATACAGGGGGGTCCTGGTTTACAGGGTTCTACTGGTTTACAGGGTATTCAGGGTATTCAATCATTGCAAGGTGTTCAAGGTTTGCAAGGCGATAAGGGTAGTATTGGTCTAACAGGTTCTCCTGGTATACAAGGTACTACAGGTACTAAGGGGGACTCTGGGGATACTGGGGATCAAGGTGCTCCTGGTATTCAAGGCATACAAGGTATTCAAGGCATACAAGGTACCGATGGGGATACTGGTGCTAGGGGTTTACAGGGTATACAAGGTATAAGTGTACAGGGTACTAGTGGTTCACAAGGTTTACAAGGTATTACTGGGGATGTTGGTGCTAGGGGTTTACAAGGTATACAAGGCATACAGGGTAATCAAGGTTTACAAGGTATACAAGGTTTACAAGGCTATGGGGGCGATGGGGCTCCTGGGGCTCCTGGTGCACAAGGCATACAGGGTATTGCTGGTAATGTTCAAGGTACACAAGGTATACAAGGCTTACAGGGATTTGGTGTTCAAGGCACTAGTGGTACATTAGGTCTTCAAGGTTTACAAGGTATACAGGGGTCTCGTGGTATAACTGGTTTACAGGGTATTATAGGGGACGATGGTATACAAGGTACACAAGGGTTGCAAGGTAGGCAAGGGTTGCAAGGCATACAAGGTTTACAGGGTGTACAAGGTGTGTTTGGTATACAGGGCGTTCAGGGTACTAGTGTTCAAGGTACTACTGGTACACAAGGGCGTCAAGGTACCCAAGGTATTCAGGGCATACAAGGTTTACAAGGTTTACAAGGACGACAAGGTATACAAGGGATTAGTATACAGGGTACTACAGGTTTCCAAGGTACTACTGGTACACAAGGGCGTCAGGGTACGACAGGTATACAGGGGTCACAGGGTATTCAAGGTATACAAGGTTTGCAGTGTCCGGTACAAGGTACTACTGGGATACAGGGTATGCAAGGCTTACAAGGTCGTCAGGGCTTACAAGGTATTAGTATACAAGGCATTCAGGGAATACAAGGATTACAGTGTCCTGTACAAGGTACAACTGGTATTCAAGGGATTCAAGGTTTACAAGGTATTCAAGGAATTCAAAGTATTCAAGGCTTACAAGGTTTACAAGGATATAATGCTGGTATATTAAGTTATACTAATCAAGGTAACGATAGGATTTTAACTAGTGTTAGTGCAACTGAAATAAATGCCGAAGCTAATTTAACTTTTGATGGAGCTACATTAATAGCTGGAGCTACACGCCCATTTACAGTAGATACAACTAATGGTCAAGCTTATTTTAAAGGTGTTTCAGGAGCATGGACTTTAGGATATAGGTTTTCAGACTCAGCCGGTAATCCTTGGGGAGGGTATAGCGCAATTGGCGAAACTTCGACACTAACTAATTATTATATAGGAAAATCATCCGGTGATACCTGTGCTAAATTTTTTCCAGATGGAGCGGTTGAGTTATATCATGATAATTCAAAGAAATTTGAAACTATTTCTACTGGTGCTTTTGTAACAGGTAATTTTGGCATAGGCGTTTCTCCTTCATTTAGATTTCACATTTTGCAATCTTCTGGCAATGTAAGTGGAGGAATTGTATTAACTGCTTCTGATAATGATGGATCGGCCGGTATTTTTAGGGAAGATGGATCTGTGGGGTCGCTTATACTAAGAAATCAAACTATAAATACTCTTTTTATTAAAGGAGGAAGTGTATTAATCGATGGGGGATTACACATTGGAGGCACTAGTGACGCAGGAGATAATAATTTATTAGTTGACGGGACAACTTCTTCCACTCAATATACAAGTACTATAGCAACAGGCACAGCCCCATTAGTAGTTGCATCAACAACCAAGGTTACTAAGTTATATTCAGCAAGAGCAGAACTAGCAGATACAATAACTGTTGTTGATACAACAGATGCCGAATGTTTTATTGCAATGTTTGATTCTGCAACAGGTAATATGGCAATAAAAACAGATCCAGGATTTACATATGATGCGTCTACTGGTAATTTAACAGTTACTGGTACTATTACTGCATCTAACTTTATTTTATCAGGAGTTTAATTAATTTAATATGGCAATTAGAAACGAATTAGATATTAGTTTATTGGAAGTTGTAAATGAATTAGGAGCCCCATACGGGGAACACGATGGTTCAAGTGATGTTTCTGTATTGAGTGATAGTACAGCGTCTTGGACAGTTGATGCTTTAATTGGTAAAACAATATGGAATCTTACAGATGGTTCAAATGGTGTTATTATAGATAATACTGCAACAACTATAACTAGTCGTGGATTAGCTTATAATATTTTAGGTGTAGAAGAAACATTATGTAATATTATAGGATATTCTGATTTAAGTGGTTCTCCAAATACATTAGAGTTTGAACATAATGGTATATATCTGAATTCTATTTTAGAAGTTGGTGATGAGGTTGAATTGAATGCTCCAGGTTATAATGCAAGTCCTAAAGTTATAACAGCTGTTGGTAGTTTTACTTTTCAATTTGAAGAAGCGGATGGTGGGGATCCAACTGGTGGTCAAGTTAGAGTAGCAAGTGGAGGATATCAATCTGTTTTTGAAAATGATGGAATCACATTTAGTGATGGGGATAGTCTGACTATAGGAGAAACCTCTTCCTATAATGGTACATATTCTGGTACAGTTCGTGGGATTGATTCTTCTCATTTTGCATTACCTGTAAATTATAGTTCTGATGAAACTGGGGTATATTATAATTCCGCTGTTTCATTGAGTGGTGGTACAGATAATGATTGGGATAGTGGGGATCAGTATTATATGGAAGGAGAATCAATTCCTGGTAATTTATCTTATTGTTTTGATGTTGCAGTTAATGCTAAATTTGATTCAGATTATGGTGGTGACTCGTATGCTGGTGCTGGTACAGGTTGGGATAGACTTTCTAATTTTATAAATTATAATGCATTAGTTAGTCCTCCTGCTTTTGAATTAATAGATTGGGATGGTAATTTATATACTTCTGTTACAATAGGAAGTCAAAAATGGATGGTTGAGAACTGGAAATGTACAAAAAATGGTCTCGCTATGACTATTCCAGAAAAGACTACGACTTCAGAGTGGGAAAGTCAAACTAATACTAGTACTGGGGCTAGATGTTATTATTTAAATGATAGTTCTTATAAATCAACATACGGTCTTTTATATAATTGGTATACTGTAAATCATACAATGTTTCAATTTTTACCATCCTATGTTATCAATAAAGGGTGGAGAATTCCAAGTAAAACTGACTGGGAAACATTAGTTGCAACAATAGGAGGAGATCCAGTTGGTGGATCAATGAAAGAAGCAGGCACTACACATTGGGATAGTCCAAATACAGATGCAACAAATTCTACCGGTTTTACATCTTTGCCTGGCATGGTTAGGGATTCAAGTGGTTCTTTTGTTGGAACGGGGGTTGGGGAATATGCATATTACTGGTCTAGTACAGCATATGATACCGATGACGGATATTATATGTGGAATGGATATTCTAGTAATGGTTATGTTCTTACTAATTTACCAAAAAAAATGGGAATGTCCATACGACTAGTCAAAGACGCTTAAAATAAAACAACATGACAATTTATCAAGTACCTGTAGGTAGTTACTTATCAGAGACAATAGATCTAGGAATTAAAGTACGTAGTTCTTCTCCTAGTAAAACAATTCCATTTGAGGGATTTCTAGAAAAATTAAATGAATTTCAGAAACTTACAATTCAAGTAATAGATTCTGATGCAGGTACTATTTTAGTTACAAGTGATACTTTAAAAGAAGTTGGTTTATATATACTTAGTATATATGATAATGAAACAGGTTTAGAATATCACAGTGCTGTCGTTAATGTTGAAGCAGGAGAATATATTCCTACTGGCATACAAGGGATTAAAGGAGATCGTGGTATTCAAGGATTTACTGGTATACAAGGTATACCTGGTTCTGGATCACAAGGAATACAAGGTATCACAGGTAGTCAAGGTATAGGTGGTATTGTAGGTAGTCAAGGTCTTCAGGGTAGCCAAGGATTTCAAGGGATTCAAGGTTTACAAGGCATTCAAGGTCTACAAGGAATTCAAGGTACTATTGGCATACAAGGATATACCGGAAACCAAGGTATACAAGGAAGTCAAGGATTACAAGGAAATAAAGGGGCAATTGGGAATACAGGAATGCCCGGTATACAAGGGATTCAAGGATCTCAGGGGCTTCAAGGTTTACAAGGAGTGCAAGGAATTCAAGGGATTCAAGGTGTTCAAAGCGTTCAAGGAATTCAAGGCATTCAGGGAATACAAGGCATACAAGGATTGCAGGGTATACAAGGTATACAGAGTATACAAGGATTACAAGGTATACAAGGAGATTTTGGTATACAAGGTACGCAAGGTATTCAGAGTTTACAGGGTATACAAGGATGGAGAGGAATGCAAGGAATTCAAGGTTTGCAATGTCCTGTCCAGGGAGTACAAGGTATTCAGGGTACACAAGGCGTACAAGGTATGCAAGGTGTACAAGGAAGACAAGGATTACAAGGATTGCAAGGTCTTCAAGGATATGGTGGAGATGGTGCACCTGGTCCTCCTGGAATACAGGGGATACAAGGTGTTGCTGGTAGTGTACAAGGTGTACAAGGATTGCAGGGACTACAGGGTCCTAGTATTCAAGGAGTACAGGGAATGTCTGGTAGTGTACAAGGACTACAAGGTTTACAAGGATGGATTGGTGTAACCGGAGATCCAGCTACTGTTATGGTAGATGATATTACAATAGGTATAAATGGGATTTCTGAGTTGTTTGTAAGGAATGGAGGTATATCTGATTTACAAATAAATACAGGGATAGACTCTAGTAAAATAGCAGATGGTAGTGTTAGTAATACAGAGTTTCAATATATAAGTTCTGTTACTAGTAATGTTCAAGATCAATTGAATGTTAAGGCTCCAATAAATAATCCTACTTTTACAGGAGAAGTTGCAATGACGGGGGGCTATTATGCAAGCGATGTTACATTGTGGGGATACTATCCGGACCCAAGTAATTATGGATATACGTTAACTCTAAATGAAGATTTCAGCGCTAAGACTTGGCTAGTTCGTGGAAGTACTATAATTAAGGGATATAGAACTGGGATAGAATATTGTGATTATCCTAGTGAAATGAGATTGTATATTGGCAGTAGATGGTGGGATGATACATTAAATGGAGGAGAAGGAGACTGGTCTGACGATAGACATTTTCTTGCTATAAAGACAGATGGTATATATTTTGATGATGTATTAGTTGGTTCTGGTGGGGGTGGTTCTCTGGATGGTAGTGGCACTATAGGGAGAATTCCTCATTTTAATACGGCCAGTTCTATAGCAGATACAAATATATTTTATAATACAGCAACGGGTGTTATAGGAATAGGTGTGGCAAATACTACTACTAATTTACTTAGGGTGGCTGGTGCTATATATGCAACTTCTAATATTACTGCAAATTCAGATATTAGAACTAAAAACATAATAGGTTTAATTCCTACAGTTTTACCTTTATTTGATAAAATAAATCCAATAGAATTTGAATATAAATCTCATTTAAATAAGAAATTGTTTGGTTATTCTGCACAAGAATTGTATGCTATTTATCCTCAGATATCTAATTATAATGTGGAGGATGATTCTTATGGTATAGATATGATGGGCATGTGTGCTTTGAATACCAAAGCAATTAAGGAATTAAAAGAGGAAATAGAAAAATTAAAAGGATATGATACCTAATACTGGAGTAACCACATCTAGTGCCATACTTTTAGAATTAGGATACGCTTGGAATGGTACTAAACAATTAGGGGCATTGATGAATGATTTGAATAAATATGATACAGGAGCATATCATTCTGCTAATAGTTTTAATAATTTACAAGGGTTTACTGGTGGTACAACTTATCATTTTTTAACTGTAGAAAATATAAGATTATTTAAATATTTATATGGTTTTAGGGTTGTTTTTACACTTAAAAATAATGCAACAGTTGATTCTCAAAGTGGTAGTTTAAGATATACCCTTAGTACACACGGTCTTTCGTCTGGAGAATCTCCTTTGGATAATAACGTTGATCAATCTATACATACTTGGTCTGGAATTTGCCCGTGGGAGAATAAAATGAATGGCTGGAAGGACGGTATATTAAATGTGGGTCCTATCTCCCCTAATTCAGAAGAAGAAGTATCTATTATTTTAGACGATTTGTGCCTGACAGATACCCATTGGCACGGTGTCTTTTTTCCTGTCAATACTAGGTGGTTACATTATTTTATTCAATCTATTACATTACCTTTTAATTTTTATTGGAGATGGAATAATGATCTACCTTGGAATGAAACAGTATTTACTGAATTTAATCAAGCAGGTGATTAAAATAAAGATATTATAAATGTAACCTTCTAGTCATACATATCGTATAACTCATAAAACACGATACGTATGAAGATTAAAAATAAAGATTTATATAAGTTCAGAGACGGTTTTAATGAACTATATAAGACTGAAGTTCCAGCAGAATGTTCATTATTGATAATTAAAAATCAGAGATTAATTGCTACGGCAATAGAAGATCTTGAAAAGATAATTAAACCTACCGATGCCTTTTTAAAAGAGTATCAAAGTAAGGTAGAGGATATTGCAAAAAAGTATTGTATAAAAAATGAAAAAGGAATTCCTATTCCTAAACAACTTCCAAGTGGTGGATCTATATATGAATTTACAGATAAAGATAGAGTTACATTTGAATTAGAAGTTAAAGAGTTAGAAAACAAAGAAGAACTAAAATCATTAATTGAAGATCGTAAATTACAAGTAGAAAAATATAATACGTTACTAGAATTAGATATAGATATAGATTTATATAGGATAGCAAAAAAATTGCTTCCTGGATTAATATCTCCTTATCAATTGGATCTAATTTATGAATTAATAGATGAATAATTTATGTAAATTTATAGTGGGGGCCGGTGGTACGTTGACCCCTCTTTTAGTTTCAAGTAGTGACCTAAAAGGTCCTGGTTTGATGAATCCGTCCATATATAAAGATGGAGATGATATATTTGTTAATTTGAGAAATATAAATTATGTTTTATATCATAGTGAGGTTGACCAGAAATTTAACAATAGATGGGGTCCTCTAGTATACATGAATCCAGAAAATGATATAACATTAACTACATATAATATTATATGTAAACTTGACTCTAATCTAGCAATAGATAATTATAATCATGTAGATACCAGCAAACTAGACGTTAGACCATTGTGGGAATTTATTGGTTTAGAAGATGCTAGATTGTTTAAGTGGAATGATAAAATGTATCTTTGTGGAGTTAGACGTGATACTACAACTAATGGAGAGGGTAGGATGGAATTATCTGAAATAGAAATCAAAGATACAGAAATTAAAGAAATAAGTAGAGTCAGAATACAACCACCTTTTGCTGGTTCATATTGTGAAAAGAATTGGATGCCAGTATTGGATTTACCATATCATTTTGTGAAATGGACTAATTTAACTGAAGTAGTTAAAGTAAATCCAGAAACTGGGGTAAGTGAACAAGTTTATTTATCAACCAGTCTTATACCAGATATGCCAGATTTTAGAGGTGGTTCACAGGTAATTCCTTGGAAAGATTATAGAATATGTGTGGTTCATCAAGTTAACTTATATAATAATGTACTTGGTCAGAAAGATGGTAAATATAGACATCGATTTATTGTTTGGGATAAAGAGTGGAATATAGTTGGTATATCAGATCCTTTTTCTTTTTTAGGTGCACAAATAGAATTTGCTTGTGGTATAGCGTTAGATAAAGAAGATTTACTTATTAGTTTTGGATTTCAGGATAATGCCTCTTTTGTATTAAGAATTCCTGAAAGTATAGTAGAAAAGACAATTAATTATAAACACGTCAATATAGATCAGTATGTATAATGGACACAAGATAGTTGATTACTTTCCTTTTTTTGGACCAACAGGAAAGGAATTATTAGAATTAAGAATCAATATGTTAAAGGATTATGTTGATGAATTTGTAATATCAGAATCCAATAGAACTCATAGTGGTTCTCCGATTAAGTATGAATTAAAAGAAACTATAGAAAAATTAGGTTTACCAATTGAAAAAATAAAAATTATAGAATTAGATATTCCAGATAATGAAGATCTAGTTATAGAAAAAATTGATCATTTAAATTGTTCTTTTGATTATAAAGAAAGTGATAATCAAACAAATTTAAAATCTCTTCGTGCACGAGTTATAGAGCGTATGCAGAAGGATGCTTTACTAAAAGTACTAAATGATTATGATGACAAAACAATATTCATACATAGTGATTCAGACGAAATTATAAGACCCAATTCAATAGAGTTTATAGTAAACACAGTAATTGCAAATCCAAACGTATTAATAAAAATACCTTTAGTTTTATTAGACGGAAGAGCTGATTTAAGAAGATATGTAAAAAGTACAGATAAGCCAACCCCTTGGAATGGTGGAATGTTTGTATGTATTAAAGATCATTTAAAAAACAATACTCCTACTGAATTAAGAAGTTGCAATAATTCTAAATATCAAGTTACATATATTACTCATAATAATGAAACCATAGAAGATATGGGTTGGCATTTTTCTTGGATGGGCAACAATGACCTAAGACAAATAAAGAGAAAAGCAATGTCTCACCACGATGATTTCTTTCCTACTACAATTTTTAATGCTAAATATAGTAGTGATGAGGCCAATGATTTTTTTGATAATTATATTATTTCTGAGGGAAACATTTCATCTTCTGGAGAAAAAGATAGTGTATTAAAGAAATATCCTTTAGAAAACTTACCAAAAGAAGTGTTTACTTTATCTAGAGTTTTGCCTTTTTTATTACCAGGATTGGATAAATCTGAGATATTAAAATCGGTTTATTTAAATAGATGTTCGGTTCATGGAGAAATAAATGAACACTTATCAACTTTATCTGAATTAGCATCTTCTTGTAAACATGTTACAGAAATGGGTGTAAATACAGGTAATAGTACTCTTGCTTTCTTAAACTCAGATGTAATTCTTAGATCTTATGATTTGTATATAAATGATAATGTATCACGATTTTTTGATATAGCTAAGCAGGAAAATAAAGATGTTAAATATATTCAAGGGGATACTAGGATAATAAATATAGAAAAAACAGATTTATTGTTTATAGACACTCTACATACTTACGATCAATTAAAAATAGAATTAAATAGACATTGTAATAAAGTAAAGAAATATATTGTTTTTCATGATACTCAAACCTTTGGTACAATAGGAGAAGATGGTGGTATTGGTTTATTGCCAGCCGTATTAGAGTTTGTGATAGAACATCCAGAATGGGCATTTAAGAAACATTATATCAATAATAATGGTCTTACTATATTACAACGGGTTCGTGATTATGTAGCTATAGATAAGAGTGATTTATCAAAGACTTTAGATAAATATGTGAATAATGAGAGCGACCCTAATATTAATTTTGAATTAGGGGAAGAGTATGAAAAGGAAGGACACTATGCTCCTGCACTATCTTTCTACTTAAGAGCAGCCGAATATAGCGATAGTCCATCTTTTCAATATAATGCTTTACTTAGTGTTGCTAAATGTATAAATGAACTTGGTAATAGAAATCATCATTTAAAAGGAGTTTATTTAAGGGCCATTTCATTATTGCCAGATAGACCAGATGCATATTTGTATTTGGCCAAATTATATGAAAGCACCAAAGAATGGATAGAATGTTACAATATTGCTAAAATAGGTGTGTATTTTTGTAATGATGAAAGTAACAAAATCAATAAAGATTCGTTTAAAGAAGTGTTATCAAATTCATCCTATCACATAGGGTTATATAAAGAATCTAATTTATTAAAAAATGCAAACTAATAAGAAAGAGATAGAAGAACATGTCTGTTATGATCATTTAATTGAAGTAGAACATCCATATTATATATGTTCTATATGTGGTAAAGATGTTGTTTTAAAAGGATATGGCAAAGGATAATATGAATAGAAAAGAAATTTATAGTAGTAAAACCTACGAGATATATTTAAACTTAGTTAACAAACACATTAATGGGAAGAAAAAAGAAAATAGTAGAAGAGTTGTTTGCTCCTGAGGTAAAACCAGAAGTTAAACCTGACTTTAAAGAATATAAATACGCTACACTTGTACAGGACTGTAGTCGGTGTGGACATAGACAAATAATGGAATTAGGTATAGAAGGTGGTATACAAGTACTCCTACCTACTACAGATAAACACCATCTTATATTCGAATGTGAGAAGTGTAAGACTGTCATTATGTGGCATTACATTGAAGCATTCGAACCAGGACCTAGAGTTAAACAAGAAAAACAAAATGAATCAATACGAGAAGAAAATAAAGAAGAACAAACTGTATAAGGAATTTGCTGACTTACTTAATGGTAAGTTACAACTCTCTCATAGAGAATTAGAATTATTAACCTTTCTTATAAAGATTAATTCTGAATGGCAACCTAGGATAGAAGGCGAAGAGAAGAATCTTCTTTCTACTGATAATCGTAGACTTGTAATGAAAGAGACTATGATTAATAAGTCTAATCTATCTAAGTATATTAATGTACTTAAGGATAAAGGTATTGTTACACATGATGGTAAACAGTTCTATTTGAATCCAATGTTAGTACCTATTGTGGGTATACCTACAAAAGAGGAATGGAATAAAATGTATGTTTCCTTAAAGAACAATTCTGTTAATGTTATGTTTAATCTTGTAATTGAAGAATAATGGAAACTATTGCATATGGTTATCGTGCTACTGAACGTACAAAGGAATGGATTAAAAGTGAGATAATTAAATATTTTAATGGGAATTTTGAATCTTATTATGATGAATTAATAATTAATGAATTGAAGAATAATGGATATTAAGCAAAACAATAAACTAAGTAATAATAACTGGTCTAGAACAGAAGGTAATAAAAAGTATAGTTGGGATGTTCCTACTCTTATTCAATTTGCAAAAGAAGAGAATTATAAACCATTTGATTTAAATTTAGATTGTATTGATATATCTGGTAGTTATGGATTTGATACATATCGAGATTTCTTGAAATATGTTAAGAGGATAAATGAAGTTGATTTTAAATATCCTATTTTAATAGATGATTTAGGTACAATATGTGATGGTTGGCATAGAGTTGCTAAAGCAATTATATCTGGTAAGAAGACTATAAAGGCAATAAGACTTAATGAAATGCCTGCTGCATCAAGTGTAGAAGATATATAATTATGGATAAGAAACTTGTTGAAGAATATAAAATTAAATCTATGAGTATAGAAGAATTAAGAGATTTATATTTAGGTTCTAAAAAATATAAAGAATCTTTAGAAAAGGTAATAGATGATTTGGTTCCACCCATTGTTGAATCTTCTGAGAAATATGAATGGGATATAATGAAATATTATACTCCTGATTTGTCGGAGTTTCATGTTGGGTTTGAATATGAAAGAATGAATGGAGATAAATGGGAAGAATCAGAATTAGGTGGAGTAGATTGTTTTTCTTCTTTAAATAATAGAGATGAAGAAAATGAATTTGAAGAAATAGTTAAAGGACTTAGAGATGCTAGAGTTAAATATCTTGATAGGGAAGATATAGAATCATTAGGGTTTAATAAATATTTAGGACATTCAGATATAACTAAAAATACTACATGGCAAGGAAGTATAAACAATATAGATTTACAATTTACTTTATCTGATGATGGTATTTCTTTAATAGAATATCAAGATTGGGAAGAAGAAGATATGTTTACTTTATTTAAAGGTAAAATTAAAAATCGTTCTGAGTTGAAAGTATTACTAAAACAATTAGATATAGAATAATGTTATACATTAAACAAATAGAAGAAGAAGTGGAGGCTCTTGCAACTCCTATAAATAAATGGTTACATATAGGACAAGTTGTAGACTATATTGTAGAAAAATGCAATATGAATGGTATAGAAATACAATATGATAAACATTCTTATTGTACAGAATGCTACACTAAACCAATCTTAGTCAAGAGAGAAGATCACGGTGGAATGGCAGGTAGTTGGCGTGATTATTATAAGTTACAATGTCCAGGATGTAAGAAAGAAACTACTGAATTTGATGACTGGACTAAGGATTATATGAAGAGTTTAATAATTGCATGGAATAGAGTTAACTCATAAAAATGGATACGTGGAAAAAATTAGAAGAATCTCTTAGAAAAGAGATTGAAGATACAGGTGGTAGTAGAATAGTTAGAGAAGATGGTTTTGTTGAATATAGAACTATATCTAAAGAAGGTCAACTTGGAGATTTTGCTACTGAATGGTGGGATGAAAAAGATTGGGAAGAACATAGAAAATGTATAAAAGACTTAGAGAAAAGAAAGGTATACGGCAAACCTTTTATTTTTACTTTGATATTAAAAGAATTTCCAGAATTTGATTATCCTAATTTATCTTTAAGAAAAGATTTAGAATCTTATAAAATGGAATTTATTGATTATAGTAAAAATGAATCTAGTACAGGACGAGATATTAAAGGAATTATCTAAGAAATTTAATAAAGATATAAGACATATCAAGACAGTTGCTTATTATCCTATTAGATTTGCTAAAGAGATTATAGAGAATACTCTAGATGATAGACCTATTAGGATAAGACACTTTGGTGTATTTACACAAAAGTATATCTCTGATAAGGATTTAATTATGTCTGTTCGTGTTAAACATCTATTAAACAATATAGAGAATGTGGCTATAATGATGGCTACTACAATGGATTTTATCATACCTAAGATATCATCTGCTAAGAGAATTATAGAAGATATTGTTAAAACAAAGGACTATGAAAAGCTTAATTTGATATGGGAAGAATGGAAACTGTATAATAAGTAATACTATAATTACTACAAAATCTGTAACTGCATATAACTAGCCTCGTTAAATCTATTAACGGGGTTTTTAATTTAATAGAAAAGATGAAGATTTTTGATATAGAGAACGGAAGAATAATATTAAAGGCATCATCTTTAGCCATACCAGAGTTCAAAATGATATGGACTAGAGATTTAGATCCAGATAAACCTAGGGCTTATAGTGAATTATCATATATAACATTCTTATGTGATGCTTCATTAGATAATCCTTATAGGAATTATACTGAGGATGATAGAATTAGAGTGTTAAAGAAAGACTTCTTTAGCAATGAAGAATACGAAGTAGACGAATTAATTCAAGAAGCAATAGATAAATATAAACAATTACAGGAAACTGTAGCTGTTAGATTGCTTAGATCTGCTAAAAGTGCTGCAGATAAAATGTCTCAATACTTTGACAAGGTTAATTTTGAGGATACAGATAAGTTTGGCAAACCAATGTATTCAGCTAAAGATCTAGCTAGTAATTTAAAAGAAATAGGTAATATAGTTAAGAGTCTTAAAACATTAGAAGATTTGGTTAAAATGGAACAGATTGGTACTGCTAAAATTAGAGGTGGTTCTGATATAGGTGATTATGAAGTACCTGATATTAATACCAATTACGGGGAATAAGTATGTATGAAGTTGTTGTAAAAAGAATAGATGATTCTAGTAAATTTAGACAGGCTGCGTTAAGATTTGAGAAATTAAATTATTATACGGCTGCTCCTAGAGGTACTACAGAATATAAGAAGTTCTGGGATGAAGAATTATCTAGATGTATAAAGGGATATACTGCTCCAGATGGTGACTCTATATCTGGTTATCACTATTTCTACTTAAACTATAGCAGGATCATGGTTGCTAAAGAGAAGGAGATAATAGATAGACGTGGTCAGAAAAGGAAAACAATGGATAGGTTTGAAGCCTTTCCTGATTTCTATGACTATGATTGGGCATATTTTAATGCAGTGGAAGAAGCAGAAATACAACAGAAACATATAGTTGTATTAAAGAAAAGGGATGCAGGATATAGTTTTAAAGGAGCAAGTATGCTTTGTAGAAACTTTTTTTGTATACCTGGTTCTAGATCTATTGCTATTGCTTCAGAGATGGAGTTCTTAACTAAGGATGGTGTATTGTCTAAAGCATGGGATATGATGTCCTTTATGGATAGACATACTGCATTTGGTAAGAAAAGACAGAAGATAGATAGGGCTACACATAAGCGTGCATCCTTTATATATGAAGATCCTGATACTGGAATCAAGATTGAGAGTGGTTGGGGATCTGAAATAATGGGGGTTAGTTTAAAAAATGATCCTCAAAAGGCTAGAGGTAAAAGAGCTAAACTTATATTATGGGAAGAATCAGGTAAGTTTCCTGGATTAACACAAGCTTGGGGTATAGCATTAAACTCAGTATCTAGAGGTAGTAATACTTTTGGTTTAATGGTTGCATATGGTACAGGTGGTACTGAGGGTGCTAACTATAAAGGATTGAAAGATCTATTCTATGAACCTAATGTATATAATGCATTAGAAATAAAGAACGTTTGGGATGAAGGAGTATCTCATAAAGCATGTGGATTCTTTGTTCCTTGGTATTATAATCTAGCTGGTGATGATGAAGAGGGTATACCATTCATGGATGAACATGGTAACTCCGATGTAAGTAGAGCAATTAAATGGTCTATTAGACGTAGGGAAGAAGTAGCAGAAGCTAGTGATAGGAATACTATAGATATGTATATAGCTGAACGTCCTTTCACACCAGAAGAAGCCACATTACAATTAAGTGGAAACATATTTCCTAAGAAAGATCTTATTAGGCATCTAGCTGAGATAAGAAACAATATTAAATTATCAGGATTTAAACAAGTAGGTGAGTTATTCTTTGATACAGATGGTGGTATATCATGGATGCCGGCTAAAGTTAAGAATGATTTAACTACTTATAGACTTAGTCCTAAAGACGATCCAGCAGGTTCTGTAGTAATATGGGAACATCCTGTTGAGAATATACCAACGGGTTTATATATAATGGGGGTTGACCCGTATGATCATGACTCATCTAATACAGGTTCGTTAGGATCTTGTTTTGTATATAAACGTTTTCAGAATTTTGAGTCATATTATGACTTACCTGTAGCTGAATACACAGGGAGACCAGAGACAGCAGAAGAGTTTTATGAGATAGTTAGACTATTAGCATTATACTATAAGGCTAGAGTACTATATGAAAATGAAAAGAAAGGGTTATTCTCCTACTTTTCTCATAAACATTGTGAACATTTACTTGCTGATCAACCAGATATAATAAAAGATGTTATACAGAACACTGGTGTTACAAGAGGTAAAGGTATTCATATGCCAAAAGAGATTAAAGCTTGGGGTGAAAGACTAATCAAGACATGGCTTTTAGAAGAATACTCACCTGGTAAAAAGAATTTAACTAAGATATTTTCGGAACCATTGTTAGAAGAACTAATAGGATATAATACAGAAGGCAACTTTGATAGGGTTATGGCTTTTATGTTAGTTATGATAATGAAAGAAGAACTATATCACAACATAGTAAAAGAAAAGAAGAGTATAGATAAAAGAAAATTGTTTGAAGTTCCATTGTTTATGCAAAATGTAAATGGAAAACTCAATTTTAATGAAGACACACGTTTTAAATTATTTAAATAAATGAACGATAGCGAATTACATAAGAGTACACAACCTTTACAAAAGGTTCCTGCTTCTAAGAAGACTAAGGAATGGAAGGAAAGGAGTCTAGATTGGGTTATATCCAAGTCTGGCACAACTGGTAATGCAGGTAGAAAAGAGAAGATCAAACTATTTTATGATCTTTATAATAGCGTATTTGATCTAGATGATATCAAATACGTTACAAACCCATTCAATGTAGAGGATGGTTTTCCTGCATCTCCACAAGAGTTTAATATTATTAAGCCTAAGATTGATTTGCTTTTAGGTGAATCAACAAAGAGACCTTTTAATATTAGGGTAATACAAACCAATGATGAGGCTACAAACCAAGTTCAGAATAAAGCCAAAGAGTTATTATCTCAATATATTATGCAATCATTAGGTATTGATCCTAATGCTGATCCTCAAGGACAAGATCAAATGTCACTTGAACAGATTCAGGAATATATGAGTAAAACATATAAGACTACTGTAGAGGAAATAGCCCTTCATTCTATGAACTACTTGAAAGAGAAACTACAAGTTCCTCATGAGTTCTTTAAAGGGTTTAGAGATGCTCTAATATGTGGTGAAGAGATCTATTATAAAGGGATTATAAATGGAGAACCTTATATAGAAAGAGTTAATCCTATAGAAGTAGACTATGATAGGGACAATAATACAGAGTTTATTGAGAATGGAGACTGGGCATTAAGGACAACTAAGATGACTATATCTTCTATTTATGATAAATTCTTTGATTTACTTGAACCATCTGACTTAGATAAACTTATAGATATGATGAATGGTAGTCCTACCGTATCTAATCAGAGAGCAGATCAAGTAAATAGTGATAGTGTAATGTTTAAGGAAAAGATTTCTGATACATTTATAAGTGGAATGGATGAAGAATCCAATACTTTCATGTTAGATGTATATCACGGTGTATGGAAATCATATAAGAAAGTATACTTCTTAACATATCAAGATGAGAACGGTGAAGAACAAACAGACTATGTTGATGAAACATATAAGGTTAGTCCAGGAGAAAAGGTTGTATCAGAGTGGGTTATAGAAATATGGGAAGGATATAAAGCAGGAGAGGACTTCTATTTTGGTATTAAACCTTTAGAGTACCAGAACATATCTATAAATAATCCTAATGCAAACAAACTATGTTATGGTGGAGCCATATATGGGCATGTTACATCTAACTCCAAGTCACTAGTAGGTCTAATGAAACCATTACAATATATGTATATTATCATATGGTATCGTTTGGAATTAGCATTAGCTAGGGATAAGGGTAAGATTATAACTATGGATATTACTCAGATACCCAAATCTATGGGTGTTGATGTAAATAAATGGTTACATTACTTAACATCAGTAGGTGTAAACTTCATTAATCCATATGATGATGGTTGGGATGTACCTGGTAGAGAGGGCGGTAAAGCTTCCCAATTTAATCAGTTCTCACAACAGGATTTAACAATGGCGAATGTTCTAGCCGGATATATAGACTTGTTAAGTAAGATTGAGGAAATGATAGGTGAACTGTCTGGTGTATCTAGGCAGAGACAGGGGCAAGTACAAAGTAATGAATTAGTGGGTAATGTAGAAAGAACTATAGTTCAATCTTCTCATATTACTGAACCCATATTCTGGATGCATAATATGGTTATGAAGAATCAGTTTACTGATCTACTTAACATAAGCAAACATGCTTGGTCTGGTGGTAGTAAAACTATTCACTATATATTCAATGATACACAACGTATATTCCTAGAAGTAACAGATGATTTTGCAAATGCAGATATGGATGTGTTCTTAAGTGATTCAACTAGAGAGATTTCCAATATTGATAAACTGCAAAGTTTATTACAACCTGCAATGCAGAATGGTGCTACATTACTGGATATGGCTGAGATATTATCTTCTGATAATTTGACTGAGATTAAAACTAAGTTAAATGAAATAGAAGCAAATAGAGCTAAGATGCAGCAAGCAGCACAGGAAAAAGAAATGCAAGTAGAGCAATTCAAGAATGAGTTAATGATGGAAGAACTTAGATTCAAGGAAGATGATTCTATTCGTAAGTCTGAAACAGCAATTGAAGTTGCATATATACAAGCAGAGAGTAAACAGAATGAAGGTGGTGAAACAAGTGAACCTGAGGATAATTCCTTAGAGTATGAAAAGTTATCTCTGCAAAGAGATAAGGCTCGCAGAGATGCAGATATAAAAGCTAGACAAGTTGAAGAAAGTATTCGTAAGAATAAAGCAACTGAGGCTATGAAGAAAGAGGAGATAGAAATTAAACGGAAGGTTGCGAATAAACCAACCCCCAGTAAAACAAAATAATTATGGCAGTAAATAAAGAAGAAGTAGATGTACTAGATGGTTTTTCTAGTATCATTACAGGAAAGAATATGTTAGAAGGAATGGATAATGCAGATATCAATATTCCTTTTGTAGAACCAGATGAGATACCAACAGATGAAGATATGTCTGTTGAAGAAACTACAGACGAAGTAGAAGAAGTAGAAACTATAGAACCTGAAGATGAGGTTGAGGAAATAATTAAACAGAATAGGTCTAGAGTTGAAAAGAAACCAGAGAATGCAGAAAGTACTGATACTGATGATGATCCTGAGACTGAAGAAATGATTAGTCAGTTACTTCAGGAACGACTAGCTTCTTCTTTAAACTATGAGTTTGGTGAAGATGAAAAGTTTGGTACAGTAAAAGAGGTGGTTGACTTTCTAGAGAATCTAGTAAGTGAAGCCTCTACTCCTAGTTATGCAAACGAAGAGGTTGCTAAACTAGATGAGTTTGTTAAAGATGGTGGTAATCTAAAGGATTATTTCGATAGGATGTATGAAAGGGATTTTGATATAAACAATGTTGATTTATCAGATCCTTCTGATCAGAAGAGAGTTATTAGAGAAGCTCTTAAGGAACAAGGAGTAAAAGAAGATATCATATCTAAAAGAATTGAGAGATATGAAAACAACGAGGTTCTTGATGAAGAAGCAATAGAAGCACAGGACTTTCTATTAGAGAATAAAACTGTAAAAGAACAAAAGCTATTGAAGGCACAGAAAGAACAAGCAACTCAATTGAGAGAAAGACAACGTGATTTTGTCAGTAGCGTAGAACAGACTATAGACAAAATGACAGACGTTTTCGGAACAAAGCTAACAGCAAAAGAAAAAATGGAGTTAAAACCTTATATATTAAGACCAACTCCAGATGGAATGACTAAGTATCAAAAAGAATATATGGACAAAGATCGATATATTAATAATTTGATAACTTCAGCTTACCTCACCATGAAAGGTGAAACTTTTGTGAAAAGAGTAAAAGAACAAGCTACTTCAGATACATATAAAAATATTCAAAAGAAGTTACGAGATAAAAAAGATACAAAGATTTCAGGATCTGGTAATCAAACATCAAATAGTAATAATTTGGATTTAGGTACTCTAGGTAGATTTATAACTAGATTAAAATAATAATTTAAATTTTTAAAACATGGCAATGGAAAACAATATGCTCAATAGTTTACAACTTTATCGCACAAAATATTTTAGCGGACTTGTAGACGAGAATATGCTTTCAACTGCTTTAGTAACAAAACCTCATATCATATCTCCTGTTATTTCTTACCTTTTTGGTAGGTTCGATCAGGGCAATGTGATTGATGCTATTACTAATGGTGTCGGCAGAACAGAAACTGTTGAAAATCGTTGGTACGAGTGGGATGTTATGATAGAGCATGATAAAGCAATTCCAATCAAAGCTGCTTTATGGCAAGGTGCTTCTATCGCAAGTACGGACGTACCTGGGATTAATCTTTCTCCTATAACCTTACGGTTAGGTGAAAAATGGTTTGGACCTGGCGCCATTTTAGAGTTTGACGATAATGAATATCAGGTAAGGATTGTTGGTGAGCCGTATCAAGATGGTGCTGATTGGGTATACACAGTTGTGTGTGCTGACGGTCAGGTCGAGTCTTATATACCGCCTACTCTCTTAGCTGCTGGTAAACAAGTAAGTAGAGCAGGAAGTGCATACGAAGAATATAGTGAAGAAGCTGATATCTTTAATTATCAGACTCCTTTCAAACTTCGTAATCAACTTACTACAATGCGTGCTTCATATGACATCACGGGTGATGCTTATTCATCTGTAATGGTTATCTCTCTGCGTGATCCTATTTCCAAGAAACAGACTAATTATTGGTCTTCTTATCAGGAATGGGTAGCTATGAGACAGTGGTACGAAAGAATTGACTATCAAACAGTGTATTCGAAATACAATGCAGCTGCTGATGGTACTGTATCTTTAGCAGGGACTAATGGTCGCCCAGTTTATATCGGTGCTGGTTTGCTTCAGCAGATTGCACCCGCAAACAAAAAACCATATACAACTTTAACTTTGGATCTTCTTGATTCATTCTTATCTGATCTGTCTTACAACATTCTTGGTAATGGCGAACGTAAGTTTGTAGCCCTTACTGGTGAAATGGGTATGAGGGAATTCGATAGAGTAATCAGGGCTAAAGCCACGGGTTACAGTGTTGTAGATACTCACTTTGTATCTGGTAGTGGTCAGAACTTGGTGTTAGGTGGACAGTTCACAACCTATAGGGGACTTAATGGGCACGAGATTACCCTTAAGCATCTTCCTTTGTTTGATAATCCAATCCATCACAGGAAGTTACATCCAGTTTCTGGTAAACCTCTTGAGTCTTACAAAATGCTCTTTATTGATTATGGTATGCGTGATGGCGAAAGCAATCTGCGTAAGATAGTTCGTAAAGATCGTGAGATGGTCATGTGGTATACAGGTGGATCTGTTGCTCCAGGAGCAGGACACGCTAAGTCAATTAACACTTTGCGTTCTAATGCAAAAGATGGATACTCAGTTCACTTCTTATCAGAACAGGGAATTATGGTAGCTGATCCTACTACATCAGGTATGTTGTATTGTGATGCTGAATAATTCATAATAGAATAAGGTTTGAAGGGGAGCCTTATAAATCCCCTTTATTTTTTTAAACCGTTAATTAAAAGCGAGTAAAAATGAGAGTAATATTAAGGCCCTTGGGATCAGATCCTTGGAGTGGCGTAAAAAAATATAGAGGGTGTCATGATGACATTGGTACATATCTAACAAGAACAGGTAGACTTTATACAGGTCTTACAGAAGAAGATGAAGAAAGATTAGGGAGAAAATTGAATTTGGATTTACGTTCAGGTTCTGATTTTTGGAAAGAGAATAGATTTTATATTAGGACTGGTGCTAGAGATATATATTTCGATACAGAAGATCCTATGGATGAATTAAGAGTTCTATTTCTTAAGTCCCATAAAAGAGTTAAGACTTCATTACTAGAAAAAAAGGCTGGTGCAGATTTTGTTTTGATTAATAAAGATGAAGAAGCTAAAGTAAGTAATGTATATAATAAGGCTAAACGTGAAGCCTTCAGGGCATTTGACGAATTATCTCCTACAGAAATACGTAAAGTATTAAGACTTTATGGTGAGAATGCAGATGATATGTCAGCAGAAGTTGCAGAAGAAAGATTGTTTTCATTCGTGGAAGCAGATCCTTCAAGATTCATTCTTAAATGGATTAACAATGCATCACGTGAAACAGAAGTTCTTTTAGAAAGAGCAATCGGTAGAAACATAATTAGGAAAGGTTCAAACCTTTATAAATTTGGAACCGAAGTTATTGGAAGATCTAAAGAGGAAGCAATTAACTTTCTCGATAATCCCAAGAATCAAGATATCAAAAGGTCAATCATAGTTCAGATGGATGCTAAAGATTATATTGATAATAGGGAATATAAATCTGAAAAGACAAATATAGAAAAGATACTAGATGCTGAACCCGAAAGGATTAAGAAATCTAGAGTTAAATCAGAAGATACTAATACTGAAGAGTAATGAATAGTACAACAATGCATATTAGTTTTAAACTTGAATGTGATAAATCATATGGTTTAGAGTTACCTTCATTTGAAAGGGAAGAAATAGACTATTGGCTCAATCAAGGAACTAGGAGCTTTGTTAAAACTAGATATTCTGGTTTAAATTTAAAGAAAGAAAGTTTTGAAGAAAGTCAAAAACGTATAGATGATTTAAGAACTTTGGTTGTCGAAGATCAACGTACTGTTACAGAGACTGCTGGTACTGGTGATTACAAACCTAATTCATGGACGGCTACATTGCCAAATGATTATTGGTTTGCATTAGGGGAAGAAGTTGATATAAGGTATAATGATATAAGAACACCATCGGCTAATACAGATAAAAGACAAGGAGTTACAGAAGCTACAGTTAATACTTATAGAGCTTTAATAGATAATCCTTATTCAGAACATAGGCTTCATTACGAAGAAGCCAAACCCATTAGGTTATTCCTAGGTAATACTGTTGAATTGATTACAGATGGTAACTATGATATACTTTATTATTATTTAAGGTATTTGAAGAGTCCTGCTGTAATTGTATATGGGAGTGTAGATTGTGATCTACCTGAACATACACACGATGAGATAGTGAAGACAGCTGTTAGAATGGCTCTAGAAAATATAGAACAACCTAGATACGGTTCCTTTGCACAAGAAGTTAGTGTAATGGAATAATTAATTAATCATTAAAATTTAAAAAAAATGATGCAGAGAACAACTAAATTATTAATCGGTAAGGATATTGACCGGGATGCACAGGTTGTAGCAGGAGCCTCTATGGCAACTATTATAGCTAGCGGAGCAATGCAGGACGGTGAAGTTGTGGTTCTTGATAAGAATAAAAATGTATTAGCAGCTGGTGCAACAGTCACCGACTCTGATATAATTTATATTGCTCAAGGAACCGGAACTACTTATTCTTATACGAATGAGGCTGGTACTTTAACTAGTACTAACCGCAAACTGATTTTCTCAGATCCTATTCAAGGATCTAAGGTTAAATCTTATAAAGGAGAATCATATAATGCACCTGTACAACAGGTTGATACATGGACTCCTGGAACTTTTGTTGCTGGTACAGAATATGTAATTAGGATTATATATAAAGACATGGTGGAACACCCAGGTCAATTTACTCAAACCTATCGTCATATTGCAACTACAGCAGTTACAAAAACCGAACTTGATCTTATGACTCCAGCATTTAATGCTCATACTGGTCGTAGGGTTACTTTTGCTGATAATGATACAGCAATGACATTTACAGCACTTGCCGTTCCAGAAGGAACCACGGCTCTTACTGATATTGATTCATACAAACTTGTATCTTTTGATGTAGTAGTATATTCAGTAAATGCAACCACTGGTGTACATTCAGAATTTGGTAGTGTAGCTAAAACTTTAGCAGGAAATAAAGGTTCAGGTTATTGGGCAGATGTTAGAGATATTGAAAAATCCATTCTTGGATATAGAGGTGTTACTAACTTTACTCATTGGCCTATTATAACTCCTGATTTTCAGGCAGTTAAAGACGCTAGATATGATATTATAGTCATTGAAAGTGATAAATCTTATTTGTCTCCAGATAATCAGTATGTTAAAGATGCTCCTTTAACAACTATTATAGCTTTATGTGATGGTGCTTTACAGACCAATAATATCCTGGGTCAGTTGAATCCGTGGATGGCTTCTGTTAATCAAACTGCTATTAATTTATAATTTATAAAAGGAGGAAATAAATATGTCTTTAACAGTTAAATACTTAAAAAAATATGTTGCTAAAGCATCTCTTAGTCTGAGTGCTTATAGAACAATCGACTCTGCTTATACTTTTGATGCAGCAGATATTAGTGAAGCATTAGATCAAATAACCATTTCAAATCATCCTTATGAAACAGGTGATTTAGTAAGTCCTGTACTTACAGCAGCTACTGGTGTTACAGCCACTGCTCCAGCTATTGGCACTGCATATTATGTCATTTATGTAGATAAAGATACAATTTCTTTGGCTACTAATTTGGCAAATGCAAAAGCCGGTACTGTAACAGCTTTAACAGCAGGAGGCGCCGTAGATGTATATCTTCAGAGAAATTGCTTTGGTGCAATTGGAACAGGATTAGTAGTACCTACTGGTGCTATCGTTACTAGTGTTTATGTGGATGTAACAACTACACTTAAATCTTGGGATGGTGCATGGGGTGCTGGTAATGAAGATGCAGGTACAGTAGCAATTAGTTTGTTAGGAGCTAATGATGTTATTAGTGCAATTGCAATTTCTGATGGTACAAAGGTATGGGATGCAGGTCTTCATGGTTCAATTCTTGGGTCTCCTGTATTGGGCGCAGATGCTGCTCACGATACAGCTGTAGAAGTTGCCGCATTAAATGCTGCAGCTTTCTTGAAGATGACTTCAGATGCAGAACTTACTGTAACTATTGCCGTTGACCCAATAAGTCAAGGTGCAATGGATATCTACGTTGAATATTTCTTATAATAGTAATTTTTAACATAATTTTAAAATTAGGGCGGGTTGCATAAGCCCGCCTTTTTTATTTAAATTGAAACTTTATATTTATATCATCGTATATAAATATATATAAAAAAATATAAAATGGCAGCATTATCAAGTTTAGCCTTATCTTTTGTAGAAGCCAATGACAATAAATCATTGGTTATAACAGATATAACAGGTATAGATGGATCAACAGATTGGGAAACAAGTGATATAAATATAGCAGACGTAGATGGGGTTACATATACGTTAGAAATGGATATTAGTATTACTACATCAGATGGTACCGTTGTAACATATGATACTATAGATTTAGAAGATGAGTTCGGTGATTTTACAACAGCCGATGACCTAGTATTTACTATAGATTGTTCCTTATTAAAAGTAGATGGTACAGCAATTGGTTCCTCAACAGATGAATTACCAGATGGTATATGGGAAGTTAAATATAGCCTTATAACACTACCTTCTACAGAATATACTAGTACTACCTATAACACCTTAATATATGGAGTTGTAAAATCTGGTGTATATGAAAAGTTACGAGCAATACCAACTAATTATAACTGTAACAAAAATATGGATGACTTTGAAACTAGAGAAGCCATGTTTGCTTATGCTTATTTAATAGGTATGGAAGCATCTTCTTTTACTGCAAGAGAAGAAGAATTATTAAATCAATTAAGTGTATTAGAAAGGTTAATTACAAATGCCAGCAATAATACTTGGTAATCCAACAGGGGGATCTACAAGACCTTTAGTTACAGAAGCATCTCCTATAACTCAATCTACTTCTTATACTTTACCTGGTGTAAAGAAATCTGTAGAAATTCCAATTACAGTTAATCTACATCATGGTAGTTTAACGGGATTGACTGGAGATGATCACCCTTTACTTCATAATGATGCTAGAGGTGATATAAGATATTACACTAAAACAGATTTAGCAGCAGATGCTGCAGCAGCTCCTGTTCATTGGAATAATATTACTAACTTTTTAGTTGATAGTGTTTCTGAAAAGACAAGTGATGTTGGTGTAACCATAGATGATGTTTTACTTAAGGATGGGATGATAATGATTAAAGAGCATGCTGCACCAGATGCACCGGCTACTGGTTATGGTATGATCTATCTCGATAGTAGTGATTCCAAGCTTAAATTTAAGAATGACGCAGGTACGATTTATATATTATCTAGTATAGCTTAAAATGATTGTAGAGTACAGATTGGTTTATTCATATGACCTATACACTCCAAGTATAGATAGTGTGACTGTTGAAAACGCAGCACCCAATAATTTTGTTTGTGTATTTGATAAGGTTATGTACGATGGGATGCCATCTATTGATTCGTTATCTATACCTGGACTTACTATATCAAATGTGAGTAAAACAGGGGATTGTGAAATAACAATTGTTACTACAACACCTGCTTTATTTGCTACTAGTTATACTTTAACTTATACTAAACCTAGTTCTATTTTACTTGGTCATTTAGAAAGTGAGTATAATTATTATGTTAATTCTTTTAGTAAAATAGTAGTAAACCACGTTACTGGTGTATCTAACCCATCATTGGTTCCGCCTATTTTAATTGAAAACGCAACTCCAACTAAAATTAAACTTCCATATGATTTGGCACTCAACGAAACATCTATTCCTGCTGTAGGTTCTTATGTCTTGGGATCAGGTAGGACTGTAACATTAGTTGAGGTATCTGGTGAGTATGTATATCTTACAGTATCGTCTCGTTATTATTACGGTGACACCGAGACTGTGGCATATACAAAACCAGGAACTAACATGATCAAATCCACGTTGGGAGGCGAAGCGGATAGTTTTACGGCTCAGGCGGTCACAAACCAGGTTGCAATAGATGCAGCAA
>Ga0172380_10001872_pt1 | contig 35195 bp, 30 predicted proteins | sample Leawe162metaG_FD_119747 | JGI IMG/M metagenome (GOLD analysis project Ga0172380, IMG submission 119747) | Leachate microbial communities from a municipal landfill in Southern Ontario, Canada - Leachate well 162 metaG | ecosystem: Engineered > Solid waste > Landfill > Unclassified | place...
CCTAACTTGATGTATAGGAAATCCAAACCCGCCGGGTCAGGGGACCCGGCCTACAATACTGTAGGCCCGGTGCCCTCACCGGGCGTTATGAAAAAGCCGCCCCGCTGCGGGGCCTAACTTGAACGGACGGCGGGACGAATTCCAATTTCGATCGGAGTTGCGGCATGGCCATTCGTATTACAGCCGGGGAGTGGCGGGGGCGCCAAATCAAGGTGCCGCGCGGGGACGTGCGCCCGGCCCAGGACCGGGTGCGGCTGGCGGTTTTTTCGTCGCTGGCTGACCGGGTGCCCGGCGCCCGGGTTCTGGATCTGTTCGCCGGCACAGGGGCTTATGGGCTGGAGGCCTTGAGCCGCGGCGCCGCCTCGGTTACCTGGGTTGAAAACGACCACCGCGTCCTGGAGGTGTTGCGCGAGAATGTCGAATCCCTCTGCGCTCCCGACATAATTGGCCGATTGCAGGTGGGTGTGGATGCGGTTCGGCGGAACCGCGAAGGGCCGTTCTCTCGAACGGCCGCTACACCTGAATATCCCGGCCTTATGCATGGCCGGAGTGCAGTCGTCGTATCCGCGGACGCCCTGCGCTTCCTGGAGCGGGGTGGGGGCGGCGCGCCTTATGACCTGATTTTTGCCGATCCGCCCTATGACCGGGACGGCGGCTGGTTGAAAAAAATCTTGTCTGCGCTGACCGGGCGGTCTATCTTAAAAAGCAGTGGATTACTGGTCATGGAGCAATCCGTGCATGTTCCGGCGGTAACCCGGGCGGGCTGGCAACAACTCAAGCGCCGGGTTTATGGTGAAACGCAAATCGACTATATGGCGGCGTTGCCGCCGGAGGTCCGCAGTCAGAGGTCGGAGGTCAGAGACCCGAACGCAGTTGCAGATCAGGAGTCAGGATGAAAAGGATGGCGGTTTATCCGGGCACGTTCGATCCGCTGACCCTGGGTCACGTGGATGTCGTGCATCGCGCCGCGCGGCTGTTCGATCGGTTGATCCTGGCGGTGGCGGTTAGCGCGCGGAAAGACACCCTGTTTTCGATCGGGGAGCGCATGGCGATGGCGCGCAGTCTGGCGGCGAGCATGCCGAATGTGGAGGCGGTCGAGTTCAACGGCCTGCTGGTGGACTATGTCCGGCAAATCGGCGCGCGCGTGATCATCCGCGGCTTGAGGGCGTTTTCCGATTTCGAGTATGAGTTTCAGATGGCCTTGACCAACCGTAAAATGGCGCCGGATGTGGAGGTCCTGTTCATGATGCCGCGCGAAAGCTACAGTTACATCAGCTCCAGCGTGGTGCGTGAGATTGCCGCCCTGGGCGGGGATACCGGCAAGTTTGTGCCAAGCTTCGTTCATGAGGCGTTGAAACAGAAATTTGGGCATGGTTCAACGGTTCACGGTTGATGACGCGCGGCGCGTCACAGGTAGGTTTATGGCGCGTGACGTGTCATTCACGGTTGGGTTTTATCCAAAATCCGACAACCTTGTAACCGTGAACCGTTGAACCGTGAACCGTGAACCGTTGAACTATGCCGATTTTTTCCTTGCGCGGAGGGCGGTTTTATGAAAATCGAAACCGGCCAGGTGCGTTTGCGTCCCAGGAAGTTCACCGGCACGGAGCCGGCGGCCATCCTGGAACTGGACCGGGAGACCCAATTCCAGGTGGTCGGCGATGTGCGCTATGCGCTGACCGCCCAGCGCTTTGATACCGACCTGCTGGTGCGCGGCGTGCTGGAAGTGGATTTCCGCGGCCGTTGTGCGCGGTGCGGCGAAGAAATCGTCCGGACTGTTCGGGACGGGGCCTTTACGAACTCGTATCCGTTGAGCGCCGCCAATGAATTAATAGACTTGACCGCCGATATTCGCGAAGCTATTCTCCTCGCTCTTCCGATGAATTTTTTGTGTTCGGAAGAGTGCCGGGGGGTGTGTCTCCAGTGCGGGGCTAATTTAAACAAGGCGCCCTGCGCTTGCGGCAAGCTGCGCCAAGCGACCCCGTGGGGCATGTTGGATCGATTGAAGATTGAGCGAAAATAGCGCGGGGACAGCCGCAACATCCATTGATTGCGGATTTTAAATCGGAAATCAGAAATCGTAAATCAGAAATTCAACCAACCATTCCCGATCGGCGCGCTTGCGCGCGGACCGGGGGGGAGATACACAATGGCGGTACCGAAAAGAAAAACGTCGAAAAGCAGGATTCGTATCCGCAAGCGGTCCCATAAAGAGACCTTGATTGCGACGCAGGCGTGTCCCAACTGCGGCGAACCGCATCAGCCGCACCGGGTCTGTCCTTCGTGCGGTCAATACAACGGACGCCAGGTCCTGACCATCGTTGCCAAGTAACTGCTTATGCATATTGCCGTAGATGCCATGGGCGGGGATTTTGCGCCCCGCGAGATTGTCCGCGGAGCGGTCGAGGCGGCGAGGTCCTTGCCGGGCTTGGATAAGATCACGCTGGTCGGTGATGAGGCGGCTATCCGCCGGGAATACGCGGCCTGCGGCAAGATTCCCGGTATTCTGAATATTCTGCATGCCGCGGAAGCCGTGGGTATGGAGGAAAGCCCGGCCTACGCCATCCGCCGCAAGAAAGACAACTCCATCAGCCGGGCCGTCGATCTGGTCAAAAAAGGCGACGCCAACGCCATGATTTCCGCCGGCAACACGGGCGCCGTGGTGGTGGCCGCCACGTTGAAATTGCGCACCCTGCCGGGAATCGATCGTCCCGCCATCGCCACCATCATGCCGACGCCGGAAAAGCCCTTCGTGCTGATCGATGCCGGCGCGAATACCGATTGCTCCGCGCAACTGATGCTCCAGTTCGCCGTGATGGGCCATATTTACGCGCAGAAAATTCTGGGGCGCCCCAATCCCCGCGTCGGGCTGATGAGCGTCGGGACGGAGGAATCCAAGGGCAACGAGATCACCAAGGAGGCGTTTCGCCTGCTCGGCGAATCCAAGCTCAATTTTTACGGCAATATCGAGGGCCATGATCTCTACAAGGGCCATGTGGATGTGGCCGTCTGCGACGGGTTCGTGGGCAACGTCGTCCTGAAGACCAGCGAAAGCGTCGTGCATGCCGTCGGACGTTGGATCAAGCAGGAATTCGGCCGCTCGCCGATTCGCATTCTCGGCGCGCTCTTGCTGACCCATGCGCTCAAGGACATGAAAAAGCGGATTGACCCGGACCTCAGCGGCGGCGCTCCGCTCCTGGGCGTGAACGGGGTGTGCATCATCTCGCATGGCAGCGCCAGCGCGCGCGCCATCTACCACGCCATCCGCGTGGCGCGGGATTCCGTCAACTACCGGATCAACGAGTTGATTACCCAGACGATCGGCGGAGGCTTATGAAAGCTAAATCCGTTATTCATGAAAATGTGCCCAAGACCCTGCGATCGGTATCCATTGTCGGAACCGGTTCCTATCTTCCCAAGCGCGTCTTGACCAACGCCGACCTGGCCAAGGTGATGGATACGACCGACGAATGGATCACGACGCGCACCGGCATCAAGGAGCGGCATATCGCCGCCGCCGATCAGGCCACCTCCGACCTGGCCGCCGAAGCCGCCCGCCGGGCGCTCCGCCAGGCCGGCTTGGCGGCCGAGGACCTGGACATGATCCTCGTCGCCACGGTCACGCCGGACATGTTTTTTCCCAGCACCGCCTGCTTTGTGCAAAAGGCCATCGGGGCCGGCAACGCCGTTTGCTTCGATATCGAAGCCGCCTGCTCCGGGTTCCTCTTCGCGCTGGAAACGGCCCGGCAGTATGTGGGCTCTGGCGCCATCGCGACGGCGCTGGTCATCGGCGCCGATAAATTGAGCGCCATCACGGACTGGGAAGACCGTTCCACCTGTGTCCTGTTCGGTGACGGCGCCGGCGCCGCGATCGTGCGCAGTCGGCCCGGAGTGCGCGGCATTATCGCCACGGCCATGGCCTCGGACGGCAATCTGGGCCACCTGCTCAGCATGCCCGGCGGCGGCAGTCGTAACCCGGCCACGAACCAGACCGTCAAAGACCGCCTCCATTTCCTGAAAATGGCCGGCAAGGAAGTGTTCAAGTACGCGGTCGGGTCCATGCTGAGCGCCTCCAAGGAGGCGCTGAAGAAAGCCGGCATGACGATCGGCGATGTCGATTGCGTCATTCCCCACCAGGCCAATATGCGCATTATCCGGGCGATCGGCGAGCGCCTGGGCATGGCCATGGAAAAATATTATATCAACCTCGACCGCACCGGCAACATGTCGGCCGCCTCGATCCCCACGGCGCTGGATGAAGCCATCCGCTCCGGGTTCGTCAAGCACGGCGATATCGTCCTGATGATGGCCTTCGGCGGCGGATTCACCTCGGGCGCCACCCTGATGGAGTGGCGCAAGCCGGAGCCGGCCCCGCGCGCCGGCGCCAAAACCGCCCATGCGGCCAACGCCCAAAAACGCCGCTTCTCGACCAACGCCAGCAACCTGTGGTGACGCGACGCCCCGTTGCCCGTTCTTGGTTCCCTCGCCTGGGCGACTCGTTCTTCACTTGCAACCTGCGATTTCATAAAATATTTATCAAAGATATTCTGCTCATTGGCGTCTAATATGATACAGAATGCCAATTCCGTCACGGTTCAGGTCGTTTGTATGAAATTTACCGTCCCCATACGACGAGGGTTTGAATTCGCGCTTCGGGTCATTTTTCTGGCCTGTTTTTTCTCAGCTTGGGCACAACCCGCGCTGGGTGGCGGCGAATCCATCGATGTGGAATATGGATTTAAAGGTTGCGTTAAGGACAACCGCTGGTTTCCCGTGTACCTTAAGCCGGTCCCAGGCATTGAGCAGTTTAACGTCACGTTCATGAAAACGGATTTCAGCGGCAATAATCCCAAGCCGCTGATTGTCTTTTCCGGTAATTTTCGGACAAACCTTCAAGGACGCGGGCTGGCGTTTTGCAAGGAACTGTTCAAGAACTATTCCACGACGCGCGTTCAATTCGATTTTCGGAACGCCAAGGGCGAGCTGGTTTCCAAGGAAACCATCCTGCACCCCATTCAGGAGAACGAGCGGGTGGTCCTGGTGGTAAGCGACGTTCCCCGGCAATTCAGTTGTCTGTACGGCTTGTATGCGAAGAATAAAGGGGTCGCGCGGGTGATCGAATGCACCTCGAAAGAGTTTCCCGCCTTATGGCAGGAACTGGATTGTGTGGACGCGCTGATTCTCGGCCAGATCCAGGACGAATTTTTGCCGGTCCAATCCGAGGCCTTGCAAAACTGGATGGTGGCCGGCGGCACCGTTTATTTGAATGCCCTGGATCGAAACGGCATCAAACTGTTTCCGGAAGCCGAAATTATTGCGCAGGCGACCAATTGCGCTCCCGATGTTTTGCGGCCGTTCTTGCGTGACAAGGCAGACGCTCTTGAGACGATGCCCGGCCGCCCGATCCGGGTCGATCGCCGCTTTGCCATTCTCGCCGACGGCGACAACATCTTCATCGCCGGCAAGGATGCCGGATGCGGCCGGGTCCTGGCAATCGGGCTTGATTGGCGTAACCCGGTTTTAAAAAGCGGCTCCACAATCGAGGCGTTGCAACGTGGTTTATGGCGCAATCTTCTGGAACTGCAACGTCCCGTTGAGCGCCTGCAACCGAAAGTTCAGAACGTTTTGCCGCGCGAGGTCAAGCCGGAGTTTCTCGTTAAACCGCTCGTCTTTTTTTTGCTGGCCTATATCCTGCTGGTCGGACCGGTCAACTGGATAGTCTTGCGCCGCCGCAAGAAATTGGAATTGAGTATTATCATCATTCCCATGGAGGCCGTGATCTTTGCCGCGCTTGCTTTCGCGATTGGAATTGCCTTGCGTACGAAAGAGCCGGTCCTGTATGAGGCGGAAACGCTCTTGCTCGATCATGTTTCCAATCATGTCGTTTCCGGCTTGAGCGGATTGCTGACCCCCGATGATCGTCCGTTCACGCTTGCCTTGCGCGATCCCCGCGCTCGCATGGAGGAAACGGATGACCAACAGCGCTGGCGCTATGTGTCAAAATCGCCGTCCGCCCGGGAACTGCTTGCCTATGGCTTTGACGCCGGACCGTTCCTTTCCAACCTGCGGATCGAGACCTGGGCGATGCGTTTCATCTCCACTTTGACAATAACGAATCCGGCTGGAGCCATTCAAGCCCAGGCCGCGTGCGGCCAAAATAGTCTGCGCGGTCAAGTCTCGAATGGATTGCCGTTCGTTATTCGCGATGCACACCTGATTCAGCGTTGGAACCGCGCGCGGATTGGAGACATCGCGCCGGGCGCAACCGCCGATTTTGCCATGGAATTGCGTCCGGCCACAAAATGGTCCGGACCCGTCTGCACGCACTGCCATTCCATTCACGGCAACCAACCCTGGTTTTCCGAGGAATACTGCAAGGAGCACCCGCTCGAACCGGAACTCCGTCAATTTTTGGAGTGCTTAAATCTGGATTATCCCGGGCCGTTCATTGTCGGTTGGCAGGATTTGTCCGGCAGTAATCTTCAAATCGATCGTCCGCAATATTATTCCCAACGTCGGCGTTTGTGTGTTATTCCCGTGGATTTGAAATTCGATGCCCCCGAAATCATTGTTCCGGAAGGTATGGCCGAATGTAGGGCGGTCGTTTCCAACAGCATCGATCTGACCTTCCGGCATCTGAACAATATACCCTACTTTTTGGAAACCTTGCCCAACGACCACGCCCTCCTTCTGAAAAGCGATGGCGATGCCATCGGAGACGGCAACAGAACCGATTCTTCTGCCGACAAAGATTCGGATGGCGTTCGGTTGCGAGATTATTACCTGCCATTTTATGCCAAAGACTTTGAAACAACCGCCTTGCGCATCCACTGGTATGGCGAAACAGACGATGACAATCCGCACGAGCAGTTGGTCCTATCTATCTATGATTGGAAAAATCGGTCATGGATGGAGTTGGCCCGCATTGCCAATGGCGAAGGCGCCCAATCCTTGCCTGACCCGGTGCGGTTCGTCTTTGGGTGTTACCCGGTGGTGCGTTTGAAAATCACGTCCACGGAACCCGAACCCAAGCGGCGTTCCGCCATTTTAAACTTCATGGAAATCTCGTGCGAAGGACATCGGATCAAATGACGCGCAAACCGATCATCCAAATTGCCAATCTGACCGTCAAATATGACGCGCTGGTGGCGGTCAATGATGTCTCATTGCGCGTGCCGGAGGGCGCTATTTTTGGGCTGGTCGGACCCAACGGCGCGGGTAAAACGACGACACTAAAAGTCCTGGCCGGCCTAATCCTGCCTGATTCCGGAACGGTGATCGTGGATGGCTTTGATCTGATCAAGGAGCGCCGGCTGGCGCGCCTGCGCATCGGTTACATGGCGGATTTTTTCGGTGTTTACGATTATTTGAGCGTTGCCGAATATCTGGAGTTTTTCGGCGGTATATACGGCCTGGAACAGCCGCGTCTGCGCGAGCGGATCGATGCTCTGCTGAAAACCGTCAATCTCAGCCAGAAACACGATGCGTTGGTGAAAACCCTGTCGCGCGGCATGAAGCAACGCTTGTATTGCGCGCGGGCGCTGGTACACAACCCGCGCTTGCTGATCCTGGATGAGCCAGCCTCGGGCATGGATCCGCGCGGACGGGCGGAATTCATCGCGACACTCAAGGTTGTGAATAGGCAGGGGACGACGATTGTCATTTCTTCGCACATTCTCGACGAGCTCCAGAACCTGTGCACGGAGGTGGGCGTCATGGAAACAGGGCGGCTGGTTGGCGCGCGCAACCTGCGTTCCGACTCCAACGGGCCAACCGTCCGGCGCGTGATCCTGATGGTCGCCCCAGCGGACAAGGAAAAGGCGCTCGACCTGTTGCGCAGGCGTCCCGAGGTGGTTTCATTAAAAGATGTCGATGGCACGCTCCTCTTGGAACTCCCGGACGAGGACCAGGCTGTCGGCGACATCGTCCGTTTTCTGGCGCAAGCGGATGTGTCAATCCTTTTGCCGCGCGCCGACGCGGCGGATTTGAAGGAAATATTTCTGAGGATGACCAAAGGGGAGTTGATGTAGAAAGGTGGATATGCCCTGGAACTTCAACAATTTGCTTGTCCCGCCCCTCCTCGTTAAGGAGTTGCGCACCCGCCTCCGCGTCAAGACGGCATTTGGCATGGCGCTTGGTTACATGGGTTGCCTCAGTGCGATTATTTTCATGACTCTGGCGACCTCAGCCCATGATGAATCCCAAACAGGCTGGAAGATCGGAGCGAATCTTTTCGGCATTATCACTTATTTGCAGGCCATCCTGATAATTTTTGTGACGCCGCTTGTGACGGCCTCCTCCATCACCGGCGAAAAAGACCAGAAAACTTTCGACAGCCTTTGTGTGGCACCCGTTTCCATGCGTCAAATTGTGTGCGCCAAACTGGCGGCCTCCCTTATTCTCTTTATCGTTCTGATCCTGATCTCACTGCCGTTTGCCGCGGCCTCTTTCATTTTAGGCGGGATTTCTCCACAAGCTTTGTTCCTGACCTATCTTCTGACCTTGCTGGCCGCCGCCGCCATCGCTGCCATTGGATTGTTTTGTTCCGCGCGTTATGAACGCAGTATCGCCTCCATTCCCGCCGCCATAGTCATGATCTTGGCTTTGGTAATTCTTTGCAGTCTGTTCGAATCCATGCATTGCACTGCGTTGGCGACAATTTCCCCGCTTGCATTCCTGAGAATGATCAAAGAACATGCGGCCATTCCATTTTATGGCCAGATGCTCCCATTCTGGTTGCCTGGTTTCATTTATCCCGTAGTCGTTTTTTTCATGGCTTGCACGGCGGCGATAACCCGCCTGACTTTTCCATCGGAACGGCGCTTTGTTCTTTTCCGTTTGCTCCTGCTGTTGTTTAGCCTTCTTTCAATCGCTTTTATTATTGGAGAAAACACCGTGCTGTGCGCCAAACCGGCTGAGGCAAGGCGTCACATCGTCGGCATGCTGTATTTTTTGACTGCCATTCTGATTGTCGGCGCCGCCTGGTTTGGCGTAAATCGGGACGTATTTTTAAGCGAAATCGGCGCCAGGGCAAGGGATCATTGGCTGATGCGGCTGGCGGCGCGGATGCTGACGGACCCGCGCGGGTTCGTTCTGCTTCTCGTGCTGGGCAGTGCGCCTTGCGTTGCGCTCGGTGCGCGCACGGTCGGGCCTATGAATATCGCGCCTGAATATTTTTGGCTTACCTATTTTGGCGGAATGGGTTTATGCGCCCTGACCTGCTCCGCTTTTGCGTTGCGGTTAACCTGTGCTCCGATGAGAAAATGGCGGATTCTCCGGGTTGTAATTGCCATCGTGGCGATTTGTGGATTTACGTTGGTGCCCTATGCCGTTGCTAATATTCTTACAGCGAATTCTCTAAAGATTCCTGTCTGGATTCAGCATTGGGCGTTGCTGTCGCCATTGGCCATTTTGCAGCATCTCAACGACGCGCGTGCGTCAGTGCCGATTTTCCCGGTCATGGTGGCAAAATATGGGAAATTCAGTCCGGTAATTGTCTGCTCAACATTTTATTTTTTAACCACTTTACTTTTGCTGTTGCCGCCATTCCTATATAGCCGGCTTCCCCGCATCGGCGCCAGCCCGGAACGGCGCTAAGATAAGCTCGTGGCGGTCGAGGCCGACCGCCTTCGTGCGCCTGCAAGCGCACACTGTTAGGGTGGTGAAAGTCCGCCTCGGGCAAACGCTCTCCGGCCCGAACCTGAACATAACTGCGTCGTCGAAAGGGGATGCGGAAAGCATCGACTGAAGACGGGGTGGGGAGCAATGGGAAGGGAAACGTCCAGTCCTGTTACGTGCACCGGATAACAATTTGAATGTAGCAGGGCGCGTTCCGAAAAGCCAGTTGTAACCAGACGACAGACCGGAGAAGACAGAGGACGGACGGCAGACGACGGACGACGGAAGGCAGACGCCAGAGGACGGAGGGAAAACGACAGACACCGGACGGCGGGGCAGGCGTCGAACGCAGCGTTCATAAAAAGCGCGTCCGATATTCATTGGCAAAATTGCGTTTTTCTCTTATATTGCAGTCGTCACGGAATGCGGAACGAAGAACGAAGAACGAAGAACAAAGAACCACGAACTGTTCTGTTAATATATGAATGCACTTCTTTTTGCGGGGCAGGGGGCGCAAAACGTCGGGATGGGGCGCGATTTGGCGGAAGCTTATCCGGAATGCAAGGCGCTCTACACAAAAGCCAATGAAGTCCTGGGCTACGATCTGGCCAAAATTTGTTGGGAGGGGCCGGAAAGCGAATTGGTCAAATCCAACCATTGCCAGCCGGCGATTTTTGTGACCAGCGCGGTCTGCCGGCTGGCCCTGCGGCGCGAACGGCCGAACCTGGCCATCCAATCGACGGCGGGGTTGAGTCTGGGTGAATGGGCGGCGCTCTGGATGGCGGAAGCGGTTTCGTTCGAGGACGCCCTGCGCGTTTTGGAGGCCCGCGGCCGGTTTATGCAGGCGGCCTGCGAGGAACACGATGGCGCCATGCTGAGCGTCATTGGACTCGAGGCGTCGAAGCTTAAAGCGGTTGCGGCGTCCGCCGGCGTCGAGGTCGCCAATTATAATTCGTCCGAACAAACCGTGCTTTCCGGCGCGCGCGCGGGCATTCAAACGGCCGAGAAGCTGGTGAAGGAAGCCGGCGCCAAACGCGCCATCATGCTGAACGTGGCCGGGGCCTACCACTCCTCGCTGATGGCTTCGGCCGCCCAGCGCCTGGAAGCTTTTATTCGCGATGTGCCCATGCGCCCGCCGTGTTTGCCGGTGATATCCAATGTGACCGGCCAACCGCATGGAACGCCCGATGCCATTCGGCGTCAGATGGTGCTCCAGGTGACCTCGCCGGTCCAGTGGGTGGCCTGCGTGCAGACGCTTCGCCGGCAGGGTGTGACGCGCTATATCGAGTGCGGGCCGGGCCGCGTGCTGTCGGGTTTGGTCAAGCGCATCCATCCCGAGGCGGCCCTGAATAACGTGCAGGACTGCCCGTCCTTGGCCAAGACCATCGCCGATATTCCGGCAAAGTAATATTAACCGCATAGATCGCAAAGATCGCAAAGATAATCGTTTTAACCTTTGTGTTCTATACGCTCTTTGCGGTTAAACATTTTTTCCCGAGCGGCGTATTGCGCCTTCCGGAGTCGATATGGCAGGCAAGCCCAACATGGAGCTGGACGTTCTGTACCGGATTTCGCAGGCCCTGGCGCACCAGCACGATATCTCGGCCCTGCTGGCCGAGGTGCTGGACATCATGGAGACCGAAATGGGCATGTCGCGCGGGACGCTGACCCTGCGCCAGCCCGGCACGGACGTTTTTGTGATCGAGGCTTCACGGGGTTTGACCGAGGAGGAAAAACGGCGGGGGCAGTACCAGCTCGGCGAGGGCATCACCGGGCGCGTGGCGAAGAGCGGCAAGCCGGTGATCGTTCCCGATATCAGCCGGGAACCGGGGTTTCTCAACCTGACGGGGTCGCGCCGGAATGTGCGTCTGGCTTTCCTGTGTGTGCCGATCGTTTACCGTCACGACGTGATCGGCACGATCAGTATCGATCGGCCTGTGGCTTCCGAAAAAGAGCTGAAGAAAGACCAATATTTTCTCCAACTGGTCGCCAACGTCTTGGCCGAGGCGGTCGCGGGCATCCGCGAACAAATCGAAGAACGGTCCAACCTGCTGGCGGAGAATATCCGTTTGCGGCAGGAACTGGATGACCGCTACCGCCCCGGCAATATCGTCGGCAACTGCAGCAGTATGCGCGCGGTGTTCCATCAGATCGCCCAGGTGGCCGACAGCAGCGCCACGGTGCTCATTCGCGGGGAAACCGGCACGGGCAAGGAGCTGGTGGCCAAGGCCATTCATCATGCCAGCTCCCGCCGCCAGGGTCCGTTTATCGGCGTAAACTGCGCGGCCTTGCCGGAGAACCTGATCGAGAGCGAACTTTTCGGCCACGAGAAGGGCTCGTTTACCGGCGCCGCGCAACAGCGCAAAGGCCGCTTCGAACTGGCCAATGGCGGCACATTGTTCCTGGACGAGATCGGCGACATTTCGCCCGCCGTCCAGGTGCGGTTGTTGCGCGTGATCCAGGAGCGTGAATTCGAGCGCGTGGGCGGCAATCAAACCATCAATGTCAATGTCCGCCTGATTGCCGCCACCAGCAAAAACATCGAGGAGGCCATCAAACAGGCGCGCTTCCGCGAGGACCTGTATTACCGCCTGAACGTGTTTCCCATCCACCTGCCGCCCCTGCGGGAGCGCCGCGCCGACATCATTCTGCTGGCCGACCATTTTCTGCAAAAATACAACGCGGTTCACCATAAAGCCGTCAAACGCATTTCCACGCCGGCCATCAACATGATGATGATGTACCACTGGCCCGGCAATGTGCGCGAATTGGAAAATTGCATGGAGCGCGCGGTGCTCTCGGTGACCGACGGCGTGATTCACGGCTATACCCTGCCGCCGTCACTGCAGACGAGCGAGGCCACGCATACGGGTATTTTGCCCAAGGACGGCGCCAGCCTGAAAACCATGCTCGCCTCGTACGAACGGGAGCTGATCGTGGACGCCTTGAAGAAATTCCGGGGCAATGTCGCGGCGGTTGCCCGGCGCCTGGGCACGACCAAGCGCATTATCCACTATAGTATCCGCAGTCTGGGAATCGATCCCCGGCACTATAAGTAAATGCAGAATGCAGAATTGCGCTCCGGCAGGGGCGAGGGAAAATAGGCAGGCGCTTCAGCGCCTGCACAATGACAAGCAAAAGAAATCGCGTCCCGTAGGGACGCATGAAAAGACGCAATGCCTCATACAACGGACGGTATGCGTAGGGATACGCAGTTCCTCCGTCCCTACGGGACAGATGGTTATTTGTTCTTGTGGGGTGCAGGTGCTGAAGCGCCTGCCTATTATCGGATGTCCCTACGGGACGTTACACGTTGAAATCGTAGTAAAAGGCGGACAGCGCCCTGATATTCCGGCTGATATCGTCCATCAGCGCGGGGGGCGCGGGCTTGTTGATCCGCATGATGACCAGCGATTCGTTGGCCTTCAGGTGATGCGGATTACGCACGTCCTCGATATTGATGCCGGCCGCGGCCAGGGCCGAGCCGATCTGGCCCAGGACTCCGGGGCGGTCCGCATAGATAAAGAACACGGTGGGACCCTTGGGCTCGAAATAGAGCCGGTCGAAGTCGTTGATTCGCGCGATCATGAGCGCGCCTTCCACGACTGTGCCGCGCACGCTGATGCGGCGCAGGCTTCCGGAATCCAGCGTGCCGACCAGATCGATGGTCAGCGAATTTTCGAAGTGCTTATTGGAGTCGGTTTCCCGATTGATTACTTCAATCCCCATTTCCTTCAGAAACTGACGGGCCGATTTGTTGTCCAGGGGCTGGTCGATCCGATCGCCCAACGCGGTGACCACAGGGATCATGAGCCAGTCGCCGAAGGGTTTCAGCGATCCGTAGAAACTGGTTTCGAGGCTCGCCAACTTGGCGGTCGGGCCCAGAAGGTGGCGGCAGAGCTTGGTAATCGTGAAGGCCAGTTTGCCGTAGGTTTCGTCCAGGCCTTCGGGCACGTCGCGGTTGACGATGAAACTGGTGATGCCCTTCTCGTCCAGTTCAATCAATTCCTCGGCGGCGCGGCGCGCGGCGTTGGTATTGGCTTCCACCGTGCTGGCGCCCAGGTGGGGCAACATGATGTCGGCAATGTCGGCCACGCTCTTGGGGCCCTCGGCGTCCTTGGGATAGACGTCGTTAAGGAACCGGATTTTTTTCGCCGCCTTGACCTGGCGCAAGGCGGCCTCGTCCAGGATGCCGGCCCTGGCGCAGTTGATCAAGGTGGCGCCTTCCTTCATCCGGCTGATGAGCGCCAGGTTGATCAGCCCGCGGGTTTCGTCGTTTTCCGGGATGTGCAGGGTGACATAATCGGCTTGCGCAAACAACTCGGGGAGTTCGGCCAGTTCCACCGCCATGGCGTCGGCGCGTTCCTGTGAGATAAGCGGATCGTAGCCCAGCAACTTGACCTCGAACCCCGACAGGCGTTTGGCGACCAATTGGCCGATATTGCCCAGGCCGACGATGCCGACCGTTTTGCCGGTGAGTTCGCGGCCCATAAATTTTTTCTTTTCCCATTTGCCCGCGCGCGTGCCGGCGTCGCCCGCGATGATGTGGCGGGCATCCGCCAGCATGAGCGCGACGACCTCCTCCGCCACGGCGTTGGAGTTGGCGCCGGGGGTGTTCATGACGTCAATGCCCTTCTTGCGGGCATGCTTGATGTCGATCGTGTCGTAGCCCGTGCCGGCGCGGACGATCACTTTAAGATGGGGCAGGGCGTCCATGAGCGCGGGCGTCACTTTTTCGCTGCGCACGATGAGCGCATAGGCGTCGGCGTGCCGGCCGGCCAGGGCCGGGATGTCGGTTTTATCGTCCTGGACGACCGTATAATGGCCGTTGGCTTCCAGGATTTTACGCGCTTCGCTTTCGAGCTTGGTCGGGATCAGTACTTTTTTCATTTTTTTTCGCTTTCTGTGTCGGCGGGCCGTTCCATCTGTTCCGCCCAATGCGGGCAAAGCCCGCAACCCGAAGAATTTTCCACCACGAAACACACAAAACACACGAAAGTTCAGAGAACAAATCTTCAATGTTTTGGCAATGTCAAACAGAATCCGGTCTTATCCATTTCGTGTGTTCCGTGTGTTTCGTGGTTATCTTGTTTTTTCTTTGCGGTTCCTGGTGTTTAAGGTTCTAAAGCTTGAACAACATTTCCGCGTAAGTCGGGACCGGCCAAGACGTAGCCGGCATTAACTTTTCCATGGCATCCACTTCTTTTCTTACATCCGCCATGGCGGTGAAAACATGGTCCCGGTACGCTTCGGCTTTTTTAATAACGTCAGCCGTTGCCTGGGCCTTGGTCGTGGCATCCTCGAGCTTCGCGGTCTTCGTTGCGATCGACTCGAGCCGCGCCGTGACGGTTTTGAGCAGGCCGGCCTGAACCGTGGCGGAAACGCCCGCGGCTTTAACCCTGGCAACGGTCGCCGCCAAGCTGTCGATAAAGCCGATCGCGGCGGGTATATACTGGGTCTTGAGCATGGTGAGCGCGGTCAAGGCTTCGATGTTGATGTATTTCGCGTACTGCTCGATGTATATTTCATATCTGGAATGAAGCTCTTCCTTCGTGAGCACGCCGTATTTCGTAAAAAGATCCACGGCTTTCCTGGTCGTGAATGCCTTGTGCGCGTCCACGGTGTTTTTGACGTTCGGCAGGCCGCGCTTCCCGGCTTCTTTGACCCATTCTTGGGAATAGTTGTTGCCGTTAAAGATAATCCGGCTGTGGTTTTTGACGACTTCTTTCAAGATGGCCAAAACCTCGGCGTTTACGTCCCTGGATTTTTCAAGGCGTGTGGCGAATTCATCGAGTATTTCGGCCATGGCGGTGTTAAGCGTCAGGTTCGGGCCCGCGACGGAGGCGGAGGAGCCAACCATCCGGAATTCGAACTTGTTCCCGGTGAAAGCGAAAGGCGAAGTCCTGTTCCGGTCCGAGTTGTCTTTCGGGAAAGTCGGTAGCATGTCCACGCCTATTTGGATGGCCTCGTTTTTATAGCCCTGGATTTTTTTGCCTTCAGCCAGCGCGTCGATCGTTGCGGTTATCTGGTCGCCGAGGAAGACGGAGATGATGGCCGGGGGCGCCTCGTTTGCGCCCAGCCTATGATCGTTGCCGACGGTGGCGGCGGCGCCCCTTAAAAGGTCGGCGTGTTTATCGACGGCCTTGATAACCGCCGACAAAAATATAAGGAACTGCGCGTTGGCATGCGGATTATCGCCGGGTTCCAGCAGGTTCAAGCCGTCATCCGTTCCGAGCGACCAGTTGTTGTGTTTTCCGGAGCCATTGACTCCGGCGTACGGTTTTTCGTGAAGCAGGCATACCAGGCCGTGCCGCAAGGCGACTTTCTGCATGGATTCCATGGCGAGCTGGTTGTGGTCGGTGGCGATATTGATGGTGGAAAAAACAGGCGCCATCTCGAACTGCGCGGGCGCAACCTCGTTGTGCCTTGTTTTCGAAAGAATGCCCATTTTCCACAAATCCACGTCCAGGTCGGTCATAAACGCGGAAACTTTGTCCTTGATGGCGCCAAAATACTGGTCCTCAAGTTCCTGCCCCTTCGGGGAAGCTGCGCCAAACAACGTCCGCCCGGTGAGCATCAGGTCGAGCCGCTTCAAATAATACTCCTTGTTGATGAGGAAATATTCCTGCTCCGGCCCCAGGGTCGCAATGACGCGCTTGGTCGTTTTGTTGCCCATGGCCTTTAAAACCCTTAAGGCCTGTTTCGATACGGCCTCGATGGACCTTAAAAGCGGAACTTTTTTGTCGAGCGCCACGCCGGTATAAGAATAGAATGCGGTAGGGATGCAGAGCGTGACGTCGCCGTCGGCGTCTTCTTTTAAGAATACCGGCGAGGTGGGGTCCCAGGCCGTGTACCCGCGCGCTTCAAAGGTCGCGCGCAATCCTCCGGAAGGGAAGGAAGACGCGTCCGGTTCGCCTTTGATCAGTTGTTTGCCCGAGAACTCCATGATGATGGCGCCGTCATCCGTCGGCGATATGAACGAATCGTGTTTCTCGGCCGTGATGTTCGTGAGCGGTTGAAACCAGTGTGTATAATGCGACGCGCCTTTCGAGATGGCCCAGTCTTTCATCGCGTTTGCGATCACGTGGGCCACGTCGAGCGTAAGTTGCCGGCCGGATTCAATTGTCTTTTTAAACTCTTTGTAGGTCGGGCGCGGTAAAACCTGCTGCATGAGTTTGTCGCTGAAAACATTGGCGCCAAAAATTTCGGCCACATCCAGGATTTTCTTTTCCATAACGACGGTTCCTCTCTCGTTTTTATGGGGCATGCGTAATTTCAGGGATGGCTTGTGGGCTTTGTTTGTATCAGAAAAACACGATGTTGCAAAGAATTTTGCGCGGGTGGATGTAATGGGTCACTCATTTGGGGTGTAGATGCGGTTCGACAGAACCGCGGATTGCCGTTCTATCTCGCCTGGGCGAAGCGCTATGGCGGAGCACGGTCGGCGGAGCCTGGCGAACGGCCGCTACACCTTAGTCCGCGACCTCATTAGGTTGCCCCCCATTCACTGACCCATTGCGGGTGGATCGGGGTCTTGTCCAAAGCCTTGCTCGGCCGCGAACCGCCCTCAGCCGATGGCGTCGTTGCCGGTTTCGCCCGTCCGAATGCGAATGCAGTCGTGCAGATCCATGACGAAAATTTTGCCGTCCCCCACGCTTCCCGTCCGGGCGCCGGTCATGATCGCCTCGATGGTCGGGTTCACGAAAGTATCGTTAACGGCGATCTCCAGTTTAACTTTTTTGAGCAGACTGCCGGCCTCCGTGTGGCTCCGGTAAACTTCGGCAATGCCTTTCTGGCGTCCCCGTCCGACCACGCTGGTCACGGTCACCAGGTGGATTTCCTTCTCGCTGAGGCGGTTCAATACTTCTTCCAGGCGATCGGGCTGAATCACGGCGACAATGTATTTCATGGTTTTTGTTCCTCCTTGTTAGTCGATGACGGTATAGCCGGCTTCGCGGTGTTGGGTCAGATCCAGGCCGACGCGTTCTTCGTGTTCGGAAACCCGCAGACCCATGACGGCGTCAACGAGTTTGAGCAGGAGGTATGAAGCCCCGAGGGAATAAACCACGGTGACGGCCGCCGCCGCGAGTTGAATCAGGAACTGTTTCGGATTGCCGTAAAACAGGCCGTCCGCTCCGCCGGGGTTCACGGCCTTGGTGGCCAACAAGCCGGTGGCCAGCGCGCCCCAAATGCCGCCGATGCCGTGCACCCCGAAGGCGTCCAGCGAGTCGTCATAGCCGAGCTTCGGTTTGATATAGGCGACAAACAGGAAGCAGATGCCGGCCGCCCCCAGGCCGATGCCCAGGGCCCCGGCCACGTTGACGAATCCGGCCGCCGGTGTGATGGCGACCAGGCCGGCCACGGCGCCGGTGATGACGCCCAGCATGGTTGGGCGCGCGTTGAAAATACGGTCCAGGATCGCCCAGGTCAATCCCGCCATGGCCGCGGCCGCGTGCGTGGTCACAAAGGCGTTGCCCGCCAGGCCGTTGGCGCCCAGGGCGCTGCCGGCGTTGAACCCGAACCAGCCGAACCACAGCATGGCGGCGCCCAGGACGGCGATCGGCAGGTTGTGCGGCGGTGACAGGGACTTTTCGTAGCCCAGCCGCCGGCCGAGCATCAGTGCGCAGACCAGGGCCGCGATACCCGCGTTGATGTGGACGACCGTGCCGCCCGCGAAATCCAGCGCGCCCAGATTGCGCAGGAACCCGCCGACCCCCCAGACCCAGTGGGCGACCGGATCGTAAACCAGTGTTGACCACAGCAGGATGAAAACACAGAATGCGCTGAATTTCATCCGTTCGGCGAACGCGCCCAGGATCAGGGCCGGTGTGATGACCGCAAACATCATTTGGAAAATCATGAAGACCTGATGCGGGATCGTTGCGGCATAGTCGGCGTTCGGTTGCAGTCCGACGCCTTTCAGGAAGGTCCACGCGAGATCGCCGATGACCCCGCCTTTATCCGGTCCGAAAGCCAGACTGTAGCCGAAGAAGACCCATTGCAGACTAATCAAACATAATACCACAAAGCACTGCATCAGGATCGAAAGCACGTTTTTTTTCCTGACCAGTCCGCCATAGAAAAAGGCGAGGCCCGGTGTCATCAGCATCACCAGAGCGGCGCTGATCAGAACCCAGGCCGTGTCGCCGCTATCGATCCTGATAGGCGCCGCTACGGATGCTGTGCCGGCCGGCGGCGCCGTCACGGATGGCAGGGATGTAGCGCCGTTTTCAGTCCATCCGATCGTTGCCATAACCGCAATCCCCGCTACCGCCATCGCAAGTATCTTGCCGCTGTGTCGCATAGTGACTCCTTCTTTTTGTTTTCTAACGCGGGCTAACGCCCGCAACTCAGTGCCGACGGCGGAACACCGTTCCGCCCTACAGTTACGACATGATAGGCGAGGACTCTGTAGCGCGTCACGGTGCGACGCGGTCTTGTTTTACTTTTCCCCACCTTAAAAACAAGTGTGGGCCCGGTTTAAAAAGGAACATTAATGTCCAATTGCGTCGTCCACTTCCACTCGCCATTGATCCCTTTGTCGTTAAAAAACACCGGGCCGGTCAACAGGCTGATGTTCTTTGTGAAGTAGTAGTACAACCCCGCGCCACCGCCGCCGATGTAATTTTTGCCCGAAGCCCAGTCGGCCGCGAAGACCATGCGGTTGTACTCGTCGCCGGACTTGTCCTTTACAGGCCAGAAGCCGTGATCCATTGCGATCATGATGCCGATGTTGTCGGTGTCACCCTGGCTATTTAGCAACGTGCCGCCGTTCCCGTGGTAGCCGCCAATGAACAACCGGCCGAACACCGGGATGGTTTTGCCGATCAGGACATCCAGGATATCGTAATCGGTGACACCCCTCTTGGCGCCGACGTCGAAGATGCCCGCGTTGACGGCCGGGGAGCCTTTAAACCACGCGTTTTCCGGCGAGCCGATCTTGGCATTGAACAGGAATGGATCGTCCTGGGGTTGTAAATAATCCACGCCGACCTCCGCTTGAACCTTGTCAAAAGGCAATATCCCTAACTCCATTTGCAGGTCGGTGGGAAACTGCCCCGCATTATGGTCCTGTTTGCGCTGGACCGTGAAATAATTGTCAATGCCGACGTGCAAGACGCGATAGGATTGGATATCGGTGGTAGCCGGTGTCCAGTAGGTCGTCGAGGGGGTGGCGCCGGCCATGCCCGCCAGCAGTCCGACCGCCAATGTTATTCCGGCTGTTTCCTTCAGGTTGCGCATCTTTCTATTCCTTTCATTTCGATATGTATGGCGGAGTGCCGTCTTGGCCTAGCGGCACTCCGCTACGGTAACTACTGATATAGCAGGATGCGTGCCAAGCATGAAAAAATAAACGCCAACAAGACGTAACTCATTGTAATTTAATAATTAGTGGTTTAAAAATAATTCAGACTTCACGGCGGCAATTTGTCGAGCGTTACATTAGTGTAATCTGTAGGTTTGTGTTGACATTTATGTTATTCGCGGGTTAGGGATTGACACGCATCCCATAAAATCGGAAAATGCGGCTATCCATTACTGAAAGGAAACGACGTATGAATAAACCGAAATGCAAGGGTTCGCATAAAGGGCACCTATGTGTGCTGGCCAGCGAGGAGCGGTTTGAGGAAATAAAGACTCTGACCGGCAAGCCGAAGTTCATTTGTTTCAACTGCGGCCGGGTCGCCAATTCCCGAAAAAACCTTTGTAATCCCATGCCGCTGGAAAAGAAATTGTAATAATTTTTAGTGTTGACATAGTATGGTCCGGTAATATATATAAAACCGAATAGCGGTTAATCATTGCACAGGAGGGGTTATGCGGAAATGGATTGTAAGTCTGATGGTTGGTGTGTTGTTGGCCGGGAGCACCCTAACGGCGTCGGCGATGAATGAAAATCGCGGCGGCGTGATGGGCTTTATCGCCGGGTGTTGCTTCGGCATTCGCGCCGGCGCGGCTTATAATGACGGCAAGGAAATTCACTGGCGGGAATGGATTTCATTGATTATTCCGATTATTCCCCCGGTTTGGGCCGGTATCGACGGGGCCAACGGCATGACCACGTCCGATTATGTGAAAAAATACGGGGCCACCTTTTATTAAAAGCGCTGTGCAAACTATAAACAAGGGAGGGGATATGAAGAAACTGATTGCTTGCCTGATGATCGGAACCCTGTTGCTGTGCGCGGCGGGGACATCCTCGGCGATGAACGAAAACCGCGGCGGCCTGATGGGCTTTATCGCCGGGTGCTGTTTCGGCATTCGCTCCGGCGCCGCTTATAATGACGGCAAGGAAGTGCATTGGCGCGAGTGGGTCCTGCTGATTCCGGTGGCCAATATCGTGTTCGCCATCTGGAACGGCGTTGATGGCGCCAACGGCATGACCACGGCCGATTATCAAAAGGCGTACGGCGTGGCGTTCTATTAAGCCGAGCCGATTGAATTGACGTCAAAAGAGATTCCAGGCCGGCGGCTTGGAATCTCTTTTTGCTTAGTAGCCCGTGAATTTCAACCTGTAGCCGTGAAGTGACCCGCCTGCAGTGCTGGAGCGTAGCGACTGCGGACAGGCAAGGGCGTGGATTCCTTCGACAGCCACGGCGTCGTCGCCGCGGCTACATTAAAAAAGAATTTTAATTTTTGTAGCCGCGAGACGACCCGCCTGCAACGCTATGCCCTGCCCGCAGTGCTACGCACAGCGTTGCAGGCGGGGCAGCATTGCGGGCAGGTAGGCTCGCGCGATTGGCCGAAAACGTCGGCCTAAACGTCCGACGGCCTGCCCGCAGTGCTACAGCGTTGCAGGCGGGCTACAGCAAAGTAAAAGTCGCCCCGCTTTGCGGGGCCTAATTTGATGTTAAGGAATTTCAATCCACACGGCGGCAAGCGGTTCTATCGAACCGCAACTACACCGGCTCGTTGTAGCGCCGTTCGAGAGAACGGCAAAATCGCGGCCTTTGGCCGCCTAATTCGATGAAGATATTTTTTACACTGTTTGTTGCCGCCGGCTTGCTTGGGGCGCTTGCCGCGCCGGCCGCTGAGCCGACCTTGGCCGAGAAAATTTGCGCGAGTTATACCCAGGTCGAGTCCGTCAGTTGCCGGGTCCGTAAAACCAGCGAGGTGGACGGCAAAACGGCAACGCTGCTCAGTCAGGTGTATTACCAGCGGCCGGACCGGATGCATGTCGAAAATATCGCGCCGTTTCGGCGGCGTATCATCTCCGATGGCCGGCAATTTTACGATTACGTGGAGGGCCAGGCCAAAGGCTTTTCCTGTCCCCTGGCCAAGCTGGAGGGGGAGCGCAGCATCATGCAGAAGTCCGTGCCCGGGAGCGCCATGGAGCATTTGTTGCGTCTGCGGGGTGTCACGGAAATTCCGCTGGCCGGCGTCCCGGGTTATCCGGTGCGGCGCGGCTACGCCCGCGAGCGGGTCTTCGTGGTCCTGGCCTGCGATGCCGAAGGGCGCCTGGCGCGCATCGAGTTTTTTAAAACGCCGGAAATGAAAGATTTAACCGCCCTGGTTGAATACGGCGATTTTAAGAAAGTCACGGACACGTGCTGGCTAACCGGCCTTCAGCAGGGCACGGCCTATTTCGGCGCCAAGACCGTGCGCGAAACGCGCCGCTTCGACAATCTCGTCGTCAACAAGCCGATTACCGCCGGGCTTTTCGACGCCGCGGCGTTTTTCCCGAAGGTGGATTTCACGGACGATTTCAGCAAGCTGATGGATGATATTCCCAAGCAAGAAAAGAAATGAAAAGGGATTGGCCGCAAAAAAGCGCAAAAAAAACAAGGACGGAGGAATATCGTGCCCCTTTTGTGTTTTTTGCGCCTTTTTGCGGCAAGTATTTTTTTTGTGCTTGGCATCTTGGGCGCCGGGCAGGCTTTTGCGGCTGAGGCGTCTTTGGCCCTGGCCGCGGACCTGTTTGCGGAGGGCAACTGGCCGGCCTGCCGCTTGGAATGCCTGCGGCAGTTACAGGAATTCCCTGTTTCGCCGGATGCGCGGCTGTTAAAAGCGCTGGCCGAACAGCGCATGGGATTGGATAGCCGGCAGGCTTTGCGGATCCTGGCCGATGATCCGGCGGCGCCATCCGCCACAGCCTTGGCCGCGCGCTACGAATGGGCGCGGGCCATGTGGCGCGCCGGCGACTGGCGCAGCGCGTTTGACGCTTTCCGCCAAGTGTTCGCCAAAACGGAAGTTACCGAGTTGTCCGCGCGCTCGGGCTGTTCCCTGGCCTTGCTCTTGAACGCGCATGCCGAACTGGCCAAAGAATTTCCCGAAATAAAGCCCCAGGTGCGAACCCTGCGCGCGCTTTATACCCGCGAGATTATTGACGAATGCCGGATGGCGCCCGCGCAAACGTCGGACTCCTGGTGGGGACTGCCCGGCCAGTGGGGGATCGCGTTTTATCGCAGTCAAATCCGCCCGGCCTTGGGCGACCGCTGTTCGTTGAGCCCCAACTGCTCGGAATATTCGCGGCAGGCTTTTCAGAAACACGGGATGCTGGGCCTGGCGCTCACGGCGGACCGCTTTTTCCGCGAGCCCGGCGTGGTGGCGGCCGCCGAGCATCCCGTGGATGTGAATGGAAAATGGCGTTATGCCGATCCGCTCAGCGATCACGATTGGTGGCTGGATCCGTGATGAAGGAAGAAAAAAGCTCTTTGTTCTTTGCGGATCAGACTTGGTTCTTCGTTTTAGATATGTTGCAGTCGTGCTTATGCCTGCCTGCCAAAGCAATTGGGCGGCGGGTGAAGCGCGGGGGAGGCGGAAACATGATGTTGCGAATCCTGGAATGGCGGATGAAACTAATCGTTTTTCTGATTTTAATAACGGGAGTCATGGCAGGTCTTGCCGGGGCGCAAACGAATACCGTTGCTGTGCCGGCGCCGGGACTGCGTCTGGCGCAGGAACTTTCCGGCGAGGGTCAGCATGGGCCCGCGGCGTTGGAGTATCGCCGGCTGGCGTTGAGCGAAACCCAGTCCCAGGCGCGCGGCGGATTGTTCTGGGCGGCCGCCTATGAATATACCCAGTCCCGGCAATGGAACCTGGCGCCGGAATTGCTGGATCGGGCGGAGGATAGCGATCGTGACCTTAAGCCCGTGGCGCTGTTATTGCGCGCGGAAGTTGCCTCCGCCGCGAAAAAGCATGATGAGGCGGTGTATTATCTGCAGAGCGCGGTCGGCGAAGATACCTCTCCCGACATGCGAAAATTCATCGTCCGGCGTGTCGCCGGTGAAAATTTGCGCGCGGGCCGGAGTGACCAGGCGCGCGCGGCTCTCAGCCAGGCGCCGGGCGGTGAAGCCGCGGCGCTGATGGCGCTGACTGACTACGAACGGGAGCGGGACAAAAGTCCGGTGCTGGGCGGCGTCTTGGGCCTCATTCCCGGACTGGGCTATATGTATTCCGGGGAATATGCCAACGGCTTGCGCAGTCTGATCCTCAACGGGCTGTTCATGGGCGCCATGGTGTATTCGGGCGTGGAAGACCAGTGGGGCGCCTTTGCCGTGATTTCCTTCTTCGAAATCACCTGGTATAGCGGAAGCATTTACGGCGGCATTGACGCGGCCCAGCGCTACAACCGCGCCCGGCAGGAGCGCTGTCTGGAGGCCGTGCAAGGCCCGGCCGCGTTTGCCCCGGATTTCAAGCGGCTGCCGGTCGTCTCCCTCCAGTTCCGGTTCTGAAATCAGAAGTCAGAGATCGACAAGTCAGACTATGTCTTCATTTTGCCTTGTTGACGATGCGGCGCTTGGGTTACAATGCCGGCCATGAAAGCGGTCGCCGAACTCTTGAATGAAATGCGTGGCGCGGGCCGACTACCTCGCTGTCCTGGCGCTTAGTGTCGGACGGGCCAAGGACTTTGCGCGAATCCTGGCTTCGATCGAGAGCGGAAGCGTTTCGCCGGAGAGGATCATGGAACTTGCCGGACGCCACGGGCTTTCCGATACCTGGCGCCGTTTTAAGACGAGGTTTCTGGATGAATGATGCGCGCGCATTGTTGGAGCGGCAGGCGGCGTGGCAGAAAACGCGCGCGCGTCTTTCCTGGAGCGAAAAGATCCGTCAAACGGAGGTTCTGCGCGACACGCTCTTGAGCTTGCGCCGCACACGGCCGGGTCGGATAAAAACAGGTAATTGGGGATGTTGCGCAACCAAATTTGGCCGAGGGATGAGGTTGTAGCGGCCGTTCGATAGAACTCAGAGGAGAACCACGATGGATGTTTCCGTCATTGTGCCGGTTTATAACGAGGTGGAAAACGTGGAGCGGCTGTGCGCCAAGTTGCACGCTTCGCTCGCCCGGATTGGACGCGCCTACGAGCTGATTCTCGTGGATGACGGCAGTCGGGATGGGACCTGGGAAAAATTAAAGGAACAGGCGGCCAGGATTCCGCACCTGCGCTTGATCCGACTGCGGCGCAACTTCGGGCAGACCGCCGCCATGAGCGCCGGCATGCATCAGGCCAAAGGCGAAATCATGGTCACGCTGGATGCCGACCTGCAGAACGATCCCGACGATATTCCGCTCCTGCTGGAGCGCATGGATCGCGGTTTCGACGTGGTCAGCGGCTGGCGCAAAGACCGCAAGGACCCTTTTATCAATCGTCGTCTGCCCTCCATTATCGCCAACGCGCTGATCAGCCGGGTCACGGGTGTGCCCATCCATGATTTCGGCTGCACGCTCAAGGCCTATCGCCGCGAAGTGCTTGAAAACGTCGAGCTGTACGGCGAGATGCACCGCTTCATTCCGGCCCTGGCCAGTTGGGTGGGCGGGAGCGTGGATGAAGTCGTTGTGCGCCATTATCCGCGGGAGTTCGGCAAATCCAAGTATGGCCTGTCCCGCATCGTGCGGGTGGTGCTCGATCTCTTTACGGTTTCGTTCCTGCTGCGCTACAGCCGCAGTCCCATCCAGATTTTCGGCCGCATCGGGTTGTTCCTGGGCGTGCCGGGCCTGCTGATGCTCGCCGGGATGGTGTTGGCCAACTTCTCCTATCACGTTTTCGGCACCCATTTCGCCGCCGATCTCCTCAAGCGTCCGTTCTGGGTCATGACTTCCTTCATGCTGATTTTTTTCGGGATCCAGTTCGTCTGCATGGGCATCCTCGCGGAACTCCAGATTCGAACGTATCACGAATCCCAGGGTAAAAAGATTTATGTCATCAAGGAAGTCTTCGATCATGGGGTCAGTCCTACAAATAACAAATAACCTTGAATGATATTGGGGGAATGATCGTGGTGTCCCAAAATGGCGCGGCTGGAATCGAAATGGAACGAGGCCCAATGACGTTATTGCTTATTTGTAGGACTGACCCCTTGGTTCGCTTTGTGCCTGAATAATTACCATCATGCATCCGGCCCTTTCAGGAAACGCTGCCGCTCTCGCCGATTCGTTCGCCCCGGCGCAGGTTCCCGGCGCTTTGTTCGTTTCGATCGGTCTTTATTTCCTCCTGATGCTCTCCGGCGTCGGCATTGACCTGGCAGTGCTGACGCGGGCCCTGGCGCGGCCGCTGGACTGGGAGCGGCGCGTGGCCTGGATAAAGGACCGGCCGTGGAGCTGGCGCGCGGCGGGCTGGGTGGCGCTCATTTTGATCTGTATCCAGCTGGCGGTCGCGGGTATTTATCGAACGCTGTCGGCCTTGGGCTGGTTGCACGGGGATGAGCCGGAGTCTTTGCATGCCCTGATCCAGGGCCTTGTTTTGCATACGGCCTGCCTGGTGATCCTGGTGTTGGTCCTGCGAGCCAAGGCCTGGACCTGGGCTCAGGCGTTCGGTTTGCAGGCGCAAGGGCTGGTTCGGCGCTTGGGCGCGGGCATGGCGTTTTATGCCGGGATATTGCCGCTTTTCTTTTTTGCCGCCGTCCTTTCCCGGCTGGTCATGCTGATCGTCGGCTACCCGGTTACGATCCAGGACGTGATGTTGATTTTCCTGGAGCCGCAATCGTTCGGGAGCCTGCTGGCCCTGCTGGGTCTGGCGATGATTGTCGCGCCGGCGGCCGAGGAAATCATGTTCCGGGGCATCCTCCTGCCGTTGCTCATGAAGCGCATGGGCGTCGGGGCGGCCGTGGCACTGTCCTCGGCCCTGTTTGCGCTGATCCATTTGCATGCGCCGTCGTTTTTCCCGCTGTTTGTGCTCGCGACGGGTTTGGCGTTGGCCTATATTTACACCGGTTCCCTCTGGACGCCGATCGTGATGCATGCCTTGTTTAACGGCATGAACTTGGCGATCCTGTTGCTGGCAACGAACTGACCGGAAAAAGAGTATGGGAGTACGGGCGTCTGGGAGTATGGGAGTAAAAGATTGTCCTTAAATTGGTTTTCTCGTAAATGGCATGAGTAATTCAACGTGTATCTCTTATTTGCGATTATTCTTGAGAAACGCCCCCACATCCATACCCCCATACTCCCATACGTAATTATGACTATGGATCCGCTTAAAACAATCGAATGGACGCCCGATCGTAAGGGACAACCACTGCCCGGCATGATCCGGATGGTGGATCAAACCCGCTTGCCCGGCGAGCTGATCTTCCTGGAAACCCGGGATTTGCGCCAGGTGTGGGCGGCGATAAAAACTTTGCAGGTGCGCGGCGCGCCGGCCATCGGCATTGCGGCGGCGCTGGGCGTGGTCGTGGCGGTACAGGATTCCCGCGCCGCAACCGGCGCGGCGCTCGCCGCCGAGGTGGACAAAGCGGCCGATTACCTGGCCACCTCGCGGCCGACGGCCGTCAATCTGTTCTGGGCCCTCGACCGGATGCGGCTTTGCGCGCGCACGGGCGCGCGCCGGGCGCCGGCCGACTTGAAAGCGCGGTTGATCAAGGAAGCCATAGCCATCCTGAACGAAGATATCGCCATGTGCCGCGCCATCGGCCGGCACGGGGCCGTCCTTCTTAAAGACGGCCAGACCGTGTTGACCCATTGCAATGCCGGCGGCCTGTGCGCTTCGCAGTTCGGCACCGCCCTGGCGCCCATATACATGGCCCGGGAACAGGGCAAACACATTTGCGTGTACGCCGATGAAACCCGTCCGCTCCTGCAGGGCGCCCGCTTGACGGCCTGGGAGCTTATGCGCGCCGGGATCGACGTGACCCTCATTTGCGACAATATGGCCGCTCAGGTCATGAAAGAAGGGCGCATCGATGCGGTCATGGTCGGCGCCGACCGCATCGCCGCCAACGGCGACAGCGCCAATAAAATCGGGACCTACGGCGTGGCCGTCCTGGCGCGCGCGCACAAAATTCCTTTTTATGTGCTGGCGCCGTCCTCCACCTTCGATCTTGCGCTTGCGACCGGCGAAGCCATTCCCATCGAGGAGCGCGGCGCCGATGAAATCACCTGCGGGTTCGGCCGGCGCACGGCCCCGGAACAGGTGAAGGTGTATGCCCCCGCGTTTGACGTCACGCCCGCGCGGCTCATAACGGCGATTATTTGCGAGCGGGGCATTCTGAAGCCGCCGTTTGGGAAAGCGATTGAGAAGGCTGTGGGCTGTGGACTGCAGGCTGAATTCTAATTGAACGCTAAGGAATTTTTCGCCAAAGGCGGATCCGCCTACGGCGGACAATCTATGTAGAGCCGGTTTTTCCGCCATAGGCGGATCCGCCTCCGGCGGAATACCGGCTATCCTGTGCCGAAGATAGACGACGTAAAGTCGGCTCTACATGAAAGTTGCCTTGCTACGTGGTCTAACTTATTCGCCAAAACATTATGCGCGTTTTATTCGTCAAGCACGATCCCTCCTACGCTGAGCCCCTGGGCCTGATGCAGCTTTCGGCCGCGCTCAAGGCCGCCGGTCACGAGACCAGATTGATCTTTTCGTATCAACCGGACGTGTTGGTCAAAGTCCAGGCTTATCGTCCCGGGGTGATTGCCTATAGCTCGACCACCGGGGTCCATCGTACCTATGCCGCCATCAATCGCTGGCTCAAACGCCGCGCCGGATTTCCATTTTTTGCCGCCTTTGGCGGGCCGCATGTGACCTATTTCCCCGAATTCCTGGAGCAAAATCCGGAGGTGGATGGCATTTGCCGGGGAGAGGGGGATGAGGCCTTGCCGGAACTGGCCGACAATCTGGCTGCCGGGCGGGACATTCGCCACATTCTAAACTGGCGCATCCGCGCCGATGGGGTAATCCACGAAAATGAGGTGCGTCCGCTGGTTGCGGACCTGAACCGATTGCCGTTTCCTGACCGTGAAATACTCTATCAGGCCGATCCTTACCTCGGCCGGTTCGGGCTGAAACGATTTCTGGCCTCGCGCGGCTGTCCGTTCCATTGTTCCTATTGCTTCAATCATTTGTTCAATCGCCTGTATCAGGGCAAAGGCGAGATTGTGCGGCACATATCCGCCGGCGCGTTGATCGAGCAGATGGCCCTGGTCAAAGAGCGTTATGGCCTTAAATTCGTCAAATTCGTGGATGACAATTTCCCCGTCGGCGACGATTTCCTGGAAGAATTTGTCGGCCGTTATCCCAAGCGGATCGGATGCCCCTTTTTCCTCAACCTGCGGGCCAATTATGTCACCGAGCAGAGCGTGGGCCGCTTAAAAAAGGCCGGCTGTGTCGCCGTCAACATGGCGGTGGAATCCGGCAACGATTTCATCCGCAACCAGGTCCTCAAACGGCGCATGTCCCGTGAGCAGATTTTGTCGGCCGCGGCCTTGATCAAAAAGCACGGTTTGATCCTGACCACCCAGAACATCATCGGCAATCCCGGGGAAGATTTTGCCATGGCTTTGGAAACCTACCGCATCAACCTGGAAATGGGGACCGATTTTGCCGAATGTTTTCTGCTGCAGCCCTATCCGGGAACCGAGATCCGCGCCTATGCCCAGGATACCGGCTGCTATTCCGGCCAGGGCGACTCCATCAGGGAGAGCTACTGGGTCGCTTCGCCCCTCAAGTTCAAGTCGGCCCAGGAAAAACGACGTATCGAGAACTTCCATAAATTATTTTCCTGCTTGGTGCGGCACCCCCGGCTTTTCGGCCTGGGCCTGCGATTGACCGGCGTACGGCCTAATCGGTTGTTAGTCTTCTTCCAGCGTTATTACGATATGCTGGTGATCAAACGGGTGGTCATGCCGGTGCGTTTCAGTCTGATGGATTACTGGATCAATATCGGACGGGTGGGGTCGTTCGTGACCAATTTCATTTTGGCCGAAAAGAAGAAGCCCTGGGAAGGCGAGGGTGAAGACAGAGATCAGAAGTCAGAGGTCAGCAATCAGGATCATGGGGTCAGTCCTACAAATAACAAATAAGCTTGAATGATATGGGGAAATAATCGTGATGGCCCAAAATGGCAGATGGAATTGAAATGGGGCAAGATTCAATGACGTTATTGCTTATTTGTAGGACTGACCCCTTGGTTTGATTATTTTTATGGTAAGAAAACGAATACAAACCGTGGGTGACATTGGCGAGCTGGACATGATCCGGCGCTTGGTTCAAGTTCTGCCTGCCCGCAATGCTACGCATAGCGTTGCAGGCGGGCCGGCGCGCGCCGATGTGGTGGCGGGGCCGGGCGACGATTGCGCCGTGGTGCGGCCGGCGGGCGATGCGCGTTACGATTACCTGCTTAAATCCGATCCCGTGATCGAGGGCGTGCATTTCGATCGGACGACGCCCGGCGCGTCCGTGGGCCATAAAGCGCTGGCGCGCGTGCTGAGCGATATCGCCGCCATGGGCGGGGAGCCGCTCTGGGCGCTTGTAAATCTCGTGGCGCCGCCGGCCATGTCCGTGGCGCGGGTGATGGGAATTTATGCCGGCCTGCGTAAGCTGGCCCGTCGTTGGCGGGTGGCCATTGTCGGCGGCGACGTGGCGCGCGGGCCGCGCCTGGAAGCGCATGTGTTTGGCGTGGGCCGCGTGCCACGGGGGCAGGCCGTTTTGCGCTCCGGCGCGCACCCCGGCGATTGGCTGTTCGTCACCGGCGCGCTTGGCGGCAGTCGCCGCGGCAAACACCTGGTGTTCCAGCCGCGCCTGGCGGAAGGCCGCTGGCTCCAACGCCGGGCTTTAGCCACGGCCATGATTGATCTCAGCGATGGACTGGCGGCCGATCTCCGGCATCTCATCCGGCAAAGCCGGGTGGGGGCCGAGTTGTTTTTGGCGTCCATTCCCCTGACGCCGGAGGTCGAGCGTTCGGCCGCGCGGCGAACTGCCCCGCGAAGCGCTGGGCAGGTTTACCCCGCTCCGCGCGGGGCCTTGCGGCACGCCTTTTGCGACGGCGAGGACTACGAATTGTTGTTTGCCGTGTCGCCGGCCAACGCGGCGAGTTTGATCCGGGCCTGGCCCAAAATTTTCAGGACGCCATGCGCGTCCATCGGCCGGATCACAGATCGCCGTGGCGTTGTCGAATGCGTGGATGCGCGGGGAGGGAAGATGCGCCTGCAAGCGGCCGGCTATGAACACTTCAGATAACTATTCCAAAAAAATCATCTCCAAGAGTCCGGAAGAGACCCAGGCTCTGGCCGCGGCCCTCGCCGCGGAATTGCAGGGCGGCGCCGTGCTGGCCTTGCACGGCGAGTTGGGCAGCGGTAAGACCTGTTTTGTCCAGGGCTTGGCGCGGGCGCTGGGCGTTCGGCAACCCGTGACCAGCCCCACCTTTACGATTGTGAACGAATACCACGGCCGACGTCCGTTGATTCATATGGATCTTTACCGGCTCAGCGACCCGGAGGAGCTGTTAAGCATCGATTTCGAAAATTATCTCGAGACGGAAGGCCTCGTCGTGATCGAATGGGCCGAGCGCTCCGGCAACTGGCTGCCGGGCAACGCCCTGCACATTTATTTTGAAACCGGGCCGGAACTTGACCAGCGCGCGATTACTCTCGCTTTCTCGCGTGTGGGCGCCTCCGTCTAAGGCGCGCCATCTTGCCGGCTAAGCCGTACATGCGCCCGAAGGACGTCTGGGCCCGCATTGTGAATTGACACCCCCGGCGCATTCGGCAATAATCAACCTCGATTATTTCCGATATCCGGCCACGGGGTGGAGAAAAAGCATGACGAATTCAACACCGGCGCGCAGCGCCGAGAAAATCGACGTTGCCTATGTCGCCAACCTGGCGCGCATTCAATTGACCGCCGCCGAACTGCAAACCTTTCAGGCGCAGTTGACGCAGATCGTGGACTACGTCAAAGACCTTGAACATGTGGATATCTCTGCGAGCGAGTCTCTGGCCCAACCCTCGCGGATCGCCGCCGTGTTGCGCAAGGATGAAGAGCGCGGCGGACTTGAGCGTCAAGTCGTTCTGGCCAACGCCCCCGCGCACGACAACGAACAATTCCTGGTCCCGAAGATTATGTGATGCAAGTTTGTGGCCGCGCCTGTAAAGGCGCGGATGCCTGTGACGGCCGCGGGCTTACGCCCGCGGCCACATTAAGCAATGGCTGCATTAAACGTCTTATTAAAGAAGGACCGGTATGCCGGCGTGGAATGAATTAACCTTGCATGGCGCAAAAGCGCGCCTTGATCATGGCGACGGCGCTTCCCGGGATCTGGTCGGAACGCTTCTGGGCGCGATTCGCGCGCGGGATCCGCAGATCCAGGGTTACTTGGAGGTTGATGAAGCCGACGCACTGCGGCAGGCCGAGGCCGCCGACGCGCTTCGCAAGAAAGGGGGCAAGGGCAAACTCCTGGGGGTGCCGATTGCGATCAAGGACCTGCTCAATGTTCAGGGCCAGTCTTGCCGTTGCGCTTCCCGCATGCTGGAGGGGTATCGTTCGCCTTATGATGCCACGGCCATTGCCCGATTGCGCGCCGAGGGCGCCTTGTTCGTGGGCCGCGCCAACATGGATGAGTTTGCCATGGGGTCCACCACCGAAAACTCGGCGTTTCAGATCACGCATAATCCCTGGGACTTGGCCCGTGTGCCCGGCGGATCGAGCGGCGGGTCCGGGGCGGTTGTTGCCGCTGATGAAGCCCTTGCCGCGCTGGGCAGCGATACGGGCGGTTCCGTGCGTTTGCCGGCGTCATTTTGCGGCTGTGTCGGGCTCAAGCCGACTTACGGCCGGATTTCGCGCTACGGACTCACGGCATTCGCTTCGTCGCTGGATCAGATCGGGCCCCTGACCAAGGATATCCGCGATGCCGCCCTGTTGCTCCAGATCATGGCCGGCCATGACGACATGGATTCCACCTCCAGCCCGGCGCCGGTGCCCGACTATACGGCCAGCCTTCGGAAAGATTTGAAGGGCATGAAGCTGGGCCTTCCCAAGGAATATTTTATCGACGGAGTGGAGCCGGAAGTGGCGCATTGCATTCAGCAGGCCATCCGGCATTGCGAGGGCCTGGGCGCGACCATCGTGGATGTCAGCCTGCCCATGACACCCTATGCCATTGCCACCTATTACATCATTGCCTGCGCGGAAGCCTCGGCCAACCTGGCGCGCTTCGACGGCGTGCGCTATGGGTTCCGGGTCAAAGACGCCGCCGATCCCTTGGACATGTACCGGCGCACCCGCGCGGCCGGATTCGGCTCGGAAGTCAAGCGCCGCATTATCCTGGGCGCCTACGTGCTCAGCAGCGGATATTACGATGCGTATTATGTCCGCGCCCAGAAAGTGCGCGCCTTGATCCGCGCCGATTTCGACAAGGTGTTCCAGGCCTGCGATGCGCTCTTGACCCCGGTGGCGCCGACGGCGGCGTATCGGCTCGGCGAAAAAACCGCCGATCCGCTCCAGATGTATCTGAGCGACATTTTTACGGCATCGGTGAATCTGGCCGGCATCTGTGCGCTGTCGGTTCCCTGCGGCTTCACGAGCGCCAATCTGCCGGTGGGGCTCCAAATCGTGGGCCCGGCCTTCGGCGAGGAAACCATCTTGCGGGCGGGCTATGCCTATGAACAGAGCACGGACTGGCGGCTTAGAAAAACGGAAGACGGAAGGCGGAAGGCGGACACCAGACGCCAGCCCTGATTAAAAGGACAAAGGCGGGATTGAAATCGGCAACCTGCCCGCAATGCCGCGCATAGCGCTACAGGCGGGTCCCAAATCGAAAATTCAGCGAGATGAATTACCTAACCACCATCGGCCTGGAAGTGCATGTCCAGTTACAGACGCGGACCAAGATGTTCTGCGCCTGCCGGACCGATTTTGGCGCGGCGCCCAACACGCAGGTCTGTCCGGTCTGCCTGGGGTATCCCGGTGCCCTGCCGGTCATCAACCAGGAAGCCATTCGTCTGACCGTCATGACGGGGCTCATGGTGGGTTCACGCATCAATCCGTGGAGCAAGTTCGACCGAAAAAACTATTTCTACCCGGACATGCCCAAAAACTATCAGATTACCCAGTTCGACCAGCCCTTGTGCATCGGCGGCGCGGTGGAAATCGACTGCCGGGGGCAGACCCGGTCGGTCCGTCTGACCCGCATTCATTTGGAGGAGGATGTCGCCAAGAACATGCACATCCGCGACCAGAGCCGGGTGGATTTCAACCGCGCCGGTCACCCCTTGATGGAAATTGTGACCGAGCCCGACATGCACTCGCCGGAGGAGGCTTTCGCCTTCCTGTTGGCGCCCAAGCAAATCCTGGTTTATGGCCTGATCAGTCCCTGCAACCTGGAGGAGGGCAACCTGCGTTGCGACGTCAACTGCAGTGTGCGGCCGGAAGGGCAGACCACGCTCGGCACGAAAACCGAGATCAAGAACATGAACACTTTCAAGGGCGTGCACCAGGCCCTCACGCACGAAATCCAGCGGCAGGTTGCCGCGCTGGCCGCCGGCGAGAGCATCGTGCAGGAGACACGCCGCTTCGACTCCGACCGGGGCGTGACCGAAAGCATGCGCACCAAGGAGGATGCCCACGACTACCGTTATTTCCCCGACCCCGACTTGATGCCGGTGACGCTGACGGACGAACAAATCGAGGCCTGGAAAAGCATGTTGCCGGAATTGCCCCGTCAGCGTTGCGAGCGGCTGGAGCGCGAATACGCCTTGCCGGCCTACGATGCCAAGGTGCTCTCCGCGGATAAATACGTGGCCGATTTTTTCGAGGAGGCGGCGCGCGGCGCGGCCAATCCCAAAACCGTTTCCAACTGGATCATGACGGAAATGATGCGCTTGCTGGCGGAAAAGGAGCTTGAGATCCGGCAGGCCAAGATCACACCCCGGGCGCTGGCCGGCTTGATCGGACTCCTTGAGTCCCATGCGATCAATTCCGCCGGCGCCAAGACCATCTTTGCGGTCCTGTTCGAGAAAGGCGGCGATCCCGCCGAACTGGTCGGTCAATTAGGCTTGGCGCAGGTGAGCGACACCGGGGCCTTGGAAGCCTGGGTGCGCCAGGCGGTGGAAGGCAATCCCAAGTCGGTTTCCGATTACCGCTCCGGCAAGGAAGCTGCGTTCAAGTTTCTGATGGGCCAGATCATGCGTTTTAGTAAAGGCAAGGCCAATCCGCAGATAGTGCAGGACTTGCTGAAAAAGCAATTGGGTGTATGATGCCCCCAGAATACAGAAGTCAGTAGTCAGGATTCAGAATATATACGCTGAATGTAACAACTCAGGTAGTCAGGAGTCAGAATTCAGGATACAGAATAAAATACGTAAGAATCGGAAGAACGCGACAGACATTCCGCCAAGGCCTTGTGTTTAGCGCCGATTCTCTTCGTATTCG
>Ga0172380_10001873_pt1 | contig 35172 bp, 35 predicted proteins | sample Leawe162metaG_FD_119747 | JGI IMG/M metagenome (GOLD analysis project Ga0172380, IMG submission 119747) | Leachate microbial communities from a municipal landfill in Southern Ontario, Canada - Leachate well 162 metaG | ecosystem: Engineered > Solid waste > Landfill > Unclassified | place...
CTTCATAAAATACCGAAGCATCGCTTCGGTCACACGGTAGTCAGCAATCACTCCATCTTTCATCGGTCGGTACGCACGAATCGTGTCAGGTGTGCGGCCGATCATACGTTTTGCTTCACTTCCTACTGCGAGGATCTCATTCTGATCTGAAACCGCAACAACGGACGGCTCATTCAGTACGATACCTTTGCCATGAACGAACACGAGTACATTCGTGGTACCAAGGTCGATGCCTATTTTTGGAGCAAAGCGGAGTTTCATGAGATGTCTTATGGGTTCCTCATAGTACCTGTAACAGAAGGCATATTCAACCATGCCTGAAACAGGGTCTCCATGCAAAGTCACAGCCCGCCATGGAAGACATATAGCATACATGCTATATTGCATGCATATGCATATTGGTAATAGGATCGCCGACCTTCGGGAAACGCAGGGTATAACGCAAGGAGAGCTCGCAAAGCGGCTTGGTACGACACAAAGCGCTATAGCGCGCATGGAAAGCGGTAAGCAGAATGTATCCGCAGAGATGCTCAAGAAGTTGAGTGCTGCACTCAAGAAGAATCTCATCACCCTCTCCCCTGGCACGATGAACCTCGAAGTACGAGGCGGACAAAAGCTCCGTGGAACGGTAGTCACAAGTACTTCAAAGAACGGTGCGGTGGGACTCCTGTGTGCCTCACTCCTCAATACACACCGCACCACCTTGCGACGCGTACCACGTATTGAAGAAGTGCATCGCATCATTGAGGTTCTTGAGAGTATCGGTATGCGCGTCGAGTGGAACGGTAGCGATGTCACCCTAACGCCTCCTCAGAAATATGACCTCGCAAAGATAGACCGTGTTGCTGCACAGAAAACTCGGAGCATTGTTATGTTCATAGGACCTCTGATGCATTATATGCGCAAATTCTCGTTGCCTCAGTCTGGCGGATGCAAGCTTGGCAGTCGCACGGTACGCCCGCACTTTTATGCGCTTGAGCGTTTTGGTGTACATATTGAAGCAAAGCATGATGCCTTTGCGGTAACCATTACGCCACAGAAAGCTGGCGAAATAATCCTCTACGAATCCGGCGATACCGTTACTGAGAATGCGCTCTTCGGCGCAGCCCTCACACCAGGAGTGACGGTCATTAAGTATGCATCCGCAAACTACCAGGTGCAGGAAGTATGCGCATTCCTTGAACAGTGTGGCGTACGAATTGAAGGATTCGGTACCACAACACTTACCGTGCACGGCATAGCTTCAATCGACCATGATGTGGAATACACCCTCTCTGAGGACCCAACTGATACGATGTTCTTTCTTGCAACGGCAATCCTTACCAATTCAGCAATAACGATTACCCGCTGCCCTATCGAATTTTTAGAGATCGAACTTCTTAAGCTCGAAAAAATGGGCTTCAAGTACAAACGATCTCCGATATATCTCTCTGAGAACAAAGTGACCAAGCTTGTCGATATCACCACCAAGCCCTCAAAGCTCACCGCACTCCACGAGAAGATTCATCCATCAGTGTATCCAGGACTCAATATCGACAACCTTCCCTTCTTTGCCGTCATCGCAACACAAGCGAATGGACAAACACTCATTCATGACTGGGTCTATGAAAAACGTGCGCTCTACTTCACTGAACTCGATAAGCTTGGCGCTGAGACCGTACTTGCAGATCCACATCGCATCTATATCACGGGTCCGACACCACTTCGCGCAACAGAACTTATTTGTCCGCCTGCACTCCGTCCCGCAACCATTCTCCTTATTGCAATGCTTGGTGCAAAAGGCACGTCGGTATTGCGTAATATCTATAGCATTAACCGCGGTTATGAGAATCTTGTTGAACGCCTCAACGACCTTGGCGCAGACGTACGGTATCTTGAGGAGTATTAGAGGGACAGTAAACCGTCCACAAGAACGATTTTAAGTGCGTTTTGTCCTTATTTTTGGGACATCCTCTTGTATTTGCTAGAATACGCGGATGTTCGTAGTTACCGTTGTTCCCTTGCGCCGTGGCTCAGTACTTGAGGCACTTTCATATTTCAGCGCAGATCCCTACCCAGCAGGTACTATCGTACAAGTGCCGATTCGAAATACGATGACACTGGGACTTGTAACCGAAATCTCAGAAGTAAGTGCTGCAAAGGCTGCGCTTCGTGCGGCAACATTCTCACTCCGTAGGCTCCCAGCACAAACCGAGACACAACACTTAAGCGAAGCCTTCGTGGAAACGGGCCGTGAACTCGCGCGTCAGTACGCTGCACCACTCGGCTCGATTCTCTACAATATGCTACCAGCAGAAGTTCGCTCTGGTGAATTTCCACTTCCTCACACCCACCATGTAAACCCAAAAGGACGCGAAGGTGTACATATACTGCAAGCATCACGGGAGGAGCGTTACCGAACGTATCGATCACTCGTGCGCGAGACATTTGCACACGGAGGCTCAGTGCTTATTGTGGTACCGACTTCTATTGAGGCAGAGACGCTTAAAGAGACACTCTCTTTGGGTATCACGGACCGCGTCATCCTACTCACGAGCACGATTACCAAATCTGAGCTTCGCAAAGGGTACGCCGCGCTCGAAGACTTCCGTACCACCAAGCTCATCATTGCCACCACCACGCATGCACTGATTGAGCGTCATGACATTACCCTCACAATCATTGAGAGTGCACATTCGTCATATTTTAGAGATCAAAATCGACCATATATAGATTGTCGCGATGCGCTCCATATCCATGCACGCCACACAGGACGCAAATTAATCTTAGGCGACCTACTCGTACGCACCGAAGATGAAGCGTCACGTCGTGTTGACCACTACGGCACCATTGGCGACACGCCAAAGCGCATTCCCCTTTCAGGCACACTCAAGATTGTGGAGACAAAGAAGCGTGAACAAGAAGGCGAACGCTTTTCACTTTTTAAAGAAAGTACGCTTGAATCCATACGAGCGGTATGCAAAAAGAAAGGGCGCGTCTTTGTCTTTGCTGCACGTCGCGGACTTGCGCCCATTGTGACCTGCATGGATTGCGCGCACATCTTTCGTTCCCCGCAAAGCGGAGCGCCGTACTCACTCGTTCGCACCTATAAAGGTGATACGGAGGAGCGTTGGTTCGTCTGCGGCGCATCAGGTGAACGTGTGCGCGCAGCTGATACCTGTTCACAGTGTGGCTCATGGCGCCTCAAGGAGCGTGGTATCGGCATACAACAGGTCTACGATGAACTTCATAAGCATTTTCCGAATGCGCCTATCATTCTTTTTGATCATGTGACTGCGCGTACCTATAAACGCGCACGATTCCTCCATGACACCCTGTACTCCACCAAAGGGGCAATTCTTCTCGGAACCCACATGGCGCTTCCCTATCTCACGCAACCTGTTGATTTGTCGGTTGTGGCAAATATGGATGCGTTATTGGCGACACCCACATGGCGACTCGAAGAGGAAAACCTTTCGCTTCTTTTACGCCTTCGCGAAGCGACTGAAGATGAAGTACTGGTGCAGACACGCACTCCCGAGGCGCCGGTACTGCAACACGCAAAACAGGCAACGGTTGAACAATTCTATACTGAGGAATTGGACCTCCGAAAATCTTTTGATTACCCTCCTTTTGCGACCTTTGTACATTTTGCGTGGCAAGGCACTCCTGAACAGGTGAAGCAGATAGAGGCGCGCGTTACCGCACTCTTTGAGGAATTTGGCATCAGCATTTATCCGAATCCGTTCACGCCACCCGAAAAGCCCATGCGATACGGCTTGCTTCGTATACCTCGTACTAAATGGCCTGATGAGAAATTGGGTGCCCTGATACGAGAGTTACCACCAACAGTGCGTGTCATGGTAAATCCTGACAAAATAGTGTGATCGCTTGTTAAAACCCTCCGATACTGCGTTGCATTTCATTCGAGAATGATCACCGTACGCGCAAGGTACGCCTCTCATTTTCTTATTCATGCGCCTTGTCTTGTAGGGTTTTCACTACGCTCTCAAAAGGTGTTATAGTGGCAAAATCTATGGCAAAACTCGTCCCTGAGGAACATCCAGCCCTTCACGCTATTGCAGAGGAGGTTCCTGTCGCCGAAATACCATCGACACACATCAAAAAGATCCTCAAGGATATGCGTACCGCGCTCGACTCGTACAAAGTCGACGGCTTTCGTGGTGTGGCTATTGCTGCACCACAGATTGGTATTGCGCTCCGCATCTTCATCGTACACAACACTGACAAGAATGATCCTGATGCGCTTCCTGATCTAATTGCGATTAACCCTAGAATCATCAAACTTTCAAAGAAGACACATGTTGTGGGTGAAGGCTGTCTGTCCGTTGAAGAGCGCTACGGCGCGGTGAAGCGCGCAACACATGCAACGCTCCGTGCATACGACGAGAATGGTACAGAATACGAACGCGGCGCAAGTGGACTCTTGGCACAAATATTTCAACATGAGACCGACCACCTCGACGGCATACTCTTCGTTGATCGCGCGGAAAAGGTTTGGAATAAAGACGATGCACATGCACAGAAATTAACTGAGGCAAAACATACCCATGATTCCTAAAATCGCCTTTTTTGGGACACCCGACATCGCCGTCTACGTGCTTGAGGAACTTGAGCGCGCAGGCATCACCCCTTCCTTGATGGTCACAAACCCTGACAGCCCCCAAGGTCGCAAAATGCTCATGACCGAAACACCCGTAGCGCAGTTTGCACGAGCACGCGGAATCGAAATGCTTAAGCTGGAGACGCTGAAGGATCCTGCAGTGTATGAGGCACTCCGTGCATCAGGCGCTGAACTTTTCATAGTTGCTGCGTACGGAAAGATAATCCCTAAAGCCATACTCGACCTTCCAAAATATGGGACGCTAAACATGCACCCGTCGCTTCTTCCCAAACTTCGTGGTGCGAGTCCGATTCGCTCAGCAATTCTCAAGAATGAATACCCAACGGGTGTTAGCGTCATGGTACTTACTGAAGGTTTGGATGAAGGACCTGTTGTTGCACAAGAGGTCGCGTCTATCGAAGAATCCGAATGGCCGCTTGCTGGGCGCATTCTTGATGAGCGACTTGCGCGCGATGGTGGCACGCTTCTTGCACGCATCCTTCCTGAGTGGATCCATGGCAATATCACTCCCACAGAGCAAGACCAGAGAGACGCAACGTACTCGACCAAGATCACTAAGGAGATGGCGGAAATTAATCTTGCCGATGACGCAGAAGAAAACCTGAGGAAGATACGCGCGTTTGATGGCTGGCCTCAGGCATTCTTCTTTCATGAAAAAGACGGAGTACGTACCCGCATAAAAATCATCGACGCAGAAATACGCGACAATGCTTTAGTCCTCACGCGTGTTATTCCAGAAGGCAAGAAAGAAATGGCCTACGAAGATTGGGTACGGAATGTATAGCAGTATGGCGCACACATACAAACAGCCGCGTCCTGTGGACGCGGCTGTTTGTATGTGTGTCCTCTATCTTCCAAAGCGGAGCATTTCTTTGATTGCCCGTCTACCTCGTTGCACAAGACTGTATTGCTTACCACGCACGCGTTGGAGCTCCCTGCGCAATTCATCGCGCACATCATCGATAGCCTGTTCAATCTGTTCACGTGTCGATTCAGCGCGATACAGCTTTCCGTTATTGAAGAAATTCACTTCTGCGCGGTATATTTTTCCTGAATTATGTTCTGTGGTTCGTTCAAGTTCTACATCACACTTTGCATCGTCACGTTCATGTATGAATTTACCGAGTGGGAGGAATTTCTGATCAAGGAGCGCCAAAACCTCAGGCGTTACGGTCATGTTTGTCGCTTTTGTACTGATTGGAGGGAATGTCATAGTAGTTTTTAGTTATGGTACTAATCACCCTTCGGAACCGAGTTCACCGTAAACATTTTACTTGATGAACGGTGACCTGTCAGCATCCGTACTTGTGCTCTCTGTACTCCATAGTGCTGTGCTACGAGTTCTCGTATGCGCCTATTCGCTAGGTTCTGTTCTGCAGGTTCTTTTACCCAGATGGTGAGACTCTTGTCTGTCTCTTCCTGTACACGCTCCTTGCGCGCATCAGGTACTGCATGCACACGCACGTACATACACAGTGACTAATCGCAGAGCGCGTCGTTCTTGGCCATATGCACCCGCGGCTTCCCTTCTTCTGGAATGTCAGCGAAATGCTCCTCAACATAGGCCACGATCCTGTCGGATTCATAAAACTGTTCGTCACCGTGGACAAAATAGGGAGTCTGTTTCTTACCGCCAAGCGCCATAAGCTCCTTCAAGAAGACTGCTGATTTAATATTCCGCTGTTCATAGTCTACTCCGTATGCATCCAAAGCTGCCATTGCCTTGGCACTAAAAGGGCATCCTGTTTTTACGTAAAGGGTGATCATGGATTGGTTGGTTAGTACTTAGTTATTGGTTATTCGCGTGCACGTTCGTATCGTCCCGTGAGTGAGGCTTGCTCAAGCATCATGCCCTGTGCCGCCTCTTCTACTTCCTGCAAGGTTGGTGCTTTTATAAAATTGATTGTTCCGCTGAGTGCATACAGTCTGAAGAAATAGCAATGCTCTCGATCAGGCGGACAAGGACCAGTATATCCAGAAGTGCCGCGCGTATTCATTCCCACATTTCCTGTTTCTATTCCCTCAGCGATAGTGTGTGTATCTCCTGGTATGTTGTACATGACCCAATGATCGAATGTGTTGATACCGCGTGTTTGTTTCACCGACGGTGGTATGTCAGGATCATCCATCACGAGCACGAAGGACTCTGTGCCAGGAGGTACATTGCTGATGTGGAGCTCGGGACTCACATTGTCGCCGTCACAGGTATATTTTGACGGCATGAGTCCTCCGTCCGAGAAGGCTGGAGATGTAAGCGTGAGTGACATAGCAGGTGGATTATCATCACTACTAACTTCGTGTGGAGCTTCGGCTTTCTGGTGGAGAGCAAAGAATGCTCCCACATAGACAATGGACGTAAGGAGTCCCAAAAGCAGAAAGGCGTGCCTCACCTCCCCATTTTATCATATTGCGTAGGGCTGTTTTTTCTGTACAATGCACATTGCCCTCTCTGAGTAGAGGGCAAGAGAAAGCCATTCCGCGATAGCTCAATGGTAGAGCAGCTCCCTGTTAAGGAGTTGGTTGTAGGTTCGAGTCCTACTCGCGGAGCTGAGAGAAAACACACCCTATTGGGTGTGTTTTCGTATACAGCTTCGCGAAGAACAGTGCCTGCGCACTGTTCGTGTAGGACTCGAACGTCGGAGCATGTTGCGCAGCAACCGCGAGACGGTGCCCAGACAATTTTCGTTAGAAAATTAGTCGAGGGAGAGGTTCCTACTCGCGGAGCAAAAAAGGAGAACGCCAGAGCATGTCTCTGGTGTTTTTCTTTTTCTACCGCGTGTAGGACTCGAAGACCTTGCGAGCTATCTTTGTGAACGAAGGGAAACAAAGTAGCCGTAAGGTGTACTGGTCATGTAATGACCGAGATTCCTACTCCGGCACGCACTGTGCGTAACCAGCTTGCGCGTATTCGAGGGCAGGTATATTATCAGCCGCTGCTGTCAGTTCCTTATTCGTTCTTAATGGGAGAGATGCATGTGCACTGAGCGTATGGAGAATTACACCAACGGGATTATTGAGGGCGATATTGAGTCATTTATTCTGAATCGTAATGCGAGCCAGAGTGAGGCTTTTATCAGTCCTGCCGCCCAATTGAAGCGGCGAATCTACCGCGCGCAACACCCTACTGAGATCCTCGTGCTGAAATGCATGGACGGTCGCCTCAACTTGGCGTTGTACACGGAGGTTCCGCCTGGGATTCTGCAGCCGTTTCGAAATATCGGCGGAAAATTTGACCTCGGCTGGCCCTTCTTCCAAGAGCTCATCAGGGACGGCGTCAACTTCTCAATCGCAAAAGGTCGCGAGTGTCTCCTTATCAGCTCATACCACTTCTCCAAAGGGGATCATCATCGTGGTTGTGCTGGCTTCAAGTACGATACCGAAGCTGCAAAAGCGGAAGCATTCAAGATTCAGGAACAGTTTTGTCGGGCTGCCGGCGGTTCCTCAGTGATGAATCCTGCCGCGTTTGCCATCACCATCGGTATTGAGACCGATGAAGAGTCGCTTATCTTCCATGGTGTAAACGGCAAGGTGCTTAACGTTGCGGAGCTTGAAAGTACGACGACCGAAACAGATATTCGTGTCCTCGTGTGCGAGCTGTATCCAACAATGAGTGGCACCATGCTCAAGGACCTCGTCCCGCTTGTTGCAGGCAATCTGCGTCATGTTGCCAAAGTGCGTGCATCAGGCAAAGAACCAATCGACTTCGAACACCGCGAACAAGTGATTGCGGTAGGTCGTGGTTTCGACTGGCTCCACTTGCCGAACACGGCGCTCATTGTGGGTCCGTATTCGCTTGACTGGCCTGAGAATGTAAAGGTTGCGGGCACGATCGTGCACAAAAACCTAACCGAGCAACGCATTCCCGAATCCTCCGGAGTCTTGCTCCTCGTGGCGGCGCTCCACCGTGCCGAGGAAGGCGCATTCGGCGCATCACTCAAGCGTGAGAAGGTCCGATACATGCGTGATCAGTCAATTCGCGCGCTTGAAACTGGCGTACCCCAGCTCCTGCCGTATCTTAAGGTGCGTTCAGGTCTCGTCTCTGCTGAGACATACAAACTGGAACTGCTCGACTAAGCACATCCCCTAATTCAAGGCTCGCTCCAGCGAGCCTTTTCTTTTTCTACACCTCCTCCCCTGTTATTTCTTCAATCACTTCATCGATGATAGCAATCTCTCCGTCATCAATCCTCCCTGTCCGCATGCTACGCAAAAGACCGAGCACCTCCTCCTCTCGATATCCCTTTGCCAAAATCTTCTGCGCTTCCGAAAGCACCTGATTATCCATTGCGGTACTTTTCTTCAACGCGCTCTCTAACATCTTTGTAAAGGAATATGCCATGCAACTTTGTGTATCTAATGAGCACTAACGGTACTATAGCTCTGCAGATACCTCAATGGTCTTTATGGTCTTTGAAAATCAAATGTACGACGAGTGACACGATGTCTTGAGCAGGTATACTATAGTTCTATGAAAGACATTTTCAGAAGTATTTTGGCTATTGCTATATGTCAGCTTGCTGGCCTTATTGGTGTCGTGTTCACTGCTTCTGCAATTCCAACATGGTATTCCACACTCGCTAAGCCTGCACTCAATCCGCCAAACTGGATTTTTGGTCCCGTATGGACAATGCTCTACTCACTCATGGGTATAGCGGCATTCCTTGTATGGAAAAAAGGATGGGAGCGTACCGACGTTCGAAAAGCGCTCTCGGTCTTCGGTGTTCAGCTCATTCTCAATAGTGCATGGTCGATTGTTTTCTTCACACTCCAAAGCCCAGCGTGGGCACTCGTAAACATTATGGCGATGTGGCTCGCAATCGTATGGACTATGATCCTCTTCTCTAAACTATCGAGGACGGCAATGTGGCTCCTTGTGCCATACATTCTCTGGGTCAGTTTTGCGACGTATCTCAATTACTCAATTCTGATGCTCAATTAAGGCAGCGTCGCGTGCTATAGTGTACATATGAAAGGCTACGTCTCTAACATTGAAGAACTATCGCTCGCGAACGATAATTTCAGGAAGGTGCTCTACACGGACACAAAAACCCAGCTTGTCCTTATGTCACTCCGCGCGGGCGAAGAAATCGGAAAAGAAGTGCACGCTGACACTGATCAGTTCCTGCGCGTCGAGCAAGGCACAGGGAAAGCAATCGTGGACGATGTTTCCTATGATCTTGCTGATGGCAGTGTCGTCATTGTTCCTGCCGGCACACCGCATAACCTCATCAATACTGGTTCGGAACCAATGAAGCTCTACACCCTGTACATGCCACCGCATCATCGAGACGGAGTTGTGCATGCAACAAAGGCTGATGCGGAAGCAGACACTTCGGACGAATTTGATGGAGAGACAACCGAGTAACTATGCTGAAAGAATACATACGATACTTAAAGAATAATCCCGACGGTCATTGGTTTAAGGCAAAACTCTACGGATGGGGATGGACTCCTGCGACATGGCAAGGCTTTACAGTTCTCTTTGTATACATTGCGCTTATTGTATTGTTCGCCTTCACCATAGATGAAACATCTCCTCCTCGTGAAATAGCATTCACCTTTGCCTTGCCTGTCATACTACTCACGATTGCAGTGATTCGTATTTGCCACAAGAAAGGTGAAAAGCCTCGCTGGCAGTGGGGACCGCCGAAGAAATAGTGCGCATCTCTCTTAGTTTTCATAACGCTCACACCACCTCCCTGCAAATGGGTGGTGTTTTTATGGAAGAGTAGCGTCATTCTAAGCTGGCATAAAAATAGGCCTACTCGCGTTTCCGCTTTCGGCCTCCTTTTTTCTACCCCACCGTCATCTCAATGGAGCGTATCTGAGCTTGTACTGACTGGGTACAGGACCAAGGAACTTGTTGTTCCGGTGCGTTCAAGATTGCTTTTAATACGCAAAGCGCAGTCCAAAGACTCAACTTCAGTATCAAAACATTCTAGGACACCCTGGTTCTCACCACAACAAACCACACGAGGATTCACCCCAATCAGGTAGCGTGCATCGTCCTGAATGAGATACAAAAGCCAAGTGCCATTTCGAAAGAGACGCTTACAGTTCTTACAATCGAAAACCTGCATGCAAGAGGATTGAATCGAAAGGATGCGTACTCTGCCCGTACTGTTCATGGTCTTCCCCTAAAGAACGTTGCACGACTCTAACATGCAGCACGAACGATTTCAATTAACCTCAAACGGCATCAACGTGCTATTGTTTTTATATGCATACCAAAATTCTTCTTGCCGTCATTGGCATCGTAGCCATCGCAAGCGGGTATCTTGTGTATATCAATAAACACACTGAACCAGCACAGCCTACTGCGACGACTCCTGTACAAAAAGATGGCTTCGATGGGAAGAATGCTTCGTTTGTACTTAATGGAGAGAATATCATCTTAGTAAATGGTATGGCTGAGATTACCACCACCCCAGGTTCGGCAACAAAGACTAAGGTGACTTATTTCGGTAATGAAGCGACTGCCGACCTCGATGGAGATGGTGCAGAAGATGTTGCATATCTCATCACCTCCGATAACGGTGGGAGTGGGACTTTCTACTACGCTATCGTTGCATTAAAAAAAGCAGACGGATACGAACATACAAATCCGTTCTTTATCGGTGATAGAATCGCACCGCAGTCGACCTATATCCCTCAAGGTACTCGTGAACTCCATATCAACTATGCGGAACGCCGAGACGGAGAACCAATGACCACGCCACCTTCTTCGGGAGCAGTACTCTTGCTCAAAGTGACACCTGGAGGCGTCCTAGAAGGTTTGATGCGTTAGATGCGATTTATAGGCATGGCGCACCTCTTTGTGTTTTCTGTTATAGTCATAAAACATGAAAAAACACATCAAAATAATCGTACTTTTCCTACTCGCGCTCTGCGTAGGATGGTACATCTTTATTGCAGACTCAAGCGAAGAAATTTCTTTCACTACTCAACCTCCTGAAGAGGCCAGTGACCATTCTTCTGAAGCTACAGAAACTGCGCCTACTCCCACACGACAAGAAACGTTCGTGCTCGCAACAACTACCGTTACCACCGCTGACGGAACAGAACAGTCATTCCTCCTTCCTGAAGGCGCAAAGCTTGCCATTGCAGCAGAAGGACTCGGAAAGGCGCGCTTTATGTCATGGGCTCCTGATGGACGGCTCTTCGTGCCCGATATGGTTGACTACGTACTCTCTCCCGATGCATCACTGTGGGTACTTGGAGATTTTGATTCTGAAACAGGAAGCTTTGGTAGCAAAGACGTATTCCTTAGCAATCTCCGCGGTGTCAACGATGTCGATTTCTATCGTGATGCCGACGGAAAGGACTGGATTTATGTTGCTGAGACCGCGTATCTCAAGCGCTATCCCTATACCGCAGGTGACATGAGCCCGAGCGGACCTGCTGAAATTGTCACCTACTTCCCTGCACAACAAAGCCCTGGTGAGGTGAGTGTTGTATGGCATATCACCCGTACGGTAGAGTTCGTGAATGACCGTATGTATATATCGATTGGAAGCGGTTGTAACTCGTGCGAAGACCTCGCAGGAGAGCGCGCCATGATTACCGTAATGAATCCTGACGGCACCGATGTACGCACGTACGCGACAGGCCTCCGCAATGTCGTGGGTATGGAATGGGCAAATGGTCAACTCTACGCAACCGCAAACGGCGTTGACCATCTCGGTGGCGCTCCTAACGAAGCACTGTTCGCTATCAATGACGGCGTACAGTACGCATGGCCGTACTGCTACCTAGAAGACGGTATATGGAAGGATGACACCTCACAGGTGTGGCGCACTGATTTTTCGTGCGCAGATGCACCAGCACCACTCGCTGTATTCCCCTCCCGCTCGGCTGCACTCGGTGTTACTTATTTTGATCACAGTGCTCATCCAATGCTTTTGGATTCTTTCCTTGTGTCACTGCACGGATCATTTGAGGCATCACGCATGTCAGGATACAAAATCATGCGTGTCACTCCATCAGGTGAGCAAGCGGTGTTTATGGACGGATTTCAATTGCCAGACGCAACGCGTGTTGCACGCCCTGTCGATATTCTCGCAGTTGATGCGCAATCGTTTCTCTTCACCGATGACTTCGGCGGACGAATCTACCATGTACGGCTTCCTTAAGTGACTGACGAAATGGACTGAAAATTCCGTCCGCGACCATGCCCGTAGGACTTTACTTTATGCACGAATACGCCAACCAATCTTGAAGAGATGTACGATAAGTGTAGTGAGACCGAAGAGTAGTGCGAGGATAGTAACAAGCCCAATGTGCGTGTTCGCTTCACTGATACCAATCATGGAACTACGAATACCGTCAACGAAGTAGAAGAATGGATTAAGCGTGGTGAGAAATGCTGCAAACTCAGGAAGCATAGTGATTGAGTAGAAGATGCCACCAAGATAGGTGAGCGGTGTTATCACAAAGGTATTGAGTGAAGAAAGCTGTTCGAACCCCTGAGCCCAAAGGGCAACAAGCATACCAAGGAGTGAGAATATTCCCGATATCGCCATAATGTGAAAAAGGAACCAAAACGGTGACACAAGCGTGACGGCACCAAAGGCGAGCCCTACGCCAATAATGAGAAGTGCCACCATCACACCGCGCATAATGGAGCCCAGCATGAACCCAAATATCATCTCTACGTATGAGAACGGTGCAACAAGCACTTCGTCGATGCTGTGTACGAATCGAGCGAAGTAGAGCGAGCTTGAGCTCGACGCAAACGCGGCATTTATGACTGAAAGCATAAGAATGCCAGGGAATACAAAGGTGATATACGGCACTCCTACAATCTCATCGATCTTGCTACCAATAACCTGTCCAAAAATAAAGATATACAAAGCAGCGGACATGACAGGAGAGATAAGTGTCTGCACCTTCACGCGCATGGTACGCTCCACTTCCCTTCGCACCATCGTATAGAGACCAATCCAGTTTATTCCTTTCATACGGTTGTTTGCGTTATAGCGAGATACTTCTTCTGCACCGATGAACCATCCTTAATGAAATCTGCTTTAGTGCTCTGCGCAACAATCTTTCCGTGATTGATAATCGCGATGTCAGTGCAGAGCTCTTCAACTTCTTCGAGATAGTGCGAGGTTAAAATAATGGTGGTACCCGCCTGATTAAGCTCGCGGAGATAGCCCCAGAGTGCGATGCGTTGCTCCACATCAATACCAGCGGTTGGCTCGTCGAGAATAAGGAGTGTTGGCTGATTCACCAAGGCGCGTGCGAGCACAAGGCGACGCTTCAGACCTCCCGAAAGCTGATCGAACTTCTTATGACGATGCTCTTCAAGTCCAAATCGCGCCAGGAGTTCGTTGACGCGCTCGGTGCGAATCGCTTTTGGAATACCATAGTACCCTGCCATGTAATCAAGATTCTTCTCGCACGTGCCAAAAAAGTCGATATTGTAATCCTGCGGCGAAAGACCTACTTTCCCACGCGCTTCCTTGTACTCCTTTTCAACATCAAACCCATCGACGATAATGCGGCCTGCAGTAATCTTTCCAATGCCGGTGATGCATTTGATAGTGGTCGACTTCCCCGCTCCATTTGGACCGAGTAGTCCGAAGAACATGCCACGTTTTATAGAAAGCGACAGATTATCTACCGCAATCTTGCCGTCGTATTTCTTGGTAAGAGAGTCTATTACGAGAATGTGTTCGTCTTGCATAGAATAATAACAGGGTGAGATGGGTTCTAGTCTACCACGACGTAGAACTCTTCTCTTTGCTATACTGACCCTATGACACGCATTATAGCCGTATTTTGGGTATGCCTCTTTGCCTTTTCTGTTGCCTTGCCCACACAGGCAGAGAGTGAGCTTCAACCCCATACCACCACCATCATGCGTGCGAAGGTTGTGGAGATTACACAGGAAGAGGTTCGTGCTATTGCGGGTACTGATATACAAAATTCCTTTCAGACTATACGCGCGGAGATTCTCGATGGTGCGCAAAAGGGTTCGGTGGTGACGGTTGAGAATGACTATCTCAATCTCGATGAGGGTGACGTCTTCTACCTGTCGCACACCGTAGAACCCTACGGTGGTGAATACTACAACGTCAACGATCCCTACCGCATGCCGCAGCTTATTTTCATCACTGGATTGTTTGTGCTTGCGGTGCTCCTCTTTGGTGGCATACAAGGACTTCGAGGACTCGTGAGCCTTATTGCAAGTTTCTTCTTCATCTTCTATCTCCTGCTTCCCGGCATCATGGAGGGATATTCTCCGCTCCTTATCACGGTACTTGTGTCGTCTCTTATCATCATCCTTGGTTCATACGTAACCCATGGATTTACGAGAACAACGAGTGCGGCAGTTGCGGGCATGATTACGACCGTGGTGTTTACGGGACTCCTCGCCTACTGGTCAGTGAGAATCACAAAACTCAGCGGCTTCGGATCTGATGAAACAGTGTATCTCAACCTTAATGCTGGTGGCGGACTCGATGTCGTAGGACTCCTCCTCAGTGGTATTATCATTGGTCTTCTTGGTGTTCTCTATGATGCCGCTATCGGACAAGCAGTTTCAGTAGACGAACTCACCCGTATCGCTCCCCATGTATCGCGCCGAACAATCTACGAACGTGCAGTCCGCATCGGACGTGAGCACATCGGTGCGTTGGTGAATACCCTCGCACTTGCCTACGTAGGTACTGCACTTCCTTTACTCCTCCTTTTCATGCAATCAGGCACGGCGTCACCAACACAAATTATCAATACGGAGATATTCGCAACGGAAATCGTACGCATCATGATCGGCAGTATTGGACTGGTACTCGCGGTACCGATTACGACGCTTATTGCTGTGTGGATGCTTGTACGAACAAAGCCAAGTGCAGAGCCTGATGCCATAGCTCATGAGCACGAGTTACTCGCGCATGCTGGCCATCATCACAGCCATTAGGAGACACGCTATTAATGATGGTGTTCTGTTATGTGCGGAATACGTAAGACGATGATAGCGGTGATTGCTGACACTATTGCGACTGCGTAGAATTCGTAGCCGATTGCCATACCTATTGCCGCTGCAAACCAAAGACTTGCTGCAGTGGTGAGATTGCGCACTGACATTCCATCACGAAGAATCAAACCTCCACCGAGGAATCCAACGCCCATGACAACCTGCGCAGCGATACGTGACGGCTCAACAGGGTCAAAAGAAGAGATATACGTAAAGAGCATTGATCCCATAATCACCAAGGAGTGCGTGCTGATGCCAGCATCTTTACCCCGTGATTCGCGCTCAAGGCCAATCACAAAGCCAATGACGAAAGCCACGATAAGCTTGACGATAAAATCAAGAACAAAGGCGAAGCTATCGGTAAGGAGTAACGACTCAATCATTGTCATTCATTGTACGGCACGACCGCGATACTTTCTAGCACCCGCTGTTGTTAGTTCATCAAGAATACCTCACGCGGATACCGTAACTATCGAAGATACTTCCAGACTTTCTGATCTTCCTCTCCGTCTATCTTGAAGAGTGCTACACCACGGAGTTCAAATTTGCGAGCGAGGTCAATCTTTTCTTTCATTGCGCCAGCATCAGAATAGGAAACTATATTGAATGTAGCCTCCTTTCCTGTCGCATTTGCATACGCAAGTGCCTTTGCTGAAGCAACTTCTCCTGATGGAGTATTTTTTGGTATTCTCAGATTCTTTTTGTAGCTTGCCACCACTGACGAATCAGGAATGTACGAGAAGCCCATCTCTCCTGCTGCATTGCGTGAAGGTTCAACATCGCGCTCTTCAGCTAAATCCAGGATACTTGGGACGTTCAGTGCGCCGAGTTTCCAGTAGTCGCGGTACCAATCAGGTGCAACGGTAACCGAGTAGTGGTGCCCGTATGTCGGAATACCGAGTACAATCTTTTCCTTCGGAATACTCTTAATGGTGAGTTCAAGTACCTTTTCTACCCAATCCACGTCTGAGACGGGCATGTACGGCGCGCCCTTCCGCGTTGCATTGAGCTTAATATCAGCACGCTGCTGGTCGTACGCCATGATGGTCACCTGATCACAATGCTTGCCGATTGCAGCATAGTCGTTCACATAGTTTATGACCGCAGGCACCTCGCGATAGAGCGATTCTGGTGGCGTGCGTGGCTCAATAGTACACACCAATTCTTTATTGCCGATCGCCGCCTTCAGTTCTTTCAAGAATAGAGAAAAGCCATCTCGTGTCTCTGACTTCTTTCCTTCATAGTCAATATCAACGCCATCAAAATCACCTTCCTTTACCATCTTTGCGATGTTCTTTACATGCGCCGCGCGGAGCACTGCATTACCAAGAACCGTCTGCATAGCTCCTCCATCGCTCCACATAATGGTCGGAATCACATCAACCTTCTTGCGTTGAGCATACTTAACAAAAGACTTCCACTCGCGCTCATCGAGACCACCCTGATCGCGAATCTCACCAGCAGTGGTAACGGTAAATACGAATGGATATACGGCATCGATAGTCTTTATGTGCTTTTTAGCATCCTTAATCCCCTCGGTATCACGCCAGTATGGAATCCATCCCGAAACCTCAAGTTCATGCCCCTTTGCGAAGAGCATCTGCGGCATAAGGGCTGTTACGGTAAAAATGGTTAGAGTAAAAAGTAGGGCTATTGTCCGCGTGGTGTATGCATACATCATATGTATATGGTGACGCAAAGAATATGGTGCCCTTACCACCTATTGTGAAACCTTGTATACCGTGGTACATTTTTCGCGCCCCGTACAGAGTGGGACTATGTAATCAGAACAGCAAAGGAGTACACAATGGATCTTCTCAAAGAGCACGGTGACGGAATTCGTCGCGCCATCAGCACTTTTCTGAACCAAAGAACAGAATTGTCCGGGAGGTTGAAATTTATCTCGCCACACAAGCTTCAGATACATTTGACCACGAGCCGTATTGGCGGTTCAGATCATCCGGTACCAATCACGAAGGCGTTGGCAACCGACATCCACAAGTTCAGCCAAGAACTCTGTGGAAAGTTCGGCGTCGTCGTTCGTCAACTTCCCAACGGCATCGACAACAGGATTTTTGAACTCGATGCAGGATAACCCTTCCAAGTGCGCGATCTGTTTCAAGGAACAAATTGGAATAGATCGCGCACGTGGTAGCAGCAGTTACGACTGCTGTTTTTTTATGTCTCTACCATGGTATAACTGCCGCATGAAGTCACTGCCACGCTATATAGTCACTGAAAAGCGCGTTGGCGAAACGCCACTGGTTGCACTTGAGCGTGCACGACAGGAATATACTCTCCCCGCCAACATCCCGCTCACCTACGCGGGACGCCTCGATCCCATGGCTTCAGGTGCACTACTCATTCTTATTGGCGAAGAGTGCAAAAAGCAAGCCCACTATCACACGCTCGATAAGGAATACAAAGTGGAACTGCTCTTTGGTATTTCGTCGGACACTGCTGATGTCCTTGGTGTGGCATCGACCACGCCTCCTTCGGTACTCGATGCGACCGCGTGCCGTACCGTACTTAAAACCCTCCACGGACCTATTACGCTTCCCTATCCTCATTTTTCTTCAAAGACGGTACACGGTAAACCGCTCCATACTTGGACACTTGAGGGTCGTCTCGATGAAATCGAAATTCCCGTTAAACAATCAGAGATACACCGAATTACTTATGACAGCCTGCGGAGCATTACCCGTGAAGAAATACTCGAGACGGTACGGAACAAGATTGAGACAATCCCAAAGGTCACCGATCCTGAAAAAGTACTTGGTGCTGACTTCAGGCGTGACCAAGTCCGTGCGTCGTGGGATATCGTTGAGGCAAAGGGATTTTCTCCATATCAAATACTCAGCTTCACCTGCATCGCCTCCTCAGGCACGTACATGCGCTCACTCTGTGAGCACATCGCACGACAGCTTGGTACATCAGGTCTTGCCTATTCCATCCATCGCACCAAAATAGGCCACTATAGGCGTATTTTTAGGCATTTTGGGCTGTGGATGAGGCGCTTCTAGCCGATTGACCAGAACCAATACGTCTGGTACCATGGCGCCACTATGTCACAGGATAAACTCATAAAACTCGTATCGGTTGGCGGCCCTAAGGGGGTTGGCAAAGGCCATACGTACTACACTCGCAAGAACAAGAAGAAGCATGCGGACAAGAAGTTTGAATTCAAGAAGTTCAACCCAATAGCTCGAGCACACACTGTCTACAAAGAGAAAAAGTAGAGAAAAAAACGAGGTCAGTACCTCGTTTTTTACTTTTTCTAGTCGGAGCGATGGCAGGACTATTCATAATGTCCTGCCCGCGAGACCGGACAGGAAGTTCTTAGCGAGCATCGCGAGCTTAGAAACTTGACGTAAAAAGTAGAAAAGAGACCGGCTCTCAGCCGGTCTTTTTTGTTATTTATCTTTCTCAGAATCGTACTTGCCTTGCTGTGCCAGCGAATTGAGTTTGAGTCGATTATAGAAGACTTTCTGTGCAACCGGTATATTCTCTGGTTTTCCCTGCCATGTGGTAAGCACCGGTTCCTGCACCGCGCGTGAGTATGAGAAGGTCATTGGCCATGGCTGCGCACCGTAACTTGCGATTGCCTGAAGATTCTCAGTAGCACGCTTTGGTGTCTGTCCTCCTGAAAGGAATACAATACCGCCAACCTCGCGCGGCACTGAAAGCTTGAACGTGCGCAGTGTTGCTGCAGCCACTTCGTCAGGGGTCGATTGCGTTTCGTGAGTATCGCCTGCAAGCACCATACTTGATTTCAAAATCAGACCCTTGAGGTCAACTCGATAGCGCGCCAATACCTTAAAGAGGATAGCAAGAGTACGCGTTGTTGCATCCTCTGCCTCGCGAATTGAATGAGAGCCTGGGAAAAGTACTTCGGGTTCAACGATAGGTACAATGCCAGCCTCCTGTGCCAGCAATGAGTATGCTGCCATCTGGTGGGCGTTGAGTTCAAGCATTTCGTCTGTAGGAATGCCATCACCGATAGAAATCACGCCACGCCATTTTGCAAAGCGTGCACCGAGTTCAAAGTATTCCTTGAAGCGGGTGCCTAGGTGATCCAATCCCTCGGTGAGCACCTCGCCTGGAAATTGTGGAAGTGGCGAGTTACCTGCATCCACCTTGATTCCTGGCACGATGCCTCGCGCGATGAGTACGTCGACAAACGGTACACCCTTATCGGTACTCTCATGCATCGTTGAATCAAAGAGAATTGCACCTGAAAGAAATTCTTCAACACCAGGTGCGGTGAAAAGGAGTTCGCGGAAATCCTGTCTATTCCCTGCCGAATTTGGTAATTCAGCAAGTGCAAGTCGCTTCTCGGCAGTCGCATCACTTTCATCTGCCGCAAGCAGGCCTTTACCTGGCTGCATAAGCTGAGAGACGATTGTGTATAAATCGGTGCGTGTGGTCATAATGACCAAAGTGTACCACGTGCGTATGTGCATATTGTTGGGTTTCTGTGTACTATGCTCCCCATGACACAGGAGGAAGAGTGGCTACTTACAGACAAATACAATGACATAGTTACCCCAGCCTTTGAGAGCGATCGGGAGCGGCTTCGGAATGGTGAGCCACTGGCGTATGTGATTGGTTGGATTCCCTTTCTGGATACCCGTATTTTCTTGGATTCACATCCCTTGATTCCGCGACCAGAGACCGAGTATTGGGTTGCGCAAGCCTGTACTGAGATACGCACATCAAAAAATGCGCGAGTTCTCGATCTGTGTGCAGGATCTGGCTGTATCGGTATTGCACTCCTCCACAGCATTGAAGACATACACGTCGACTTTGCAGAGATCGACGCCAGTCACCATGCAACGATTCTGAAGAATCTACACGAGAACGGTATTAGTACTTCGCAGACACAAATCATTGGCGGAGACCTCTTTTCAAACGTTACCAAACAGTACGACTACATACTCTCAAATCCTCCCTATATTGACCCTGCTCTTGATCGCGCTACGGAAAGCGTACGGGTACATGAACCCGCGACAGCCCTATATGGTGGAATAGACGGTTTTGAAATCATTGCACGGATTATTACAGAAGCACCTGCTTTTCTTACTCCAAAAGGCGTACTTATAATCGAACATGAACCAGAACAGTCTGCCTCAATTTGTCATACAGCATCTCTATCAGGTTTCGAGACTGAGGTATGCAAAGACCAGTTTGGCGTTGAACGATTCAGCTTACTCCGCTTGTCCTCCTAAGGCGCTTCACGTACAATCAGCTCATTATGAACAAGAGACTAAGCACTGAGCCATACAAGGGTACTCGCGACTTTTATCCAGAAGATATGGCTATACAGCGCTATATTTTTGATACGTGGAGCAAGACCGCCGAACTCTTTGGCTATGAGCGCTATGATGCTTCTGTGCTTGAACCTTCAGAACTCTACAAGAGCAAGGGCGCTGAGAATGAGGAAATGGTGAATGAACAGACCTATACCTTTATTGATCGCGGCGACCGTGAAGTGACACTCCGTCCTGAAATGACGCCAACGGTTGCTCGCATGATTGCAGGCAAACGTCGCGACATTTCTTTTCCTGCACGCTGGTACTCCATTCCCAACTTGTATCGCTATGAACGTCCACAGCGCGGACGACTTCGTGAACACTGGCAACTCAACTGCGATATGTTTGGAGCTGATGATGCTGTAGCAGATGTAGAAATGATAGCGCTCGCGCATCGGTTACTCACCGATTTTGGTGCAACTCCCGATATGTTCGGCATCAAGGTCAATCACCGTGCTGCGCTCAATGCGCATCTTGCAAGCTTTGGCATCACCGATGAAGCACGCATCCGTACGGTGACCAATGTCATCGATAAGAAAGCAAAGGTCTCGGCTGAAGAATTTGCGACCATGCTCAATGAGGCAGCAGGATGCGAGCTTACACTTCCCGAAGAGGCACCTGAAGCGGTGCGGGCAATACTCGACGGACTTGTGGCACTTGGTATAACCAACGCCGTCTATGACCCTTCGATCGTACGCGGATTCAATTACTACACAGGGACCGTATTTGAAATGTTCGATACTTCAACAGAGAATAACAGGGCTCTCCTCGGCGGTGGACGCTATGACGATCTCACGGGTATGTTTGATAGTGAACCAGTGACTGGCATTGGCTTCGGTATGGGGGATGTGACCATACGCGACTTCCTTGAAACGCACGATCTTCTTCCTGACTCAGTACGCGTCACCGCGCCAACACTAGTCGTACTCCCTACCGACGCCTTACATAACCTTCCTGCTGAAGGAATTGCACAGCAATTCCGTAATGCTGGTGTACGTACGAGCGTTGACCTCAGCGCTAAGAAAATCGGTAAGAAAATCGGTTCAGCAAGTGACGCGGGTGTCCGATTTATACTTGTTGTCGGCGAGAACGAACTCACATCGAACACCTTTGGGCTCAAGGATCTTAGTCAGGGCACGGAACACTCAGGAACTCCTGCGGATTTGCTTGCACACATTGCCTAACACATCTTCCCTTCAATACCCATGCGCTACGTTGTCTTTGATCTTGAAACGCAAAATACTTTTCACGATGTTAGTAGTAACGATCCAGTAGCACTTGATGTGTCAGTTGGCTCTGCATACGATTCTGGTACTGACACCTACACAACGGTGACCATCGATGAAATCAACACCCTCTGGCCTATATTGGAACAGGCTGACGTACTTGTTGGATACAACAGTAATCACTTCGACATTCCTCTTCTTAACAAATACTATCCGGGTGATTTACGCCAAATAAAGAGCATCGATCTTATGGCAGCTATTCAAGCTTCATTAGGACGAAGGGTTCGTCTTGATGACGTTGCACAGGCAACCTTGGGTATTCGCAAGTCGGCAAATGGGCTCGCAGCTATCAAATGGTGGCGCGAAGGTGACGTTGAATCGGTTAAGAAATACTGCGCGCAAGACGTGAAGGTCACCAAGAAGCTTTTTGAATACATGCGCGAGAATAAAAAAGTACTGCTCAAAGATGGTGGCAAAAAGCGCGAGATTCCTATTGATACCTCATCATGGGAACCACACGAAGATCACTCTATGACGTTCTCTCTTCCGTTCTAAGACCTAATTTGTGCCAAAAAAGGCAACAAAGAAAATGAATGCTGCGAGAATGATGCGGTACCAAATAAACGGCCAAAGTGAATGCTTGCGCACAAACGTAATGAGGAAGTGAATAGCGCAAAGCCCAACCGCAAACGCAGAAAGTGCACCGACGCCAATAGCAAGCCATGAAACCTCAACCGGCGTTGCAATGAGTTCAAAAAGCTTCTTCCCTCCGGCGCCAAGTATGACGGGAAGTGCGAGCAAAAAAGAAAAGCGTGCTGCATCGCTACGCGTAAGGCCTAAAAGCATACCACCAGCAATGGTGGCGCCAGAACGAGACATACCAGGGATAAGCGCGAGGACTTGAAAGAGGCCTATCTTCCATCCCGTCTTTATATCGATGGTCCCCGTATGGAAACTGTTCTCATAGACATATTCTGCATACATAAAGAGGAGCGACCCAGCAATGAGCATTCCTGCGACAAGAAGCGGATTTCTAAATAACGCCTCCATATACGATTCAAGAAGGATTCCCGCAATAATTGCAGGTACGGTACCAATCGCAAGCGCTTTTACCACCGTCCAATCTCGGTCGTTGACGGGGAGACGCCCAAACTTGCGCAATACCGTCTGGAATAGAATGTACAATTCATCAAAGAAGTAGACGGCGACCGCGAGTGCGGTTGCAAGGTGCAGGATTGCGTCAAATGCCAGTGATGAATTGCCCTCCATTCCGAGGAGAGAATGCATTAACACGAGGTGTCCCGTTGATGAGACGGGCAGGAACTCTGTGATGCCCTGCACAACGCCCAGTATGATGCTGGATAGCATATCCATGCACCGAGTATAGCATGCTATACTTCCCCTATTATCCAGAGATAGCTTACGAATACATGTCAGAAGAAACACAGACGCACTATCAATCTGCACCACGCCAATCACTGGGCATTCCTGTTGCTATTGTTATCGCGGCAGCACTTGTTGCAGGAGCGATTATCTACACGGGAAGTACCAAATCATCACCAGGCACACAGATTGTTGGTGGCACAGGACAGGTTGAACAACAAACTCCTGAAGTTGAAATAGCGCCTGTTACCGCAAAGGATCACATTCTTGGTAACCCAAATGCGCCGATTGTTATTGTGGAATACTCGGACTACGACTGTCCATTCTGTAAGAACTTCCATGAAACCATGCACCGCATCATGGACGAATATGGTGAAGACGGGAAAGTTGCATGGGTCTATCGCCACTTCCCACTCACCCAGCTTCACCCAAACGCGAAGAAAATCGCTGAAGCTGCAGAATGTGTTGCTTCAATTGGTGGCAACGATGCTTTCTGGGCATTCAGTGACTTTGTCTTTAGTGAACGTGGAACAAACGAACCAACTGACATGGCTAAGCTTCCAGAATTTGCTGAACGATCAGGCGTCTCGAAAGCTACATACACACAGTGTATGGATACGGGTAAATTCACCGCCGCAATCGAGGATGCCGTCACCGCAGCACTTGGTGCAGGTGCGCAGGGTACTCCCTACTCTATCCTTGTCGCTGGAGACCAACAGGGTCCTATAAATGGTGCACAGCCATACGCAACAGTGAAGCAGATGATTGATACCCTCCTCGCGCAAGCTGGCGCTCAATAGAGTCTCTCCACCCGTAAAAAACCGCCCCATGCCACTCCTTAGCGAGTTGGCACGGGGCGGTTTTTTTAATAGGGCTACTTTTCCTGCCGCAATGCTACCAAGTGACAGTAATTCGACTTTTCAGGGTCACATGGCTCTGCGAGAAAGGCACCACTGATAATATTGTGCACAATCTGTTTGATTTCTTCCTTCAAAGTAATGATTTCTTCATCAGTGATAACGTAGGACTCCTCACGTATCTTTCCTTTTTGTGATTCAAGGAATGACAATGTGAACGTACGGGTATGAAGCCTTACATCGTCTTGAAGAGATAAAAGCAATGCATAGAAGACGAGTTGGCGCTTGTAGTTACCGTCGGATTCTTTGGTAGTCCCTTCGATTTGGCCTCGGGTCTTTGGTTTTCCTGACTTGTAATCAACGACACGAATAAGTGTCCCCTGCTCATGCGGTGGCGCATCGAAATCAAGACGATCCAATGCTCCAGTAAGACGAACTTCAGGAAAATCGGGATTGTCTGTTGGTAAGACTCCTTCAAATCGCACCTCTTCTCGCGTATGGAGAGGCAACGAGCTCTGCATCATATCTAGGTACTCCGTGAGTACCACAAATCCATGCTCGTGGAGGCGGGTATATTCGTCGACGCTGAGCGGCAATTTGTGAAGCTCACGCTCAAGGAACCCTTTAATAACGGTTGGTGATGGTAGAGCGCCGTGTACCCGCCGATGTCCCGTGATGAGCGCCAGTGCGCCATGGAGTGCAGTACCAAACTGCGCACTCTCGCTCTTGATCTCGGGGACGCGCAATACATTTCTGTAGAAATAATTCCACGGACTCCGCAAATAGTTACTCAAGGCGGTGACGGAAAGGCCACGCTCGCGGAGCGAGGCGGTGAGAAGTGCAGCATCAATTGGTACCGCAGTGTGCGAAGCGAAGACTGCGGCAGCATCGAACATCTCTGCATCATGCTGCGTATCTACCAGTGTCGCGTACTCATCCCAAATACCATCAAGGAGCGGCGTTACCGACTGTGGTCGACCTCCGACATTCTCACGAGCATATGAAAGATGCAGAGCTTCTTTTGCACGCGTCAAAGCTACATATAAAAGCTTACGCTCATCATCGAGTGCATCGAATCCATCATCAACGCCGTGCTTCGTAATCGGAACCGTGAACAGTGACCGTCGAGGCGTATCACCCCATGTGCGACTCGTAAGGTGCGGTACAAAGACATGCATGAATTCAAGACCCTTAGACTTGTGCGCGGTCATAATCTGTACTGCATCCGTGCCTGTATGTATGTACGGCGCAGTGAGCGGGAGACCATGTTCGGCACGAAGCGTGAACATGCTCACAATGTCAGTGAGTGTGGTCGCTTCGTGGGTACGCATGAGTGATTCAATTTCATCGTAGAGACGACGCAGTGTTCTGCCGCCATCAAGCGGGTCGTGTTGCATCACATGGTCAGAGAATCCACTCTCTTTGAGAAGTGCACCAATAAGTCGGTGCGGTGGGAGCGTAAGTGACTCACTCCGCATAGCAGTAAGGATATGCGACACCCGCAGTACCGCCTCTGCACTCCGTAATCCTAAAGACTGAAGGTATTCAGAATCTTCAATAATTGCGGCGAGTGGTCGAGCGTGGCTCCGTTCACGCAAGATGCGCACCAAATCATCAGTGGCGATCCCCCAGTACGGCTCATGAAGCAGTGCAAACAGCGCATATTCATTCGCAGGCTCAGTGAGTGCGGTGATAAGTGTGCGTACCGAGGTGGTGACAGGGTGGTGCAGAATATCGCCATCTGCAGTTGCATTCACGGGAATACCGTGTGCGCGCAAAAGATGCGCATACTGCTCCACTTCCCTGTTGCTCCGCACAATAATCGCGATCTCGTGCTTTGGCGTCTCTTGTGCAAGTTTCGCTACTGCATCAACAAGCGACGCATCCTCAATCGCCTCGTGTGCGTATTCTCGGCGTTCAATAGTTCCTGGTTGGTTGTTTGCTGCAATGAGCGGAACACGAAGGGATGCTGCAGGAGTCTCTTCTGCAGTAATTAGCGCATGGGCAAGATCAAGAATATTTTGGGTCGAGCGATAGTTGTCGGTAAGCGCAATGGTTTGTGCGTGGTGGAAGCGATCTTCAAAATAGAGAAAGTTCTCTAAAGATGCACCTTGAAATCGAAATATCGACTGTTTTTCGTCACCTACCACAAATATATTCGGGCGATCATGAAAAGAGGCTAAGAGCTCCAAGATGCGGTTTTGACTTCCGTTCACATCCTGATGCTCGTCAGCAAGGATGTACAAGAACCGTTCCTGAAGGTCACGGAGCATTTGTTCATCGCGCTCTAGCGCCTCGACCGTCTCATAAATCATATCCTCAAAGTCATAGAGTCTCTGCGCACCAAGTGCGGCGTCATATGCTCGATACACAAAGAGCAGTTCCCTGTTCTTTGCACATACGGTCTCAAGTTTCTGATACTCCGTACGTACCTTTCCTTTATGGGCACCCTTCTCGTGAAGTTTTGGCGTCTCCCCAAGACGCGCCTCCTGCTCAGTGATGATTTCCGAAAGGCGATCTGGCGTGATGTATTCACGCTTCATGAGACTAATCATGCTCAGAATCGGACTAACGTAGTACTGATGATTGCTTCGTGGACGAAGGAGCGATATCTGGCTATTTGAGAGAATGTCTTCTATAAGGGCAAACTTCTCCAGGTCAGTCGCTGGACGACCTCCTACGGCACGCGTGTAGGAATCGGGATAGGTCCGCATAAGCATGCCTGCGAACTCATGAAAAGTGTGTATGGCAACACGTTGTGCAGCAGGGCCGATATAGGTACGCAATCGTTCGCGCATCGCACGAGCACCAGCTTCAGTAAATGTAAGTGCAAGTATGCTTTCAGGAGACGTGTCTGTACTCCGCAGAATATGAGCGATCCTGAGCGTGAGAATCTGTGTCTTTCCCGTCCCTGGACCCGCAATGACCATCACCGGACCCTCAATGGTGTCCACAGCCTGTCTTTGGGCTGTATTGAGCCCTGTGTAGGCCTTCTGAAACCTATCCTCCATAATTGGTTGAGTATACCATGCACCTCTATACCGCTTCATAGGAGCCTCATATACGTTATTGCATCATAAATGACCAGGGGTATAATCGAGACATATGGAGCTCCGCGATATTACACGAGAAGCAGTAATCATCCACGAGGACGCAAGCTTTAAGGATGCGGTTGCGCGCATGGTGCGCGAACAGACCAACTCACTGCTTGTCGTGAATGAGCATGGAGAACTGTCAGGTGAGGTTGGTGTATCTGATTTACTTGATGGTATCGTTCCCCTATCAATGGATGGTGACAGCGCACTTTCGTTGCTCGGCACTGAAAAAGAATTTGGAGATGCAGTCAAAGGCGCAGAGAATACCTTGGTGAGTGATTTCATGAATGCAGACGTTCAGTCGGTAAAAGCCAACGACTCTCTCATTACTATCGCTGCGATCGCCATCACCCACGGATCAGCACGCATTCCTGTTGTCGATCAAGAGAATCGACCTATTGGCGTCATATCGCGGAGAGGACTGAAACACATTTTGGCAAAATTCCTCGCAATCAAAGATGATTAGAACCCGCCTCATCTTGAATCACACAAAGTAATAACAAAAAATGTCGGCCTTGAGCCGACATTTTTTACTGTATATACCTAGTATGACTTCAGACGACGCGCTTGTGCGCAAATCAACGAGCACGCAGTGCGACTATGATATGCGTATGCAAACGCTCAGCCAGTTCGACCTCGCAGGGAGAAATGGCGCTAGCGTCTTGCCTCGTGCGGTTAGTATGACTTCAGGCGACGTGCTTTCTCGTGTTGCCGTATTTTCTCCAGCGCCTTTGCTTCAATCTGACGGATGCGTTCGCGTGTGACACCGAACTCCTTACCCACCTCTTCAAGCGTATGGTAGGTGCCATCGAGAAGTCCATGCCGCATCTCAAGAATCTTTCGTTCCTTCTCAGACAATGAGCTCAAAATCTCCTGCATTTGATCGGCAAGGATGCGATGTGCTACCTCCTGATCAGGAGAAATGATACGGTCATCTGCAATAAAGTCAGATAGGCGTGAACGATCGTCATCATCGCCGATTGGCAATTCAAGTGAAATCGTATCCTGACTAATCTTTTCAATCTGATAGATTTTCTCTACCTCTACATCCATTTCTGTCGCAATCTCCTCTGCCATAGGTTCTCGCCCAAAATCTTGTGCGAGTCGGCGTGAGACCTGCTTATACTTAGCCATCGTTTCCACCATGTGAACGGGGATACGAATAGTACGTGACTGGTCTGCGAGGGCACGCGTAATTGCCTGACGAATCCACCACGTTGCATACGTTGAGAACTTAAATCCTTTCGTGAAGTCAAATTTGTCGACAGCCTTAAACAGACCAAGGTTACCCTCTTGAATAAGGTCGAGGAGTGTAAGGTCTGGACTTCGTCCCACATATTTCTTTGCAATAGATACTACGAGACGTAAGTTCGCACGCGCGAGAAGATTGCGTGCCTCAGCATCACCATCAACGATACGCTTTGCAAGCGTGCGTTCCTCTGACGCAGTCAAGAGCGGATATTGCCCTATTTCCCGTAGGTACATCTGAATCGAGTCGTACCCACTATCACTACGCTTATAGACACTCTTTCGATCAAGGAGACTTGAGCTTTCAATATCTTCACCGAGCATCCCGCCTCCCCCAATCACGTCAATATGCGCCGTCGATAGACGGTCATAGAGTCGTTCCAAGAAAGAAACGTCTTTTTCTATTGATGGAAATTCCTTAAGGATTTCATCGTAAGTCACAAAACCTCGCGTGCGACCCATCGTAAGAAGTCCTTCTGCTTTTTGCTCTTGTGCGAGTTCTACACGAGAAAGTTTCTTCGGCTTTTGCTTTTTCTCTACCTTCTTTTTTTGTATAGGTGTGCGAACTGATTTTTTTGCTGCTTTTTGCGCAATCTTCTTCTTCGGCTTTGCTTTCACTTTTGTGCGCGTAGTTTTTCGCAACACCGCTTTGCGCGGCGCTCTATTGGTACGCGCTTTCTTTTTTACAGCCTTCTTTTTCGCCATTAGAAAACAACTATACTGTTTTTCCCGAAAAAGTCCAGAGGGTACCGAGGGGGCCTGTCGGGAGCGTGTCCGCTCGGCAAAATGACCTACGGCTTCGTAATCTCGATTCTCTTCTGGAGACGCTGCTCTGCATCCTTCATTGCCGAGAGAATCTCCGTTACACGAGCCTCATCACCATCGGTCTCTGCGGTCCTTAAGTCCTCCTTAAAGACTCGGAGTGATTCACGCGCAGCGAGATGTGCATACTCAGTGAGCTTATGTGCCGTGTCTTCAATGATTTGGCGTTCTTTTGTAGACTCGAGATACTCGTCGAGGGTGAAGACTTCGCGTGCCAATGCAGGAGAGCTCGCTTCGGTCAGTGGTTCAAATGCATCCCCCGTTATGGCACGCAAGTGTTCCTCTATTTCCCGCGTGAGCCACGGGTACGCGCTCGCCACCGCAGACATAAGTGCCTGGAGGTGAACACCGAGATTTTCGCGCCTATCACTTCGTGCTTCTGCTTCCTCGGTTTTCGGCATATCCTGGCGTGGCGGTGGCACATGACGCTTCTCTTCCTCAAGTCGCGTTACTTCATGATGGATACCGTCTTTGGTTGCTCCAGTGTGCTCTGCAACAACACCTTCAAAATGTTCTCGATCCATGCGATTCTCAATCGCGACAATGAGCGGGAGAACCTCCTCGCGTACGCGAAGTTTATAGGTTCTTTCATCCTTGGTTTGTGTACGGAGCGTGTTGAGTAAGAATTCTATGACGTGCACTCCCTTCCCCACAATGCGTTTGAGCTCCTGTGGCTTCTCACGCACCACATCAGCAGGATCCTTGCCTTCTGGCAGCGCCGCAACCTTCACATCCATACCAGCCTCAAGCATAGGGACGGCAGATCGCTTCATAGCCGAGATACCTGCGCGATCAGCATCGAGTGCCAATACCACCTTTGGTGATAGACGCATAAGTAGCCTGATGTGGTGCAGGGTGAGTGCTGTCCCCGACACGGCGACGGTATTGGTATAGCCTGCCTGGTGCGACAAGACGAGATCAAATTGTCCTTCCACGACCAACGAGAAGTTGTAGTGTCGGATGCCATGCTTTGCTTTGTCATACCCGTACAAGATTTCTGACTTCTGAAAGAGCTCCGTCTCAGGCGAGTTCACGTATTTTGGTACCGCGGCATCACTCTTCTGTGTGCGACCCGAGAAAGCCACGACACGACCAGAAGAATCCATAATCGGAAACATGATACGATCGCGAAAAACATCGTACGGCTCCTTACCTCCCTCTGCCGTCTTGATGAGTCCTGCGCGTAACATATCCGCGTCCGAAAAACCTTTCTCTTTTAAGAATGTGCGCAGAGCTCGCCATTCGTCCTTCGCATACCCAATACGCCAACCCATAATGGTCTGCTTTTGCACACCTCTTTTCTCAATGTATGCAGTGACCTCTGGATGCTCTTCACGAACAGCAAAGAAATACTGTGCAGCCTCTTCAAGAAGCGCGTATTGGGTCTCGCGCGCATCCCGCTTCTTAGGATCTTCCGCAACAAGCTCCACACCTGCTTTATCGGCAAGTATCTTGAGTGCGCCCTTGAAATCAACGCCCTCCATTTTCTCAATGAAGGTGAACATGTCACCTCCCTGTTGCGATGAGAAGCAGTAATACATTCCGCGATCTGGCGATACGTAGAATGATGGAGTTTTCTCGTTTGTGAACGGTGACTTTGCTTTGAAGTTTTTTCCAGCGTGCTTCAATTCAACATAACCGCCGACTACATCGACAATGGAAAGCTTCTCTTTAATCTCTTCGATTGTAGTGCGTGCCATGGCTGCCATTATACGCGGTTGTGACCCGCTTTGGGAGAGGCAACAAAAACGCCCTGCACCGCTCCGTGAAGGAGTGGTGCGGGGCGTTTTTTGCTCTCGCAAGCACGTATCGGTGGCTTATGCGTCAGCCTCTACGCTAAATTGCTTGATAGCCTCATACTTCACACTACCCTTGAAGCCTGTACCTGCAGGGATAAGGCGACCAATGATAACGTTCTCCATAAGACCTGAAAGTTTATCCTCACTACCCTTTACTGCAGCGTTGATAAGGACACGTGTGGTGTTCTGGAACGATGCTGCTGCAAGGAAACTTCGTCGTGAGAGTGATACCTCAGTAATACCAAGGATCAATTTCTCAGCCTTTGCAGGCTCTTTGTTGTCAGCCTTGAGGGCATTGTTTCCTCGTACAAATTCACCCTCTTCAACGACGTCTCCCGTAGTGTAGTGACTATCGCCTGCCATCGTAACCTTCACACGACTCAACATCTGCTTCACGATGAGTTCGATGTGCTTACGCGCAATCGTTACACCCTGAAGCTCGTAGATCTTGTTTGTCTCGTTGATGATGTATTCCTGTGTGGTTTCGAGTCCAGCATACTTGAAGAGATCAGGAAGGTGTACAGAACCGTCCGTAAGGAGCTGGCCCTGCTTAACTTCATCACCTTCATGAACCGCGATAACGCGACGGAAATGAACTGCGTACTCAATTGGATCATTCTTCTTGGTTGCATACTTTGAACCAAGTGTTGGCGTAACCGTAATGATTTTCTCCTTTCCTTCAGTACGAATTGAGGAGACCATACCGTCAGTCTTTGAAATGATTGCAGGAACCTTCGGTGCACGCTTCTCGAATACCTCCTCAACGCGCGGAAGACCCTGTGTAACGTCTCCGCCAACAGATGCAGCACCTCCTGCGTGCTTGGTATTCATGGTGAGCTGTGTACCTGGCTCGCCGATAGCCTGTGCTGCCACAGTACCCACCGCTTCACCGATATCAACAAGCTTGTTCGTTGTAAGGTCGATACCGTAACACTGCTGACAGACACCCTGAAGGGTCTTACACGTCATCGGTGAACGTACCTCTACTGCAGTGATATCTGACTTCTCAATTGTAAGAGACTCAACGCGAGAAAGGAGATGTCCTTTCTTGAACAGCACTTCACCGCTCTTCGTAACAGCGTCTGCTGCAAGAATGCGTCCGCGAATAGCTTTACTGAACGCGATTTCGATACCCGATGAACTGACGCGACCAATAGCGATTCCTTCCTTCGTCTTACAGTCATCTTCAGTAACGATAGCGTCCTGTGCAACTACGAAGAGTCGACGGGTGAGGTATCCAGCTTTTGCAGTCTGGAGCGCCGTGTCGGCAAGACCCTTACGTGAACCGTGAGTGGTAATGAAGTATTCGATTGGACTCATACCCTCCTTCATAGATGAAAGAATTGGGAATTCAAGTGTCTCACCTCGTGTGTTGATGATAAGACCCTTCATGCCGGCCATCATGGCAATCTGTCCCATAGAACCTCGGGCACCAGACTTCCACATGTCGTACACTGATCCGTTCTCATCCAAGGTCTCAGGAAGTGCTCCCTCAATCTCAGTCTTTGCGCGGTGCCATATCTCAATAATCATGCGACGACGCTCGTCACGTGAGATAAGTCCGTCATTGAAGAATACGATAACCTTTGCTTCGTCGGTACGAGCACGTTCGATGATTCCCTTCTTCTTTTCGGGCACAACAACGTCGTCAATTCCCCACGTCACACCTGACTTTGTTGCGTACTCAAACCCGAAGCGCTTCATACGGTCAACAATTGGTGGAACAGCCTCAATACCCTTTTCGTCAATGAGTTCGATAATGATACCGAAGAGTGTTCGCTGGGTAACCACATCGTTAATGAACGCGTGCTCACTTGGCAAGACACTGTTGAAGAGGAGTCGTCCAACTGAGGTTTCAAATAGCTTTCCTTCGTACTGAGCGTACTTTGGAGTATCGGTTGCAAGTACCTGTACCTTTGCACGAAGATCAATCACGCCGAAGTCATGCGCGGTGATTGCTGCGTTTGGTGAAGCGAAGTACTCACCTTCTCCCTTTGATCCTGGAATAATCTTAGTCATCCAGAATGCACCAAGCGCCATGTCGAGAAGCTTTTCAGATACCACAGGATCTGCAGAACCTGGCTTCAAGATGTTCTTGTTTGCAGAAATAATCTCACGTGCTTCGAACTGTGCCTCCTCAGAAAGTGGTACGTGTACCGCCATCTGGTCACCGTCGAAGTCGGCGTTGAATGCGCGACATACGAGTGGGTGTACCTGGATTGCGTTACCTTCGATAAGTACTGGACGGAACGCCTGAATACCCTGACGGTGAAGCGTTGGCGCGCGGTTGAGGAGCACGTGACGATGACGGATAACATCCTCAAGAATCGCCCATACTTCTGGTACGCCGTCTTCAATGAGACGTCCCGCACCGCGAATGTTGTACGCGAGCTCTTGTTTGAGGAGCTCAGAAATAACGAATGGACGGAAGAGCTCAAGTGCCATGTGCTTTGGCAGACCACACTGGTCGAGCAAAAGCTCTGGACCAATAACGATTACTGAGCGACCTGAGTAGTCCACGCGCTTACCAAGAAGGTTCTGTCGGAAGTAACCCTGCTTGCTCTTAAGATAGTCAGAAAGTGACTTCAACGGACGACGTTGTGCCTGACTCATTGCTGAGTATGCAGTGTTGCCGTGTCGGATTGAGTTGTCTATAAGTGCATCAACAGCTTCCTGAAGAATACGCTTCTCGTTTCGGAGAATAACGTCAGGAGCCATGATGTCGATAAGCTTCTTAAGACGGTTGTTTCGGTTGATTACGCGTCGGTAGAGGTCGTTCAAATCTGAAGATGCGTGGCGACCTCCCTCAAGCGCAACCATAGGGCGAAGCGCTGGTGGGATGACTGGAATACGCATGAGGAACATCCACTCTGGACGAACACCTGCATGCACCATGCCGCGTATCAAAGAGAGACGCTTATCAAGCTTTGCACGCTCTGCAGCACCTGCAGTCTCACGCTCTTTCTCAAGACGATCACGCAAGAGTACGAGATCGAGCTTCTTGAAGAGATCGTAAATTGCTTCAGCACCAATGCGTGCCTCAAAGAGTGTTGAGTACTTCATCGAGTACTTGTGGTAGTGCACCTCGTCAAGAATCGTTCCCGCAGTGATGCTTTCGATTTCTCGCTTGATCTCGTCCATGCGGTTCTTGAGCTCGTCGCGTGCCTGTTCAGATGAAAGTTCCTTGTACTTTGTCTTGAATTCAGCATCAAGATCCTTAAGGATGCGTGAACGCTCATCCTCACTTACCTTGGTCACGATGTAACCAGCGAAGTAGATTACTTTCTCGATAGATGCAGCAGACGTGCCAAGAATGAGTGCAATACGTGAGGGAACGCCACGGAGAAACCAGATGTGCGATACCGGAACGCAAAGGTCGATGTGTCCCATGCGCTCGCGACGCACGATAGAGCGAGTTACCTCAACTCCACACTTCTCGCAAACAATACCTTTGTAGCGTATACCTCGGTACTTCTTACACGCACACTCGTAGTCCTCAACAGGACCAAAGATACGCTCGTCGAAAAGACCGTGCTTTTCTGGACGCTGGGTACGGTAGTTGATGGTTTCAGGCTTTGTGACCTCGCCCTTTGACCATTCAAGAATGCGCTCAGGAGAAGCGAGCTTGAGGCTTACTTCGGTGAACTGCGACGGAGATTGTGATTTCATAGTCATTAATAATGATGATTAATTTGATTGATCTGCTGCGTTCCCTTTGCGCAGATCAACATCAAGCGCCAAGCCTCGCATCTGGTTCACGAGTACATTGAATGCTGCTGGCGTATGCGGATGACTTATCTTCTCGCCACGCACAATTGCATCAAA